>Ga0308417_1002373_pt1 | contig 12468 bp, 15 predicted proteins | sample HotsprSampleOS65_FD_203528 | JGI IMG/M metagenome (GOLD analysis project Ga0308417, IMG submission 203528) | Hot spring phototrophic mat microbial communities from Octopus Spring, Yellowstone National Park, Wyoming, United States - 20090730_OS65 ... | reverse complement strand
GGCGGCGCGGTCGCCGGTACGTGCCTGCGCCAGCGCGCGCAACACCTTTTCACGCTGAATTTTGCCGTAGCCGGGAAACGTCCACTCGATGGCATGCCCGTAGATCAGCAACCCGACCCGGTTGCCCTGCCTTAGTACTACAGTTGTAGTATAGGTAGAGGTTCGAGTTCGGCGTCGGCAATGACAGGCACGGGCATTGGCTTGGCATTGCCAGCGCCATTGCGACCACGCGAGGACAAAGGCCGTCGATGGCACGACTATCCACACCAGTTTCCAAAGCCGCCGCCGGATCTCCGGTACGCTCAGGCGGACGGCGACCTGCATTGCGCTTTGAACGCCGCCAGGCTGCTCGGCTGGGTCGGAGGCCCCCCTTTTTGCAGCTCCACCGACAGCCCGCCTGCCTGTGCCCGCATCACCGCCAGGAATGCGGGCACCCAACACGCCAGTGTGATGCAGCGATGCCATCCCTGCCACGAGCGCGCTTCGTCGTGGTCGAGACCGACTTCGCCTTGTGGCTTGGTCGTGAATGGTTCAGCGTCGGGGATGCCGACTGCCCGACGCCGCGTTCGGTCGTCAGTCCAACGCTCGGACGGATACAACCAGCGGTCGACGAACGCGGCACCCCTCCAGCTGGCATAGGCCAGAAAGACGCCGACCCGGCTGGTTTCAATTCTGCCGGCGGCACCGCTGCATTGGCGAGCAACGCCGACCGACTGCGCGCCTTTCTTGAGAAAGCCGGTGTCATCGACGACAAGCACCGCATCATCATCGCCGAGAGGTTTGACGACGCAGTCACGCAGGTCATCACGCACATCGTTGGGATTCCAGGGCGAGCGACACAGCAACTGCTGAAAGCCGTAGGGCGTCGTATCACCGACCGTTTCAGCGAGTTGCCAATCGTTCTTGCGCTCAGTTGGGCGCAACAGGCCCTTGAGGCGGTCTTTCGCTCGCGCTCTTGCTTCCGAGCGGGCAAACCGCGGGCCAATTCGTATCATCAGGACGTCGAGTGCAGCCGACCATTGCTCAATCTCATCCATTTCAACCTCCTGCCCGCGCGGGCAGGAGGCGCGATGCTACAACTACAACTGGAGTATTAGAGTATGATCAAAAACCCAGGTTTGTGGTATCACGATGCTGAACATGGCTTTCTGATGCGGAGAAGGAGCGTATGCCAAAGCGTGAGCGTCGATTCTATTCAACGCAGGATGCGACCGATCTGACCGATGCGCACTGCGCTGCCATCGCGCCGCTCGCCACCACTACGTCACCAAAGGGCAGGCGCCCGACTGACATCGATCTCCCTGCGATCGTCAACGCGCTTCCCTCCAAACATCGCACCTGCTGCCAGTGGCGACGGCTTCCGGCTGATGTTCCGCCGATGAGATCCGTTCGCTCCTATTTTGACAATTGGAATCATGACGGAACATTCGTCAAAATAAATGACACGCTGCGCCATATGGCGCAACAAGCGCTGGATTGCGACCCGGAGCCGTCAATCAGCGTCCTGGACTCCCAATCAACCACAACGACCGAAGCAGGCGGCGAGCGCGGCTTCGACGGGGAAAAAAGTTCAGCGGACGCAAGCGACAATGCCGAGTTGATACGAACGGTTTCCTGGCGCCGTGCTCGTGCATTCCGCTAATATATTGGGTTGTCGAACGATCAATTGCCTGGGCGGGACGAAATCGTTTGGCACGTAAGGAAGACCATCTCACTCCAGAGTCGAGTGAAGCCTTTCTTTATCCTGGTTTTATCGCAATTCTTCTGAATGGCTCTATCCAAGATCACAGTTTCTGATCACGCTCTTAGGGCTTCCAACACTTTGCTGTGGGGCGTATGCTATAGCACTTCTGTTTCAAAGGCACTGATTGCAGACGTCGGAGCAAACCGATATGTCGGGCAAACCAGTCTCATACGACCAGAAAAGCACGTTGCGTATCCTGAATTTCGCTGCTCATCACCATTCCTCACTCGATTAGAAATGATGAGAGCATATCCAACTCAGTTGATAAGGTACAAAATCTTGAGATTTGAGGCCTTTTTTGCAATTCAGTCTCTGATCGAACAAAAGTTGGGCTAGCAATCAAGGTAGAACCTTTCGATCAACCCGCCCCATCGCTGGCGATGTGGTCGGCAATTGCCAGAATATGCTTGACCCGTTCCTGCAATGCTGCGGGTGGGACGTACCAAAGCGTATAGTTTAGCTCCTGATAAACCTTCATAATCTCTTCTGCAATCCGCTGCGACTCTCGCTTCTCCGCTTCTGGCCGCAATCCTACGCCGTACTCGCTGCTGCCATCGATAAAGAACACAGCGTCATAACGCACTGCCATAACCGCCTCCTGTAACTCAGCAGGCAGCGGCCAGTGGAAGAGTCGGCTGTAGGCAAGATGATCCGGACGCCCACGGTCGATGAACACTCGCCGGATGCCGACCGGAACTTTTTGTTCTCGCTCAATGTGGAGCCGAAGGACAGCTGCTTCAAAATCTTTTTCGTCGGTCGGGAAAGGTTGTCCCAGTGCTCTCCGGTAGCGTAGTAGATCGCCGCCTGCTTCGCGTACGACCCATTCCCCACACTGTTCAAGGGCAAGGATCAGGGACGTTTTTCCCACGCCGTGTCCGCCGGTTAGAACGAAGCGCTTCATGTCTTGGTTAACTGCTCGATAAACTCGCAGACTGCTGGCATATAGTCCGAGATCGTCAACTCCGTTGTATCGATGTGCAACACGGGGAGACTCTGTGCTGCCAGATGGGCAGAGAACGCGGCGCGTGATTGCTCAAAGAACTGTCTTCCTTCACGGGCCACGTGTGATCTGTCATTGACTGATCGGCGCCGTACATACGCCTCATATGTCGTATCGAGCGCCACGATTCCCACTGGCCAGTGTCCGCGCACTGCCCAGCAAGTAATCTGCTCCACGAGATCGATAGGTAGTCCGCGTATGTGGTGCGCTAGAACGACAAACGAGCTGTGATACCGATCAGCAAGCACCAGATGGTGGTTCCACTCCTGGGCAATCCGTGCTTTGCTCGCCAACCGCGCAGCAAATAAAAAAATCTCCTCTAGTCCATCAATCGCTGGTGCCTGCCGGTGAATGAACTCTCCTAGAGTCGCATCGAGCGCTCTTTGTTGTTTTAGCTCATCGGCAAGGTTAAGGCATCCCGGACCGAAATGATCCGCCAATGCACGTATGAGGGTACTCTTGCCAGCAGCCCCTACTCCTTCTACCGCAATCAGCATAGGTTGCTATTGTCCAATCGCTGACGTAACACCTCAACGAGCGAGCCACGCGCTAGGGACTCCTGGCTAGCGTCGGCAAGATCGCGGAGCACAACTGTGTCCTGCGCTAGCTCATCATCGCCAATGATAGCGGCGTAGCGCGCTCCGAGCCTAATGGCCTTGGTTAACTGGTTCTTAAGCTTCGTGCTAGCGATGTGATCGAGATCGCTGGCGATACCTGCAGCACGGAGCCGCGTAACGATCTGTTCAGCCTCTTGGCGAGCCGCCTCGCCAACACTAATTACAAACACAGCAAGGTGCTGCCGCTGGGGAACCTCGATCCCATGTCGCTCAAGAGCGTAGATGAGACGCTCCATGCCAGCACCAAAGCCAATCGCGGGAGTCGGGTTCCCGCCAAGCAACTCCAGGAGTCCATCATAGCGACCACCCCCTGCGATGGCATCCTGTGCACCTAGGCGCTTGGAGATCACCTCGAAAGCCGTGCGGGTGTAGTAATCCAGTCCGCGTACTAGCCGTGGGTTGATAATATAGGTGATGTCGAACTGCTCCAGATACCTACGCACTTTGCTAAAGTGCTCCTCACATGGCAGGCAGAGATGATCGACCATCTTCGGTGCCTGCACTAGATAGCTCTGGCATCCCTGCTGCTTGCAATCGAGCACACGCAGCGGGTTGCGCTCCATTCTGTTGCGACAGTCAGTGCATAGATGCTCACTTATGCTTCGCAGGTAGTTAAGGAGTATCTCGTTGTAGTGTGAGCGGCACTGCTTATCGCCCACGCTATTGAGATGCACTTCGATCTCTTGAATACCTAGTCGCTCATAAAAGACAGTTGTAAGGTGTATAACTTCAGCATCTGTCCAGGGGTCCGCCGAGCCGATAACTTCTACGCCGTACTGTGTATGTTGGCGGTAGCGTCCAGCCTGCGGTCGCTCGTAGCGAAACATTGGCATGACATAAAAGAGTTTGGTTGGCTGAGGGCCGGTGTACAGATGATTCTCTAGATAAGCGCGGGCAACTGCTGCTGTTCCCTCCGGCCGTAGTGAGATGCTGCGTCCACCCCGATCAGTGAATGTGTACATTTCTTTGGAAACAATATCCGACGTTTCGCCAGCGCCGCGTACAAAAAGATCAGTTAGCTCAAAGACTGGCGTCCGTATCTCGCGAAAACCATAGGTTCTGGTCAGCGTGCGCCAGATCTCTTCTATATAGGACCACCGGTCTAGATAGTCAGGTAGATAATCCATTGTGCCGCGCGGCCGCTGGTACTTAACTTTCATTTTGTAACCTCAGTGTGTTTATCAGAGTCTAATCAGGCTAGCCTCTACCACGCCACAGCGTATACTGATTATTGCACTCTTGCACTGCCGGACGTGCCGCAGCCTGGTATCGAGATATCATCAGCCTTTTTATGTTACGCATATACGCATATTTAGCGCTATGTGCCTGCTTCCAGCCCATGCCCTAAATATCTAACACGCTCCGCTGAGTCTAGCTAATACTTTTGCGCGTGGACGAAACCAGCGTGGGGATCGCAAGAGTGGATGGCGAGCCCGCTCATAAATGCGCAGTAGGCAGGTGACTATTGCGCACGCTTCCTCAAAGGAAGTACCGTGGATTGGATGATTATGCCGTAGAGAGAGCAGATCGTCAACTGGCCGTGCTCGATAGCCATCAGGAATGTAAATTGTATCCTCGGCAGTGGTGAGCGTCGCTCCCTGCTCATCGAGTGTAATGGTTCCGCTCTGTCCCTGAATTGTAACCAGCCTCTGCTCTTCTTCATGCCCATCTTCTATGATAATGCTCACCCGTACCCCGGAGGATTGCTGGAGCACAATCCGCGCGGCGACGTCCGCTTGAGTTAGCTCGTCGATCTCAAGCGCAGCACTAATGATCGTCCCTAACTGACCAGTCAGGTAGAGAAGCGCGTCAAGAATATGGCTTCCGCTATCAAGAAGAATTCCAGCAGCCCTCTTAGCAGGATTGGCGCGATACGTTGATGCAGCTGGTGCGTAGCGCCAGCGATACGGTCCCTGCCAGTGGCAGAGGATCTGATTGACAGAGCCGATCCTCCCGGTACTCAACCATCTGCTGGCTGTGTACCAGGCACGGCGATAGCGCCGGGTGTATGCTACAACTAGGCGGCGCCCTGAGCTACTTAATAGCGTAGAAATGCGATTGAGATCGCGCTGGCTGGCAGCAAGCGGCTTTTCAACAAGCACATCGGCGTGTGCCTCCAGACAAGCAGCTGTGTGGAGTGCTAATAGGCTGGGCGGGGTCGCAACCACGACAGCCTCCGGCTGCTGCTCCCGAAGCATTTGCGATACATCACTATAGGCTGCTGCAATGCCGAAGTCGCTGGCTACCTGCGCAGCACTCGCCTGCTGGCTGGCGCAGACCGCTACCACATCGATGCCACTGGCTGTTATGGCATCAAGCAAGTGCGACTGACCGGCAATACCGACCCCGATGATTGCAAGACGTAGTGCGTGTGTCTGCTCCTCATATGACATTGTTTCCTCAACTACGCTCATGGCTGCGGGCATGGTAGCAGGCAGAGTCACTGGTACTCGCTGCAGTTAGTACGCTGGTTGATCTCCAGTAGCATCTGATCGGCAGATGCCCAGTAGGGCGTTATCGGCGACTTATGGCGGTCGGAGTTCGCCCATCTGTACTTGATTGGCTCGAGCCGCTGCATGACTTCAGGCGAGCGGAAATCCTCACTGCAGAACTCATCATAGCAGCGGATAATCCAGTTTCGAATCTCTTCTTGTGTGAGCGTTTCTGTGTAGCAGACAGGCCTATCAACCCAAGCGGTTGTCTCATACCAGTAGGGATCGGGGATAAATAGTCCGTACTTCTCTGGATTGTGATAGACATCGGTGCCTGGCCGCGGCTCCATCGCGTTAAAGGTGGCAATGGTAGGATTGACCACTCGAATAAAGTCCAGCGTTGCCCGGAGTGACTCGTGTGTATCGCCCGGCGCGCCGACAATGAAGGCAGCGTGCAGTTCCAGACCAAAGGACTTAACCAGCTCGGCTGTATGATAGAGCCGTTCGGGAGTAGTTCCCTTCTTCACCAGCCGCAGCGTGCTCTGCTGTATGGACTCGAAGCCCATAAAGACTCGATATGCTCCAGCTTCGCGCATAGCCTCCAGCACACGGGGTTTGGCATCCAGCGCACGCATATTGCTTGTCCAGCGAAACTTCAATCCTCGCCGCTTGATCTCTTCGCAAAACTGTATCGTGCGCTGACTATTGCCCGAGAAGGTATCATCGCCGATGAAGACTGAGGAAAAGCCCATGCCAAGCACCTCTTCCAGTTCGTCGCAGACATGTCCGATACTATGCCAGCGATAGCGTCGTCCGATCTGCGTGGTTGAGCAGAAGGTACAGCGGCTAGGGCAGCCGCGCGCCGTCATAATCACTGTCTCGTAGTCGTAGTCAAGGTAGCGATCCATTTCGTAGATCGAGCGATCCGGACGTGGATAAACATCAAGATCCATGACCGGCGGAGGGGGCAGTGTGACGTGGATCTCTCCGTTATGACGGTATGCCAGCGAGGGGATTTTAGCCAGCTGTGCGGGGCTGGCCTTCGCCTCAAGCGCATTAGTCAGTTCGAGCATAGGATGCTCGCCATCGAAGAGGACGATATAATCGATAGCCGGATGGCGCTCAAGAGCTTCTTGGGGAATAAAGGTCGCATGTGGCCCACCCATAACCGTCACGACATCTGCTCGCCAGTCCTTAACAAATTTGGCGATCGCCAGCGCTTGGGCATAACTCTGAGCAACGCAGGTAATGCCGACAATATCTGGCTGAAACGCATCAAGGAAGCCCTGAAGCGCCTCAACTCGATTGCCGTGAAATGGCAGGTCGGCGTGCTGAACTTCGTGGCCGTGACGCTTGAGCGTGGCTGACATATAACCATACGCTAAGGTTGGATGGAGCAGCAGCGTAAACGGGTCGTATGGGTAATGAGGGGTTACGAACAGGACTCTCATGCGTTATCCCTCGAACTAGCCATGCGCCCGCGAAAAATTCCCAGTGCATTGTGGAGAGGATTCGGTAGGGTAGAGCGGCAGCATGAGCGGGGTACGATTGTGTGGCTTTTCTTCGCCGAAGCGGCACTCGCCGCAGCGCTCATCATATTTTCCGTTGTAGTGAAATGCTTTACACCCGCCCATACAGACGGCTGTCGCCGTGCAAGACTCGCAGGGACCACCAGGCTTGTTGCGGGAGTCGCTGTAGCGCTGTACCAGTCGTTCCCAGATAACACCCAGCGGCTCCATCCTGACGTTGCCGACAACCTCTTCCAGGAAGTTACACCCAGTCACATTGCCGATCGGATCGATGGAGATCATGTTGGTTGCGACATTGCAGACGTTGGCACCGATGTAATCAATGCGTGCGTGCCGATCATCCAGCCGGTCATCAAGCATTATTAGCATAAAGGGGTCGTGTGTATAGATATCGATGATGCCACGATTCTGTAGAATCAGCTCATAAACCTGGCGGCAGACCTGAACATATCGAATCCACTGGTTGTGGTCGAAGACACCCGGTCGGTTGTAGCGATTTTGCATCAGGCTTACGGCGTCTAGCCCGAAATCCTTAGCAATCTGAATAATGTCTGGAATGCGGTCGTAGTTATAGGCGTCAATCGTAGTAGAAAACCCAACTGTCGCTATGCCGACCTGCTTAAGCATTTGGGCAGCATCGAGCGCAATGTAATAGGCGCCCTCATAGCCTCGACTCGCATCGTGCTCGGCGGGTACTGAGCTGTCCAGCGATACCAGAACACGGTTGACGCCGGTATCCCGCAATCGCTCCGCTGATTCTTTCGTGCGGATATAAAATCCATTGGTCATTAGCGTCTGGTACATGCCATAATTATTGACCAAGCTAGCAAAATTGTGGAAGTCTTTGCGGATGAGATTCTCTCCATGCGAGTAGACAATAGCGCAGCTACCCATGGCATAGAGATCTGCTAGTAGACGTGACAACTCATCGAAGGTCATCTCGTTGAGGTCACGGCGATAGAGTGCGTAGCAGTGCTGGCACTTGAGATTGCAGCGATATGTAAGACCGAGTTGTACAAGGATCGGTGCGGGGTGATCAGGTAGCTGGTAATCTCGCAGCATGGGCATATTCAGGAAATCTTGACGCAGGAATATACTTAGTCACTCAACCACCTCAGAAGGAATAACGGTAAGTAGGTGAGCGCTCACAAAGTCATTCAAGAAACGCTCAATGTCAGTACGGAGATCCTCAAGATCTACTTCGTACTCCTCAGCGAGCCGTTGAACCAGCACATCAATACTACATGGCGACTCGTTAAGCAGCTCGATTATTCGAGAAGCGGTCTCGTTCAACTCATACATCACACCGTGCTGGCGATCAAACAGCATCTTGAGCTCGGAATTAGTGGAACGGTAGGTAACGTGTTCTGCAAGTTTATAGATCGGATTCATCGTCGATCTCCTCTTTGGTTCCATACATGCAAACGATAGAAAAGCGCTGCCGATTCACACGGATAGGCGTAACACTATGCGCTAGACCGTGCGCAAGGCGCATGATTGTCAGTGAGTTAAACTGCGGCGTCACAACATGTCGTGACCGACCAAGAACCCAGCGGCGCAGTTGGAAAGGCACCTCTGGCGGCGTCGGCAGGTCCTCGACCCGAATGACATTGCTGATAACAGTATTGCCTCCGTACTCCCGCCGCCAGTCTTTTGTGAGGTTGAGCACGACTGCCGCACGATGGCGCGGGTCGGACATATCGTCGTGCGGGCAGATGCGATCCCCCTGTGCCAGACGATAAGGCGTTGCTGGCCGCATGCAGCGCACTTCGTATCCGATCAGTTGCGAGAGCAGGTTCTCAAACCAGCGGCTTTCGAACAGTCGATAACAGGCATAGACAACATCAGGGGTCTGCCATCCATCGTGAGTAAGCAGCCTGCCATAATACGCATCGCCAACTTCTCGTTCGCCGCGCCACTGTAGAGTGATTCCAGCAATGTCAACGCGCTCGTAACGTTGTGCCTCACATAACTCCCGATAGAGAGTTTCAGCTACGTCAAGCCGTAAAAAGTTTGGGATACGGAGAAACTTATTGCGGCCAAGTGGTTGATGGACAGCGAAGCGTTCGTGGTTTGCCACGATATCTGCTACATGCTCTGTAGTAGCGTTGTTGGTATGCGTCTGTATCATTGGTTTTTCTTGTATGGCATTAACGTGGTGCTGCTATGCGAGAATGACCGAGAAACGGAGCATCGCTGCACAGTGACGATGTTCCTTGCTACTTGATGCCACTCTTAGCAGTGGGTGCGGACATTGCGCGCGCGCCACTGCGGACGTCGCCATATCTTGCGCTTGCTGTTCATACGATTTCTCCTTATTACACTACCGAGGCATAAGTATTCTTGGAATATTCGGATTATATATCAGGTGAACGACATTGTCAATGCCTTGATTGGGATGGGGGGTGCAGGCATGAATTGACAAGAAGTTGAGCGCTCCGCCCCAAGCGGGTATGATTCGTCGCTCACCCCGACCATCCTGCTGAGGAGGAGCGCATGCCGAATGATCCAGCGACCGCACGGAGCGGTTCGTGCAACAGATGACCGACCAGATGGCGCGCCTGACGCGGACCCTAAGCGACTGGGTGCAGGCCGAACCACGTTCCCTGCAGGAGATTGAGGCCCAGGTGGTGCGCACGCTCCACAGATCTGGGCAAGAGCCTGCTGGCTGCCCTCACGCCGCTCGCCGCACCCGACCGTCCCGCGCGGATGTGGCGTGCGCCTGTGGTCAGATCGCACGCTATGTTCGCATGCGTCTGGCTACCGGCGCCACCGTGCTGGGGCGCGTGACGCTGGAGCAAGCGACCTCTCGCTGCCCGCCATGCGGGACGTAGCAGGCGCCGCTGGATGCCCAGCTCCAGATCGCGGCTGGCAGTCTCATACCAACTACTAGACCTTATATCTTACCTTGATTGCTAGTTGACGACCAGACAAGCGAACGCCTCTGGCACGATCGCGGTTGCCAAACCAACATCATCGCCAGGAGGAGCCGACGGTCGCTCGCCACAGAATAGCCGCTTTTGTCGTGATTGACACCCTGATGGAACGCCTGGGGCATCGCAGTGATGTGCGGGCGCACGTCCCCGACTCCGAGATTCTGACGATTGCGGTCGTCGCCGCAGACGAGAAGTGAGAGAAGAGGAGCGAGGAGCGAGCGCCGCTCGTCCCCTCCATCTCGCTCCGCACTTCTCTCCGCTCGCTTCTCTCCGTTGGCAGTCATCACGAACGGGCGGTGCAGATCACGCACGGGCGCCGCTGCTGGCGCGACAGGATCGGCGTCGCGCGCTTCAAGCGTCGTCTGCATCAGCTCGCCGATGGGACGGCCTGGATTCCGGAGGCGTTGGGGGAGGTGCGCACCTCGGGCGACGGGTTCATCATTGATCGTCTTCCCGCGCCAGCGTTTGTTCGCCGCCGGATGCGCGCCCGGCGCTGTCGGAAGGCGCCCGGTCGCACGCCCAGCGGGTGCCGCGCGGCGCAACGGGAGAAGTTCTTTGGATGGCGCGTGCGTGTGGCGTGCCGACCGGATGGCGGGCCCGTGCGCGTTCCGATGCCGCCCGCAGGGGTGCACGACCTGCCCCCGGTGCATGAACTGGCGTCTGGTCTGCCCGCCGGGGCGCGGCTGCTGGGCGTAACAGCGTGTAACGGCGAATAATCATTCGCCGTTACGCCGCCGCCACAGCGCGGCTGATGAGGCGAGCGTCCTGGCGGCGACGGGGGTGCGACTGGTCCCGGTGCGCCGGGCGAAGATGCGTCCGCACGCCTGGTTGATGGACGCCATCGACGTGCGCGCATATCGTCATACGATTGAGACGGTCAACCGTCAACTGGAGAAGATGGGCATCGAGCGGCTGCACAGCGGCGTCAATGCCGGGTTTGAACTGAAGGCGCCATAGTCCGCCGCTCATTGCACTCATCTGTACGAACATGAACTAGCGATCAAGAGACTTCATCAAGGCTTAATGGTATACTATTTTCATACGAACTGAAATGGAGGGAGAAGCGATGTGCACGTATCAATCCATCATCGAAAATCCGGAGAAATTACGTTCTACGACCGGACTGACCGCTAATGAGTTTCACGCGCTGGTTCCGATCTTTCACGCGGCATTTGAATCGTATATGAAACGTCGCACCATTGATGGTCATGTTCGATATTGCCGTCGCTCTGTTTCTTATGCAAACTCGCCGCTTCCGACCACGGAAGATACATTGCTCTTTATTTTGACCTACTTAAAACAAAATCCAACGCACGTGATGCATGGACATATCTTTCAAACGAGCTGGTCAAACGTGAGCACGTGGGTGCACTTTTTGCATAGAGCGCTTAATGATGCGCTTTCACAGCAACATCTCCTGCTGACGCGCACTTCCGACGAAATGGCGCAGCGAATACAGAAAGAACCGCCGTATGCGACGGATACGCACTCCTTTTTATCCATGACGGCGTAGAACGTCCCACTTGCCGTCCAAGCGATAAAATGGACCGAGAAATCTACTATAGCGGAAATGAGAAGCGAAATACGCTTAAAAATGTTCTTATCGTCGATAAATTTAGTTTTGTTCACTTTTTGAGCGAAACCTACGAGGGAAGGGTGCATGACAAGTGTATCGCCGATGAAGCGAAGCATAACCTTCCGGCAGGAAGTTTCTTATATCAAGATGCCGGATTTCAAAGATTTAACCCGCCTGGCGTGAAGATCATGCAGTCAAAGAAGAAGCCGCGCAACGGAACCCTCACGCCGCAGGAAAAGGAGGAAAACTGGCGTCTCTCATCCGTTCGCGTCCGTATCGACCATGGTATCGGCGATATCAAGAGGTATCGGATTATTCACGACATTATCCGTTTCAGTTGTTCCGAATTTCGGGATATGGTCATGGAAACATGTTGCGGGGTGTATAACTTCCGAATTCGATTGAAACGCAAAAAGCATTCCGAAAATTTGCTACCGTACAGAAAATATGAGCGAGTTGTCGTGGGACGGTATTCCGCCAGGGAAAATGGAAGCCGATGCGCAATGGCATCCTTTCGTCATGGTGACCAAACCTGACGACTGGAGAAGACCATGCCCATCAGCTTCCAGACCTATCGTACCATCAAACGGACCCTGGCGCATGCCCTGCACACGCGCCGCGACAGTCACGACGA
>Ga0308417_1002372_pt1 | contig 12469 bp, 11 predicted proteins | sample HotsprSampleOS65_FD_203528 | JGI IMG/M metagenome (GOLD analysis project Ga0308417, IMG submission 203528) | Hot spring phototrophic mat microbial communities from Octopus Spring, Yellowstone National Park, Wyoming, United States - 20090730_OS65 ... | reverse complement strand
CGACCGGTGGGCCGTGTACGCCGTGGTGACCGCCGGGATCCTCAACATCGTCTGGATGAATCTGGCGGTGCGGGCCGGGCGGCTGTCCTCTGCGGTGGGCCTGATCGTGGTCACCCAGACCCTCACCGCGTTGGCGCTCGGCTGGTGGGTGTTCGACGAGACGGTCGACCTGTCCCCAGCATCAGCCCTGGTCGCAGGCGCTGCGCTGGCGCTGATCGGCGCCGGCGCAGTCCGGCTCGCCCGTTCCCCGTCGCTGCTCGCGCTCGACGCCACCCCGGACTCCGGGATCCTCGAGCCGCGTCGGCGCCCTCCGGGTTGACGGGTCCGCCTCCCTGTCCTGCGGGCCGTGCCGGACCGGGTGGCACAGCCCACCGCTACGCTGCGGAACGTGGCCGATCGGGCGAGTGGCGTGAGCTCCGGGGACGGAGCGGCCCCGGATCCCGACGCCCCCGCCCGCAAGGAACGCCTGCACCGGGGTCGCACCCTCGCCGAGCGCCGCCGACAGCGTCGCGAGGCCCTGCTCGCCGCCGCGCTCGAGCTGTTCGGCACCCGGGGCTACGCCGCCACCTCCATCGAGGAGCTCTGCCGGACCGCCAACGTGAGCACCCGCTACTTCTACGAGGAGTTCAGCGACCGCGAGGACCTGCTCGGGTGCCTCTACGAGCGCCTGCTGGCCACCGCCTGGGGGGAGGTGCTCGCCACCGAGGTCCCCGAGGGGCCGGATCAGCTCAGGCGGGAGACCAGGGCACGGGTCGGCGCATTCATCCGGGCGCTGCTCACCGACCCCCGGGCCGCCCGGGTGGTCTGCCTGGAGGCGGTGGGGGTCAGCCCCGCCATCGAGGCACGGCGACGGCAGGTCCACCTGGGCTACGCCCACGCCCTCACCACCTACTTCCACGACTTCGTCGACGACGACGTCGCCCCGGCCCGTGACTTCGAGCTGGTGGCGTTGGGCATGGTCGGTGCCATCAACGAGATCATCGTCGACTGGATCGAGCGTGACGCCGACGGCGCCTCGCTCGACGAGCTCACCGAGGTCGTGTCCCGGCTGTTCATCGTGCTCGGGACCTCACGGTGGGGCCGCCAGGTCTTCGACGGCCCTGGAGCCACTCAGGCGATCGGTGAGTCCGTACCCGGATCCGCCACCGGGGCACCCGAGTAGATCGTGATCGGCGTGCCCGGCGGGATGCGGGGGAACAGCCAGTCCTCGTCCACGTTGCTGACCCGGATGCAGCCGTGGCTGGCGGGGTACGCAGGCACGCTGGGTGAGCCGTGCACGGCGAACCCGCCGGTGAAGTACATCGGCCGGTAGAGCACGCCGAGCGGTGCCCGCTCGAGGGCGTCCACCTTGCGACCGATGGCGTAGGTGCCCACGGGGGTGGCCGCCACCGCGCTGCCGCGGGGGTGGCGGTAGGTCTCACCGCTGCCGGTGGAGACGTTGAGCACCGTGCGGGATCCGTCGGCCAGGGTGACGAACATGATCTGGCGGTCGAGGTCGACCTCGAGGCGGGGACCGGGACCGGGATCCCGGGGACCGGCGCCGGTGGGCGGGCGGGCGAGCGCACCGAGCACCTCGGGTCCGGCCACACCGTCGCGCTGGAGGCCCTCGTGCTTCTGGAAGGCGAGCACCGCCGAGGTGGTGGCCGCTCCGTAGCGGCCGTCGGGCTCGCCGGGCCGGAAGCCGAGCAGCAGCAGGGCCTGCTGCAGCTGCGCGATCCCGGGTCCCTGGTCCCCCTCCCGGTACACGGGAGGTGGAGGGATGGTGGTGGTGGGCGGCGTGGTCGTCGACGTCGTGGCGGTGGTCGTCGGCGGAGCCGTTGTCGGTGGCGGGGGCGGCACCGTCACCGTCGACGGGACCCCATCGTCGGCCTCCTCCACCGGGAGACCGCCATCCGCGCCACAGGCGACGCCCGCCAGCACTGCGGCCATGACGAGGGCCGGGGCGATCAGCCGGACCGGCCGGCGCACGAGAGGCACCACGGGCAGCAAGCGTAGGCTGCGCGGCGGTGCCGACGACCTCACCTCCCCCCGGTCACGCAGACTCCGGTGGCGCGGCCGCCGGCGCGGGCGCCGTACCGGCGACGAACCGTCAGCTCCGGTTGGCCCGACGCCCGCAGGGGCTCGTGACCGAGGACGACTTCGAGCTGGTGGCGGCCCCGATGTACGAGCTGGACGAGGGTGAGGCGCTGCTGCGCACCGTCTACCTGAGCATGGACGCGACCGTGCGGACCTGGCTGGACCAGGGCGAGGGCTACCTCCCCGCGGTCGGGATCGGCGAGGTCGTGCGCTCGAGCGGTGCCGGGGTCGTGGTCGCCTCGCGCTGTGCGGCCTACGAGGTGGGCGATGTGGCCATCTCCCTCACCGGCTGGCAGGAGTACGCGGTGGTGCGCGACGACCTGTTCACCACCAGGCTGCCCCCGGGCACCGCGCTGCGACCGGCGATGAGCGTCTTCGGCGCCACCGGCGCGACCGCCTACTTCGGACTGCTCGAGATCGGCAGGCCGCAGCCGGGGGAGACCGTGGTGGTCTCGGCTGCGGCCGGGGCCACGGGCTCGCTGGTCGGCCAGATCGCCAGGATCCTGGGCTGTCGCGTGGTCGGCATCGCCGGCACCGATGAGAAGTGCCGCTGGGTCACCGAGGAGCTCGGCTTCGATGCGTGCATCAACCACCGCACCGAGGACGTCGCCGCCGCCCTGCGACGGACCTGTCCCGACGGCATCGACGTGTACTTCGACAACGTGGGGGGCCCGATCCTCGACGCCGTCCTGCGGCGGCTGGCCATGCACGGGCGGGTCGTGCTGTGCGGCGCGATCGCCATGTACAACGCAGCGGAGCGTCCTCCCGGACCGGCGAACTACCTGAACCTGATCGCCCGCCGCGGCCGGATGGAGGGGTTCATCACCCTCGACTACTGGGACCGCTTCGGTGAGTGCACGGCTCGGCTCGCCGAGTGGGCGGCCGAGGGCCGGCTGCGGTGGCGGGAGGAGCTGCTCGAGGGCCTCGAGGCCTGCCCGCGGGCGCTGAACATGCTGTTCACGGGTGAGAACCGGGGCAAGGTGGTCGTCCAGCTCGCCCCCGACCCGACCTGAGCCCCCTCGTTCCGGCGCGCGTTTGCGGGGCTCCGGCCCCGCAAACGCGCGCCGGAACGGTCGGGAGGCGGTCGGGAGGCGGTCGGGAGGCAGCCCGGGGGCGATCCGCGGCACGGCAGTCCGAGGAGCCGGCGCCGTCGCTGTCACCGCCTGCTGGTTGGCTGGCCGCATGACATCCGACCTGGACCGGGAGCTCCGGAAGATCGCCGAGCGCCAGCACGGCCTGCTCACCCGACACCAGCTCAGCCAACTCGGCGCTTCCAGCGATGCCGTGGCCCACCGCTGCGACACCGGCGTGCTGGAGCGGCTGTCACGGCGCGTGCTGCGGCTGGCCGGCTCGGTCCCGAGTGACGAGCAACGCCTCCTCGCCGCGGTCCTCGACGCCGGTGCGGGCGCGGTGCTCACCGGACCGACGGCGGCAGCCTGCTGGGGGATCCCCGGCTTCCGCCTCGATGTGACGGAGGTGCTGCGCCCCCGTTCGGCCCGGGGCCGCACCGGCGGTCTCGGTCGGGTGAGGACCACCCGGGTGCTCCCGGCGCACCACGTGCTGTGCTGGCGTGGCATCCCGATCACCAGTCCAGCACGGACCGTGTTCGAGCTCGCCGGCACCCATCACCCGCTACGGGTCGAGCGGGCCCTCGACCATGCCTGGGGCCGGCGCCTGCTCACCGGCGCGGCCATGCACCGGGTGGCCGACGACCTGCGACGGCACGGCCGGGCCGGATCGGCGCTCGTCGGTCGGCTGCTGCGTGAGCGTCCGGTCGACCACCGCGCCGCCGAGAGCGCCCTCGAGCGCCGCTTCGAACAGCTCGCCCGGGACGTGGGGGTGACCACCCTGGACCGTCAGGTCGACGTCGGCGGCGAGGCGTGGCTCGGACGCTCGGACTTCCGCGACCGCGAGGTCCGACTCGTGGTCTTCGTCGACGGTGAGCTGTGGCACGCAGGTGCCACCGACCGAGAGCGCGACGACCAGCAGGTCGAAGCCCTGCGGGCGGCGGGAGTCGAGGTCGAGCGCTTCGGCGAGTTCGACGTGTGGTACCGACCGACCGAGGTGCAGCGGCGCCTCCTGGCCGCCCGCCACCGTGCCCGCCCCCGGCGGCGGCCCGCCGCCTGAGCGACCCCCCGGGGCGTTCCGGCACGCGTTTGGGGCACCATGGGCCCAGGAACGCGCGCCGGAACGAGGCGGTGCCGGTGCCAGAGAGGGGATGTCCGCATGCCTGCTACCGATCGCAGTCGGGCCGATGTCGTCGTCGTGGGCGCCGGGCTGGGAGGGCTGGTCGCCGCCGCCTACCTGGCCGCCACCGGCCGGCGGGTGGTCGTCGTGGACCGACACTCGGTGGCCGGCGGCAACGCCACCGTGTTCACCCACCACGGCTACGAGTTCGACGTGGGTGTCCACTACCTCGGCGACTGCGGGCCCGGGGGCGGCATCCCCCGGATCCTGGCCCCGCTCGGCATCGAGGTGACCTTCCGCGAGATGGACCCGGACGGGTTCGACACGTTCGTGTTCCCGGACCAGACCTTCCGGGTCCCCAAGGGGGTGGAGGCGTTCCGCCGCCGGCTCCACGCCACCTTCCCCTCCGAGACCGCAGGCATCGACACCTACCTCGACGCGATCGTGGCGCTCGACGCCGAGCTCACCGGGGGCGCCCCACCCCGGCTGCTGCTCGAGCACACCGAGACCACCGTCGGTGCGCTGTTCGACCGGCTCGGCCTGTCAGCGCGCCTGCGTTCGATCCTCGACGGCCAGCACGGCACCTACGCCCTGCCGCCCTCCCGGGCGTCGCTGGCCCTGCACGCCGCGCTGTGCATGCACTACCTGAAGGGCGCCTGGTACCCCGAGGGTGGGGGGCAGGTCATCGCCGACGCTCTCGTGGCCTTCATCGTCGACCACGGCGGCGAGCTGATCCTGCAGGCACCGGTCACGCGCATCGTCGTCGACAGCGGTGCGGTCCGGGGGGTCGAGCTCCACGTGCCCTCAGCGCTGCGGGCACGGGGGGTCCCCACCCGCATCGACGCCCCGGTGGTGATCTCCGACGCCGACCTGAAGCGCACGGTCCTCGAGCTCGTGGGAGCGGAGGCGGCCCCACCCGAGCTGGTGCAACGGGTCCGCAGCTACGAGATGACCCTGCCCCTGTTCGTGCTGTACCTCGTGCTCGATCGGGACCTGCGGGCCGAGGGCCACCCGAACACCAACGTCTGGGTGTTCCCCGACGACGACATCGAGGGCGCCTACGCGACGCTCGAAGCGGGCCGCCTGCCCGACGAGCTGTTCGCCTACCTCACCTTCGCCAGCCTGAAGGACCCCACCAACGAGCGGCTCTGCCGGCCGGGCCAGACCAACCTGCAGGTGATGACCCTGGTGCCGTCCGACCCCGGCTTCTGGGGCCTGTCGCGAGGGCCGGCGGCCGGCGAGCGCTACCGGACCAGCCCCGCCTACCGGGCCCGCAAGCGCGAGCTGCGGGACCGCCTGCTCGCCACCGCCGAGGCTGGCCTGCCGGGGATCAGCGACGCCATCGTCTACGAGGAGGCGGCCACCCCGATCACCCACGAGCGGTTCGTGCGCTCCACGGGTGGCACCTCCTACGGGATCGCGGCCACGCCCGCGCAGTTCCTGCTCAACCGGCCGGCACCGACCACCGAGCTGCCCGGGCTGTTCCTCGCCGGTGCCTCCACCATCGCCGGCCACGGCATCGCCGGGGTGATGGCGGGCGGGGTGATGGCGGCCACGGCTGTGGCCGGCCCGGAGGTCCGGGCGGTCGTCGAGCAGCGCGCTGCGCCGCTCAACGCCCGGTGACCAGCGCCACCTTGCCCACGACGCGGCGGCCCTCGAGATCGGCGAGGGCCTCGGCGGCCCGCTCGAGCGGGTAGGTGGTCGGCGCCACCGGGTGCACCCGCCCGGCGCGCACCATGGCCAGCGCCTCCTCCAGCAGGGCACGCTGGGCATCGGGGTGCCGCATGGCCCACGCGCCCCAGTCGACGCCGAGGACCGTGCGGTTGTTGAGCAGCACCTGGTTGAGGGGCAGCGCCGGGATGTCCCCGGAGGCGAACCCGATGACCAGGTAGCGCCCGCCGGTGCGCAGGGCCCGCAGCGCGGGCTCGGCCAGGGCGCCGCCCACCGGGTCGACGACGACGTCCACGCCGCCACCGCCGAGCTCGCGGGCACGGACCTTGAGGTCCTCGGTGTCCGGGTCGATCACCGCCGCCGCCCCGGCGGCGAGCGCCGCCGCCCGCTTCGCCGGGCTCGACGCAACCGCGATCACCTCGGCGCCGAGCGCACCGGCGACGCCGATGGTGGCCTGGCCGACCCCGCCGGCGGCGCCGAGCACGAGCACCCGCTCACCCGGCTCGACCTGTGTGCGGCGGGTGAGGGCGAACAGCGCCGTGCACCAGCTCTGGATGAACGTCGCCGCCCGGGTGGCGTCGAGCTCGTCGGGCACCTCCACCACCGCGTCCGCCGCCAGCACCACCTGCTCGGCGAAGCCGCCGAGGCCCGGCATGCCCATGACCCGGGCACCGACCGGCGGGGTCGCCACGCCCTCGCCGAGCGCCGCCACCCGGCCGCAGATCTCGCTGCCGGGCACGAACGGCACGGGCGGGCGGATCTGGTACCGCCCGGCCACGAACAGGGCGTCGACGTAGTTCACCCCGGCGGCCTCGACGTCCACGAGCACCTGGCCCGGCCCGGGGGTGAGCGGCCCGCGCTCCTCGACCACCAGCACGTCCGGCGGTCCGAGCTCGGGGCACACGACGGCGCGCATCACTCGAAGGCGACCGCGGCCAGCGCGGCGTTCACCTCGCGCACCAGCAGGGCACGGCTGCGGTAGCTGCCGAGCACCACGTAGAGGCAGAACGCCCGGCCCTGGTGGGTGAAGAACGACTGGTGGCCGGCCTGCCCGGCGATGGTCCGCTGCATCGTGTCGGGCGAGAAGTCGTCAGCTGCCAGCGGCCAGGGGACCCCTTCGACCGAGAACAGCGCGGATGCACCCTCGGCGGGGGGGTGCTCGAGCAGCGAGATGAAGATGCCGCCGCGACCCATCCGCTCGACCGCGCCGCCGCCGTAGTCGCCCCGCACCGCGGGCAGCGCGAAGTTGGCCAGGTGCAGGATGGGGGTCGTGGTCTCGGCGGCCACCGATCGGCCGGCGAGGCTGGGCGGTGGTGCCTCCGGGGTGCGCCGGTAGATCTCACCGTCCCAGCCCCTCGGCGGGTCCACCCGCAGCCCGTGCGCCTGGATCCTGGACATCTCGGTCTCCTTCAGCGGGTCGCCGCAACGGGGCGCACGAACCGGTCGGCGGTCGGTGCGCGCCGGCTCACCGGTCCTCCTCGTCGCCGGGAACGTGCTCGACGGTCTCGACGGTGTCGGGGTAGAGGCTGGGGTGGCCCGGGGTGATCCCGGCGGCGAGCAGCTCGGCGTCGGCCCGGGCCTCCCGGGCGGGGCCGTCGAGCCGTCCTCCGGCGCGCCGCGGGGTGCCCTCGGTGGTCAGCCCGGCGTCGGCGGCGGCCTGGCGCAGCAGGTTGGCCACCTGGGACCAGCTCGCGGCCGCGCCCTCACCGACGATCCGGCCGGTGGGCCCGTCGACGAGCACGAAGTACGGGCTCACGGGCACGGCGTAGTCGTCGAAGGCCTCCGAGGACATGAGGGTGGGGTGCTGGGGCGGTGCCAGCGCCGCCACCTCCGAGGGGCTCTCGGCATCGGGGCTCTTGGTCACGATCACGAGCCGGGTGTCCCGGCCCGGCAGCGCATCGGCCTCACCAGCGGCGAAGGCCCGCCAGAAGTCGGCGCAGGTCCCACACCCGCTCGACAGGAACGCCAGCAGGGTGCTGTGGTCGGTGCCCACCACGCCGATGGCCTTGGCCGCGCCCTGGGGGGTGACCCCGGTCAGGTCGTGGGCCCCGGTCTCGACGACGCGAGGCTCGGGCACACCGGGGCGGGTGCGGATCTCCGGGCGCTCGGCGAGCTCGACCCGCGAGGTGGCGCCCGGACCCGACTCCTCCTCGTCGTCGTATACCCCGGCGCCGAGCTCGTGCAGCCGGCGGAGGATCTCGGCGTGACTGCGCAGCAGCCCCACCACCAGCACGGCCAGCAGGGCCACCACGAACCCGAGGAGCACGACCAGGGCGAGCACCACCGACCCCCGATCAGGACACCGTGACGGTGCGGGCGCCGAGCAGCGGGTTGGCCGCGCCCGTGAGCGTGTTGATCCCGTAGACGAGCACCCGCCGACTGCCGGGGGCGGCGGGCACGGTCAGCTCGAAGCCGTGGTCGGGCCCGTAGGCCGGATAGGCCGCACCCACGTCGGAGCGGGGCCGGTCGGCGGTGGCCGAGGCGACCGGGACGCCGTCGAGGTGGACGTGGACGGTGATGGGGGCGGCGGTGTCGGGGTCGATGGCCCAGCCCCGCACCGTGATCGACCCCGCCCCGCCGACGGCGCCGTCCAGGGAGCCGAACGGGTCGCCGCCGATCTGCACGCTGCGTCGGCCGATGAGCGGGTTGGCGGTCCCGGCCCCGGTGTTGATGCCGTAGACGTCGATCTGGTGGAGCCCGGCGGCGACCGCGATGACGTCGTCGAAGCCCCGGGCCGTGCCGTGCCCCGGGTACTGGGCGGCGACGTCGGGGCGGGGCTCGTCGGCGGACAGCTCGGCCCGGAACCGGCCGTCCACGTACACGTGGAGCTTGGTCGGCCCGAGGCTGTCGGGGTCGATCACCCAGCCCTGGATGCGGGCCGTGCCGGGACCGGGGATGACCCGGTCGAACGAGCCGAACGGGTTGCCGGACAGCACGTTCACGCTGCGCGACGCCACCAGCGGGTTGGAGCCGCCACCCACGTTGATGGCGTACACGTCGATGCGGCGGACGCCGGGGGCGGTGAGCACGTTCTCGACGAAGCCGTGGTTCGGCCCGTAGGCAGGGTGGGCGGCGCCCACGTCGGGACGGGGCCGGTCGGCGGTGAACTCGCCCCGGAAGGCGCCGTCGACGTAGATGTGGATCTTCACCGGCCCGACGGTGTCGGGGTCGATCACCCAGCCGGTCACCCGCACCCCTGCGGGCACGGCCACCACCGAGTCCACGGACCCGAACGGTGCACCCACCTCCACGGTGCGACAGCCGATGGTGGTGTTGGTGGAGCCGTCGCCCACGTTGATGCCGTACACGCAGATCTGGCGTCGTCCGCCGCTGACCGGCACCGTGGCCTCGAAGCCGTGGGCGTTGCCGTACGCGGGGTAGATCCGACCCACGTCGGGACGGGAGCGGTTGGCGGTGAACTCACCCTTGTACGTCCCGTCGGCGTACACCCGCACCTTGATCGGCCCGGTCGTGTCCGGATCGATCACCCAGCCGCGGACGGTGACGGTGCCGGGTCCGGTCGAGACCTCGTCGAGGGAACCGAACGGGTTGGTGAGCTTGACGCTGCGGCAGCCGAGCGGGGCCGAGCCCGAACCGGCCCCGGCGTTGAGGGCGTAGAGGCACAGCTGGCGCACCCCGCCGGGGGTGATCGGAACGGTGAACTCGAAGCCGTGGTTGTCGCCCCAGCCCCGGTAGGCGGCGCCCACGTCGGGCCGGGACCGGTCGGCGACCGCGGCGGCCACGTAGGCGCCGTCCACGAACGCCTGCACCGTGACCGGACCCTGCGTGTCGAAGTCGAGCGCCCAGCCCCGCACGCGGATGCCCCCCTCCGCTTCGGTCACCGAGTCCAGCGAGCCGACCACCTTGTGCAGGCAGGCCCGGTCGTGGGACGCCGTGTTCTGGTCGACCCGGACGGTGGTGGTGCACGACGGGTCGAGCGACCAGGGCGGCACGCAGGTCACCACCCGGCACACGATCGGCCCGAGACAGGGCACGTTCTGGTTGCACTGGCCGTAGCGGAACTGGGTGCAGCCGGCCTTGCGGTTGGCGCACGAGCCCTGGGCGCACCCGCAGCCGGTGCCCGAGCAGGCACCGCTGCAGATGCCGTTGGCACCGCAGCCGCACCCGTTGCAGGGGGCGTTGCAGTCCATGTAGTAGCGCGGGCCGTTGCAGAACGCGGTGCCGTCGGCCTTCCACCACCCGCCGAGCAGCGTGCCCGGCGGGCACCTGTTGTCGCCGAAGAGCGTGCAGCAGAACTCGGTGTAGCCGTCGCAGCACAGCGAGCCGCACTCGCAGGCCGAGCCGTTGCAGTTGCACACCGCGGCGTAGGCGGTGGTGGGCCGCAGGGCGTAGGTGACCGGGTTGACGGCCACGGCGCTGCCGACGAGGGCGGTGCGGGCGAAGAACCCGCGTCGGCTGAAGCGGTCGGCCAGGAAGCCGGAGACCTTCTCGACGACGGCGGTGCTGGCGGGGGTCTTCATCCGAGGGATCCGCTGACCTCGAAGCTGCGGGTGGAGGCGGAGCGGGGCCGGCGGCGGGCGGCGGCGAGGGTGTCGGGCAGGACGGTGAGCACGACCATGAACAGCCAGGCGCCGAGGGCGATCAGGGCGGCCTGGGGCACGCCGGCGGCCACGAGCTCGGCGCGGAGCGCCACGAAGCCGGGGGTGGCGGTGAGCGCGCCGGCCCCCGCCACGGCGGCGGCGACGACGTTGGCGGCGACGTGGGTGGGGCCGGCGGCGGAGGACAGCCGGCCGAAGCACCCGCACGACGCCGCCCGGTCACCCAGCTGGACCAGCCTGGCGGTGACCGCGGCGAACACCGCGTAGAGCACGGCCACCGCACCGGTGAGCAGCGTGCCCCCGACGAGGGTGGCGCCCACCCCGAGGGTCACCTCCACCACGCCGATCGCCCGGACCCCGGCGGCCGGCAGGGGGACGCCGACCGAGCGGAGCATCTCGGCCGTCGGGGCGGGATCGCGCAGCTTGAACCCCCCGCCCACGGCCAGGACCACGGCGACGACGGCGACGGGGCCCTCCAGCGCGGACATCACGGCCATGGTAGTTGCCGGTCACCGGGGTGTCCGTACCCGCCTAGCCTGCCGCCCGTGACCCGCGCCGTGCTGCTGCTCACCTGCCCGGACCGCCCGGGGATCGTGGCCGACGTGGCCGCCTGGATCGCCACCGCCGGCGGCAACATCGTCGACGCCGGGCAGTACTCCGACAGCGAGCACGGCCTGTTCCTGCAGCGCGTCGAGTTCGACCACCCCGCCGACCCGGCGGCGATCCGCAGCTCGTTCGCACCGGTGGCGGCCCGCTGGGACATGCGCTGGGAGCTGCACCTTCCCCACACCGCCGAGCGCCCGGCACGCCTGGTGGTGCTCACCTCCCGGGAGCCGCACTGCCTCTACGACCTGCTGGGACGCTGCGCCACCGGGGACCTGCCGGCGGTCGTGACTGCGGTGGTGTCGAACCACGAGGACCACGCGGTGGTCGCCCGCCGGTTCGAGGTGCCGTTCCACCACCTGCCCGTTCCCGGCGACGACGACCGGGCCCGGGCGACCCAGGAGGCGGCCGTGGCCGACCGGTTGCGCGCCGAGGGACCCGACCTGGTGGTGCTCGCCCGCTACATGCGGATCCTGTCGCCACCGTTCTGTGACGAGTTCGGGGCCATCACGATCAACATCCACCACTCGTTCCTGCCGGCGTTCGCGGGCCCGCGCGCCTACCACCAGGCCTGGGAGCGGGGGGTCAAGCTCATCGGCGCGACCGCGCACTACGTGACCGCCGAGCTCGACGCCGGACCGATCATCGCCCAGGACGTGACCCGTGTGTCCCACGCCGACGACCCCGCGACGCTGGCCCGACGCGGCCGTGACCTCGAGGCGCTGGTGCTGGCGACCGCGGTGCGGGCCCACCTCGAGCACCGGGTGATCGCCTACGCCAACCGCACCGTGGTGTTCGAGTAGCCACCCTGGCACCGCCGGGCGGGCCGGCGGTCGTGAGCCGGAGAACCGTTCAATCTCGACCGCCTCCGGCCGATGGTGGTTGACGACGTGCCACGAGCGCCGAGTACGTCGGACGTAGGCTGGCGCAGGCGTGCCGGGTGGGTCCCCCCGGGCACACACCGTGGTGGTGCGCAGGGACCGGCGAGGAGCAGCCGAGGTGAGCGACACGACTGGCACAGACAGCGGCGGTCCGACGGGTCCGCCTGCGGGTTCCCCGGAGAGCCGCAAGCGCGACCAGGCGCTGGTGGCCCTGTTCCGGGCCGACGACCGCCGGGCGTTCGGCCGGCTCCACGACACGTGGTCCGACGCCGTCTACGACCGGATCGTCCACCGGGGGGTGCCGCCGGCGGAGTCCGTGGACGTGCTCACCGCCGTCTTCCGGGACGCCCACGCCGCGCTCACGAAGGGCTCGTCCGAGCCGTTCGCCGTCATCGTCATGCGTGCCGCCCGACGGGCCACCGTCGGCCGGGAGCCTGCGACGCCGGCGCCGGCCGGGGCCGGGGCCGAGGAGCGCCTGACCCGGGCGACCAA
>Ga0308417_1002371_pt1 | contig 12474 bp, 9 predicted proteins | sample HotsprSampleOS65_FD_203528 | JGI IMG/M metagenome (GOLD analysis project Ga0308417, IMG submission 203528) | Hot spring phototrophic mat microbial communities from Octopus Spring, Yellowstone National Park, Wyoming, United States - 20090730_OS65 ... | reverse complement strand
GAGCTGGAGCACGTCGGCCACCCGCCGCGAATTGCCGACGGGCAGGCCCCGGGCTTTGGCCTCCGCGGCGAGGACTTCGGCCACGTCGGGCCTGAACGGCAGATACTGCGCCGTTACCGCGCGGCCCGCGAGCTTTCTGCCCGGGTGTAGGATCTGGAAGTCACCGGCAAACTGGTTGTGGTAGCCCTTGCTGCGAAGCGGGCCCCAAGCATCCTCGACGGACAACTCTTTGAGGCGCTCCAACCATTCATCCGGCACCCGGGGACGGCCGTCCGGGAAGCGGTCGAACGGATTGAGCGGCGTCAAGCGGATCAACTCCTCGCGGCTGAGCCTAAGGATCTGGCCTGGAGCCGGCGGGCTCAGCAACACGACGGCGAGCGTCAGGGCAGAGAGGCCTCTCATGAGGGCTATCGTAACGCGAGCCGCTCAAATCCCAGGTATTGCACCTCCTCCTCGAGCTCGACGTCGAAGCGTTCCTTGACGCGGCGCTTGAGCTCATCGATCAGCTTCAGGAGATCGGCGGCGGTGCCGGCGCCCGCGTTGTAGACGAGATTGGCATGATAGTCCGCTACGCGGATGTCGCCCCGGCTGAGCCCTTTAGCCCCCACCTGCTCGAGGAACCACGCCGCCGGCACCTTGCCCTCGCGCACGATCTCGCGCGGAAGCGCAGCCGCGATCGCAGGCGGAAGATCCTTGAGGTGCAGATTCTTGAAGATGCTGCCGGCGCAGCGCATCTCGGCCGGATATTTCTGCGAGCGGATGGCCAGGATTTCAGAGGCGGTTCGGCGCAGTTGAGCGGGGTCGGCGGGCTGGAGGGCAAATTCGGCCTCAAAGATTACCCAGTCCTTGTGCCGCTTGAAAACGCTTCCGCGGTACTCGAACTCACAGCCGGCGTTGTCCAGCTCGCGCACCTGACCTCCGTCGAAGAAACGGACCCTCACCAGCGAGTCGGAAACGCAGCGGCCGTAGGCGCCCGCGTTGCCGTAGACGGCCGCGCCCACCGAGCCGGGAATCCCTGTCATCGTTTCGAGCCCGGCGAGCCCCGCTTCGATCGTGAAATCAACGAGGGACTGAAGCAGGGCGCCGGCCTGCGCGGAAACCTGAAGCCCGTGTCGCTCGATCCGCGAGCCGGTGTAGCGCAGCACCAAGCCTCTAAAGCCCGCGTCCGAGACGATCAGATTCGTGCCTCCGCCGATGACCGCCCAGTCGATGCCGCTCGAACGGGCCTGTTCGAGAGCGGCGAGGAAGGCCTCTTCGGTGGCCGCCTCGGCAAGCGCCGCCGCCGGGCCGCCGATGTCGAACCGGGTGTAGCGGCTGAGCGGGACATCGCGCAACACTTCTAGGTTAGGGGTCGAGGCGAGACCCGCCAGCGTCTTTTCGAGGCCCGACATCTTGTGTCGATTATAGGAGACGAGTTGCGATGGCAGCCCGCTTTGAAGGATTTCCGCCCGAAGCACTCGAATTTTTCCGAGCTTTGGCGCGCCACAACCGGCGCGATTGGTTCCAGGCGCGAAAGCATATTTTCGAGCAGAAGGTGCGGGCGCCGATGATCGAGCTGGTCGAAGCGATCAACCAGGAGCTCCTGACTTTCGCTCCGGAACATGTCACCGATCCGCGCGAGGCGATCTACCGGATCTATCGAGACACGCGCTTCAGCGCGGACAAGACGCCCTACAAGACGCACATCGCCGCCAATTTCCCGAGGCGCGGCTTTCCCAAACACACGGCGGCAGGCTACTACTTTGGCATCTCGCCGAAGGAGGTCGAGATCGCCGCGGGTATCTACATGCCGGGTCCGGAGCAGTTGCGCCTCATCCGCGCCTACCTGGCCGAGCATCACGCCGAGATCCGGCGCATCATCTCCGAGCCGGCGCTCAGTTCGCTGATGGGCAAGCTGGAGGGCGAGCGGCTCGCCCGGTCCCCGAAGGGCTTTCCGAAAGGCCATCCGGCCGAGGACCTGCTTGGGTTCAAACAGTGGTACTTCTATGTCACGCTCGAACCCGGGCTGGCCACGACGCCCGCACTGTTACCTGAGATCATCCGGCGCTTCCGCCTGATGCAGCCGTTTGTCGAGGCGATGAATCGGCCGCTCCTCGAGCAGCGGCGCGCCGCGGCAGGCCCGGCGCTCACATTCCCAACGCGCGTCGTCCGGCGGCGAGCACTCTGAGGATCGCCTCCACATCGTAGACGCTGCCTCCCCAGGAGCCCCCGCTCACATCTTGGAGCGCAGCCCACAGGCGGGTCTCGGCAGGCAGCGCCGGGTCGGGCGCCAGGTCGGCCCGTGGCGGCCGGGCGGCCAGGATACGGTCGCCCTCGTCCGGACCGAGATAGCGGCCGTTCTCGCCGACCAGACTCACCCAGCCCTCCAAGCGCGTTCGGTCGATGACGATCTCGATCAGATCGCCCTCTCGAACTTTGCCGATCGGACCGCCGGCCAGCGCCTCCGGCGTGATGTGGCCGATGCAAGCTCCCGCGGTGACGCCGCTGAAACGGGCGTCGGTCAGCAGGGCGATGTGTTTGCCGAAGGAGAGATTCCGCAGCGCGCAGGTGACCTCGAACACCTCCTCCATGCCCGCTCCGAGCGGGCCGCGGCAAATGAGCACCATGACGTCGCCCGGCTTGATTCGCTCTTCTCCCGTGCTTTTCACCGCCATGATGGCGTCGTGTTCCGTCAGGAACACCCGCGCCGGCCCCCTCATCCTGTAGACGCCGTCCGGGCCGACGACGGAGGGATCGATCGCCGTGCTCTTGACGACCGAGCCGCCGGGCGCCAGATTTCCGCGGGGAAAGCACACGGTCGAGGTCAGGCCCCGGCGCTCGGCGGTTTCCGGGTCCATGATGACCTCGTCGGGATCGACGCCGTCGAGCGAGCGAAGCGCGTCACGCAGGCGCTTGCGGCGTTCGGAGCCCTCCCACCAGTCGAGCAGCTTGCCGAGCGGCTCGCCCGTCACCGTCAACGCGCCGGTTTCGAGCAAGCCGACTCTCCTCAGATGCAGCATGACCTCGGGCACGCCTCCTGCCAGAAAGACCTGTGCGGTAACGAAGCTTTTGGGCCCGTTGGGCAGCACATCCACCAGGCGCGGGATCCGCCGATTGATTTCGGTCCAATCCTCCACCGTCGGACGGCGCAGGCCGGCCGCATGAGCGATCGCCGCGATGTGAAGGATGAGGTTCGTCGATCCGCCGAAGGCGGCGTGCGTCACCATGGCATTGCGAATCGAGGCCTCGGTGAGGATGTCCTTCATGGTGATGCCGCGGGCGAGCAGGCGCAGCACGGCTCGAGCGGAGCGACGCGCCATGTCGCGCCAGATCGGGAAGCCGGACGGCGACAGGGCAGCGTGCGGCAGCGCCAGTCCCAGAGCCTCGCCCACCACCTGGCTGGTGGCTGCCGTTCCGAGGAACTGACAGCCGCCGCCCGGCGTGGCGCAGGCGCGGCAGGCTAAGATCGAGGCCTCTAGAAGCGACACCTCCCCGTGAGCCAGACGTGCGCCCAGGCTTTGCACCCGGCCGGCATCCTCGCCGTCCTCTGCAAGCAAGGTCACGCCGCCGGGCATGAGCACCGCCGGCAGGCGGTGTGCCGACGCCAGCGCCATCATCATCGCCGGCAATCCCTTGTCACAGGTGGCCGCTCCCAGCACGCCGGAGCGGGTGGGCAGCGAGCGCATCAGGCGCCGAAAGACAAACGCCGCATCGTTTCGATACGGGAGGCTGTCGAACATCCCGGGAGTCCCCTGTGTACGCCCATCGCAGGGGTCGGAACAAAATCCGGCGAACGGGATGGCGTCGAGCGCCTGGAGTTCGCGCGCCGCCGCCTCGACGAGCTGTCCCACCTCCCAGTGACCGGTGTGATAGCCCAGGGCGATCGGCGTGCCGTCCGGGGCGCGGATGCCCCCGTGCGTACTTAAAAGCAGGATCTCCGGGCCCCCGAGCTTGTCCGGCCGCCAGCCCATGCCGACGTTCTGGACCCAGCCGAACAGATCCCCGGAAGGCCGCTCGAGCAAGAACTGCTCCGTTAGCGGCAGCGCGCCCCGCGGCCCCGGGGCTCGCGTCCGAAGGCCGTAGATGGAATCGTCTCCGGAGTCCAAAATCGACTCAAAATCAGGTGTGTTCATAGGCTCTCTGCTCAGGCCGGTTTTTCGAAGAGGTACTCGACCATGCCGCCCGACGGGTTGATGTTGATCAGATTCAGTCCAAGTTCGCGTCGGCAGAATCGCAGCACTTCTGCGATGCTGGCGTCCTCGTAGGGGTAGCCGCCGAGCCAGTCGCGCACGTCCGTCAAGAAATCCATCCCCCGGTTGGCGTGGTAGTTTCGGATTAGGCTCAGCGGGTTGCGGCCGCGGATCAGATTCGGCACAATGGTGTGGCGAAGGATGTAATAGATCTCCATCGAACGCTTGCGCCAGGCCGGCGCGCGATTGTAACGCTTCTTGACCTCGAGCCAGTACGCCGAGCGCGGCGTGGTCAAATACAAGGCAATGAAGAACAGTGCGCCCGGCTTGAGACAGCTCGCGGCGTTGCGCACCGCTTCCCACATCCGCCCCGTGTGATGCAGCACGCCCCAGGAGTAGACGATGTCGGCTGGCTCAAGCGAAGCCAGGAACTCGCGGTCGAGCACCGACCCTTCGAGTACGCGCCAGTTCTCCGGGGCGCCCTTCATGCGCCGAACCCTCTCGGTGGTGCGAACCGAGTCCGGATCGACGTCGAAGCTCACCACCTGAGCCGCGCCGGCCTCCCAGGCCGCAAGCGACGACAAGCCTGAGCCGCAACCGATGTCCAGGAACGACTTGCCCGCCAGATCCGGCAGCTCCAGAAAGGCGAGCAACTGTTGCTGCGCGATCCGGACCCGTTCCTCGCTGAAGTGCTTTTCGATGAAAGCCGCCCAGTTCTTACCGAACGAAAACGCCTCTTGCTTCTCCGGGACAAGAGCCGGCTGCTTCGACACGAGCGCTTCCCGTTTCCGTGGTCCGGAAACTCTAAGGATAGCCGATTTGTTACTGGATCACTGCGGCCGTGGCGGCGAGGATCGCGTCGATGTTTGCCCCCACGTCCTTGCCGTCGGTGCCCGCCTTCCGATACGGGCTCGCCGGGGACAGCCGGTAGTCGTCCGCGCTGAGATTCACAAAGCCGACGCTGCCCAGATCCGGAGGGAAGTAATTGTTCGCCGGGTACCTTGACGCCATGCCGCCGGCGAAGACGTTCCCCGCGACGATGATATCCGGGCAGTAGACGGCGAAGGTCGGAAATCCTTGAGCCGTGCCAGAACCGATGATTCCGTAATTGTTCATCGGGATGATGTTGTTCGTGAAGACCACACCTCGGCTGAGCCGGCCGTCGAAGATCATCGGATGTTTGTTCTGCCGCAGCGTATTGTGGTTGATCACGAGATCCTCGACCCCTTGTAGGACCTGAAACATGCGGCCTTCACCCCCCCAGGTCCCGGAGTCGATGCCGTAGATCAAATTGTCCTCGAATAGGATGCGCCGCGTGATGCCGGTATAACCGCCCAGGTCGTCGCGGCCCATGAGGTTCACTCCTCCGCCCGAATGGCGGATGATGTTTCGGCGGAAGGTGACGTCCTCGACCACCGCCCAAGGCATTTGGCCGTACTCGGTGCGGACGGTCAACAGAACGGCAAAACCGTTTTGTGCTTGCATCCAGTTGTGCTCCATGATGTTCTCCTCGACGAGCACGCGGGCGGCGTTCTTGAGCTCGAACAGGTTCTTGACAAGCATCCTCACGCCGGCATAGCTAGGATGCCAGGGGCACCACTCGAGCGGCTTGTACAGGTGGTTGCGCCGGATGGTGATGTCGGAAGGTACAAGGTTCGGAATCCGCGCCAGGCTGCCTCCGAAGATGATGTTTTCTCCGGAGGCCTCAAGGTAATTGTTTTCGATCAGGTAGGGTCCCGGTCCGTTCCAGCCGGCGATGGCTTGCGTTTCGTAGCTGGGACTCTTGAAGTCCTTGAAGTAGCAGTTGCGGACTACCGTGTGGGCGCTGTGCAGCTCGACGCCGCGATGTCCCCCGGCGTTTGGATCTCCCCGCACATACAGCCGGTCGAGCTCGATGTGGTAGGGAACCTCACTCAGGGAGGTTTGCCAGGCGGAGCCGAGTCGAATCGGCGAGCTCGTGAAGAGTCCCGCCGCACCGCCGACCTCCAGCCCCACCAAACGGTAGTGATGCGCCCGCCTCGGTGGTGATGACGGGGCGGTTGTCCGGCGAGATGACCTTGGGCAGTTTGGCAAAGTACGGCGGCGTGATCCGGACGCCGGGCGGGGGCAGCAGGCTTGGGTCGGCGGTGGTGATCGTCAACACCCCCGAGCCGTCCTTCTTGCGTAGCGTCACGAAACCCTGATAGGTCGCGCCTGGCTCGAGCAGAATCGTGTCGCCGAGCTGCGCCTGATCGAGCATCGGCTGGATCCTGCGTCCCGGCGGTATGTACCAAAGGGTCGCCGAGCCGCTCTTGCCGGCCTGCCAGACCGTGAGGGTCGTTCCCGCGACGATCATCCTGCCCATCCGGGGCGGCCCGCTATTGGCCGCCACGGCATGCTGGATGGTCCCCGGTCCAGGTAAACTGGAGCCGTTCGGGAAACTGATCCAGGAGACCTGCGACTGCGCATTCCAGCCGCACCGCCAGTCGTTGGTGTAAACTCGCACGCTGCCTGTCGCCGCGCCCGGTCCATACATGGCCTCCGTCGGCGTCACGCTATAGGTGCAGCCGGAGGCGGCTTGCGTCACGGTGAAGGCAATGCCGGCCACGGTCAACGTCCCCTGCCGCTGCGAGATGCTTGGGTTGGGAGCGGCCGAGTAAGTCACTACGCCGCTGCCCGAGCCGCTCGCGCCGGAGGTGATCGAAAGCCAGCTCACGTTGCTCGCGGCTGTCCAGTTGCAGCCGGCGCCGGTGGTGACGCTCACGGTCCCGGAACCGCCTTGGGCGGGTATGCTCGCCTGCGTCGGCGTAATGGCGTACGTGCAACTCGGCGGCGGAGGGGCTCCGGCCTGGCTGACCGTGAGGGTAAGGCCGGCGACCGTCAGGGTTCCTTGCCGCGAGGCCGTGGTCGTGTTCGCCTGCACGCTGTAGCCGACCGTCCCGTTCCCGGAACCGCTGGCGCCGCTGCTGATCGTTATCCAGCTCGCGCTGCTCGTCGCCGTCCAGGTGCAGCCGGACCCCGCGTTGACGCTCACGCTGCCAGCGCCGCCGGCCGCCTGAAAGTTTGCTTGCGTGGGCGAAATCGCATAGGAACAGGAGGGAGGCTCAGCCGCCAGGGACCTTACCACCACGTCGTCAAAGCGGGCCACGACCTGAGCTCAACTGTACAGTGCGATGCGCCCCCTGGCGTGGCTGTCGTCGGCAATGCGAAACAGCCGGACGCCGTCGAGCCAGATTTCAATCACCCCAGGGGAAAAGCGCACCTCAAGCGCATACCAGCGGTTCTGCTCGTAGGCGACGGCGTCCTCGGCCAGCAGGGTCACCGTGCCGTTGACGAATTTCACCACCCGGCGGTAGGCGCGCGACTGGTCCATCGAGAAGCGGTAGTAGTTTTTTGCGTCTTTGTAGCCGAACATGACGCCTAGGGCGTCGTCATCGGTGGCGAGCATACGCACGCTGACGCTGTAGTCAGTCCAGTTGGGATCGCCCACGAGCAGGTACGTGCCGAGTTTCGGAAGGACATTTCGATCGTTGGTGTTGTCGTGGATGTTGGAGCTTTGCTCCAGGACGCCGCCCGTGACCCACCAGTTGGAGGGGCGGTAGTGGGTTCCTTCGTCGATCACGCTCCAGGCCGATGACAGGCCGGCGGCGAAATCGTCGCTGAACAGGACGGTTTGGGCTAGAGCCGTCGGAGGCGTCATGCCTGCGGCGCAGCACAAGGTCGCCACTGCAATGCAGAGCCGGCAACGATCGCCTCGGTGGTCGTTGTCAATTGCCACTGTCGTTTCTCCGAACAGGGGATTTCGATTCAAAGAAAGGTTCGTGCAGCGACGCGCCTCCCAGGACCAGGGAATCCTCCCAACAGTTGCAAGAATTGCTCTCTTTCTGGGATAAGCAGGTAATTTTTCCCGGGACTGGGTGCCAAATTCGCTGAATAGTGGTCGCTGAACAGCCGCCCGACACGATTTAGCAAACCGCGTGCCAAACCGGCGGAGTTGACTTTACCCATGTCCGCGCGCTAACGATAGAAGAGGCAGAGGTCGAAAGGCGCGGTAGCCAAGTGGTAAGGCAGAGGTCTGCAAAACCTCTATACGCGGGTTCGATTCCCGCCCGCGCCTCCACACCGGTTCTTCGCGATTCCCGCTGAGGCCCCAGAATGGACCCGTCGCCACCCATCACTGCCCTCGTGCACGGCGCGAAGGTCGTCATACCGGGCTAAAGTTCTCGTAGATTGAGTTCCATGAAATTCTCAGCAAGAACGCTTGGCGTTTCTCCGGGTCCCAGTGGCCCCTCTCGGTCCTTGGCGCTCTCCGCCCTGCTCGTTGCCGCTCTGGCCCCACCGCTCGCCGCTCAGCCGGATCGGCTTCGCGTGGCCGCCAACGGGCATTACCTCGAGCGGGGCGACGGCCGCCCGTTCTTCTACCTCGGCGACACCGCCTGGGAGCTGTTCCACAGACTGAATGCCGAGGAGGCGGAGTTCTACCTTCGCAATCGCGCCGCCAAGGGTTTCACCGTCATTCAGGCGGTCGTGCTCTCACAGCTCGGTGGGCCCGACGGGCCGAACGCCTATGGTGAGGCGCCCCTCATCGGAGGCGACCCCAGGCGCCCCAATGAAGCCTACTTCCGCCACGTCGACCGCATCCTCGATCAGGCCGGATCGCTCGGGCTCTTCATCGGGTTGTTGCCGACTTGGGGCTCGTACTGGAAACAGGTCGGACGCAAGCAGGCGCCTCTGTTCAACGTGGAAAACGCTCGCGCTTGGGGCCGCTTCCTTGGGCGCCGCTACCGGGATAAGGCCGTAATCTGGATTCTCGGCGGCGACGAGAACATCGAAAGCGATGCCGAGCGGGTCGTCGTCGAGGCGATGGCGGCGGGCCTGAAGGAAGGCGACGGCGGCGCCCACCTGGCAACGTACCATCCGCGCGGCCCCGGTCTTTCCTCGGATTACTTCCACGGCGCCGCCTGGCTGGACTTCAACATGTTGCAGTCCTCCCACGGCGGCCACGACCACGACAATGGCCTATACGCCGAGCACGACTACGCCCTCACGCCGCCGAAGCCGACGCTCGACGGCGAACCGCGCTACGAGACGATCCCGGTCGGCTTCTACTTCCGGGACGCCAACCGGCTCGACCGTTTCGACGACTACGATGTACGGCAGGCTGCATACTGGTCCCTGTTGGCTGGAGCTTGCGGCCACACCTACGGCCACAACAGCATCTGGCAGATGTGGCAGCCGGGCCGGGAGCCGCTTGTCGGGGCCAACATTCCGTGGCGCGAGGCGCTGGATCGCCCCGGCGCGTTCCAGATGGGCCTGCTTAAGAGGCTGTTCACCTCGCGCCCTTTCGAGAAGCTCATCCCGGCGCCGCAGATGATCCTGGACGGCCCGCGTTCTGGCGGGGCCAAGGTGCGCGCCGCCTGCGCGCGCGACGGCTCGTTCGCTTTCATCTACTCGCCGAGGGGCGAACCGTTCACGGTGAATAAAAGCCTCATTCGGGCGCGGCGCCTCAAGGAGATCTGGTTTGATCCCCGGTATGGTGCAAGCTACGAGGTCCATAGGAGCGAAAACGCCGGCTACCAGACCTACACGCCGCCCACTTCCGGACGGGGCAATGACTGGCTGCTCATCCTCGAGGCCGCCGAATCGGGCCAATCGGACCGCTAATGGCCTCGCACTGGACCCTCAGAACGTATACCGGGCGCCGAACTGGATGGTCCGCATGGGGCCTGCCGAGAACGTGCGGCCGAAGTTGACGCTGGTCAGGTCGGAGATCGGAGCGGTGAAGTTCGTCCGGTTGAACGCGTTGAACCATTCCGAACGGAATTCAAGGAAACGGCTCTCGCCGAGCGGGATGCGCCGGGCGAGCGAGAGATCCTCGTAACGGTTGTAAGAGCCGCGGAGCCAGCTCAGATAGGGGCCGAGGTTACCGAAACTGAACGGCGGGGGCGTGGAGAAGGCGGCGCGGTTGAAGGCGACATCCCCGGTTTCTCCCGTGAGAGCGTTGCCCGGGCGAAAGCTCTTGTAGCCGCGCTTGACGTATGGATCGACGCCGGCGTTCGGATTCGGCCGGAGCTGCCCGTTGAAGATGGGCAGCCCGTTGGGAATTCGCACCGAGATGGGCATGGCGCTCTCGTAGGTCAGGATGCCCGCCACTGACCAGCCGCCCGCTAGCCATGCCCCCAGGCCGGAGTTGAGCCACGGCTTTCCTTTGCCGAAAGGCAGCTCGTAAGCGAAGGAGACGACGAGGCGGTGCGGAATATCGATATTGGCCACCGAGCGCTCGGCTCGACGGTCAAAGGCGTTCTGTAGCAGGAGCACGCCGCCCTGCACCATCTCGACGTCAGAGATGAGCTTCGAGAAGGTGTAGGAGCCAAGTATGGTGAGCCCGGCCGTGAAACGCTGCTCGTACTTGGCCACCAGCGCGTGATAGTCGGAATTGCCGCTGGGAGCATCTTCGTAGCGGATCGTCTGCACCTGAGGAAACGGGCGCAGAGCCTGAGCCAGCGTTCCGTTGAAGCCGGGATACGGGGGCCGAAACCCGGCGGCCTGCACGGCGGCGCTGTTGATATTTTGGCCGAGCAACGGACCAAGGGCCAGATACTGCGGATCCACTTGATTGATGTTCTCGAGCGTATTGTTTGGTATGTGCCTTCCTTGAGTGGAGATCCAGCCGACCTGGATCAATGAGTTGCGGATGCGCTGCTGAATGTTCACCTGCATCTGATACGTCGTGCCGAGCCGACCGGAGCCGTTGTTGGCATCCGGGTTTACATGGATTGCGGCCTGATTATTTACCAGAGTCGGCGAGATGATTGGCGGCTTGACGGCGACGCCGGCCGGCCAGCCGCTGTCAAGGAAAAATGGCGGAGTGAAGCCACCGTCCGGACTCGCTAGCGTGACATTGGACGAGTAACCCTGCGTATAGGGCGGCGCATAGCGTCGCGGTGCGTAGAAGATGCCCGCACCGGCGCGCAACACGGTGCTCCCGGTGAGCTGGTAGGCGAAACCGAGACGCGGCCCCCAACCCCCCGCGCGAAGTCGTCGATAATTCGGGTTCGTCCCAACCGCCCCGGGCCCGTGCCCGCAAAGACCATCGCACCCGGCCGGTTAGCCGCCGCAGGATTCGGCGCGCTGAGATCGAAGGTGGAATTGTTGCCGTCGCGATCGTACCAGGGGCTCTGGCGCTCGTAGCGGAGGCCGTAGTTAAGCGTCAGCCGCCGGGTCACTTTCCAGTCGTCCTGGGCGTAAATTCCAAGCGCCGGGCTGCGCCAGATACGGCAGGCCGAACTGCACATTCGCCGTCTGCGGAGCGCCCAGAAGGAAACTGGCGAACGCGTGACCGGAAGTCGCCATGCCGACCAGCCCCGAAGCGAAAGGGCCGAATGTGTAGGTGCCGTTCTTGTTGCCCAGGGTCTGGGTATTATCTTGCTGGTGGTCGTAACGGAATCCGAATTTGAGTTTGTGCGCGCCACGGGTCCAGCTGAGCGCGTTCTGAAAATTATAGATCCGCGAGTGCACGGTTCGGTCGACGTTGGCGCCGATAGCGGTGAGATTGTGCGCCGCCAACCGCAGGGCAGGGAAGCCGGGACCGAAGGCGTTCGGCACCCGATAGTCGATGTGGGGAGTCTGCCGGAAATCGCCAAACCAGTCGGTGCCGCCGAAGGTGAATTTGCAGAGTAACGTGGGATGGAGAATCCAATCCCAATGCACCAGGCCGTGATATGCCGTCGGGAAATCGTTATAAAAATTCGAATGAATCTTGGTCTGCGACGCCGAGCGATTTTCGTAACTTTCCATCCAGTTGTAACGGAATACGGTGGTGACGGAGTGCCGGTCCTTGAAGCGATGATCGATCTTCAACATCCACACCAGTTGATTCTCCTTGATTCTCTGCATGCCAAGGAAGTTCAAAGCCTGCGTAGGCACGTTCGGACGAGGAATTACCGCAAGCAGGGCGCGGGCGAAGTGCGAGGAGCGGCTGGAAGGGATGACGTTGCCCGCGAAAGGCACCCTGTTCGCGCCGCCCGACCCGGTCGCGGGATCGTAAACGGTGCGCCCGGTGGGGGCGAAATCGCCCAACCGCATGCGCTCGGTGGGACAGGTGTCCGCCACGCCCTGCGGCTGATTGATGCGGCGAAATACCATGAGGTCGGTAAAGAAGAAGGTTCGATTTCGGCCGTCATAGATCCTGGTCAACACCACGGGTCCGCCCAGCGTCGCCGTGGCCCTCGCCCTGACGGGTGACGTCGGCCGAGAGCTGGTTAAAGCGGCGGGCTTCCAAAGCGCAGCCCGAATGCACTCGCGAGCCGCTTGAGCCGAATGCAGC
>Ga0308417_1002366_pt1 | contig 12493 bp, 11 predicted proteins | sample HotsprSampleOS65_FD_203528 | JGI IMG/M metagenome (GOLD analysis project Ga0308417, IMG submission 203528) | Hot spring phototrophic mat microbial communities from Octopus Spring, Yellowstone National Park, Wyoming, United States - 20090730_OS65 ... | reverse complement strand
GCGGCACGACTTGATCCGCAAGCGTGCGCTCTATGAGCGAGTCGGGGTGCGGGAGGTGTGGTTCGTGCATCCGGTGGACGAGGTAGCCACCCTCTACCGCCAGGAGGCGCCCGGGCGCTTCGGGCCGCCCGAGATCATCGAACTTGCGGGCGAGACGGCGGTGACCTGTCTGCCTGAGGTCGTGATCGACTGGGCGAAGGCCTTGGGGCGGGCGCACGATGCATCTATCGCAGTGGACGGTCCTCCGCCGCGGCAGGATTGACGCCTATGCTGACTGCCGCGGCCGAAATTCCCCTTGGTGCAAGCGTGTAGGAGCGCCGTCAGGCGCGACTTGCAAACCGATTCCCACGCCGTTTGTCGCGCCTTACGGCGCTCCTACATCTCCCTCGTTCACAATTGGGGCCATGTCATAACCGGCTGGCCCTACGGGCCTTAACATCGGCTGCGCCGATGTTAGCCTACGCCGAAATCCAGCCATCTCGTGCCATCCCCAACGATATCAAGACATGATCACTGCACGGATTCTTTAAGCTGTTCCATGATGGCTGGATTTTCCAACGTGGAGGTGTCGGAGGTGATCGCTTCGCCCTTGGCGATGCTGCGCAGCAGGCGGCGCATGATCTTGCCGGAGCGGGTCTTGGGCAGGTTGTCGCCGAAGCGGATGTCGTCCGGCTTGGCGATGGGGCCGATCTCCTTGCCGACCCACTCGCGCAGCTCGGCGACGATCTGTCTGGCCTCCTCGCCGGTGGGTCGGGGACGTTTGAGCACGACATAGGCCACCACCGCCTCACCCTTGATCTCGTGCGGCTTGCCGACCACGGCGGCCTCGGCGACCAGGGGGTGGGCAACCAGGGCGGACTCGATCTCCATCGTGCCCAGCCGGTGCCCCGAGACGTTGAGCACGTCGTCGATGCGGCCCATGATCCAGAAATAGCCGTCCTCGTCGCGCCGCGCCGAGTCGCCGGCGAGATAGGTCCGGCCGCCCAGCTCCTCGGGGAAGTAGGTCTTTTTGAAGCGCTCCGGGTCGCCCCACAGGGTCCTGAGCTGGCTGGGGAAGGGGCGCTGGATCACCAGATAGCCGCCGGCGTTGGTGCCGACGGGGTGGCCGTGCTCGTCCACCACGGCGGCCATGATGCCCGGCAGCGGCAGGGTGCAGGTGCCCGGCTTGAGCGGGGTGGCGCCGGGCAAGGGGGCGATCATGTTGGAGCCGGTCTCGGTCTGCCACCAGGTATCGACGATGGGACAGCGCGAGCCGCCCACCGTCTCGTAGTACCACATCCAGGCCTCGGGGTTGATGGGCTCGCCCACGGTGCCCAGCAATCGCAGGCTGCTGAGGTCGTACTGTTTGGGTAGCTCCGCCCCCAGCTTGATCAGCGAGCGGATGGCGGTGGGGGCGGTGTAGAAGGTGGTCACACGGTGTTTGGCGATCAGCTCCCAGAAGCGACCAGGGTGGGGATGGGTGGGGATGCCCTCGAAGATCACCTCGGTCATGCCCAGGGCCAGTGGCCCGTAGGCGACGTAGGTGTGCCCGGTGATCCAGCCCACGTCGGCGGTGCACCAATAGACGTCTGTGTCGGGCTTGGCATCAAACACCCAGTGCATGGACAGGATGGCCCCCAAGAGATAGCCGCCGGTCGAGTGCTGCACACCCTTGGGCTTGCCGGTGGAGCCGGAGGTGTAGAGGATGAACAGCGGGTCCTCGGCGTTCATGGGTACCGCCTCGCAGGTGTCGGCTTGGCGCTCGGCCAGTTCGTGCCACCAGACGTCGCGGTCGGCCTGCCAGGCGATGGGGCCACCGGAGCGCCGGTACACCACCACCTTCTGCACGTTATCTGCGTCGCCCATGGCGAGCGCCTCGTCCACGGCCGCCTTGAGGGCCACGCTCTTGCCGCCGCGCAGCCCTTCGTCGGCGGTGACCACGACCTTGGCGCGCGCGTCCAGGATGCGCTCGTGCAGGCTCTTGGCGGAAAAGCCGCCGAACACCACCGAGTGGATGGCGCCGATGCGCGCGCAGGCCTGCATGGCCACCACCGCCTCGATCGACATCGGCATGTAGATGACGACGCGGTCCCCCTTGGCCACGCCGAGGCTCTTCAGGCCGTTGGCGAAGCGGCACACCTGGTGGTAGAGCTCGCGGTAGGTCACGCGGGTGACCGTACCGTCGTCCGCCTCGAAGATGAGGGCAGTCTTGTCGCCGCGTCGATCAAGGTTGCGCTCCAGGCAGTTGTACGAGACGTTCAGCTCGCCGTCAAAGAACCAGCGGTAGAAGGGCGCCTTGGATTCGTCCAGCACCTGGGTGAAGGGCTTGAACCAATGGATGTGGGTGCGCGCCAGCTCGGCCCAGAAGCCCTCGAAATCGGCCTCGGCCTTGGCGCACAGGGCACGGTAGGCCTCCATGCCGGAGACATTGGCCTGAGCGACGAATTCCGGGCTGGGCGGGAAGACCCGGGTCTCATGCAGGATGGATTCGATGTTGGACATGGTGCTCCTCGATGTGCTGCCTTGGTTGGACGCCCCCATCTACCGGGGCCACAGCCGCGAAATTAGGCCAAAATGCGGTTTATTTCAAACACGACCTCATGACCCCTGCCAATCCTGCCATCCTGCTCGAGCAGGCCGCCACCTATAGCCGCTGGCTTGCCACCCGCCTGGCGGCCGATCCTGAATTGAGCAGCGAGATCGTCGCCAATCTCGACCGACCCTGCACACGCGAGGAGATGCTGGCCCGGCTGCGGGCGGCGGACCTTGCCGACGACGACGTCTTGGGGCGGGCGCTGCGCCGGCTGCGCCAGTGGGTGCTGGCGCGGCTCATGGTGCGCGATTTGGCGGGCCTGGCCGATCTCGCCGAGGTCACCGCCTGCATGACCGATCTGGCGGAGATCGCCGTGCAGGCTGGGCTCGACCTTCTGCACGCCGACCTCGCCGCCCTCCATGGCCAGCCCTTGGATGCCAGTGGACGGCCGCAGCAGATGATCGTGGTGGGCATGGGCAAGCTGGGTGGGCGTGAGCTCAACGTCTCCTCCGACATCGATCTCGTCTTCGTCTATCCAGAGGACGGCGAGACCGCTGGCCCGCGTCGCATCGGCAACCACGAATTCTTCGTGCGTCTGGGCAAGCGGCTCATCAACCTGCTCAACGAGGCGACGGCGGAGGGCTTCGTCTTCCGCGTCGACATGCGGCTGCGCCCCTATGGCGACTCGGGCCCCCTGGCGGTGAGCCTCGCCATGCTGGAGCAGTATTTCTACACCCAGGCACGGGAGTGGGAGCGCTATGCCTGGATCAAGGGCCGGGCCCTGACGGGCGAGCGTATCGAGGAACTCGAGCAGCTCAAGCGCCCCTTCGTCTTCCGCCGCTATCTCGATTACGGCGCCTTTGCCGCCATGCGCGAGTTGCACGCCCAGATCCGGCGCGAGGTGACGCGACGGGACAAGGCGGATGACATCAAGCTGGGGCCGGGCGGCATCCGCGAGATCGAGTTCATCGCCCAGGTCTTCCAGTTGATCCGCGGCGGCCGCGAGTCCGAGCTGCAGGCGCGTCCGACGCGCCTGATCCTGGCCCGGCTGGCCGAACACCGGCACCTGCCGGGGGAGACGGCCGCCTACCTCGACGAGGCCTATGTCTTCCTGCGCAATCTGGAACATCGCCTGCAGTACCTGGATGACGCCCAGACCCAGCGCCTGCCGGCCAATGACGAGGACCGCTTGCGACTGGCCCAGGCCATGGGCTATGCCGACTGGCCGGCCTTCATCGTGCGGCTGGAGGCGTTTAGGCGGCGCGTGAGCGAACACTTCGAGCAGGTCTTCGGCGCCCCGCAAGAGGACCAGTCCGGCCACCCCTTGGCGGGGCTGTGGCTGCAGCCCGACGAGCTGGCGACCGCTCGGCTTGCCGAGCTCGGGTTTGGCGCACCGGCGGCCGTGCTCGCGCGGCTTAGGGCGCTGCGCGCCAGCCACCGCTACAAGGCCCTGCCGGCCGCGAGCCAGTCCGCTCTCGACGCCCTCCTGGCCCCCATGCTGGAGGTAGCGGCCGGCTTTGCCAACCCAGACGACACCCTGACGCGCATGCTGGACCTGTTGGAGGCGGTGAGCGGACGCGCGCCCTACCTGCGTCTGCTGCAGGAATACCCGCAGACCCTGGCGCAGATCGCCCGCCTGGCGAGCGCGAGCCCCTGGGCCGCGCAGTATCTGCGTCAGCGCCCGCATCTGCTGGACGAGCTGCTCGACCCCGGCACCCTGTATGTCGAGCCCGACTGGGACGCGGCACGGGCAGAACTCGCGGCACGCTTGGCGGAACTCAAGGGGGACGTGGAGCGGCAGATGGACGAGCTGCGCCACTTCAAGCACAGCGCCACCTTCCGGCTGCTGGCCCAGGACCTCGCCGGACGGCTGAGCATCGAGCGGTTGTCCGACCACCTGAGCGCCCTGGCCGATTCTCTCGTGGCGGCGACCCTGGACCTCGTCTGGGAGAGCTTCAGGGAGCGCCATCGGGAGCGTCCAGCCTTCGCCGTCATTGCCTACGGCAAGCTGGGCGGCAAGGAGCTGGGCTACGCCTCCGACCTGGACCTGGTCTTCCTGCACGACGACGACCACCCGGAGGCGCAGGCGATCTATGCTCGGCTAGCCAAGCGGCTCATCACCTGGCTATCCACCCCCACCGCGGCCGGCGTCCTCTATGACACCGACGTGCGCCTGCGGCCCGACGGCGCGGCCGGGCTCCTGGTCTCCAGCCTCGCCGCCTTCGCGGACTACCAGCGCCATCAGGCCTGGACCTGGGAACACCAGGCCCTGACCCGCGCCCGCTACTGCTGTGGGGACACTGAGGTGGGCCGCCGCTTCGAGGCCCTCCGCGCGGCCATCCTGCGCCTGCCGCGCGACGCGGCAAAGCTCCGGGCCGACGTGCTGGCGATGCGCCAGAAGATGCGCGACTGCCACCCCAACCCAAGCGCGCTGTTCGATGTCAAGCACGACGCCGGGGGGCTCGTGGACGTGGAGTTCACTGTGCAATACCTGGTCCTGGCGCACGCCCACGCGCACCCGGAACTCACCGCCAACCTCGGCAACATCGGCCTGCTCAGACGCTGCGCGGAACTGGGTCTGTTGCCGGAAGACATCGCCCTGCCCGCGGCGGACGCCTACCGCGAACTCAGGCGCCTGCAGCACCGGACCAAGCTGCAGGGCGCGGAACACGCCCGCGTGGCGCCGGAAGAGGCTGAGGCGGCGAGCCGGGCGGTGCGGGCCCTGTGGGAGGCGGTGTTCGGTTAGCGTGCCAACTGCCGGTAGGCCGTGTCCGCCAGGCGCTGCATGACCGCCCGCTCGACCTGGCCGGACAGGGCGTAGCCCATGTCGCCGTCGATCCAGTAGAACACCTCGACGCCGTCCTCGCGGGCGTGGCGGAAGCCGGTCTCGCCCCGGTCACGGGCATCACGGCGGACATAGAGGGTGACGCGGTGGCCGGCCGCGTCCTCGTACATGAACTGGGCCACCGGGCCGGCACTGCCGGAGAGGAGCCGTCCGCCCAACAGCTGGAAGCCTAGCGCGCTGAAATCCGGCGCCGAAAGCTGGCTGCCCAGTCGCTTGGACAGCCAGGCCACGAGGTGGTCGGCATGTCGCGCCTCCACCTCGACGGGGTGACGAATCTCCGGGCTGAAGACCACGTGGGCCAGTGCCGCCTCCCGCGACAGGGGGGTGAGGGTGAGGCTCGGCTGCGGTGTGGCGGCGGTCTTCACGCCGATGCCGTAGCCCACACCGCCGGTGATCAGCGCCGCGACTATCGCCGCAGCCGCGCGCCATGACGGGGCCGCTCGTTCGCGCCGCGTGGCAGCCCGCAGCAGGTCTACTGGCACCGGTTCGTTCAGGATCTCGTCGTAGGCCTCGTGCAGGCGGCGGTTTTGGGCCACCCAGGCGCGCACGCGTGCCTCGTCTTCCGGGTGGGCGGCCAGCCAGGCCTCCACCTCAGCCCGCTCACCGGGGGGCAGCAGGCCGTCAGCGTAAGCGTGCAGTTTGTCTTCCGTGACCGTCGTCATTTCACCATCTTGAGCCGGCTGGCCGGCTCGCCTTCCAAGAGCTGCCGCAGGCGCTCTCGGCCCCTCGACAGGCGGGACATGACCGTGCCCTGCGGCACGCCCAGGATGCGGGCGGTCTCGGCATAGCCGAACTGCTCCAGGCCCACCAGCAGGATCACCTCCCGCTGCTCGGCGGGCAGGCAGGCCAGGGCCTTGCCGATGTCCCGCACGGCAAGCGCGGTGATCTGGGACCCCTCCACAGCGATCTCGTCCAACGTGTCCAGGGCTTGTATGGACCGATTGGCTGCACTCCGGACCTGGTTGACGAACAGATTGTGCATCAGGGAGAACAACCAGGCGCGCAGGTCACTGCCAGGCCGCCAGAGGTCCAGCTTGGACAGCGCCCGTTCCAGGGTGTCCTGGACCAGGTCGTCGGCACGGCTGGCATCCCCCGTCAGGGCCCGCGCATACCGGCGCAGACGGGGGATGTGCTGGATGAGTTCCGTGCCGCTGCCCATGCCGGTCAGGGTTTCGCAACGCGCCAGACGTTGTTCACGCCGTCACCAGTCGTGTCGCCGGGCTTCTGGTCCTTGAACCATAGGTAGAGCGGCTTGCCTTTGTAAGTCCACTGCCGGCTGCCGTCGTCGCGCACGATGATGCCGTAGTCGCCGCGGGCCTGGTCGGAGGCGCCAGCTAGGAGGGGAGGCCAGCGCACGGCGCATTCGCCGTTGCACACGCTCCTGCCCTCGCCGGGGGGATCCTTGTCGAAGGTGTACAGGGTCATGCCGGCCGGGTTGGTGAGGATGCCGCTCGAGACCTTTACGGGGGCGCCGCCAGGGCTGCCGGCGGTGGCGCAGCCCGCGAGCAGGCCGAGACCGAGGGCGGAGGTGACAACCAGATGGTTCAGACGCATGGCGACTCCTTTCAGATCGGGTTGGACAAGCAGGTAGGTTGCTTGCACTCGGGCAAACAGCATGCGGAAACGTTTTATTCCCGCGCCACCGAAATGCGCCCGACTCGCGCACGGGCGGCATGGGATAGAATTCGCACTTTGTTCATCAGCGCAAGGAGTGCGGCGATGTCCATGGCCGACCGCGACGGTCTGATCTGGTATGACGGCAAACTGGTCCCTTGGCGGGAGGCCACCACCCATGTGCTCACCCATACCCTGCACTACGGTATGGGGGTATTCGAGGGGGTGCGCGCTTACGAGACGGCACGGGGGCCGGCCATCTTCCGGCTGGAGGAACACACCGACCGGCTGCTGCGCTCGGCGCACATCCTGGGCATGAATCTGCCTTATGACAAGGCCACGCTGATCGAGGCGCAGATCGAGACGGTGCGGGCCAATGGCCTGAGCGCCGGCTACATCCGGCCGATGGCCTTTTACGGGGCCGAGGCCATGGGCATCTCGGCCAGGACCCTGTCGGTGCACGTCATCGTCGCCGCCTGGCCGTGGGGGGCCTACCTCGGCCAGGAGGCGCTGGAGAAGGGGATTCGCGTGAAGACCTCGTCCTTCTCCCGTCACCACGTCAACGTCACCATGTGCAAGGCCAAGGCCAACGGCAACTATATGAACTCCATCCTCGCCCACCGCGAGGCCGAGCACGACGGCTACGACGAGGCCCTGCTGCTGGATGTGGACGGCTTCGTCGCCGAGGGGTCGGGGGAGAACATCTTCATCGTGCGCCGCGGCAAGCTCTATACGCCTGACCTCACCTCCGCCTTGGAGGGCATTACTCGCGACACCATCATGCAGCTCGCCGCCGAGATCGGCATCCCGGTGATCGAAAAACGCATCACCCGCGACGAGGTCTATTGCGCCGACGAGGCCTTTTTCACGGGCACGGCCGCCGAGGTCACGCCCATTCGCGAGTTGGACAATCGCGCCATCGGGAACGGCAGCCGGGGCCCGATCACCGAACGGCTGCAAAGGATGTATTTCGACGCTGTCCAAGGGCGCGCCGAGCGGCACGCTGACTGGTTGACTTACGTTCGAGGGTGAGTGAAATGGAAACTGCTTTGCACACGCAGAGGGTGATCGAGGTGGGCGAGGAAGACCTGCCGCTACACTGCCCCATGCCTGGCGAGAGCCTGTGGAATGCCCACCCGCGCGTCTTTCTGCCCATCGAGGCCAAAGGCGAGGCCCTTTGTCCCTATTGCGGCACCCTGTATCGGCTCAAGCCCGGTGCAGGGCGTAGAGGCAGTCATTGAGCGATTTCCGAAGGAGTGAAGATGAATCCCAAGCGTACTATCCTGATCCTGGCCGTCCTGATGGCCGGCGCTGCCCACGCCCAGGGCCCGACCCAGCCCGTGCCGGCCCCGCAGATGACCCAGCAGCAGATGCAGGAGGCCATGCTGCGCCAGCTGCAGATGATGGCGGCCATGTTCGATCTGAAGACCTCCAGGCTGGGGTTCGAGGAGACGGTAGTGGCCATCCGCTCGGCCGCCGAGAAGCGGGGCTGGAAGGTGGATCAGGTACACGACGTACAGGCGGCCATGCGGGCCGAGGGCGCCAGGGAGGCCCCGCGCATGAAGGTGATCGCCGCCTGTCCCAAGGATGCCAACGAGCAATTGGCCCGTGCGAGCCAGGGCAAGGCGCCGCCGCTACCCTGCCGGATCACGGTGTTCGAGGCCAAGGATGGGAAGATCCAGGTCATGCGGCTCAACACCGGCATGCTGGCCAAGGGCATGCAGGGCGACACGGCCAAGGTACTCGCCCAGATCGCAGCCGAGGAGGAGGCGGTGCTTGCCGGTGTGGTGCAGTAGGGGCGGCCCTCCTTGGCCGCCCTAAATGGGGTAACCACAGGAGATCGCCCCTCCGTGGCCCCTGAACCGATACCCGCGGAGGGCTAAGCCGTGCGCGAGTAGCGAGGCTGCTCGCCGCTTGCCTGGCGCAGATAGGCGTCGAAGCACATGGCGATATTACGCAGGAACAGCCGGCCCAGGTCGGTGACCTTCAGTCCCCGGTCGGTGAGCGTGACCAGCCCGTCGGCGGCGAGCGGCGGCAGCTCTGTCAGGGCGTCGGCGAAGTGGCTCGTGAAGTCGATCCCCCAGGTGGCGGAGAAATCGGCGTAATCGAGCTCCAGATCGCACATGATGCGGGTGATGAGGTCACGCCGGAGCATGTCCTCGCGTGTCAGGCGCAAACCCCGTTCCACCGGCAGGTGTCCGCTGGCGACCCGTTCTTGGTAACGCTTCAGGTTTTTCTCGTTTTGCGCATAGACCGAGCGTGTCTGGCTGATGCTGGAGGCACCGAAGGCATAGATGTCGCAATCCTTGTGCGTGGTGTAGCCCTGGAAGTTGCGCCACAGGGTCTTGGCCCGCTGGGCCTGCACCAGCTCGTCCTCGGGCTTGGCGAAATGGTCCATACCGATGTTGACATAGCCCGCGGCGCCCAGCCGGTCGTGGATGAGCTGCTGTAGCGCCAAGCGGGTGGCGAAATCCGGCAGGTCCGCCTCGCGGATGAGCTTCTGATGCTTCTTCATCCAGGGCACATGGGCATAGGCGAAGACGGCGAAGCGGTCGGGCGCCCATGCCAGGACCTGGTCCAGCGTGCGGGAGAAACTCGTCACGCTCTGATGTGGCAAGCCGACGATCAAGTCCATGTTGATGCTGGCGAAGCCCAGTTCCCGCGCCCAGCCATAGACCTCGGCGATCAGGGCCGCCGGCTGCACCCGGTTGACCGCCTGCTGCACGCGCTCGTCCAGGTCCTGCACGCCGATGGACAGGCGGTTGAAACCGCTCTCGCGCAAGGCCACGAGGTGCTCGCGGGTAAGCTCGCGCGGGTCCGCCTCGCACCCCATCTCGGCCTCGGGCGCAATGTGGAAATGCCTGCGGATGGCCTGCATCAGGCGGCGGATGTCTTCCGGCTTGAGATAGGTGGGGGTGCCGCCGCCCCAGTGTAGCTGTTCGACCCGGCGCTGCGCTTCGGTCAGTTCCGCCACCCGCGCCATCTCCTGCTCCAGGATCACCAGATAGCGCTGCGCCTTGTCATAGTCGCCGGTGGCCACCATATTGCAGCCGCAGTAGTAACAAAGGGTGTCGCAGAACGGGATGTGCACATACAGGGACAGCCCGCGTGCGGCGTCCTGCGAGGTCCTCAGTTCCTGCAGCCAGTCGGCTTCCGTGAATCCCGTATGGAAATACGGGGCGGTCGGATAGGAGGTGTAGCGTGGCCCCGGTCGGCTGTACTTCTCGAGCAATTGGGTCAGGGCGGTCATGGGACGAGGCCGTTAAGTCCGAATTGACCATTGTAGGCAGCGGGCGGATCGTGAGGCAACAAGGATGGAACGTAGGGAAAGGTCATGGGATACACCCGAGGCAGCGGAAAAGGCGTTCTATGCCTCCTTCGAGGCCGGCGATCTGGCGGCCATGATGCAGGTCTGGGCAGACACGCGGGACATCTGCTGCATCCATCCCATGGGCAAGGCGCTGCACGGACCCGCTGCGGTGCGCGAGGGTTGGGAGGGGATCTTCGCTTCCGGCCAGCGGTTGCACTTCGTGCTGGAGCCGGTGCAATGGCAAAGCACGGACGACCTGGCCGTCAGCGTCCTGCTCGAACACATCCGCGTGGAAGGCGATGACCGGCCCCGCCCGCCCATGCTCGCCACCAATGTCTACCGGCGTACGACCCAGGGCTGGCGCATGGTGCTGCATCATGCGTCCCCAGCAGTGGTCGAAGTGGCCAAGGACATGCCCGGTCCGCAGCTTCTGCATTGATCATGAACGCGCGTCAACGTTTCGGCAGTATGAATGTCATGTCGACAAAACTGGCCGAAAGTTATATAAATAGCGTTAGATTGCACGCCTGTTCATGCCCTTTTCACTCGGTCGCGCACTTGGCATGCAGGTTGCATGATATTGCTTGCTAGCTGGCTGGGTGCCGGCTTGCTGTGAACCTCCCTGACCGCCGCAATGGCGGTTTTTAGAAGCGGCATCGGCAACGGTGCCGCTTTTTTTGCTGCTGTAACATTCGGCGGCGATAATGGTGACTCAGAGGAGAACGCCATGCACAATCCGCCTGCAGAGATCTTCAAGGCTTACGACATCCGCGGTGTCGTCGGCCATACCCTGACCCCTGAGATCACCATGAGAATCGGACAGGCCATCGGTTCCGAGGCCCAGGCGCGCGGTCAATCCGCCATTGCCATCGGCCGCGACGGTCGGCTCTCCGGCCCCGAGTTGGCCGCGGCCTTGGCCGAGGGCATCCAGGCGACCGGGATCGACGTCATCGACCTGGGCCGGGTGGCCACCCCCATGTGCTATTTCGCCGCTCATCACCTGGGCACGAACTCGGCTGTCATGGTCACCGGCTCGCACAACCCGCCGGACTACAACGGCCTGAAGATGGTACTGGGGGGGGAGACCCTCTCCAACGAGGCCATCCAGGCCTTACGCCGCCGCATCGAGACCGGCGACCTGGCCACGGGGCGGGGGGCGTATCGGCAGCATGACATCGCCCGCGACTACATCGACCGCATCGCGTCAGACGTCAGGCTCGCACGCCCGATGAAGATCGCCGTCGATTGCGGTAACGGCGTCGCCGGCGCCTTTGCCCCCGAGCTCTATCGGGCCCTCGGCTGCGAGCTGGAGACCCTCTACTGCGAGGTGGACGGCCGTTTCCCCAACCACCACCCGGACCCGTCCCAGCCCGAGAACCTGCGCGACCTCATCGCCCACCTCGCCGCGGGGAAGGCCGAGATCGGCCTGGCCTTCGACGGCGATGGCGACCGCCTGGGGGTGGTCGCCCGCGACGGCCGCATCATCTATCCAGACCGCCAGCTCATGCTGTTCGCCGCCGACGTGCTCGCGCGCAACCCCGGTGCCACGGTGATCTACGACGTCAAGTCCACCCGCAACCTGCGTGGCTGGATCGAGCGCCACGGCGGCCGCCCCCTGATGTGGAAGACGGGCCACTCCCTCATCAAGGCCAAGATGCGCGAGACCGGCGCGCTGCTCGCCGGCGAGATGAGCGGCCACGTGTTTTTCAAGGAGCGCTGGTACGGCTTCGACGACGGCCTCTACGCCGGGGCACGCCTGCTGGAATGCCTCTCGCGCGAGCAGGACATCGACGCCACCCTGCACGGGCTGCCCGACAGCGTGAACACGCCGGAGCTGCACATCGCCATGAGCGAGGGCGAACCGCACCAGTTGATCGCAATGCTCAAGCAGGATGCACAGTTCGAGGGCGCGCGCGAGATCGTCACCCTCGACGGCCTGCGCGTGGAGTACGACGACGGTTTCGGCCTCATGCGAGCGTCTAACACGACGCCCGTCGTTGTACTGAGATTCGAAGCGGAGAGCGCCTTGGCGCTCGATCGCATCCAGGCCGACTTCCGTCGGGTGCTCACGGCGGCCAGGCCCGATATGCAACTGCCGTTCTGAGTTTCGTCCTGGCGAGGTGTCGGGAAATTATACACTACTGCATCCATGGTTATAGGTTGCTGCTTTTGGATCAATAGGTTGCAAATATGGCATGGTTCGTGCTTGTGA
>Ga0308417_1002365_pt1 | contig 12493 bp, 8 predicted proteins | sample HotsprSampleOS65_FD_203528 | JGI IMG/M metagenome (GOLD analysis project Ga0308417, IMG submission 203528) | Hot spring phototrophic mat microbial communities from Octopus Spring, Yellowstone National Park, Wyoming, United States - 20090730_OS65 ... | reverse complement strand
CAGATTACGGTGAGTCTGATTGCGCCGATTGCCATGGAAGAGGGCTTGCGTTTCGCCATCCGCGAGGGCGGCCGCACCGTCGGCGCCGGGGTGGTGGCGAAGATCATCGAGTAAGCGGGCGCGGGGCGTGGGAAGAGGGAGGGGGCTTTGCCCCCAATCCCCAATCCCCAATCCCTAATCCCTAGCAGCAGGGGCATAGCTCAATTGGCAGAGCGTCGGTCTCCAAAACCGAAGGTTGGGGGTTCGAGACCCTCTGCCCCTGCCACCCACGATTGAATCGATAGGCATGGCCGACAACATCAAGCTCCTGGCCGCGGCGCTGCTCGCGGCGGCCGGTGTGGCGGGCTTTTATCTTCTGGCCGACAGTCCGACGGTGCTGCGCGTGCTTTCCGTCCTGGCCGGGCTGGCCGCAGCCGCCGCGGTCATGTACTTCACGGCGCCGGGCAGACAGTTCGTGCTCTTCGCCGGCGAGGCGCGGGACGAGGCGCGCAAGGTGGTCTGGCCCACCCGCAAGGAGACCGTGCAGACGACAGGGGTGGTCATCCTGTTCGTGATCGTGATGGCCCTGTTTTTGTGGGCGGTGGACGGGGTCTTGTTCTGGGTGGTCAAGACCCTCATGGGCAGGAGTGAATGATGGCGATGCAGTGGTACGTGGTGCATGCCTATTCGGGGTTCGAGAAGAGTGTGGCGCGTGCGCTCAAGGAGCGCATCGAACGCGCCGGTATGCAGGACAAGTTCGGTCAGATCCTGGTGCCGGTGGAAGAGGTCGTGGAGATGAAGGGTGGGCAGAAGAGTGTGACCGAACGCAAGTTCTTCCCAGGCTATGTCCTGGTGCAGATGGAAATGGACGATACCACCTGGCACTTGGTGAAGAGCACGCCCAAGGTCACCGGATTCGTCGGCGGCACGGCCACGCGGCCTTCGCCCATCAGTGAGCGCGAGGTGCAGGCCATCTTGCAACAGATCCAGGAAGGCGTCGAGAAGCCGCGGCCCAAGGTGTTGTACGAGCCGGGCGAGCTGGTGCGCATCATCGATGGCCCGTTCAGCGACTTCAATGGCTCGGTGGAAGAAGTCAACTACGAGAAGAGCAAGCTGCGGGTGTCGGTGACCATCTTCGGTCGTGCCACCCCTGTGGAACTGGATTTTTCGCAGGTCGAGAAGGCCTGAAAGGATCGAGCGGCCATCGGCCCATTACCCGCGCCGGGCCAGCCCGGCAGGAGGAGCGCAAGTAGGCGTTGTCGAACGCGTCGAACGTGCGTTAGGACTCATCAACTGTAGGAGCCTATCATGGCGAAGAAAGTAGTCGGTTATATCAAGCTGCAAGTGCCGGCGGGGAAGGCCAACCCGAGCCCGCCCATCGGTCCCGCCTTGGGTCAACGGGGCCTCAACATCATGGAATTTTGCAAGGCCTTCAACGCCCAGACCCAGGGCATGGAGCCGGGGCTGCCCATCCCCGTGGTGATCACCGCCTACGCGGACAAGAGCTTCACCTTCATCATGAAGACGCCGCCGGCCACGGTGCTGATCAAAAAGGCCACCGGCGTGCAGAAAGGCTCGTCCAAGCCGCACACGGACAAGGTCGGCACCATCACCCGCGCCCAGCTGGAAGAGATCGCCAAGACCAAGATGCCCGACCTGACTGCCGCGGACATGGACGCGGCCGTGCGCACCATCGCCGGCAGCGCCCGCAGCATGGGTCTCATTGTCGAGGGGGTGTGATATGGCCAAGGTATCCAAGCGCGTCAAGGCCCTCAAGGCCAAGGTGGACCGCACCAAACTCTACAGCGTCGACGAGGCGCTGGCCCTGGTGAAGGCGGCGGCGACCGCCAAGTTCGACGAATCGGTGGACGTCGCCGTGAACCTGGGGGTGGACCCGAGGAAGTCCGATCAGGTGGTGCGCGGTTCGGTGGTCATGCCGCGCGGCACGGGCAAGAGCGTGCGCGTGGCGGTGTTCTGCCAGGGTGCGGCGGCCGAGGCCGCCCGCGCTGCCGGGGCGGACATCGTCGGTTTCGACGACCTGGCTGCCGAGGTCAAGGGCGGTCGCATGGATTTCGACGTGGTGATCGCCACCCCGGATGCGATGAAGGTGGTGGGGCAGCTGGGCCAGATCCTGGGCCCGCGCGGGCTCATGCCCAACCCAAAAGTGGGTACCGTTACCCCCAATGTGGCGGAAGCGGTGAAGAACGCCAAGGCGGGCCAGGTGCAATACCGCACCGACAAGGCGGGCATCGTGCATGCCACCATTGGGCGCGCCTCCTTCGAGATCGAGGCCCTGCGGGAAAACCTGCAGGCCTTGCTGGAGGCGCTGAACAGGGCCAAGCCGGCTAGCGCCAAGGGCGTCTACATGAAAAAGGTGGCGCTCTCCAGCACCATGGGAATCGGTGTGCGGGTGGACCAGGCGAGTCTGCAGGCACCCCAGCCGTAACAGAATTGGGGCCGCCTGCCGCCGGTACGGGGCAGGCGGGTTGTCCAAGACCGTAGGCGCCGCAAGGCTTAATCGCGGTGTGGGAATAAGTTCCGGGGTTCTCTGATCCCTGTTTCCTGATCCCTGATCCCTGCCTACGCAGACGGCGTAACCCGAAACAGGCAGTCGTTAGTAGTCGCTCCTGAATCAGGCCGCCGGTGGGCCCCGAACCGCCCGTGCGCACGGGTGGCGAGGGTGTGTACGACGAAAGGAGTCTGACCTTGAGTCTCAATCTTGATGACAAAAAGGCGGTCGTCGCCGAGATCGGCGCGCAGCTTGCCACCGCCCAGGCCGTGGTGGTCGCCGAGTATCGGGGCGTCACCGTCGCCAACATGACGGCCCTACGCAAGAAGGCCCGCGAGAGCGGTGTCTATCTGCGGGTGTTGAAGAACACCCTGGCGCGCCGGGCCTTGGCGGGGACGCCATTCGAGGGGCTGGCCAGCCAGCTGACCGGCCCCCTCGCCTATGGCATCTCCGCCGATCCGGTGGCGGTGGCCAAGGTCCTGAACGATTTCGCCAAGGCCAACGACAAGTTCGTGATCAAGGCGGGTGCCATGGCCTATCACGTGATGTCTCCCAACGACGTCACGGCCTTGGCCAGCCTGCCCAGCCGCGATGAGCTGTTGGCCATGCTCATGGGCACCATGCAGGCGCCCATTGCCAAGTTCGTGCAGACCTTGAACGAGGTGCCGGGCAAGTTCGTCCGCACCTTGGCGGCGCTGCGCGACGCGCGCGAAAAGCAGGCGGCGTGATCTCTCAGGCTCGACCGTTCTAGTACAACTTTGACTTGTTCAGGAGTGCAACATGGCTTTGACCAAAGCTGAAATCCTCGATGCCATTGCTGGCATGACCGTTCTGGAGCTCTCCGAGCTCATCAAGGACATGGAAGAGAAGTTCGGTGTGTCCGCCGCCGCTGCCACCGTGGCTGTGGCCGCCGCTCCCGCCGCGGGCGCCGCCGCCCCCGCCGCCGAAGAGAAGACCGAGTTCGACGTGATCCTGGCCGCCGCCGGCGCCAACAAGGTGAACGTCATCAAGGTCGTGCGTGCCATCACCGGTCTGGGCCTTAAGGAGGCCAAGGACCTGGTCGACGGCGCGCCGAAGCCGGTGAAGGAAGGCGTGTCCAAGGCCGAGGCCGAGGACATCAAGAAACAGCTCACCGAAGCCGGCGCCACCGTCGAGATCAAGTAATCGCGCGTGTCAGGGCGTTTTGCCTATGGCTTGGCTGGCGGTCTTCGGGCCGCCGGCCTTTACGCATCTGAGCGCCCCCAGGGCCGGGCTGCGCCCAGCCCGCCCCCCGAGGGGGTGCGAGAAAACAAAGTTTCAGTGCAGGCTAACATCGGCAAAGCCGAAGTTAAGGCCCGAACGGCCGGCCGGAACTAAACGCTTGGGGCGGCCCGGCGTGTTTCTTGAGAGGTCTCAGCGATGAAGGATCGGCGAGCGTGCCGATCCCTGATCCCTGATCCCTGTCCCCTGAAGCGAGGCAGCCGTCATGAGCTATACATTTGCCGAGAAAAAACGCATCCGCAAGAGCTTTGCCAAGCGCGCAAGCGTCCTGCCGGTGCCCTACCTGCTGACCACCCAGATCGAATCCTATCGGGAGTTCCTGCAGGAGGACGTGCCCGCCGAAGCGCGCCGCGAGGTCGGGCTGCAGGCGGCGTTCAAGTCCATTTTCCCGATCGTCAGCCACAGCGGCAATGCACGGCTGGAATATGTCTCCTACAGCCTCGGCCAACCGGTGTTCGACATCGTCGAGTGCCAGCAGCGGGGCCTGACCTTCGCCGCGAGCCTGCGCGCCAAGGTGCGACTGGTCATCCTCGACAAGGAAAGCAGCAAGGAAAAGATCAAAGAGGTCAAGGAGCAAGAGGTCTACATGGGCGAGATCCCGCTCATGACCCCCAACGGCTCCTTCATCGTCAACGGCACCGAGCGGGTCATCGTCTCCCAGCTGCACCGCTCGCCCGGCGTGTTCTTCGAGCACGACCGGGGCAAGACCCATTCCTCCGGCAAGCTGCTGTTTTCGGCGCGCATCATCCCTTATCGCGGCTCCTGGCTGGATTTCGAGTTCGATCCCAAGGACATCGTCTATTTCCGCGTCGATCGGCGGCGCAAGATGCCGGTGACCATCCTGCTCAAGGCCTTGGGCTATACGCCAGAACAGATCCTGGCCGAGTTTTTCGATTTCGACACCTTCCATTTCACCAAGAAGGGCATCGAGTTCGAACTCAAACCCGAGCGCTTGAAGGGTGAGGTGGCCCGGTTCGACATCGTGACCAAGGACGGCAAGCTGATCGTGGCCCGCGACAAGCGGATCACGGCCAAGCATATCCGCGACCTGGAGGCGGCCGGCATCAAGAAGCTGACGGTGGACAGCGACTTTCTGCTGGGTCGCGTGCTGGCCAGGAACGTGGTCGACAAGGAGACCGGGGAGGTCATCGCACGGGCCAACGAAGAGATCACGGAGGGCCTGCTCGAGGCCCTGCAGGCGGCGAAGGTGGCCAAGTTCGAGACGCTCTACACCAACGAGTTGGATCACGGTCCCTACATCTCGCAGACCCTCGCCGTGGACGAAACGGTGGATCAGTGGACCGCCCGCGTTGCCATCTACCGCATGATGCGCCCGGGCGAGCCGCCCACGGAGGATGCCGTCGAGGCCCTATTCCAGCGATTGTTCTTCAGCGAAGAGACGTATGACCTGTCCAAGGTCGGGCGCATGAAGTTCAACCGCCGCATCGGTCGCGAGGCGCTCACCGGCCCCGGCACCCTGACCAAGGAAGACATCGTCGCCGTGATCAAGATCCTGGTCGAGTTGCGCAACGGTCGCAACGAGGTGGACGACATCGACCACCTGGGCAACCGGCGCGTGCGCGCGGTGGGGGAACTGGCCGAAAACCAGTTCCGCGCCGGCCTGGTGCGCGTAGAGCGCGCCGTGCGCGAGCGCCTCTCGCAGGCCGAGAGCGAGAACCTGATGCCGCACGACCTGATCAATGCCAAACCGATCTCGGCGGCGATCAAGGAATTCTTCGGCTCCTCCCAGCTGTCCCAATTCATGGACCAGACCAATCCGCTCTCGGAGATTACGCACAAGCGGCGCATCTCCGCGCTGGGGCCGGGGGGGCTCACGCGCGAGCGGGCAGGCTTCGAGGTGCGCGACGTGCACCCCACTCACTACGGCCGGGTCTGCCCGATCGAGACGCCGGAGGGTCCAAACATCGGCCTGATCAACTCGCTCGCCCTCTATGCCCGGACCAACGAGTACGGCTTCATCGAGACGCCTTATCGCAAGGTGGTCGATGGCCGTGTGACCGACGAGATCGAATACCTCTCCGCCATCGAGGAAGGCCAGTACGTCATCGCCCAGGCCAATACGCCGCTGGACGACGAGGGTCGCTTCGTGGATGAGCTGGTCTCCTGCCGTCACAAGAACGAATTCACCCTGTCCAGCCCGGATCGCATCCAGTACATGGACATCGCCCCCTCCCAGATCGTCTCGGTGGCGGCCTCGCTCATCCCCTTCCTGGAGCACGACGATGCCAACCGTGCGCTGATGGGTTCCAACATGCAGCGCCAGGCCGTGCCCTGCCTGCGGCCGGAAAAACCTCTGGTCGGCACCGGCGTGGAGCGCACCGCCGCCGTCGATTCCGGCACTGTGGTCAAGGCCCGTCGCGGCGGCGTGGTGGACTATGTCGACGCCAGCCGGATCGTGGTCCGCGTCAACGACGACGAGACCGCCGCCGGCGAGGTGGGCGTGGACATCTACACCCTGACCAAGTACATGCGTTCCAACCAGAACACCAACATCAACCAGCGTCCCCTGGTGAAGGTGGGCGACCGCATCGCCCGCGGCGACGTGGTGGCCGACGGCGCCTCCACCGACAAGGGGGAACTGGCGCTGGGCCAGAACATGCTGGTCGCCTTCATGCCCTGGAACGGCTACAACTTCGAGGACTCCATCCTGATCTCCGAGCGCGTGGTGGCAGAGGACCGCTATACCTCCATCCACATCGAAGAGCTCTCCGTGGTGGCGCGCGACACCAAACTGGGACCGGAGGAGATCACGCGCGACATCTCCAGCCTCTCCCAGGCCCAACTGGCGCGCCTGGACGAGGCCGGCATCATCCACATCGGCGCCGAGGTGCAGGCCGGGGATGTGCTGGTGGGCAAGGTCACGCCCAAGGGCGAGACTCAGCTTACGCCGGAGGAAAAGCTGCTGCGCGCCATCTTTGGCGAGAAGGCGAGCGATGTGAAGGACACCTCGCTTAAGGTGCCCACCGGCATGAGCGGCACGGTGATCGACGTGCAGGTCTTCACCCGCGAGGGCATCGAGCGCGACAGCCGCGCCAACAAGATCATCGACGAGCAACTGCGCAAGTATCAGAAGGACCTCGCCGACCAGATGCGCATCGTCGAAAACGATGCCTTCGCCCGCATGAAGAGGCTGCTCGTAGGCAAGATCGCCAAGGGCGGGCCGAAGCGCCTGGCCAAGGGAGCAGCCATCTCCGAGGCGTATCTGGACACGCTCAACCCGCACGACTGGTTCGACATCCGCGTCGAGGATGAGGACGTGTCGCGCCAGATGGAGGGCATCAAGGACGGTCTGGACAAGATGCGCGCGCAGTTCGAGGCCATGCTCGAGAACAAGAAGAAAAAGCTCACCTCGGGCGACGAGCTACCGCCGGGCGTGATCAAGATGGTCAAGGTCTATCTGGCCGTCAAGCGGCGCTTGCAGCCCGGCGACAAGATGGCCGGCCGGCACGGCAACAAGGGTGTGGTGTCCAAGATCGTACCCGTGGAGGACATGCCCTTCATGGCCGACGGCACCCCGGTGGACATCGTGCTCAACCCCTTGGGTGTGCCCTCGCGCATGAACGTGGGGCAGATCCTCGAGACACACTTGGGCTGGGCCGCCAAGGGGCTGGGGCTCAGGATCGGCGAGATGCTCGACCGGCAGGCCAAGGCCGTGGAGCTGCGCCAGTTCCTGGACAAGATCTACAACAGCTCAGGCAAGAAAGAGGACCTCGACGCGCTCAGCGACGAGGAGATCTTGGAGATGGCGGAAAACCTGCGCGATGGCGTGCCCTTCGCCACCCCCGTGTTCGATGGCGCCAACGAGGACGAGATCCGGGCCATGCTGGACCTGGCCTATCCGGATGACGACCCGCGCACGCAGAGGCTGGGCTTCACCTCCGGCAAGACCCAGGTGCGCCTGTATGACGGCCGCAGCGGCGAGCCTTTCGATCGCCCGGTGACCGTGGGCTACATGCACATCCTCAAGCTGCATCACCTGGTGGATGACAAGATGCATGCACGCTCGACCGGTCCCTACAGCCTGGTCACCCAGCAGCCCTTGGGCGGCAAGGCGCAGTTCGGCGGTCAGCGCTTCGGCGAGATGGAGGTGTGGGCCCTGGAGGCCTATGGTGCCGCCTACACGCTGCAGGAGATGCTCACCGTCAAGTCCGACGACGTCACCGGCCGCACCAAGGTGTACGAAAACATCGTCAAGGGCGAGCACAAGATCGACGCCGGCATGCCGGAGTCCTTCAACGTACTGGTGAAAGAGATCCGCTCGCTGGCCATCGACATCGATTTGGAACGTTATTGAACCAGTGAGGCGTGAGGGGTGAGGGGCGAGGTGAACGACCTCCCCCCGCCTCACGCCTAACGCCTAACGCCTCACGGAGAAGCACATGAAAGCACTACTCGATCTCTTCAAACAGGTCACCCAGGACGAGGAATTCGACGCCATCAAGATCGGTCTGGCCTCGCCGGAAAAGATCCGCGCCTGGTCATATGGCGAGGTGAAGAAGCCGGAGACCATCAACTACCGCACCTTCAAGCCCGAGCGCGACGGGCTCTTCTGCGCGCGCATCTTCGGGCCGGTGAAGGACTACGAGTGCCTGTGCGGCAAGTACAAAAGGCTCAAGCACCGCGGCGTCATCTGCGAGAAGTGCGGGGTGGAGGTCACCCTGTCCAAGGTGCGCCGCGAGCGCATGGGGCATATCGAGCTCGCCTCCCCGGTGGCGCACATCTGGTTCCTCAAGAGCCTGCCCAGCCGCCTGGGGATGGTCCTGGACATGACCCTGCGCGACATCGAGCGCGTGCTCTACTTCGAGGCCTACGTGGTCATAGAGCCGGGCATGACGCCGCTCAAACGCTGCCAGCTGCTGACCGAGGACGATTACCTGGCCAAGGTCGAGGAATACGGCGATGAGTTCAAGGCCGGCATGGGTGCCGAGGGCATCCGCGAGTTGCTGCGCGGCATGGACCTGGCGGCTGAGGTGGATGCCTTGCGCCGTGAGCTGGAAAAGACCAGCTCCGAGACCAAGATCAAGAAGATCGCCAAGCGTTTGAAGGTACTGGAGGCCTTCCAGAAGTCCGGCATCCGGCCCGAGTGGATGATCCTCGAGGTGCTGCCGGTGCTGCCGCCGGAGCTCAGGCCACTGGTGCCGCTCGATGGCGGCCGCTTCGCCACCTCCGACCTGAACGACCTCTACCGGCGCGTTATCAACCGCAACAACCGCTTGAAGCGTCTGCTGGAGCTGAAGGCCCCCGAGATCATCGTGCGCAACGAAAAGCGCATGCTGCAGGAGGCGGTCGACTCCCTGCTCGACAATGGCCGCCGCGGTAAGGCCATGACCGGGGCCAACAAGCGGCCCTTGAAGTCGCTGGCCGACATGATCAAGGGCAAGGGCGGGCGCTTCCGCCAGAACCTGCTCGGCAAGCGGGTGGACTATTCCGGTCGCTCCGTGATCGTGGTGGGGCCGACGTTGAAGCTGCACCAGTGCGGTCTGCCCAAGCTCATGGCCCTGGAGCTGTTCAAGCCCTTCATCTTCCACAAGCTCGAGGTCATGGGGCTGGCCACCACCATCAAACAAGCCAAGAAGATGGTCGAGGCGCAGGAGCCGGTGGTCTGGGACATCCTGGAGGAGGTCATCCGCGAGCACCCCGTGCTGCTCAACCGCGCCCCCACCCTGCACCGCTTGGGCATCCAGGCCTTCGAGCCGGTGTTGATCGAGGGCAAGGCTATCCAGTTGCACCCCTTGGTCTGTACCGCCTTCAACGCCGACTTCGACGGCGACCAGATGGCGGTGCACGTGCCCCTGAGCCTGGAGGCGCAGCTCGAGGCGAGGACGCTCATGCTGTCCTCCAACAATGTGCTGTCGCCGGCCAACGGTGACCCCATCATCGTGCCCTCGCAGGACATCGTGCTGGGGCTGTACTACATGACCCGTGAGCGCATCAATGCGCGCGGCGAGGGGATGGCCTTCGTCGACACGGACGAATTGCGCCGGGCCTGGTTGTCCGGCGTGGTGGACATCAACGCCAGGGTCACGGTCCGCATCAAGGAGCGCGTCTATGACGCCATCGGGGAGCTGCAGACACGGGTCAACCGCTACGATACCGTCGCCGGTCGGGCTCTGCTGTCCGACATCCTACCGCCCGGACTGGACTTCGCCCATGTCAACAAGGTGCTGAAGAAGAAGGAGATATCGAAGCTCATCAATGCCAGCTTCCGCAAGTGCGGTCTGAAGGAGACCGTGATCTTCGCCGACAAGCTCATGTACACCGGCTTCTCCATGGCGGCCAAGGGCGGCATCTCCATCTGCATGCAGGACATGCTCATGCCACCGCAGAAGGCCGACATCCTGGCCGCGGCCGAGAAGGAGGTCAAGGAGATCGAGGCCCAGTACACCTCGGGCCTGGTCACCCAGGGCGAGCGCTACAACAAGGTGGTCGACATCTGGGGGCAGGCTGGCGACAAGGTGGCCCGCGCCATGATGGAGCAACTCTCCACGGAGATGATCATCGACCGCGAGGGCAAGCCGGTCAAACAGGAGTCCTTCAACTCCATCTACATGATGGCCGACTCCGGCGCCCGCGGCTCCGCCGCCCAGATCCGGCAGCTCGCCGGCATGCGCGGCCTGATGGCGAAGCCGGACGGCTCCATCATCGAGACCCCCATCACCGCCAACTTCCGCGAGGGGCTGAACGTCCTGCAATATTTCATCTCCACCCACGGCGCCCGCAAGGGCCTTGCGGACACGGCGCTCAAGACCGCCAACTCCGGCTACCTCACCCGTCGCCTGGTGGACGTCACCCAGGACCTGGTCATCACCGAGGACGATTGCGGCACCACCAACGGCATGCTCATGCGCGCCCTGGTGGAGGGGGGCGACGTGGTCGAGCCGTTGCGCGACCGCATCCTGGGTCGCGTGGCGGCGGTGGACGTGGTGCATCCGGACACCGGCGAGACGGTCATCGAGGCCGGCACCCTACTCGACGAGGCCAAGGTCGATCTGATCGAGCAACTGGCCATCGAGGAAGTCAAGGTACGCACCCCACTGACCTGTGACACACGCTGGGGCCTGTGCGCCAAGTGCTATGGGCGCGACCTCGGGCGGGGGCATCTGGTCAATGTCGGTGAGGCCGTGGGGGTGATCGCCGCCCAATCCATCGGCGAGCCGGGCACCCAGCTGACCATGCGTACCTTCCACATCGGTGGCGCCGCCTCCCGCGCCGCCGTCGCCAACCAGGTTCAGAGCAAGGCCGCCGGCGTGGTCCGCTTCACCGCGGCGATGCGCTATGTGACCAATGCCCGCGGCGAGCAGATCGTCATCTCACGCAATGGGGAGGTGCTGATCACCGACGAGGGTGGCCGCGAACGCGAGCGTCACAAGGTCCCCTACGGCGCGACCCTGGCCGCACTCGACGGGGCCGAGGTCAAGGCCGGCGCCGTCCTGGCCAGCTGGGACCCGCACACCCGGCCCATCATCACCGAGTATGCCGGGCGGGTGAAGTTCGAAAACGTCGAGGAGGGCGTGACCGTCGCCAAGCAGATCGACGAGGTCACGGGGTTGTCCACCCTCATCGTCATCGATCCCAAACGCCGCGGTGTTACCGCTGGCAAGGGCCTGCGCCCGCAGGTGCGGCTCATCGCCGCGGATGGCTCCGAGGTCAAGGTGGCCGGTACCGACACCCCTGTGTCCATCACCTTCCAGATCGGCGCCATCATCACCGTCAAGGATGGCCAGGAGGTGGGTGTGGGCGAGGTGCTGGCCAGGATCCCGCTGGAGACGACCAAGACGCGCGATATCACCGGCGGTCTGCCACGCGTGGCGGAGCTGTTCGAGGCGCGCAGCCCCAAGGACGCCGGCATGTTGGCCGAGGTCACCGGGACGGTCTCCTTCGGCAAGGACACCAAGGGCAAGCAGCGCCTGGTGATCACGGACTTCGATGGTGTGGCCCACGAGTACCTGATCCCCAAGGACAAGCACGTCACGGTGCACGACGGCCAGGTCGTGCAGAAGGGCGAGGCCATCGTCGACGGTCCGGCCGATCCGCACGACATCCTGCGCCTGCAGGGCGTGGAGGCCTTGGCGCGCTACATCATCGACGAGGTCCAGGACGTCTATCGCCTACAGGGGGTGAAGATCAACGACAAGCACATCGAAGTGGTGGTGCGTCAGATGCTGCGCCGGGTCAACGTGGTGGATCCCGGTGACACACGGTTCATCCCGGGCGAACAGGTGGAGCGCTCCGAGGTGCTCGAGGAGAACGATCGCATGCTCGCAGAGGGCAAGCGCCCGGCGACCTACGAGAACCTCCTGCTGGGCATCACCAAGGCGTCGCTGTCGACCGATTCCTTCATCTCCGCGGCCTCCTTCCAGGAGACCACACGGGTACTGACCGAGGCCGCCATCATGGCCAAAAAGGACGACCTGCGCGGGCTCAAGGAGAACGTCATCGTCGGCCGGCTCATCCCGGCCGGCACGGGGATGGCCTACCACCGCGCGCGGCGTCGGCAGGCTCAGGAGGAGGCCGAGGCCGCCGTGGAGGCAGCACAGGCCGTGTTCGAGCCGGCCGATCCGGAGGCTTGACAGCCGGTCGACCGCCCCATAAACTTCACATTCTTTACGACGGCCCGCCTCGGCGGGCCGCATTGTCGCTGGCTGCGGCCCGACGCGCGGGCCCCGACTGGCGTCTCGCGATCCATACAGTTCAGGAATACGTCAGGAATCCATTCGATGCCTA
>Ga0308417_1002364_pt1 | contig 12495 bp, 12 predicted proteins | sample HotsprSampleOS65_FD_203528 | JGI IMG/M metagenome (GOLD analysis project Ga0308417, IMG submission 203528) | Hot spring phototrophic mat microbial communities from Octopus Spring, Yellowstone National Park, Wyoming, United States - 20090730_OS65 ... | reverse complement strand
CAGGTAGTCTTTGGTCTTGTGCCAGTTGCGGTAGCGGTTGGATGCAACGCGCGCCGGGCCGCGTTTGGCTTCCGACTTCCAGGAGCTGACCCAGTGGTTTAACGTACCCAGCGGGCACGCCCAGCCGCAGAAGACGCGGCCCAGAAAGATGGTGGGCAGGAGGATGACTAGGCTCCAGAGCAGGCCTTGATAGAGGGACCGTGTGGAGAGGGCGTTGAGCAGGGCGGCAAGGGGGTCGGCGCGCAGAAACCAGGCAGCGGAATGCAGAAACAGGAGGAGGAAGAAGACCTGAGAGAACCTGCGCAGCCGGATGAGGTTCTTGTAGCTCACCGCTCGAAGGCACAGTCTAGCATGCGGAAACGGCTATCGACAGTGTCTGGGGGGGCCGGGAAGGGGCTTTGGAGGTTGCGCGGGGGGTGAGACAGGAGGCGCTTGCGGTGTGCTTGCGATGGGTTAGGGGTTGAGGTTCGTGCGTGGAGATGGATTGCGAAAACCGGATGCGGGTGTGGTAAACTTTGGAAGGTTGGAGCTTCGGGCGCGTAGCTCAACTGGCAGAGCAACTGACTCTTAATCAGTAGGTTGGAGGTTCGATTCCTCCCGCGCTCACCAATGTTTTCAATAACTTACAGTTCAGTTCGCCTTCTTCAAGCCGTCCTTGGTAGCCAATTGGGTAGCCAATGGATTCAGAATCGCATCCATCTTCGCGGCGGCCTCTTGTTTCACCGACATGTACACGTGCGAGTACGTGTCCAAGGTAAGGCTGATTTGCGAGTGCCCGAGCACTTCCATCACAACGCGCGGATGCACGCCCTGAGCCAACAGTAGGCTGGCGCAGGAATGCCGCAAATCGTGAAAGCGCATTGGCGGAAGGCCGGCGGCCTTGAGCGCCGCCCGGAAACGTTTCAGGACGTTGGCCGAGTCAAGGGGCGTCCCTATGGTGGTAGTGAAGACAAGACCGTGTTCCTGCCACCGACTGCCCGCGAGCAGACGTTCCTGTTCTTGGCGTGCGCGGTGGCGCTGGAGGGCCGCGATACAGACCGCCGGCAGGGGTATCGTTCTGCGGCTGCGTTCCGTTTTCGGCGGGCCAAACGCCGGCCCGTCTTTGGTGCGCGTCAGGCATTGCCGGACGCACAACAGGCCGTTGTCCAAATCGACATCCTGCCAGCGGAGGCCGAAGGCCTCCCCTTCGCGCAAGCCGAGGGCCAAGGCAACCGTGTACAGGGCCTCAAGGCGGTCTTCGCGGATGGATGCAAGGAAGCACTGGGCCTGTTCTCGCGTGAAGGACTGAAACTCGGGCCGGCGGAGCTTGGGCGGGGTGACCAGGGTGGCGACGTTGCGCGAAACCATGCCCCACCTAAGAGCCTGGTTGAGGGCGCGGCGAAGGACGGCGTGAATGTACTGTACGGTTCGAGCCGAGAGGCCGGACGTGAGCCGATCATTGAGGCATTGCTGGACGTGTTGGGGTGTGAGCTTTGCAAGCGGTATGTTTCCGAGGTCTGGGGCGAGGTAGAGTTTGACGAGTTGGGAATACGATTCGAATGTCTTGGGCCGGACGGCCGGCCGGGCCGAGTCTTCGAGCCAGCGGTGGAGAAACTGGGCGACCGTCTGGCGTTCCACAACCACCGGAAGGCCGAGGGCATGATCGCGGAGGGCTTGATTCAGTTTCGCTTGCACTTCGGCGCGTGTGGCGGCGGTGAATGTCTTGCGGATGCGCTGCCCGCGGTGATACCCGAGGGAGACCGCAGCCCGCCAGCGGCCATCCTTGAGCCTGTAGATTGAACCTTCGTGCTTGCCACGTCGTTTCTTTGCGCCCATTCTAGTAGCCTCCTTTTAGCCAGCGGCGTACAGACTCCGGCTTGGCCTCCAACCTTGCGGCGATCTGCGCGATGCTCAATCCATGCGCCGCGAGACGTCTTGCTTCCGCGCGGCGTTTCAGATATGCGCGGGTGGCCTGCCGAGATGGTTCTCCCCTGGCCGCGCAGCTATCGCAGTAGTTGGCGCAGCCGGGCTTGGGCAACCTTCTGGTGCGAATGTAGGGCTGCCCGCAGCCCGAGCAGGTGTACAGGGACTTTGCGCCGGCGACCGCGAGCATGAGCTGTAGCGCGATAGCCGGAAACAGGAACCCGCCGTGGTCCATATGTGTCTTGAAGCGCTGTTCGGTGACAGACCATTGGAGACAGATATCGGCTGCCGGGCAAAAGGGTGCGAGCCGGTAGAATGGCGGCCTCCAAAACCGTAGCCACATGTTAACCTCTTGCGCCAGCAAGCGGGCGTGAATATCGAAGTATGGGAATTCGCCAAGCGGCATTGGGGGGCGTTCGCCGGTAGCAGCAAAGACTTTCGGCAGGCCGTATAGTTTGGCCCGCCGCGAGTCTTCATCATCCTCGACGGGCGAGCGCAGGAGTAGGACGCCCCAATCGGCGAGATCGCCGAGCTTTCCTTCCTTCAGGGCGGCCGCAATGCGCAGAATGGCGGCGGCGCGGCTGGAGTAGAACCGCCAGGCGTCGAGGGGTTCCGTTCCTTCGGGTCGCAGGTTGCAACAGGGGAAAAGCCACTTCGGCGGTTCGCCGCCCATGCGAAGGACGCCCCACGTGCGCGCGAAGGCCAGGATCGCCTGGTTGCTGCGGGCGTACAGGGAAGCGAATTCCGTTAGCATGGCCGGCCCGGGGACCTTCTGCTTTGACTGTCCAGCCAGCTTCCAACGCAGGGTGTCTTGGTCGAGCCAAACCTGGCCGGGGATCAGGATTTCTCCCGTAGAAACGGGGCAACCCAGTTCGGCGTCGAATGGCGGCGTCTTCGCCATGATCTCAATTGATAGTCTAACGCGTTGCCAATTGATTGTCAATGTGCTATAGTGTCTATAAGGACAATGGCCGAGAAGGGCACAACGTGGCGGTGGAACCGCGAGGCCAAAAAGTGGGTCACGGCCAGGAAGGAAAGACCCTTCCGCTGGCTGACCGGCGTGCAGTGCTGGAAGCCTTTCTCGGAGGACGAGCGGGCGCGGCTGCGGGGACTGGCCAGCGTGCAACCTGCCAGCGGGGAGGACTGGGGCGAGGCGGCCTTGCTGTACATGCCCATTATGCTCCACCAGCTTAAGCGGCTGCTGGCGGCGAATCCAAGCAACAGGGCCTACCGCGATGATTTATTCGCGGCCGGCCTGGAGGAACTGATCGCCAGCGTGCGGCGATCGCCTGAACCGCAACGCCGGAGGCCGGGGGCGGCCCAGCGGGACCTGAGCATCGAAGCCAAGGTAGCCCGCAATTGCCGCAGCGTGATGCTTGCGTGGCTGGAGCGGGAGCGCCGCGAACTGGTGCTGCAACGCAAGGTTGGGACTGACGGCGACGGGGCCCAGCTCGAGCAGGCACACATGCATTGGGCGGCGAAGCATGGCGCGGTATCGCAATCGCGGGGCGGGCATTACTACTTCAGGCCGCTGCCCGAGGGATGGAGCATCGGTGTTGCGGTAAAAGAGTGCCTTACCACGGCGAGTCCGACATACGACGACAGTCTGCACCAAGCGGGAATGATGCTGGTTTCTTACGGGATGCCCAAGGGGACGGAGAAGGGGGCGAGCGCGGAACCTTGGGAATACGACGCCCGGATGCGCGTAGTAGGACCGCCGTTTGCTGCGTGCTGCGTGCAGTGCTTTTGCCTCGCGGAGCGCCTGCGCCACCATGCGCAGGCCGTGCGGCGATGGGGGGCAACCTTCGACGGTCTAGGGGAGCGCAGGGCGGCCGCCCGGGGGCCGGACGACGAGGACGACGAGGACGGACGCCCATAGGCGGTCGGCGGCGGCCTTCTATACTCAAACTATACTCAACCGCTGGCTATCTATGTATAGTTAGGAGGTTGAGAACAATGCATGAGATCGAGAGCATGAACACGCAGCCGCAGAGCCTGCTGCTGCGCGGTGGTGAGGTGGCAAAAGTGCTTGGCGTTTCGCGGGCGATGGCCTACCGCCTGATGCAACGGGGCGAGCTCCCCGTGGTACGGATCGGGAGTTGCGTGCGTGTTCCGGCCGAGGCGCTAAAGGCGTGGATTCACGCCCGAGTCGAGGGCGGCTTTGATGCGGCGCGATAAGGGGCACTTCCATGCAAAAAGATGGACGGCCGCCGGCCTGGTTCCGGCTATTTCCGCGCGAATTTTTGACAGACCCGAACGTGGAGCGCATGACGCTTGAGGAGTTCGGGCTGCACTGCTATCTGTTGATGCGTGCGTGGATCGACGGGGGCATCCCTGGCGACCTGGCCGAGCTGGCGCGCTATGCGATGCTGCGCGGGATGCGCCGCGAAAAACTCGAACGCCTGTGGGGGGCGGTGTCGCCGTGTTGGGAACTGGCCGCCAACGGCCGCCGCATAAACCCACAGCAAGAGGCGGAGCGCGAGCACATTTTCTGCGTAAGAGATGCGCGATCGCGCGCGGGATCTGCAAGCGCCGCGCAAAAACTTGCAAGCGCCGCGCAAAAACGCGCAACAAGCGTTGCTGCCGACCAAGGCGACGACGGCGATTTTGCACGGCGTAACCCATTGATAGAAAAAGAACGAGGGTCAGCATATGTTGAAGGTGTGTTGAACACAAACCGAACACATGTGCAGCATTTGCCCAACTATACAGATACAGATAAAGATAAAGATAAAGATAGAGAGCAGAGCAAGAGCACATGTTGCGCCTGCGGCGCAACAGGCCTCCCCCTGGATCAATTCTTCGAGGAGCGCTACCGAGCACATCCGAAGAAACGCGACCGGACACTGGCCGAACAGTACATGTCCCAGATCCCAGGAATCGAAACCGCTGAAACGCAAGATGAATTCCGGCGCGGACATGACGCATGGATTCGATCCGAGGAATGGCGCTGGAAAAACGGCGCGAAGGCTCCGACGTTCGCGCAATTCATCCTCGATCAAAGCTGGAAATATCCCCCGCCGGATGAGGATGACTCCGGCGAAGTCCCCATGATCTCAACCGAGGAATTCGAGCGGCTTCACCCGCCGTCCAGTGAGGGCGTCGACCCCTATGCCGAGTGGATTCCACCGTGGGAGGACGAAAAGCGGAAGCGCGAAGTTGCGGCCAAGGCCGCTGCGGACGGCCGGGGGGATTAACACCACCCGCCCCCGTGCGATGCAACGGCGGGGCTATTAGAGGCCGTAGCGGCGATTTTAGGCGAGGTGGGCGAGCATGACCGCCCGAGCGGGGATGGGGGAGTGTAAATTTTGCACGGGTTTGGCGTAGACCGTGCGCCGCCGCCGCTCGCGCGAAAAGGGGCGAAAGCATATTGTTTTTCGGAGCAAGCGATGACGAAAAAGAGATCACGGCCGCCGGTGCCGGCGGCGAAAAAGCAAAACTTCGGGCCGGCGGGTGAGGCCATAATCGAATTCCTGAGCAACTTAAACGCGGCCGCATACGATGAGACCCGACCTCTAAGTTGCGAGCTTGCCTATCTGGCTGACAGCTTGGCTGCGGTTCGCCTGAAGCTTCGTCAGCCGGGCCTGACAATCCTTGAGACAACCCGGCTGCACAACTTGGAATTTAAATTGAGCGAGGCGTTCCGAAAGTGTTGGAAAGAGCTAGGCCTGTCGGAAACTGGGAGCATTTATGGGGCGACGGACGAAAAAGTATCAGATTAACCGAGGGCCGACCGCGCGCGAGGTGCTGCACGCCGCGATTTGCGCCACTACACCGGCGCATGACGCCTGGTTGCTGCGCCGGCAACGCTTCATCGACAGCCTGCCGCGGCTTGCGCCGGGCGAGGTGCTGGAGCTGATCGAGCGGCCGGAGCGCGTGAGGACGGCCATTTTGTTTCGCCAATTGCGGCGCGAGATTTTGGTCGCACCCGGCGGTGAGGAAATCTGGAACGCTTTCGGCGCGCGCTGGATGCGCCACTACGAGGGCCGCCTGCCTGGCGACTGGTGGGCGGGCTGGCCAGATGATTTACGCGTTTACGGAGGTGAATAACTACATGGAGAACCAGTTACCAGACAACAACGTGCAAGTAACTGACCTTGCCGAAGAGTTACGACTATTTCGCCAAGGATTGTTATTGCTAGAGAGCAGGTTAGACGAGCAGGAAGGCCGCATCAACGCCTTGGCTGCCTTACTTCAGCAACAAGTGCAAGATATGAAAGTGATCCTTGAAGGGTATGAGACACTATCGAAAGCCCTGAGGGGACACCACGACCTGATCCGGTCTATCGCGCTGGCGTTGCCGGCGCGCAAGACGCCGAGCACGTTGCAGTGATGACGAGTTTGTTCTGCGCCTGACCGCGAGGCGCAAACCGAAGTTCGCACTCGACCGCAAGCCGGCAGCGGGCCGAGACCACTTGCGTGCGAGCCGCACTTAGGCCAGTAAGCCGGGCTTCGAGCACCACTTACTTCCGGAAGACCACTAACTAGGAGATTACATGAGCTTTGAGAATATCGAAAACGTTTTGGCCGACGTGCGGAGCGCCGTTGGCGAGTTTGTCACTAACCAAAAAAGCCGGATCGACCGCATCGAGCGGTTCATCGAAAGCATCGAGGCCGCGCAAATGCGGCGCAACCTGCCCATCGGCGGCGGCGTGAAGAGCTTGGCCGAGCACCTGGCGGCGGCGCCGGAACTGAAGCAGTTTGTGGCCGGCAATTGCAGGGGCAAGGCCGTCATTCACCTTGACGGGAAGAGCATCAGTAACTTGGGTTACTCGGACGGCGCTATCCTGCCGAGCGCGCGGGTTCCGGGGATTGTGGGGCCGCCTGCGCCGCGGCTGCGGGTGCGTGATTTGGTACCGCGATATCGGGTTGAGCAGGGGCAGGTCGAGTTTGTGCGCGAGGTTTCGTTCAGCAATGCCGCTTCGCCGGTTGCCGAGACCGTCAGCAAGGCGCAAAGCGACCTGACGTTGACCGCGAGTATTGCGCAGGCCGTCACGATTGCCCATTGGCTCCCGGCTTCGCGGCAAGCACTCGAAGACCTCAACATCTTGCGCAGTTACGTTGACGCGCGGTTGGTGCAGGGCTTACTCGACGCCGAGGACTCAGAGCTGTTGATCGGCAGCGGTATCGGCGGCCATATCAACGGCTTAGTAACTCAAGCCGAAACTTACTCGGGCGGCTATCAAAGCGGCGACACGCTGATCGACAAGGTCAATCGAGTGGTCGGTGACCTGGAAAGCAACGGCTACGATCCGGACGGCTTGGTGCTGAACCCTGCGGATTGGCGCAGCATGGTTTCGATCAAAACGAACACTGGCGGCCCGAACACCGGTGAGTACGTCTTGGCGAGTCCGACGAGCGGAGCGCCGAGTAATCTGTGGGGCCTGAGAGTTAGTGTCACTCGGGCTATGCCGCAAGGAAGTTACTTAGTCGGCCAATTCACGGGTTCGGCGGCCGTATTCGAGCGGATGCCGCTGATGGTCGAACTTTCGACCGAGCACAGCGACTTCTTCATCCGCAACATGGTTGCCATCCGGGCCGAGGAGCGCATTGCATTGGCTGTTTTCCGGCCGGCGGGGTTCCGGTTCGGCAGCTTCTAAGCTTCCTTGAACGGCGAAAGCCGCTCTTGGATGTTCCCCATTTGGCACCTCCGTTTGGGGCGACGGCGCTGGCATTCGCCGCCGCCCCGATTTTTTCGGGGCTGCACTCTTGATGCTCCATTTGTTTCTCCTTTCGCCTTGGGCGGCGGCCGCAAACCGCCGCCCGATTTTTTTGCGGCGAAAAACAGGCGAAGAGAAAGCGAATATTCGGCGGCGATTTTGGTAGCCAATTGGGTAGCCAAACGCATAGATTTTCGCCTTATGTTCGTATACACGGTAGACGGAGCGTGTATCTAAGACATTGAAATATAGACACATATAGAAGCAATAGACAGTGGGCTGTGGGACTCTTAATCAGTAGGTTGGAGGTTCGATTCCTCCCGCGCTCACCACGCCAGATCCGTGCGTTGCTGACAACGGCGGTACTTACACTCCGAAATGTCCGCCTGCCCGTTCGCCTTGCCATTTCGGCCGCCCAGGGGCGTATTTCAGCCGCCCAGGGGCATGCGGGACAACTTTTCCGAGGCCGTTTCGCCGGACCGAGCCGCGGGAGAGTGCGGCGCGCTCAAATCAACTCCGCAACCGAGGGTCGAAAGGCGCCGCGGCGGTAGTCCCGCCATTGTTCCAACGCCTGCACGGCGAAGACCGTCGTAGCCGGATTCGCAAACGGCAGCCGCTTGCCCTCGCTCTTGCCGAAGCAGTAGCCTCCCTTGAGACGGGGGTCAGCTGAGCGGGACTGGAACGAGCGCACGCGGGACGCTTCTTGCCGCGCTCTCGGCAGGTCGAGCGGCGCAACTCCGAGCGCGGCGCAGTAGAGGCGCAGGCGCAGCAGTTGCGCCCGGACGTCGGCGCGTTCAAAGGCCGGCGCGATGGCGTCCAACCTCTCCTGAACGGCGGCCAGCCCGCTTCGCAATGCCGCCGCACACTCGGGGCGGTCTGCGCAGGGAAGAAGACCCTCCAGAAAGTAGCAGTAGGCGTGTAGACGGTCCATGATCCGGCCGGGGGACGATTCGGATGTTAAGAAGGCGGCGTGGTGTTCAATGGCTGCGGCCAAAAGCGAATCGTACCGCCGTGCCAGCGACGCGTCTCCCGTGATTTCCGCCAACTCGAGCCAGGCCATCGCGGCCTTGAGCTGGTAACAACCCGGACTTCGGGACCAGCGGCCATCGGGAGGCAGGGGCGCCCGCGAGGGCAGGGAAATGACCGCGTGCGGATTGGGAAGGTTTCCGAAATGGCTGTGCATGGACCGGGCGGCTGCGGCGGCGGCATTCAGCAACTCCTGCTCGCCTGTGACTCGCCAGAGCGAGAGCAGCCCCCGGGCGATAATCCCCAGATCGAAGAAGTACGCCAGGCTGCCGCTGCCGCCGCCGGGCAATTCGAAAGGGAAGGTTTGCAGCACGGGATCCCACGCCGTCCGGGTCAGGAAGCGGGCGGCGCGCCGGGCGGCTTGCAAACAGGCGGGGTCGTAGTTCCGCTGATAAAGATACACCAAGGCCGCGACCGTGTAACCCGTAAGTTCTGTTGAGACCGGAGCCCATTGGGCGGTGTCGGTGCGGTAGTAACGCGCCACGGCGCCGCGCTCGTCCTGGATGCCGGAATGGAGGAACCAGTGGGCGGCTGCGAGCGTCGCACGAAGAGGTGGAATCAGGCGTGCGCGTCCCATGGCCGGCTTTGGTTCGGCGGTTTCGATCATGCGGGAAAACAGAGAAGTCGCCCATTTTAGCACCGGCCGGAGGCGCGCTGCGCGGCGCGGATGGCTTGCTATACTGAAAACTCTAGCCTTCGGTTTGCACACATGCGTTTCATTGCGCTCATTTTCATGGCGGCCAGTGTGGGCCTGGCGGCCGATTTCAGCACCGGCCAGGCCGCCCGGCTGGTGATCGGCCAGACCACCTTCACCTCGCAAGAGTCGGGAACGAGCGACACATTGCTTGGCGGCGTCGGAGGCATCGCTTATGCCAACGACATGCTCTTCGTGACGGACGCCAACCGGCTGGGCGCGGAACCCATCGCGCACCGCGTGCTCATCTATAAGAACCTCTCCCAGCAGTTGCCCAAGCCGACCGATGAGCTGCCGCAAGGGGTGCGTTGTCCGGCTTGCGTGGGCAAAGCGACGGTGGTTTTGGGCCAGCAAGACTTCACGTCTAAGGACTTCGCCTTTCCTCCGACTGCCAACAGCCTGCGCACGCCGCTGGGCGTGGCCTCCGACGGGGTCCGCTTGGCGATCGCGGACACAGACAACAACCGGGTGCTGATTTGGAACCGGATTCCGGACGTGAACGGAGCGCCGCCGGACGTGGTTGTGGGACAGCCGGACTTCACCACCGTAAAGGTGCTCTCGCCTCCGACGGCGAGTTCGCTGCGGGGTCCGCAGGGGGTTTGGATTCAAGACGGCAAGCTGTTCGTTGCCGACACCGGCAACGACCGGGTCCTCATCTGGAACCGGATCCCCACCAGCAACGGCGCGCCTGCCGATATCGTTCTCGGCCAGCCGTCGTTCAGCTCGCTCCCCCCGCGCGATCTCAACGTGGCGTTCCAGAACGTCAAGGCGACATCGCTGTACGTGCCGGTTTCGGTGACCTCCGACGGGCGGCGGCTATTCGTCACGGATTTGGGCTATGACCGGGTGTTGATTTGGAACTCCATCCCCACGACGAATCAGCAGCCGGCCGATGTAGTGGTCGGACAACCGGACATGACGACGGCCGGCCCGAACAACTCTTCCAAACTTTGCCCCTCGAACGGGACCAATGAGAAGGGGGAGCCCACCTACCCGGTCCGTTGCGGCGCGACGCTGGACACGCCCCGTTTCGCCTTATCCGACGGGCGCCGGTTGTTCATCGCCGACGGCGGGAACGATCGCGTGTTGCTGTTCCAACAGATTCCCACCAGCAATGGCGCGTCGGCTGACGTGGTTCTTGGCCAGCAGAGCATGGAGCTGAACGTTTCGGGCAGCGCCGGCGATCCGCTGGCCCAGTCGAGCGCGGACTCTTTGCGCACTCCGCTTTCGCTGGCGTTTGACGGCGGGAACCTCTTCGTGACGGATCCGTTCAACCGCCGCGTCATGGTCTTCACCATGGCTGAGTACTCGATCCCCTTCACCGGCGTGCGGAACCTCGCCAGCCGGTCGGTGTTCGCTATTGGATCCGTAGTCATCGACGGGGGCATTCAGAAAAACGACAAGATCACCATCAAGATCCAGGAAAAGGAATACACCTACACGGTCGCGGAGAATGACACGCTGGAGAATGTCGTCGTGCAGTTGGTCAACCTGATCAACGCCGGGCAGGGCGACCCCAATGTGCTGGCGCTCCCTAATCTTCCGAGGCGCATGGTGCTGCTGGTGGCCAAGATGGAGGGTGTGGCCGGCAACGAGATCGAGTATTCGGTGAAGTCTTCTCCGCAAGAGGCGCGCATTTTTGGCACGACCGGCGGCGCAAAGCTCTCCGGCGGCGGAGACGCGGCGAAGATCGCTCCCGGAACTCAGGTTCAGATCGTGGGTGAGGGGCTTGCCGAGGTTACGGCTTCGGCCCCGCCGGATGCGGACCAGCTTCCGACGACGCTCGGGGGGGTACAGGTGTACTTCGACGGCATCCGGGCGCCGCTGCTCATGGTCTCGCCGGAACAGATCAACGCCCAGGTGCCTTTTGAAATCGCCGATTCGCACAGCCTGAGCGCCTACGTCCGGATTCAGCGCGCGGACGGCTCGGTGAAGGTGACCAACGCGATCGCGGTGCCGATCATCGACCAGAATCCGGGGATCTTCGCCTTTGAGGGCGTCGAGCCGCGCCGCGCCATCGCCATGCACTACAGCAGCCATGGCACCGCCACGGTTTCAATCGACGGCTCAGCGGTGGCGGGCGAAAAGCCGGTCATCTCGATCGAAGGCCGCAAGTACTCCTACATCGTGCAGGAAGGGGACACGCTGGTTTCGATCCGGGACGCGATGGTGGAGCTGATCAAACAAGACCCGAGGGTGGATGCTTTCCCCTCCGGCATCTGGTCGCGCCTGCGCCTGCGCGCCCGCGTGCCCGGACCTGAAGGCAATGGGATCCGGATTGCGGCTGAGGTGGCCGAAGGCTCCTCGGTGATCCTCACTCCGTTCAACGAGGCCACCTGCTGCGCCAACGTGGCCGGCAGCATGGTGACGGAGGAGAACCCAGCTCTGCCCGGGGAGACCATCGTGGTGTACGCCACGGGTTTGGGCTTCATCAAGCCGGATTTGGCGCGGCAGGCGCTAGTGACGGGCGGCAGATACCAAGGCCCGGAATTGAACGAACCGGTCACGTTCGTCTCCTCGCTAGCGGGCGGCAAGACGGCCAACGTGCTTTACACCGGGATGAAGCCGGGCACGTTTAGTTTGTACGAAGTCCACCTGGAGTTGAACTCGGGTCAGCCCAGCAACCCGCTGACGCCGCTGACCATCGCGCAGGATGTTTACATCAGCAACATCGTGACGATCCCGGTGTTCAATCCCAACCCGGAGGCGCAGTAAGCGCGGTCAGCCGGCATCGGAGTGCGGACGGTAGCCACCCTGGCGCAGGACCTCGCGCGCGGCCGGCGCGGCTTCCGGCAGCACGTAAAAGAAAGCCCCTACGCGCACGCGATGAAAGATCGTCCCGCCGAAGTACTCCTCGGCCTGAACGGCGTAGTCGATGCTGCGCTCGGTGAGAAGCTGCTCAACCGCGAGAGCCTCTTTGAGTTTGCAGGCGATGTAGAGCAGCTCCATTTCGCGGTCCGCAAAGTAGTCCGGATCCCTACGCATGGTCTTCCGCTGTTTTCAAGCGTAACAAATTTCGGTGGCGGCCGCCGCGAGGTTGACAGGGGGCGGAAGTTGTTTTGAAATAGTAATTGGATACTGGGAGGATCTTATGCCTTCACTAAAAGGGACCAAAACACACGAAAATCTTAAGTACGCGTTCGCCGGGGAATCCCAGGCCAATCGCAGGTATTTGTATTTCGCCAAACAGGCGGATGTCGAGGGCTATCCGGA
>Ga0308417_1002362_pt1 | contig 12498 bp, 13 predicted proteins | sample HotsprSampleOS65_FD_203528 | JGI IMG/M metagenome (GOLD analysis project Ga0308417, IMG submission 203528) | Hot spring phototrophic mat microbial communities from Octopus Spring, Yellowstone National Park, Wyoming, United States - 20090730_OS65 ... | reverse complement strand
CCAAGCCAGCGCGGGGAGGTCGGCGGCGTAGACGCCAAACTTCCGCTTGCTAGCGGGAGCGGCGTCGGCGGTCCAGGGGTATTTGCAGAAGGCGGCGATGGTGGCCGCCGTGAGGCAGAGGCCGCCGTTGGGGCGCCAGCCGGCGAGGCGGGTGGCGATGCGCAGGGCTTGGGCATTGCCCTCGACGGCGCGGAACTGGGTACGGACGCGCGCGGGCAGGGCCTCGACGAGCTGGCGTCCGAGGGGGTGGTGCTGGAAGAACTCGGAGGCGACGTCTTCGCCGGTGTGACCGAAGGGTGGGTTGCCGACGTCGTGGAGGAGGCCGGCGGCGGCGAGCACGTCGCCTACGTCCTCGCGCCGGGCGTCCTCGCCGGGGAGGAGGGAGGCGAAGCGATTGCCGAGCGTGCGCGCGACGCGGGACACCTCGAGGCTGTGGGTGAGGCGGGAGCGGGTGAGCGCGTTGCCCGAGGGTCCATGCACCTGGGTCTTGTCGGCGAGGAGTCGGAAGGGGGCGGAGAAGAGGATCCGGTCGGCGTCGGCTTCGTAGGGGCCGCGCTCGTCGAGGCCTGGGCCCACGGGGGCGTCGCCGAGCCGGGCAGGGGAGAGGCGGGCGCGGAGGTCAGCGATGGTGATTCGCATCTTGGTCTTCCGGCAGGGGAGGGTCGGGTCTGGGGCCTCCCCTGCCATCTTCGGGGGTCAGGAGAAGGTGGGGGCGGGTTTGATCGGCAGGAGATGCTGGGCGGTCTGGGAGCAGGCAGCGAGCGGGGGTGGGGACTGGATCCGCAGGGCGGGCGGCCGGGGAGAAGCCTCGAGGGCGTTGAGGAGCGGGCGGGCGAGACCGGCGAAGTGCAGCCGCAGGTGGCGCCCGGCGGGCCAATCGTTGCGGCAGGGCGCCAGGCCGACGAGGACCCGTGCGGCCGCGGCGGCGACGCTGCGGTGGCGGGGGCCATGAAGGATCTCACCGTTGCCGGGAATGGGACTGAGGAACGTGGGAGGCATGATCGTATCCTCCTCGTCCGGGTTCTTGGGGTTGTCGCGCCAGCGGAAGACGAGCGTTCGCCCCTGCAAGGCGATGCCGCCGCGGCGCCCGCGGAAGATATTGCGGTCGCAGAAAGGGCCGAGGCGCAGGGTGTGGATGTTTTGGAGCGTAGACGTCGGTACGACGTGATGGAGGGAGAGGCCGTCGATGCAGGCGATGGGAGAGAGGATCCAGGCGGTGGTAGGAAGGCCCGCGCCGGAGATGTGGGCCCGCCGGGCGCCTTCGGCGGCCCAGCGGACGGCTTGGCCGGGGGAGGGGAAGCGGGCGCGCTGGCGCTGGCCGCCGATGCGCCGCCAAGCGTGCCAGCGGCGTCCGATGCGGCGGACTCGGCCGACGCGTCGGGCGTCGCTGTCGAGGATCAGGTAGCGGTCGGAGTGTTCGGACACGGGAGGGTCTTCTCGAAGGGAGGGTTGTGGGCGAAGGCATCGCCGATTGCCTCGGCGAGATCGGCGACGGCCATGCGGACGTGGTGGCTCCAGAACGCAGGGATCTGGTCGGCGTAGAGGCCCGCGCGGGCGCGGGCAAGGAGGTCGGCAAAAGCCTAGGCGAGAGGGGTGTTGGCCCAGGAGAGCCAGATTGAGGCGCGGGTCCCGTGGTCGCGGATGGGCTCCGGCAAAGTCCTTTGGAGGCGGCACCATCCGTCGTGGGGAACGGAGCAGAGCCCGGCGGCGACGAGGCTGTCGGGGCGGGTGAGGAGGCCGCCGCGCTGGCCAGCGAGGTGCCAGGCGCGCCATCCGTCGGGCAGGACGAGGACGGGGATGAGGAGGTTGGTGTCCGTCACGGGACGGTCGGCGCCGTCGCAGGGGCCGTTTCCATCGAGCGGGCGGCGTGGGCGGCGAGCCGGGCGAGGCGGCGGGCAGGATCCTGGAGATCCGGAGCCAGGCGGCTGCCTGGTCCCTCGATGCGGGCCAAGGAGCGGTCACGGGGGCTGCGCCGATCCTCGCAGAGGTTACGCGCTGCGCGCGCCTTGGCCGGGATGGACTCGAGGGCGGCGAGGAGGCGGTCGATCGCGTCGGCGGTCTCGGGCGTGGGCGCGGCCTGGAGCGCCGAGAGAGAGGCTTCCTGGGCGAGGTTGGCGGCCTTCATGAATTCGACGAGGAGATCGAGGACCTGGACCTGGATCGCGCGGTGGGCAGCGGGCCGCTGGTGGGCGGGCAGGCGCTCGATGGGGAGAGCGGAAGGGGTCATGGCGGACGGCCTCCTGGGGAGGGGAGGAGATGGGGATCCGCGCCCGGAGGGCGCGGCGACGGACGCGGAAATCCGTGCGTCAGCGTTTGGGCTGAGGTGCCCGGAGCCTCGGGCCTCAGGCGTCCTGGAGGAACTCCTCCTCGTCGACCGAGAGATCCTCGATCTCGCAGTTGGTACCGTCGAAGATGGCTTCGATCATGAGCGGAACCGAGCGGGCGATGCCGTTGATGGTGGCCTGGGCCTCGGCGAGGACCATCACGCGGCCGCGCTCGTCAGCATAGAGGGTGTCTTCGCGGATCTCGATATCGCACAGGCGCGGGCGCTTGGCCAGCGCGATTAGGTATTCGTGAGCCGAGGTCTCTTCGAGGGTCAGCGAGAGGAGGGCAGCGTCGAGGGCGCGGAGGATCTGCTGGTTCATCGGTCGTCTCTGGGTGGGATCTCGGGGGAGTCCGGGCGGCCCTCCATACGGGATGGGCCGCCGGGTCCGTCTTTGGTATGGTGGCTGGTTCGTTCTCAGCCGGCCGTCAGGCCCGGCGGCCAGGTGGTGCCGGCGGGGCCATCCTCGAGCAGAATCCTCTGCTCGGCGAGGGCTGTACGGATCCGGCGGGCGGCGATGGTCCTGGCGTTCCCGGTCTTGTCTATTCCGTCCTCTCCCTTGACCCAGGCGTCCGAATCGGTCTGAAGGATCCCGAGCAGGGCTTGGTACGAACGAAGCGGTTGGCGAGGTGGCTGCGGTCGGCGTCCGTCGCGGCCGTCATGGCTGCGTCGGCGATCGCGTGAAGTGTGGCGATCGCTTGGGGGATGTTGAGGTTGGCCGCAAGCGTCGTATCGAGGACGCCGGGTTCGGCGAGGTGGATAGCGTCGGCAGCCCAACGGCTCGGCGCGGTCCAAGCGGGCGCAGGCGCGCTGGAGGCGGTCGAGAGCGCTTCGGGCCTGCAAGAGGGCGGCGTCGGTGAAGTCGACATCCGCCCGGTAGGGAGTCTGCATGAGCAGTAGGCACAGGGCCTCGGCGGCCCAGGGGCCGCTGGCGAGGAGGTCATCGACGGTGAGGAAGTTGCCGAGCGACTTCGACATCTTCCAGACGCCGACGAAGACCATACCGTTGTGCATCTACTGACCGGCGCTGACAGGGCCGCGGGCAGTCTATGCGACGATCGACGTAGTGGAGAGCTTTGTCGATCGCCACTACCAAGCGCAGGTGGATCGTCTCGAGGCGGAGCGGTCCCATCCCGATCTGCGGGCCCTGCTGGCGGAGTGCCAAGCCAAGGAGATCCATCATCGCGACGAGGCGCGCAAGCGTCATGGCAGGCTGGTGGGGGCGGCGCTGCGGGCCTGGGGGTGGCGGTCGAGGCTGGAAGTGCCGCGGCGGTCACCGCCGCGCGGCGGATCTGATCCTTCAACCTGGGTCGGGTGCGCGGTAGAAAAGATGGGTGCCGATCTGGGCCGTCAGCGGGAAGTGACGTGCCCAGTCGGGCCGGACGTAGTGGGCATGGAAGTGGGTGGCGCCCGAGGTCGGATCGAGCGTCAGCTCGCCCATCAGGATGCGCCAGGCCAGGCCGCGGGCCCAGGCGAGCGCTTTGGCGTCGGCGATGGCGTGGGCGGGCAGGCGCATCGGACGCGGCATGGCCCCCGTTCGGGCGGCCTGGCGGAGCTGCTGGCGCGAGCGCGGATCGAACTGCCCGGGAGCGGTGATGACGCGGCAGGGAAGGAGATCCTGGGCGTGGGAGCGGTTGAGCGCGACCCAGATGACTGCTTTCATCCCGAGCGGTCCTTCGCCACGGGCCTCGTTGAAGGCCAGGACGGAGAGGCAGCGGGCTTCGCGCCAGATGGCAGTGGGGATCTCGTGGGGCGGATAGGGGCGTCCGGCGACGAAGGCCTGGCAGATGCCGTCGTCCTCGTCGCAGGGGCTGTCGGGCAGCCAGACGCTGACGGGCGAGCGCGACCGGGGAGAATCCTGATCGCCGGCATCGGCCAGCGCCGTGTTCGGGTGGCCAGTCGTCAGGACCAGGACAAGGGAGAAGGCGGAGAATTGTTTCAGCATGTTTCAGAAGGTGGGTCCCGGAGAGGCCGCCGCAAGCGACGCAGGCCTCGGATAAAGAAGCTCCCGGGACTCAGCGGTGGAGGCCGAGTATCCGGGGGAAGGCGGAATCGGGTCGGTCTTCAAGGAAGAGGATGTGCCTCTGCGTGCGGACGTAGAAGAACGGGGGCGGGGCGGAGGGGAGAGAGGTGGAAGGCATCGGCGCGGGCGAGGCGCTCGTGGGCGGAGAGGCGGGGATCGCAGAGACCCGTGCGCCCCCTCCGCGGGGAGGGCCGCGATCCGCACCGTCTCCCGCGCTGCCTCCCGATCCGTGTGCTCCCTCCGCGGGGAGGGCCGCGAAGGCGGCGCGGACATAACCCGGGATGGTGCGCGACGGGTCGGATTCGTCCGGGTCGAACGGGAGAAAGGCGTGCCCGTCCTGGCGCGGGAGCGCACCGCCGGCGCGGCTGGTGGCGGCGGTGTTGGTGTTCGTGATTAGCAGGGTATCCGTGAGAGCGCGCCGGCGAGGGGATGGACGGAATCGAGCCGATCGGAGATCATTGCCTGCAGGCCGGAGAAAAAGCCATCTGAGATGCCGAGCGCGTGGAGACGGCGGCGCCAGCGCGGTAGGATCCGAGTTTGGTCGTCACGCAGCGCAGATGGTTCTACGAGGAGCTGGAGAGCTGCAGTCTTGGGCGTGTCCGCATTTTGGGAGCTCAGCGTACCTATTGGACGACCTGGCCGGTGCAGGGATCGACCAGCGCGCGCCGGCCCATCTGGTCTTGCATCAGCTGTGGCGGGCACTGTGGCCACCAAGTCTGTATCTGCCACCATCCCTGGGGATGGGTGCGCAGATGCCATCCCGGAGGGCCAAATGTTCCGAAGCCTTGGCCGCCGTAGGGGATGCCATAGCCGTAAGAGTGAGGGTGCATCTGGTAATAGAAGCCCATCATCTGGTTCAGCAGGCCGAGGCCAAGGTTGATGGCCGCGCTCCACTCGTAGATATTGCTCTGCGCGCGGACGGGTGAGGTAACTACGACAGAGAGGAAAAGAGCGACAGCGGGAAGGAAGCGCTTCATGTTGGTAGGATCTCCGGGAGGGAGGGCGGACGCTCGCGAGCAGAGCGTCCGTCCCTCCGGCAAGGAAAAGATGGAATTCAGGGAACATCAGGATGGTTGCCGAAGACTGCGCGGCGTCCATCGGTGCCGTCGAGGCGACCGATCCACACACTGTGGCGCTCCGTAGTTTGGGGGGCGGGGAGGTAGAGAGAGACGAGGAGTCGGCCATCACGCAGGCCGTGTCGGGCGCTCTTGAGGAGGTGTCTGGGTGCGTCGCGCATAGCTGCGGCAGCGGCCTCGTGGAAGGCGAGGCGGAGATGGGCGGGAGCGACTGCCCGGTCGCGGGGATAGCTTGTCTGGATCGCCTCGATCTCAGCTTTGGTGAGATTGCGTGTGGTGCCGTCTGGCTCGATCACGAGATCGAGGTAGCCATCGTCGTCGTTGAGACTGGTGAGATGCGTCTTGCTAAGGCGTTCGAGGACTTCCCGGGCGAGGATCCGCCAGGCCTCGACAGCTGCGGCGTGATAGCGAGCTTTCTGGCGCTGGCGATAATCGACGAGGAGAACGCAGGCGAAAATGCCGCAGAGGGTTGCCGTAATCCCAAAGAGGAAGAAGATCCAGTGGAAGGTCATGGTCGCAGTCTGCTTGGGAGTTTGGCAAGATGTTTGAGAAGGAAAACGCCGTTATCTTCTAGGTAAAGATATCTCTTATGCAAGATCTGATGGCAGGGTATGGGTCCGTATGGAAGATACCTGCGTCGTCGGGGATGGCTGTGGCCCGACGAGGATCGGAACATTGTGACGGATAATGCGGTGTGTCCCGTGAGTCCTCAGAAGGTGATGCGGCGAGGCATGACCTGTCCGGTGGCTTGGGGGAAGGTTTGAGAGAGGCTGGTGGAGAGGGTTCTTAAGGCGCTCTAGACCTGTTCGGCAAGGAAGAGGGGAAGCAGAACGAGAATCCAGACGAGCCTGCCGAGGAGTGGGCTTTGCAAGGTGTGTCAGTCACCGCGGGTCTCAGTCGAGGGCTTCGGTGGCGACCATCTCGCCGGCGTTCACGAGGTCTTGTGGCACGTGCTGGCCGTAGAACCAGGGACGCACGTTGAGGCCGGCGAGCACCGTCTCGAGGGAGGGGATGCGCCCGAAGCGGGCAAGCGTCAAGGCCTCGCCGACGTCGCGGGTGCAGGTAGCGCGCCCGCATCCTGCATTGATAACAGGGCCGAAGATCTGCTCGGCGAGCATAATTCCGAAGGCGTTGCGCAGGATCGCCGGGGCCAGCGGGCTCTGCGGCGCCAGCGCCTCGGGGCGCTCGAACCAGGCGACGAGAGGGGCGTAGGCGGCCTCCTCCCCGCCCCAGCGTTGGACGCAGGCGGCCAGCGGGTCGTCGCGGAAACGCTGGTAGGAAGGTAGGCGACGGCGCACCTTCAGAAGCGGGTGGATCTCGGCCCCCTCCAACCATTCGGCCAAGGGCACCGTGCGGCCAACGTCCTCAACCTGATGCTCCTGGCAGATTTGCATCGTAGGCACCGCGCCGCCGCCGGTCAGCGCGAGGCTTGGGCCGAAGACCTGCAGCGCGATCTCGATGCCGAGGTCGTTGTGCAGCATCGCTCTGTGGCGCATGTCAGCGAACACGCCCTTCGTCTGGTCAAAGAAGTGATGAACTGCGAAGGTGTCCTTCCAGTGGCCGCCATGGCGGCGCGCGGCGAGGCGGGCGTGGATGTAGGGCTTCATCGGTCTTCTCCGGGCGCGGACGGGTCGGGCGTCTAACCGTCCGCGTCAACGCTTGTCAAGGGGAATTGGGAGGGGGGAGATCCGAAGAATCCTGTCGAGTATTGGTAAGACAAGGGGGAGATGTGATCTCTACGCTGCCTCCCATTAGGCGCGCTCCCAGGGTTGAGGCAGCTGGTGGCTAACTTAGCGGCGAGGTGCTGGTGGTTGAAGGCGCCCTCGGGGAGGGGCGCCGAAGACGAATAGGAATAAGGCGATGTTAAAGGACATCTGGGCTCTCTCTTCTGGACGTTCGGGATTCGTCGTCTAGCGATCGGGGCCCAGGCAAAGGAGCCGAGCCGCCCTACCGGGGTTCGGTCTAGCCGTTAGCGGGTCTCGTCTTGAATCGTTGAAGGAGCCGGAATGGGGGCGCGGGCGGAGGGGAGTGTCTCGAGGTATTTGAGACGAGCTTCCGCGTCGGCGCGCAGGCCCTGGAGCCATGCGCCGATCGCAGTCTTCATCGCGGGATCGGCGACGGTCTCGAGACCGGCTTCGGCCTTGGAGAGGGTGGTCCAGGGGGCGTCATCAGGCCCGAGGAGGCGGGTGCGAAGGATATGCTCCTCGATCTTTTCGCGGAAGGCAGGGGCAAGGGTACCCGGCGCGTTGGTATAGATGAGCCGCGTTGAAATCTGGCGCAGGCGCGGATCTTCGAAGGTTTTGCCGATCTCGTAGCGCTCCGACCACGAGCGCGCACCGTGCCAGGCCCGCATCCGGCCCTTGTCGGCAAAGGACGGGAAGCCGTCGTAGAGCTGTTCCTCAACATTGGAGCGCTTCTCGAAGGACGAAGTGTTGATCTCGAGCGCCCGAGCGCAGGCCTCACGGAAGGCGTGGTTGGCTTGGATCAGGTTGAGGCGGCGCACCAGCGTCTCGCGTGCGAGCGGTTCGCTTGGACGCAGGACCTCGACATCGGGCGGCATCAGGATCGGCTGAGCGTTGGCCTTGATTACCTGAAATGGAGTGTCGGTGCCGAAAAGTAAATCCGAGATCTCCTCGGCCGACATCTTCAAGAAGGGCGCAGGATCGTAGGCGAGATCGAAGCAAACTGACTGCTTGGAGTTTTGCGGATGGTCGGCGACCTTGGTGATCTGCTGGACCTTGGGCTCGCCGAAGTAGGTCAGGTGATGCAGCATCCGCTGGTCGGCGAGCAAGCGCAGGTTGCGTTGGGGATCGGCGCAGGCAACTGCGAGGTCGAAGAGGTCGGGGCGGCGCTCACGGGCGAGCTTCGCCATAAAGACCGTCGCGCGGACGTCGACCAGCGCGTCGTGGGCGTTGCCGCCGTCGTTGAATCCGTTCAGGGGCGCGACATGGTCGAGCTTGAAGACAAAGCGTCCGGTCTCGGGGTTGGTGGGCACCTGGAAAGCGGTTGGATCGGCGGTGTGGATGAAGCGCATCACCGGCAGGATATCGAGCTCGCGGGACCCGCGCGAGCCCATCACATAGGGGTCAAGCAAGTTCATCCAGAAGGTCGTGCGCAGGATCTCGCGGTCGAAACGCAGCGTGTTCTGGCCGGTAAAGGTCGCTGGCGCCCAGGCGGAGATACGCCGATGGACGTCGGTGGCGAACTCGAACGCCGTCATCTCCGCCCGCTCGAGATCCTGGGGCGTGATGCGCGTGACCTCGAGCGCCTTCGGGTGCGGCAGCACGTAGGGCAGGCGCTTGGAGCGGATATCGACGGCCTCGATCTCGTTGAAGTCTTTGTCCGTCACGACGGCGGCGAACTGGAGCACCTGGTCGTGGCGCGTGTCTGCGCCGGAGGTCTCGGTGTCGAAGAAAACGAAGCGCTGGGACATCGGAGGAGGGCTCCAGGAGAATGGGACGCGGGTGCGCGCCGATCGGGCGCCCGAGTCCTGGAAGGAACAGATGGCGAAGGGAAGAGGGATCGCAAGATCCACCCTCTTTCTTTAGGCCGGCGGGTGGGGCTCCGGTCGAATCGCCAAGCAGGCAGGTGCCGTTGGTCTTGGGATTAGGACAGAGCAGCACGAGCCTCAAGGCGTTGCGGAGGGGCAGCAGAGGGGGCTGGGGCCATGTCGCGCCAGCAAGGAGTGCGCGATGACGGCGATGTGCACCTGCCCCTTGGGAGTCTCCACCTAGGCGCCGAGGACGAGGCGCGCATGTGCCCAGTCCTGGGGCGGGCAGAGGCGTCATTTCTAGGGCGGAGCCAGCGCGCTCGCGGAAGCAGTTCGTCCGGCTGTCCTGGGCGAGCAGAGGAGTCATCTCTGAGGCAGAGTCCTCGTCGTTGGCTGCGCGGCAGAAGACGAGAAGGGAGGTCGAGCCTTCGTGCAGGAGATCCGGCAGGGTTTTACCAGCGGTGGTCCATTGTGCGGCATAGGTGCGGCATGGGCGCCGGTGTACGCCGGCTAGCGGGCGAGCAGATCCTGCTGGTGTTAGTGGACGCTCTTGGAGAGATCGTCTAGGCATGCCTGGGCGTTGATGATAGACGGGTGGCGTCGATGGATTCGGCGGAGAGGTTGAGGATCTGCGGGCCTGGGGTCATCGGCAGGCTCCGTAGAGGCGCCAGGAGAAGGGTCGGGTCGCAATCAGCGTTGAGGCGGCGGAAGGTGCATAACAGGGGCGGGGCAGAGCCGAGGGGGGCAGTCGCGGGAGTCCGAAGGAAGGCGAGCCGGGAGTCGTCGGCCAGGAGACTGAACACGACGGTACCGATCGCGAGGACGATGGGGGCAGGAGGAGGAAGAGGCGGGCGCCAAAGGTGATGTCGACCATCCCGGCCTAGGCGATGGCCGCCGATCGCCGGAAGCCGGCGAAGAGACGGACGTGGCCGGGATTGTCCTCGGCGGTCGGCAGCAGAGGGCGGGTCATGGAAGCGGCGCGCCGATCTCCGCAAGGCGCTCCGGGAGGTGGGTACGTCAGGCCGGTTCGTTAGGAGATCCGGATCGATGCTTTCGAGGATCCGGCCGTGGCAGGGGATTGCAGAGGAGGTCGGTGAGAGCACTGCAAATCCAACGCTGTCCAGCGTTCGCCTCCATCACGCTCTAAGGGGCAGAATCGTCGGACAGCGCGAAGAAGATCATCGGCGATCGTCCGGAGGAAGGGCGGTGCGGCTGTATCTTCTGTCGGAAGGTCGTCGCGCTGGCGAGGGCAGGATCCCCGGCGGCCAGGGCAGGCCAGTCTTGGCAAGGAGGCGGTCGGCCGTGTCGCGCGCGCTCAGGCGGGCATGGGCCGTCTTGGGGACGTAAGTAGTAACTGGTTGGAAGAGCAGGCCGTCCTGGACGGGGCTACTGTCGGGGGGGTTGAGGAGGGCGAGCAGGCGCAGGGCTTGCGCGAGACGTGGGGCGGCAAGGGTGTTGAGCCGGTCGGAGCGGCCTGTTTCGAGGCCGAAGGGAAAAATCCGGATCCGGATCTGCTGAGGCCCCTCTTCGGCGAAGACGATCTGCACCGGGCGTTGGAGATGCACGCTCCAGGCGACGGCAACGGCCTGGATTGCCTCGACGATCTGGCGGGCGGGCGCACCGGCAGCGCGCGCGGCGATCCAGACGCCGGCCGAGAGCAGGTCGACGGGCGCGTCGTCGGGGACCGGGCCGTCGTAGAGGGTGAGGGACTCGAAGTGGTGCTCCAGGCCCTTCTCGGAGAGATGGAACACCTCGGTGAGGACCGAGACCTCGATCCCGTCGGCGGTCCGTTCGACGATGAGGCGGACATGGCCATGGACGCAGACGATGGCGGGGGCAGCATCCGTCTTGAGGACGCGCCAAAGGGCGGGATCGTCGGGTAGCTCCAGCAGGGTCATTTCGGACCTCCGGAGCGAAGATAGGTCCGGACCGACGGCGTCGGTTTAGAGCAGGAAAATCCCAACGGCCGGGGCCGTGCTGTGCCCGCCAGCGCCCGCTGGGCGCGCCTGTGGGTGGCGAGGTGGGCGTGGGCGGTGGGAAGGGTCTCGGCGCGCAGTAAGAGAAGGCGCCACGTGTGGTCGTCGCCGAGCCCGAGCGGATTGGCCAGGAGGTGCGGCGCTTGGGTCTCGGCCGGACCGCTCCGGACGGAGGCCAGGGATCCAAGGATGGAGCCTCCGACATGGCCGCGGTGGTGCGCGCGTCGGCCAGTGGCGCGATCCGAGGACCAGCGGCGCGGGGATCCGAGGGGGCAAGCCTTTGGGGGGAGGAGCTGTGGGGCGGGGAAGGATCCCTTCCGTCTCCTCGACAATCCCGGAGGAAGGGGGACACCAGTCGGGGGCGACGAGAATCCTGCTGCTCTCGCTTTCATCGGGGATTAGGCGAAGGCGGTGCGGACCGCGGACGAGCTTGACGAGGTCCGTGTCCTCGACGGCGGCACGCCATCTGGCCGGAGCCTCGGGCAGGGAGAGGGGGGTCTTGCGCACGGGAAGCGTCCCCTTCAGGGGGCGGGCAGGACGGCGAGGAGCGGCGGCAGAGGGCTGTTGCTGGACGGCAGGCCAAGGAGGAAGCCCGTCGCCTGCGTGGTGGGGACACCGAGGAGGAGGAGGGCGCCGGGGGCGCCGAGGGCGACCAGCGTGGGCCAGGGCGGATCCGGACGGTGGCCGAGGGCCTGGGCCAGCGCGGTGGCAGCGAGGCGCTGGTGGGCGGGGAGGTCCTTGTCCTCCCCGCCGAGGAGGAGGGCGTGGTCTGTCGCCGGCCAGAGGGTGGAATCGACGGTGGGGAAGGGGCGGGTGCGGATCCAACGCTCGAGCGTGGCGTAGGGGCGTCCGCCGAAGATCCAGCGTCCCTGGAGATCCTGGGCCAGAAGGACGGCCATGCCGCCGCGGCAGGTGAGGAGGCCGCGTTGGGCCCCGAGGTTGGCGCAGTCCTCGGGGCCGAGGGCGCGGGAGCGCGCGCTGGCGTGGGCGGCAAGCCAAGCGCCTTGGGTGGGAGTGAGGGTGGGGATCACGGCGGGGGATCTCCAGCAACCCGCCGGGGCCTTCCTGCCGGCAGGCCCCGGCGGCTCAGCGGTCTGGGAAGACGGCGAGGAGGTCGGGCTTGTCCGATATCAGCACCGCCACCGATCGGGCGCGGTGGAGGAAGAGGCTGACGTTGGGCCCTTGCGCGTCGGCGGCCTGCTTGAGCGCGACGAGGGCAGCCTGGCCGGCGTTCTTGCGGAAGAGTTCGGCCGCGGCGCGACGACGAAAGGAGAGGACAGCCGAGGCCAGCGGGCCAGCGACGGGGACCGTGGTGTTCTCGGGGATCCGCTCCGCCAGCGTCGGCAGGACGGGAAGGAGAATGTGCTTCATGGGTAGCCCCTCGAAGGCAACATCAGAGGGCAAGCCGGTACCGCGACGCCAAATCGTCGGCGCTCCGTCCTCGCCGATCATGATTCCGACCGCCCGGCAGGCATACAGGATCCGGAACGGCGGCAGATTCGGGATCGCCTGGCTGAGCGCGGCCAGCAGCGCGTCTCCGCCTGGGATCTCGGCTGGCGCCGGCGTGCCCGCCTCGGCGCGAACGGACTTGCCGGAGACGTAGGCGGTGA
>Ga0308417_1002359_pt1 | contig 12507 bp, 12 predicted proteins | sample HotsprSampleOS65_FD_203528 | JGI IMG/M metagenome (GOLD analysis project Ga0308417, IMG submission 203528) | Hot spring phototrophic mat microbial communities from Octopus Spring, Yellowstone National Park, Wyoming, United States - 20090730_OS65 ... | reverse complement strand
GAACTGACCACGGCACCCCTGCTTCCCGTCTTCAATGTCTATGACGCCGATCTCAAACGCTCCATGGAATGGGTTCTGGCCGCACAGGTCCGAGGCGGTTTCGAAGACGGATCCATCCCCCGGGGGGCCCGCCTGGATCAGCCGGGTCCCTACGAACCCGGATGGGAGGGTGAGGTGGGATACGCCGTCTTCCTCCAGGCGTGGCGAACGGGGAGTGGCGCCCTTCACGACGCTGCGCTGCGCAACGCCTACTATTTCGCCGATGTGGTCGTGGACCATGCGGCGTTCCAAGTCCGGATGCACGGCTATCCGTCACCCGCCATTTCCGTCCCCATGCAACGCATCCACACGCTGGTGGCCGGCCATCTGGAAACCGGCGACCCCTATCTTCTCCAGACCGCACGGGCGGTTATGGATAACGCCTTCTGGATCCACAAGAATTCATGGCCCCGGATGTGCGTGGGACGAGATGCCTGTTTTATCCGTGGCTTGATGATGCTCTATCGCTACTGGGGAGAACGGACCGATCTGGCCCGCGCCCGTGATGCGGGGCACGATGTCTGGTCCACCCAGCGCCCGAATGGAAGCTTCGGAGACCAGGGGGGAGGGTCGGGCATTCACGCCTGGGGCGCCTATATCACCAAGCCCTGGATGGGATTTATGGCAGTGGGAGGACTGCTCGACTACTTGGAACTCGCTCCGAAGCAGGAGCCCCGTTTCGTCGAAACGATCCGCCGCTTCGCCGACTGGCTCATGCGCGAGCGCTACGATCACGACGGCGTCATGGGATGGGGCTATCAGCACGACTACAACGGAGGCCGGCGGATGTACAATCCAGTCTCCGCCCACTGGAGCGAACTGCCCGGGCGAGAGCTCTGGCATCAGAATTACATCGCCCGATTCATGACCTTTTGCGCCTTGCGATTCAACAACGCCGCCTATTTCGACGCCTGGGCCGAAAGCGAGGCCGCTTCCCTTCGAAACAGAGAGGAACGCCCATCGCTCTCGGGCGGCGATCATTCGACAGCCCAGAACGGTCAATATCTCCCCTGGGTCCAGGCCCGCCTTTGGAACGCCCGTCTGACCCCCGCCGGTCGTGTCGTCTGCGAGCCGGTGTATGCCGGACCGCGAACACCCGACGAAGCGACCCTCCCCACTCCCGTCGGTCCTCTCCGACTGCGATGGAAGGACGGACGACCGACGGCCGAAGGGCGCGCCCCGGTCAGGTTCCTCCGGATCCGCCGTCTGCCCTTTCCGGCCTCCCCGGAGGGCGGCGCGCCCCTCTGACGCTTTCCCTTGAACACCAGGGGGGGATGTCGTATCGTACTCCCCGCCCATTCCCAAGGAGTTCCATGAGCAGGACAAAAGTTGGGATCATCGGTTGCGGAAACATTTCGCCCATCTACTGCAAGATCCTCAAGACCATGGCGACGACCGAGCTGGCAGCCGTCGCCGACCTGAAACCCGAGCGGGCCCGGGCGCGGGCCAAGGAGTTCGAGATTCCGCGCGCCTGTTCCGTTCGCACCCTGCTCGCCGATCCCTCGATTGAGATCGTCGTCAATCTCACGATTCCAAAGGCCCATGCCGATGTGGCTCGTCAGGCATTGACCGCTGGCAAGCATGTATACAACGAAAAACCGCTGGCGGTGACCCGGGAGGAAGGGCGGGCGCTCCTGGACCTGGCCGCCCGCAAGAAACGCCGGGTCGGGGCGGCCCCGGACACCTTCCTGGGCGCGGGTCTGCAGACGGCCCGCAAGTTGATTGACGAGGGTTGGATCGGCCAGCCGGTCGCCGCGACGGCGTTCATGATGTGCCGCGGCCACGAATCCTGGCATCCCGATCCGGAATTCTACTACCAGAAAGGCGGCGGTCCCCTCTTCGACATGGGCCCCTATTATCTCACGGCGCTCATCCATCTCCTGGGGCCGATCCGGCGGGTATGCGGCTCCGCCCGGATCTCGTTCCCGGAACGCATCATCACCAGCCAACCCAAACGCGGAACGAGGATTCGTGTCGAGACGCCAACTCATATCGCCGGAGTGCTTGATTTCGCCAACGGCGCCATGGCCACCTTGACCACCTCGTTCGACGTCTGCGCTCACACCCACTCCTGCATCGAAATCTACGGCGCCGACGGATCGCTCCTGGTCCCGGATCCCAATGGATTCGGCGGAGAGGTGAAACTGAGGCGCCGGGGTGCAACGGAGTGGAGCGTCGTTCCCCATTCCCATGCCTACCCGGAAAACAGCCGTGGGCTCGGGGTGGCCGACATGGCGGCCGCGATCCGCTCCGGCCGTCCTCATCGCGCCTCGGGAGAACTGGCCTATCACGTCCTGGATGCCATGGAAGCCATTCTCGAGGCATCGGAAACCGGCCGATCCATTGCCCTCGCCTCCACCTGCGCCCAACCCGCTCCCATGCCCATGAATCTGGCGCCCGGCGAGGTCGAGCCCTGATCTTTGAGAATTCGGATCAGGGAAGGATGGGCTGCAGGGTACGGATCTGACTTTCGATTGCGGATTCCATCATGCGCGAGCGGATCAACCACTCGTGCGCCTCTTTAAGACGGCCCTGTTTCTTCATGAGAGACGCCAGATGACGGTAGGCGAACAGGGATTCCGGAAAGAGTTCGACTTCCTTTTTGAACATGGCCTCGGCCTTGTCGAATTCCTTTTGTTCTAAGTAGTAAACCCCGTAATTGAGGTGAAGATAGCGACGATTGGGGTTGAGGGCCATGGTCCGGTCAAGCTCTCGCCTGGCTTCCCACGGACGCCCGGTGTTGAGATAGACCACCGCTAGGCCCATCGCCGCCAGGTCGCTCCGCGGCGATTCTCGAACCGCCGTCGTCCAGAACGATTCCGTGTCACGAAAATCCGGCAACCGTCGCTGGACCCTCACCATGCCTCCGGCCATTGCCGCCAGAGTTATTCCGGCCGCAGCAAACCGGATCCAGCGCCGGTCGGATGAGATGCCCTCTGCCAAGACGGCGGCCCAAAAGATCAGAAGCCCCACCAGTGGCAAGTAGAGACGGTGCTCGAGCAAACCCAGGTTTTCCAGGTCGTTGGGTAACGTGTAAGGAATCGCAAACACCAAAAGGCCCGTGAACCACATTAAGGAGTAGAGAAATATCGGCTTTCGATCGAACGGGATCGCCCGGAGCGCCAACAGAGTCAAAAGCCCGGCCCCCGCTCCCCAAAGGAAGGAGGCGTCGGACGCGGTCGGGATCAGTCGCATGTCAAAGGGAAGAACCGCTTTTCCAAAATAGCGCGCCAGGAGGGAAAGACGCCCCGCCAGCGAGGTGCTCCGGTTGACGAACGCGGGGATTCCCAGGACCGCCCCACGGACGAGCAGCCAGAGGAACAGAAGACCCAACCAGGCCGGCCAGGGAAGCGCCAAGAGACGGTCACGGATCGCTGGCCATCGACACCGACCCGGATCCCCCTCGCCGGCGGTCGCAACGCGCCACGCTCCGCACAACACCGGAATGGCGACGGCCGTTTCTTTGGTTAACAGCCCAAGAAAGAAAAAGACCAGATGGCTGGCCATGGCCCACCCGCTCCCCGTCCGTTGATGCCGAAGGAACCCGATCAGAGAAGCCAGCACAAAGACGGTGAGCAACAGATCGTTCCGTCCCGGCACCCACGCCACGGCCATGGGCTGGGCGGGATGAACGGTAAAGACAAGCGCTCCCCCGAACGCCACCCAGCGGCTTCTCCAGCTCGCCCCGCCCAGGGTTTCCCACAAAAAAGAAAACACCCCCCATACGGCCAGAAGATGCAAGAGGATATTCGTGAGATGGAACGGCCACGTCCGCCCACCGCCGATCCACGCATCCCACATGAACGAAAGAGTAACCAGAGGCCGATAGTAGAAGCCGGCCACCGCCTCGGACCGGAAGTAGTGCTGGGTAAAGACCTGAGGAATATGACGAAGATCCTTTAAAAAAGCGATGTTCTCTTTGATCAGGATGACGTCGTCAAGATCTACGAAATCGAAGGCCACGGTGGGCCCGTAGAGGGCGATCACCACCAGGGCCAGCCAAAGAAAGGGATGATGCCCCGCCATCAGAACGCAATCCACCCCTTCCCGCCAACGGGAAAGCCCTCCGCCGATGCGATCGGACGTATCCTTACCGTCGCCGAGGAATTTCATTCGCTTTGGGGGTCGGAGTCTGGGGCGCCGGTTGTTCCGAAGCCTCCTCCAGAGGCGGAAGCACCCCTTCGGCCACCAGCATCGCATCCTCTTCTGGCGTCAGCCGGATCGGCAGCGGCGGTCCCAGCCGCCCCCCCGCCCGGATGAGTTCCAGATTCTTCTTTCGGTAGAACTCCCTCATCTCCTCCCGCGTCGTCCATGGCCGCGGGGGAGGATTGGTCACCAGCGATTGACCGGCGGGCAGTTCCGTTACGGTCGTCGCTCCGGAAGCGTCCGTTCGGATCATGACGCGGCGCGCCACATTCGTTGGCGCCGGCGGAAGCCGGGAGACGACGCCACTTCCCGCGTCCCGCGGTTTCGGCCCAGCCCCTAGCGTCAGCCAGGCCTCCTGGCCGTCTTTTCGCACCAACACCTGATCCCGTTCAAAATCGGCATTGACGATGGTCACCCCCTCTTCCGACTGGCCAACACTCAGGAAGTAGCGCCGATTGGCTTTGGTGTCCACAATGCCCGCTTTCACCGCCCCGCTCGCCTCGTCATACTCGAGCATGGTCAGGCGAAGCACCGAGGCGAGCGGGGGCTGGCTGGACGAGGGGGAAGCCGCGGCAGGCGCAGACGGAGGCACCACCTCGCCAAACGGTTTCCGGTCAAGAATGATCTGATACCGATCGAAGGGATCGAGAGCCGCCCCGGTCATTCCTACAGTTAAGATGACAGCAACAGCCACGTTCATCATTTCCTGTACAATACCCTTTCGGCAGCGGTTTGGCTAGAGTCAGATGCAGGCGCTTGGAGGGGAACGATTGGCATTGCCTCCGGAAAAAAAATAGGCTAACAAACGAATCGCACAGGAGCCACGGAAGCGATGAGCGGACTGAGGGAATTCCGGGACACCTTTCTTCAGATCTTCTTTGTGTTTACGCCCTTTTCGGTTTTGTCGGTTTTTCTCGCCATGACCCGCGAACTAACCGAATCCGAACGAACCCGCATTGCCCTTCGAACGATCCTGGCCGTGGGTGTGGTCAGCGTTGCACTCCTGCTGGTGGGCCGCGGACTTTTTTTCGCCTTCGGCATCACCCTGGATGCCTTTCGCATCGGCGCTGGTGCTTTGCTTTTTCTGAACGCACTTTCCCTTTTGCGGGGTGAACCGATCACCCGGCCGGGCGAAGCGCCGGGTGAATTGGCCGTCGTTCCTCTGGCGGTGCCCATCACCGTCGGACCCGCCTGCACCGGTGTTCTGCTCATCCTCGGCGCCGAGTCGTCCGATCTTCTTGACAAGTTTACGGTGTTGGCCGCGGTCCTGTCCGCCACCGCCGCGCTCGGGCTACTGCTTCGTCTGGGGGCCGTGATCGAACGCAAGCTGGGAGAGCCGGGGCTTTCGATTCTAAGCAAACTGACCGCTCTGATGCTCGCCTCTCTGGCAGCTCAAATGGTCGTAACCGGTTTCCGAAACCTGCTGGTCGGAGCGCCCTCGTGAGACGCGGAGCGCTCCTGCCGACGCCGAAACACAACCGAACATTCGGGAAGGAAAGGAGACGTCGCTATGAAATTCGGGATTTGCGCCAGTCCGGACGCCGCCGCCCAAGTTCGCGCGGCCGGCTATGATTTCCTGGAGTGCACCGTCGGAGGGTTCGTGATGCCTGATCAACCGGCGGCCCGATTCGAAGCCGCTCTCGCCGACTTCCGGCGTCTGGGCTTTCCCTGCCTCGCCCTGAACTGTTTTCTGCCGGCCTCGCTGCGGGTGACTGATCCCGATGTGGATAGCCAGGCGCTGGAACGCTACGTCTCGATCGTCTGCGAACGGGCCAGCCGGGCCGGTGTGACGCGCATTGTCTTCGGCTCCGGAGGCGCGCGTCGAGTTCCCGAGGGCTTCCCGGCCGCGGAAGCCCGCCAACAGATTCTGGCCTTCCTCCGCCTCTGCGCGCCCATGGCCGAACGCCACCGCGTGGTGATCGTCATCGAGCCTCTGAATACCCACGAATGCAACATTCTGACGCATGTCTCCGAATGCGCCGCTATGGCTCGAGAGGTTCGTCATCCGGCGATCCGCCTGCTGGCCGATTTCTACCACATGCTCCAGAACGGCGAAACCGCCGACGATTTGGCCCCTCATGTAGAGCTCCTGAGTCACGTCCATATTGCCACCCGCGAGAATCGCCGCCCCCCCGCGGCCGAGCCCTGCGATTTCGCTCCCTTTTTCCGCGTCCTGAAAGCCGGCGGGTATTCCGAAGGCGTCTCGGTCGAGGCCCGCGCACAGGACCCCGCCCGCGAGTGGCCCGCTGCCCTGGCCTTGATGAAAGCGCTCGCCAACTCATGACACGACGATCCTCCTCCTTCTTCGGACGATGGAAATCGTCGGCCCCCTCCGGAGGCGACGTCAGAGCCGGAACCGCATGAGCCGCGGGCCATTGGCAAAATAAAAATGACCATCCGGTCCGTGCGGCATCCCGAAGCGGTAGAAATTGCCGGCCGCATGATCGGGATAGTCCGCTTCGCGGACGACTTCCGACAGATCGCGATCGGCGGAAAAGACGCATTCTCGGGTCAGCCCGTAAAGCCTTCCGTCGGGCCCCCACTCCAGGCACTGATAACAATGATGGCCTAGCCCCAGTTCGGGAAGCGCCCTTTCGATCCGCCGCGTTCCCAACCGAAACATAAATAGCATGGCGCGGGTATTGTAGAGCCCAATAGACCCGATCGCCACCGTCGTATTGCCAGGATGTGACCATGCCCGTCCCTTCGATCATCGGAACCGATTCGAGTACCCGTCCGTCCTCGGGCGAGAAAAAGGTGAAGCGAAGCATGGATTCCCCCTTCCGAACCTCCCCGCCTAGAAGAACATGGTCACGTTCGAGATAGCAGATGGGTCCAAGCGTCGTGCGGGGATAGAGCCATCGCTCTACGGTCTCTCCCTCGGGAGTAATCCGGCTGATTCCCGAATCCTCGCATCCATACCCGCCCAGCGCCGCGAAAAAGACCCGTCCCTGCCGATCGGTGGCCCGTCCGTAGGGGCGTTGGAGCAGTAACGGCGGATCCTTCATCGGGCCCAGGAAGCGGGGATTATCGCCCGGCCGGGCTCCCGGATGCCAGGGACAAGAGGGATCGAACCGCGCGAGGTGGGCCCCGTAATAGGAGGCCATAAAAAGCCGTTGAGAGGTCCAGACCATGCTGTAGATCTCCCCGTCGGTTTCCGTCGGATTCGGATAGTTTTCCTTCTGCCCAGTGGAGGGATCGTACCGGAAAAGGGTCAGAGGGATGATCGTGGAGCCCCAAAGCCAGCGACCTCCCGAGGCCACGGAAAAGAGCCGCAAGGGAACCCGGGGAAGCGGAACGTTCAGACAAAGGGTCCGGCCATCGGATCGCAGAAGGGTCACGATCTCCCCTTGAACGGAAAGAATTCGGCTGCTGTCCCTGAACCACCAGGGCTGACCCTCGGGCGTCACCCGCGGCCGGCCGGTTTGCACCCCTTTTCCTCCGACCAGTTCCCGCCATTCGATCGTTCCCCCGGACATCCGGCACCTGGCCCAGATGCGACGATCCGAGTCCTTGATCAAGGAGCCCGGAATCCAGCGGAAGGAAGGGTCCTCGGGAACCGGGATCGGTTCACCGCCCCGCGCCGGATTCCATACCGTCAGCAACGGGGTTTCATGGTGCGCCAGAACCACGTACACGCACCCATCGAGCCCCACGGCCACATTCCGTGGATGGCCGGGCAGATGGGTATAGTCACAAACCGGTTCGACCGTGGATGCGTCAGGATGAAAGCCATATAGAGGAGGCGGCTGTGGTAATCGGGCAGATAGACCCGGTTGTCGGGAGCGGCATCCATCGCAAAGACCGCCCGGCATTTCATGCGGGCGACCACGCGCGCCATGGGCGAACGCCCGTCCCATGCCAGAAGCGGGGGATCGCCCGCCTGGGAATAGACGGACGCCTGGTAGATCCGACCATCGGGCGCCTGGGTCGAGGCCCAAGTGTGAGGGAGTTCTTCTTCCTGCGGAACGGCCGTAACCTCTCCCGTCGCCGGATCTGCCAGGACGAACCCCCCGTGCATCGCCTGCCCCATCGCCACTTCCCGGCCGGTTCGCGGATCCCTCACCACCCGCCACTGCTTCCAGAAGTTTGCGTCCGACATCACACCCAGATCATCTATCCGCCGTGCCGCCGTCATCCTTGCCTCGGGGTTTCGATTATTAAGGTGATACAATTATGTTCTGAGATCGTTTCCCATCAAGCCTTTTCTGCTTTCTCGGAGGCGACCCGCCTGGAGGGAATCGCTCCCGAGCGGCGTCGGACCGCTTGCCAGAAGGAGATGGCTCATCTAGAATGAGGAGGTCATGGAATAACCCCGGAGCCTTCGATGCCGCATGTGCCCAGTTCGGCCCGATACGCGACCATGGTCTACCGCCGTTGCGGCCGCAGCGGTCTGAAACTGCCTGCCCTTTCCCTTGGCCTCTGGCATAATTTTGGAGGCGTGGACCCCCTCGAGTCTCAGAGGGCGTTGCTTCGCAAGGCCTTCGACCTCGGCATCACCCATTTCGACCTGGCCAACAATTATGGTCCGCCACCCGGTTCCGCTGAAGAGAATTTCGGACGCCTGTTGCGCCAGGATTTTGGGCCGTGGCGCGATGAATGGGTCATCTCGACCAAGGCGGGTTGGAAGATGTGGGAGGGACCCTACGGCGATTGGGGTTCCCGAAAATACCTGCTGGCCAGCCTGGATCAGAGCCTCCGGCGCATGGGACTCGACTACGTGGACATCTTCTACCATCATCGGCCGGACCCAGAAACCCCCTTGGAGGAGACGATGGGCGCCCTGGCCCACGCGGTCCGCTCGGGCAAAGCCCTCTATGTCGGCATATCCTCCTATCCGGCGGTCGAAACCCGACGGGCCGCGGCACTTCTGCGGGAAATGGGCACGCCTTGTCTGATCCATCAACCGATCTACAACATCCTGAACCGTTGGGTGGAAGAGGAGCTTCTCGCCGTGCTGGAGCAGGAGGGAATCGGATGTATCGCCTTCTGCCCGCTGGCCCAGGGGCTCCTCACCAACCGCTACCTGCACGGCATCCCTGAAGGGTCTCGTGCCAGCAAGCCGCATTCCTTCCTCAAAAAAGAGACCCTGACGCCCGAACGTCTGGATACGGTGCGAAAACTCGACGCGCTCGCCAAGGCACGCGGCCAAACCCTGGCTCAGATGGCGCTGGCCTGGGTCCTTCGGCAACCGGCCGTCACGTCCGCCCTGATCGGCGCCAGCCATCCCTCCCAACTGGAAGAAAACATCAAGGCCTTGAACGCCGCTCCCTTTTCCGATGACGAACTCGCCGCCATTGACCGGGCCGTCCGATAGTCCCCCACCGGTTCCGCCCGACACCGCCTCCTCTGCTTCGCCCCCTCCGCCCGACTGTCCAACCGAAATTCCGCCCGGGCTGAGGAATGCGTTTGGCTTTCAGATCTTCAACTCGATGTCGTGGTCCCTCATCATCGGGACCCCCATTCTGCTGTTCATGAAAGAGATGGGCGCGTCAGGCCTGGTCCTCGGCATCACGGTGGCCCTGAACCCCCTCTTTGCGATCCTGCAGATTCCCGCGGCCGATTACGCGGAACGGGATGGATATAAGCCGTTTGTCCTCCGCGGCTGGACGACCCGCAGCTTTTTCATCCTCGGCGCCGCTCTGATTCCGCTTCTCCCCTCTTCCGTTCCTTCCGCCTGGAAAATCCGTCTTATTCTCCTTCTGCTGAGCGGCTTTGCCGCGACCCGGGGGCTTTCGATGTGCGGGTATATGCCGTGGTTGACCCAGCTTATTCCAGAGACCATTCGCGGTCGGTTTCTGGCCGTGGATACGCTCTGCATTTACACGGCCAACACCGTGACCATGCTGGGTTCCAGTGCTCTCCTCCATTGGTTTCCCTCACCCCGGACCTATTCGGTCCTGTTCGGCGCCAGCTTTCTGTTTGCCCTGGCCAGTCTACGTTTTCTAAAAAAACTTCCCGCGCCTGCGCCCCTGCCTCGCCCCTTATCCTCCCGCACGCATCCGCCCTGGTTGAGCATGATCCGCTACACGCCGTTTGCCCGGATCATGACCTTCACGGTCGTCTGGAACATGGCGGTGGCGGGTATGGGCGTCGTCTGGGTTCCCTTTTTCCGCGAGGTGTGGGGTGCATCGCCCAGCCTTATTCTCATTCTGTCCGCCTACTCCTGCGTCATTGCCGGCACCAGTTCCTTTCTCGTCGGGCCTCTGGCCGATCGGACCGGCAGCCGTCCTCTCATCGCACTCGGTTCCACGCTGGTGATTTTGAATCAGATCGGCTGGCTCGTCACCGCCGGCGGGGTGGTTTCGCGTTCGATCCTTTTCGCGTATGGCATCATTTTGATTTCCTCCATCGGGCATGCCATGCAAAATCTATCTGTATCCCGGCTTCTGATGGGAACCGTTCCGGCGATGGGACGAAGCCACTTTTTCGCCCTCCACAGTGTGTTTTCCAGTCTATCCCTGGGGCTGATGCCCCTCATTTGGGGGATTGGGCTCGATGCTCTGAAAGCGCTGGACAATCAGGGTGGACTTCCGTCTCTTGGCCCCTGGCAATGGAATTGCTACAGCCTTCTGTACACGGGCATCGTCAGCAGCCTGCTGGCCGCTCAGCTTCTCCGCCGTCGGCTCCTGGAACCGCGGGCCTTGACCACCCAGGAAGTCTTGCGGATCATGCTGGTGGAATCGCCCCAAAAACTGGCCGCGCGGGTGCTCATTTCAGCACGTCGTTTCCGTCCGGTTCCCTGACCGGCCACTCGAGTCGGAATCGGCTTTCAAAGACCCGCTTCTTCCCCGTTCGCGGATCCCGCCAGGACAGAACCCTGGCCAAAAGTTGCAACGGACGCTCCCAGGAGGATTTCGGCATCGGCTGTAGAACAGGATAAAAGGGGTCGTGTCGGATCGGGGCGCCCGATTCGGCCATGTGCAATCGAATCTGGTGCTGTTTGCCGGTTTCCGGCACGATCTCATAATACCCCCACCGACCGGAGGTTTCGAGCAGGCGGATCCGCGTCCGGGCATTGGGGGGTCCAGCGGGATCGCTAGCGACGCGAAACCAGGGATGGCCGCGAACGATTCGGCTCTCCACCGTCCACTCCGTGGCCTCGGTGTCGCCTCGCCATCGGGCCACGGCTTCGTACCGTTTCTCGAACAGGCCGGTGGCCATCCATTTCCCATACAACCGCCGGGCCGGAACCGTTTTCACGAGAAGCACCACACCGGCCGTCTCGCGATCCAGCCGATGAATCGGTTGAAGCGCCGCACACCCCGTCCGCCGGATCAGCCGGTAGAGAAGGCACTCGTTGACCCATCGGCCGGAAGGAGTGACCGGGAGAAAGGGCGGCTTATCGGCCACCAAGATCTCCTCATCTTCCTCCAGGATGGCCTCCTCGAAAGGGATCTGAGGCTCCTGGAGCACTTCGCGCCGATACCGGAGCCTCCCCCCCGACGGGCAGGGCTCCTCGGCGGTCAGCGTCCGGCCGCTCTCATCCCATACACGTCCCTCAGCCAGGCGGCAGCGCCATTCGGCAATACCCACCCTCGGAAATCGGACCGAAAGAAATTCGAGTACCGTCGGGATCGGGCGCCCTTTGGGAAACGACGGAACGCCCACCCAGGAGTCGCGCAACGCCAGGCTGCCCGTCCGATCAGGCACCGGCACACCCCCCCGCCTCCCGCCGGGCTAGTTCCGCCAGGACAATTCCGGCCGCCACAGTTTCGCTCAAGGAACCCGCCGGCCAGCGTCCGGGAATCCGCGCCAGGGCTGAACAGGCCTGACGAACCGCCGCGGACAGGCCGTCGGGTTCAGCTCCTACGACGAGGCCGATCGGCCTCGGCAGAGAAATCTCGGACAGGGGTCGGGACGCGGTTCCATCCACGCCAACCACGGTATAGCCTCGAGCCCGGAGTTTGGAGAGGGAGACCGCGAGTTCGATCGTGCCGGCAAGGACGACCCGCTCGGCGCCGCCTTCGGCCATGCGCATCAGCGCGCTGCTCAGTCGAACCCCAGGTGCCGTGCCTCCCGCCAGAACACCATCGGCGCCAAAATAGGCGGCCGTTCGGATCATCATGCCGAGACTGTGAGGATTTTCCACCCGGTCGAGCGCCAGCCAGCACCCGCGGGCAGCCACCCCATCCGGATCGAATCGCGACCATTCGCGCGGGGTCACGGCCATCGCGACCCCCTCATGATGGACCGACTTGGCCAGACGGGCCAGCTCCTCATCGGAAACCTGCCGGTAAACCCGCCGGGTTTCAGCCGCCCATTTCAAGATGGGAGCCAGCGTCCGCAGCCGATCAGAGCGGAAGTAGATTCGCCGTATCG
>Ga0308417_1002358_pt1 | contig 12507 bp, 9 predicted proteins | sample HotsprSampleOS65_FD_203528 | JGI IMG/M metagenome (GOLD analysis project Ga0308417, IMG submission 203528) | Hot spring phototrophic mat microbial communities from Octopus Spring, Yellowstone National Park, Wyoming, United States - 20090730_OS65 ... | reverse complement strand
GGGGCGCGCGGTAGCGACCGCCCGATATGCCTCGCTGCCGATGATCAATCGCTCAAAGTCCTTCACTTCATCTGGCGTGCTGCACCAGTGATGGTCTTGCAGTCCATCGAACTGCGCAGATGGAGGGAAATGAAAGGTGAGACTGAGGGTCGTCATCGAAGATGCGCCGCCCTCGTCCTCTGTCAAGGCCTCAGTGAACTGCCTGACCATGTTGATGCAGAACGAACGTCCCTCGCCTGAGTTGTACGTGCCCCACTCGACAAGCAACATATCATCCAGGTTCTCTGGCTGGCAGCCTTCCGCCCGGACATCACGGTAAAAATCGAGCATCAAGCGCAAGCCCTGCGCCGGCGTCAGGTTGCTCAGGGTCATGCCTGACTGCTGGATACGCTTTTCTAGTTCCTGTTGTGAGTGTTCAGGTGTCATACCAATGTGCTGATGGTCGAGGAGCGAATACCTCGCGCTCGGGCTATTCGAGAGACCGGTGGAACTTCCACCATGGTTCATTGTACTATGCTCGAAGCATAGATTTGGCGAGCGTGTGTTCGCTGAGCGCATTGCGCGGGGTCTGCATAGCGCCTCGACTCGCTCCTGCTCAGGGCCGCGCTGTGCCCATCAGGGCGGGATCTAATGCACAGCCCATGCACAGGCACGAGCGGCCTGAAGGCGTAGCACTTCTGGTTGAAAAATGCTAAAATCATGGCATTACTGCACCTGAACAGGCGGATCGCGCACAACTGCGAGCGGGCGCCGGTCAGGGCAGCCTGTACCCTGTCGTTGCGGTGAGCTGGCGATGCTGCCCCCCGACCGCCTTGCAGTGTCGCTGCCTCACCCCAAGCCCATGCGAGGTGGACTATGGCGTACTACCTGATCGCAGGCGCGTCTGGCTATGTTGGCTCGCGGCTCGCAGAACGTTTGCTGCTGGCAGGGCATCGGGTGCGCGGCCTGGTGCTGAACCCTGACACCCCGGTCGTCGAACGGCTCGCCTCACAGGGTATGAGCGTCTGGATCGGCGATCTTACCCGCCCCGATACGCTTGCCGGCATCGCCGAGGGCGCGGAGTATGTCTTCAACCTCACCTCGTGTTCGGTCCTCAACGGCAGCGCGCTGCATCGCACCTACGTCAACGGAAACCTGAACCTGATCAGCGTCTGTGAGCGCGCCGGCCCGGTCGCCGCCTACGTCTTTACGTCGAATGTGACCCCCTACGGCAACCCCGGCGAGGCCTGGGTAGATGAGGACTTCCCCGTAGCTCCGCAGCATCTCCTCGGCGAGGTGATGGCTGAGGCCGAGCGCAGCATTATGCGCGTGGCCCGCGAGCGGCGTTTCCCCGCGATCATCCTGCGCGTTGCGTCAATCTATGGTCCTGAGCGCGACCCGGTGACCGCTGTCGAGACCGGTCTGGCGACGATCTACGGCAATGGTCGCAACTTTGTGTCGCACATCCATGTGGACGATCTGCTCGATGTGCTTGAGCGGGTGGCAGTGGAGGGGCAGCCGGGGGCGATCTACAATGTCGGCGATGATGAGCCGCTGCGTCAGATCGACCTTGCCGGCGAGATCCGTCGCCGCCTGGGCATGGTCCCGCCACGCACGTTCTCACCCGCCGCCGCGCTCCGCGCCGGCCTCGACCCGAGTATCGTCGGCTCGCTCACGGCCTCGGTGCGTCTCGACAATCGTCGCCTGCGCCACGATCTCGGCCTGAACCTGCGCTATCCCAGCCTCCGAACCTGGCTCGATGAGCGCCTCCCCGTGGAAGCGGCTGTGGCTGTGGGGGTGTAGCACGGCGGCGCAGGTGTAGCGGTGGAGAACGCGATTCGCGCCTGCGTTCCTGTCAGATCTTCATGCGGCTGCGCCGCACACCGACGGGATGAACATACATTGTTCCTGGGAGGGCTTTGCCCTCCCAGACCCTCCCACCGGGTGGGGGGATGGGGGAAACCCGGTTTCCCCCATCCCCTGCTCCAGCAGCCTATGTTCACGTCAGGCGCGCGAGGGGAGACCTGGCCTCCCCCCTTCGCGTACCTTCTCTCTCCCACTGGCGGTACATCTGGTAGATCCCCTTGCTACCAGAGAGGACCGCGATGCCCGAGTACCACCTGCGCCTGAAGGAACTCCCCGCCGGTGATCAGCCCCGCGAACGTCTGGCGGCTCTCGGCGCCGGCGCCCTCAGCGATGCCGAACTGCTCGCCATCCTGCTGCGCGTAGGGGTGCGCGGCGCCAGCGTCCTGCACCTGGCCCAGAATCTCCTCGTCGAGTACGGCGGCTGGCCCGGGCTGCTCAATGCCGATTACCTCGATCTCTGCCGCCGGCACGGTCTCGGCGCCGCCAAGGCCGCCACGCTCAAGGCGGCTCTCGAAGTTGGGCGACGCATGCTCATTGCCGGTCAGGATGAACGCTTCCAGGTGCGTTCGCCCGCCGATGCCGCCACCCTGCTGATGGTCGAAATGGGGCACCTCGACCAGGAGCACCTCCGCACCGTGCTCCTGGATACGAAAAACAAGGTGCAGCAGATCGCCACGATCTATATCGGCTCGCTGAACAGCGCCGTGATCCGGGTGGGTGAGGTCTTCAAAGGAGCCATCCGCCACAACAGCGCCGCCCTGATCGTCGCCCACAACCACCCCAGCGGCGATCCGACCCCCTCGCCCGAAGATGTGCTGATCACCCGGCAGATCGTCGAGGCCGGCAAGTTGCTCGATGTGGACGTGCTTGACCACCTGGTGATTGGCCGGGGGCGCTACGTCAGTATGCGCGAACGGGGTCTGGGGTTTGTGTCTTGAGGTGACAACTCCGAAATGCGCTTCCCGAACCCTACCGGACCCGCGCCTCCCACGCCCCGCTCCCTACCTGGGGTATAATCGAATATAGAGGGGTCGCAACGCGCGGCCCCGGGACGCCGGCGCGCCGCGCCGGACGGAGCAGGTCGCGGGTTATGATTGGAGTCAGCGTCGCTACCGCCGCCCTCCGCGAGCGGCCGCGGATGGAGGAACAGGCCGAGATCGCGCGCCAGCGCGCTCGCGCGTTGGGTCGTCCCGTGCTGGTGAGTGTGACCACGCGCGTGCCTCCACGCGACCCGCTGGCCCTCTTCGCCCGCGGCCTCGGCGTGACCCATAACCGGCTTTTCTGGAGCGTCCCCGCCGTAGGTCTCGCCGTAACCGGTCTCGGCGCCGCCTGGAGCTTCGAGGTTCGCGGCGCCGGGCGCTTCGCCGCCGTCGCCGCCGCCTGGCGCGATCTCATCGCTGAAGCCTGCATTGCCGCCGATCCGGCCCTGCCGTTCAGCGGCCCGATGGCCGCCGTGGGCTTCAGTTTCGACCCCGAGCGCCCCGCCTCCGGCCTCTGGGCGGGCTATCCCGATGGGTTGCTGCTGCTGCCGCGCCTCGTCCTGGCCCGCGTCGGTGATACGGCCAGCCTCACCGTCAACGGCCTGGTCGGCCCCGAAACCTCTTCAATTGACCTGCATCTCTCGGCGGCGCGTCGCCTGCGCGCCCTGATCGGCCGCGCCTGGCGCCCGCCCCGGGCGCCCCGTGAGGTCGAGCTTGAAGATGCCCTGCCCCCCGGGGCCTGGCGCGCCATGGTCGCCGATGCGGTGAACGATCTGCGCGCCGGGCGGCTCGAAAAGGTCGTGCTGGCGCGCGAGGTGCGCGCCCGCTCGGCGCAGCCCTTCAACCCCGCGGCCACCCTCGACGCCCTGCGCCGCGATTACCCCGAGACCTTCGTCTTCGCCGTGGCCCGCGGCGGCAGCACCTTCCTCGGCGCCTCCCCCGAGCGGCTCGTCGGCCTCAAGGACGGCCTGGTCGTCGCCAGCGCCCTCGCCGGCTCCGTCCGCCGTGGCGCCACCCCGGAGGAGGACGACGCCCTGGCCCGCGCCCTCCTGGAGAGCCCCAAGGACCGCCACGAGCACGCCGTGGTGGTGCGCCGCATCGTCGCCACTCTAGCCGATCTCTGCGACGAGGTGAGCGCCGCCGCCGAACCGCAGGTGATGCGCCTGCGGAACGTGCAGCACCTCTTCACGCCCGTCACCGGGCGCATACGCGGCGAGCATGCCATCTTCGATCTCGTCGAGCGGCTCCATCCCACCCCGGCCCTCGGCGGCCAGCCCCGCGAGGCCGCCCTGGCCTGGATCCGCGCCCGTGAAGGCCTCGACCGGGGGTGGTATGGCGCCCCCGTCGGCTGGGTTGACGCCCGCGGCCAGGGCGAGTTTGCCGTCGCTATCCGTTCGGCCCTCATCGGCGCACGCGAGGCCGCCCTCTTCGCCGGCTGCGGCATTATGGCCGCCTCGGACCCGCTGCGTGAGGAGCAGGAGACCGAGATCAAGCTGCGAGCGATGCTCGATGCCCTGGGGGCGGGGTAGGCGATGAGCGACCATACCCGCATCCTGACCCTCTGGGTCGGCACGCTGATTGACGAACTGGTCCGCGGCGGCGCCAGCCAGTTCGTCGTCTGCCCCGGCTCGCGCAGCGCCCCCCTGGCCCTGGCCGTGGCGCGCCACCCCGACGCGCGCGTCTGGATGCACCTGGACGAGCGGTCGGCGGCCTTCTTCGCCCTGGGCATGGCCCGTCAGCGCGGCGAGCCGGCGGTCCTGGTCTGCACCTCCGGCACCGCCGCGGCCAATGTTCACCCCGCCGTCGCCGAGGCCGACCTGGCGCGCGTGCCCTTCATCGTCCTCAGCGCCGACCGCCCGCACGAGTTGCGCGACAACGGCGCGCCGCAGACGATTGACCAGGTGCGGCTCTTCGGCGCGATGACGCGCTGGTTCAGCGACCTGCCCACCCCGTCCGAGGCGTCTGCCCTGCTGCCCTACCTCCGCGCCGTGGCTGCCCGCGCCCTGGCCGCCGCGCGCGGCGCGCCCGCCGGCCCGGTGCACCTCAACCTGCCGTTTCGCGAGCCGCTGGTGCCCGACCGCGCGGCGCTGGAGGATCTGTTCAAGAGCCGTTCTACCGGCCTGGCCGCCACCCCGGGCGACCCTACCGCGGCGCGGGGCGGCGCGGCCCACCCCGCGGCGACCGTCGTGGCCGGCCCGCGGCTGCTGCCCGAGGCGTCCCTCGGCGCGCTGGTTGAGCGGCTCGCCCCGCTGGCCCGCGGCCTGATCCTCTGCGGCCCCGGCTGCCCGCCCGACCTGCCCCCGGCGGTCGCCCGTCTCGCCGCCGGGCGCGGCTGGCCCATCCTGGCCGATCCCCTCTCCGGCGCGCGCCACGGCCCCCACGACCGGCGCCTGGTCCTGGCGACCTACGACGCCTTCCTGCGCGACGAGGACTTTGCCGCTCGCTACGCTCCCGAGGTGGTGCTGCGCTTCGGGGCCATGCCCACCTCCAAGCCCGCGCTCCAGTTCCTCCAGCGCCACCCCACGGCCCGGCAGATCGTCGTGGACGAGGGCGCCGGCTGGCGCGAGCCGACCAGTCTGGCCGCCGAGCATCTGTTCTGCGACCCGGCCTGGCTCTGCCGCGAGTTGAGCGCCCGCCTGCCCGCCGCGCCGGAGCTTAGCCCCTGGGCGCGGGCCTGGCGCGATGCCGACCGCAGCGCCCGCGAGGCCATCGCCGCCATCCTCGGCCCCGACGAGCGCATCAGCGAGCCGGGGGTCTTCTTCCACCTGGCCGGGTTGCTGCCCCCCGGGGCGACGCTCTTTGTGGGCAACTCCATGCCCATCCGCGACTGCGACACCTTCGTGCCCGCCGGCGCGGGCCCGCTGACCATCGTCGGCAACCGCGGGGCCAACGGCATCGACGGGCTGGTCTCCAGCGCCCTGGGGGCGGTCGCCGGGGGCGCCGGGCCGCTGGTGATGGTGCTGGGCGATCTCTCGCTCTACCACGACGCCAATGGCCTGCTCGCCGCCAGACTTCACGGCCTGAACGCCACCATCGTGCTGATCAACAATGATGGCGGAGGGATCTTCTCCTTCCTGCCCCAGGCCAGCGAGCGCGACCAGTTTGAACGGCTCTTCGGCACGCCCCACGGCCTCGACTTCCGGCCCCTCGCCGAGCTGTACGGCGCCCGCTACACCCTGGCGCAGGACTGGCCCGCCTTCCGCGCCGCGGTGCGCGCCGGTCTCGCCGGGAATGGCCTGCACCTGGTCGAGGTGCGCACCGAGCGCGAGCGCAACGTGACCGATCACCGCGCCATCTGGCCCCGCGTCAGCGCGGCTCTGCGCGCCGCCGGGGTCGTGGAATAGCCAGGCGGTGCGCGGTGGCGGGGCGCAAGGAGGCCTGGCCTCCCCGCATCCCGCCGTTCCTGGGAGCGAGGGCAGTTTGCCCGCCCATCCGCGACACGGGCGGGGGGTGGGGAAACCCGGCTTCCCCATTCTCCGCTCCAGGGGACGCTGCCGCCCCTGAACGCAATACAGGCGAACGCGGCGCTTCAGCCTCCCTCCTGCTGGGGGGACAGGACGTGCGCAGTGGAGGGGTGCGGGGAGGTGCAGCCTCCCCGCATATTCCCTTTCCCGTCCGCGGCGGCCAGGCGGCCTGGCGCAACCCCCACGGCCTCCCGCCGCGGGCGGGCACCAGCCGGTTGGTGGACCCCTCCCCGCCGGAAGGCGACCGCGTGCGTCCTGTTATTTGACAGGACTTACGCAGTGGAGGGGTGCGGGGAGGCGCAGCCTCCCCGCATACTCCCTTTCCCGTCCGCGGCGGCCAGGCGGCCTGGCGCAACCCCCATAGCCCTCCCGCCGCGGGCGGGCAACGACCGGTTGGTGGACCCCTCCCCGCCGGAAGGCGACCGCGTGCGTCCTGTTATTTGAAACGTATTGCGCCTGAACGGGCACACGCAACAGGCCGCGCGGCGCAAGCATACCTGACGCGATATGTCAATGCACAGGACCGATCAAGCGCGCCTCCTGCCATACACCCGCACCGGCCACGGCCCGCCGCTGCTGCTGTTGCACGGCTTCACCGGCAGCGCCGAGGAGTGGGCCGGGCTGATACCTGCGCTGGCGCCGCTGCGCCAGGTCATCGCCGTGGACCTGCCGGGCCACGGGCGCGCGCCGGCCCCCGCCGACCCCGCCTGCTACACCATGGAGCGCACCGTTGCCGATCTGCTGGCGCTGCTCGACCATCTGGGTCACGCCGCCTGCGAGGTCCTGGGCTACTCGATGGGCGGGCGGGTGGCCCTGCACCTCGCCGCAGCCGCCCCGGGGCGGGTGCGCGCCCTGATCCTCGAAAGCGCCTCGCCGGGCATCGAGGACCCCGCCGAGCGGGCCGCGCGCGCCGCCGCCGACGCGGCCCTCGCCGCGCGCATCGAAGGCGAGGGTCTGGAGTGGTTCGTGGACCACTGGGCCAGCCTGCCCCTGTTTGCCAGCCAGGCCCGTCTGCCCGAGGCGGCGCGCGCCGCCTTGCGGGCGCGCCGGCTGCGCGGGAGCGCCACGGGGTACGCCAACAGCCTGCGGGGCATGGGCGCGGGGCGCCAGCGCAGCCTCTGGGCCGATCTGCCGGCGCTGGCCATGCCGGCGCTGATCATCAGCGGCGAACTCGACGCAACCTATGTTGCCATCGGCGCGCGCATGGCCGCGGCCATGCCCCTGGCCCGCCAGGCGATCGTGCCCGGCGCCGGCCACACCGTCCACCTGGAGCGTCCCGAAGCCTTCCGGGAACTTGTGGTAGGATACATAAGAGGGGATATGATAGGTTGACATCCTCGCCGGGAGCGGGAACCCGGCTCCTCCCCCCGGCGGGGGGAGGCTGGGAGGGGGTCAGAACGCCGCGAATGGCACATCCCCTACGAACCATGGCTCGCAACGTCTTGACACCCCCTGGTGGCGCCGCGAAGCCGCAGTGGACCCACGTGAAGGTGGGGAAATCAGGTTTCCCCACCTTCACGTTTAGCGTTAAAGCGAGGAACACCTATGCCTATCGAGTGGATCAGCGCGGGAACCTACACCGACATCATCTACGAACACGACGCGGCCGGCGAAGGGATCGCCAGAATCACCATCAACCGCCCCGAGAAGCGCAACGCCTTTCGCCCCGAAACGGTGCGTGAACTGCTCGATGCCTTCTCCCGCGCCCGCGACGACGAACGCATCGGCGTGATCCTCTTCACCGGCGCCGGCGACAAGGCCTTCTGCTCCGGCGGCGACCAGACCGTGCGCGGCGAGGGCGGCTACATCGGGCAGGACGACATTCCGCGGCTCAACGTGCTCGACCTGCAACGCCTCATTCGCATTATCCCCAAGCCGGTCATTGCCCTGGTGGCGGGCTACGCCATCGGCGGGGGCCACGTGCTGCACGTCGTCTGCGACCTGACCATCGCCGCCGACAACGCCATCTTCGGGCAAACCGGGCCGCGGGTGGGCAGCTTCGACGGCGGCTACGGCTCCAACCTGCTGGCGCGCATGGTCGGTGACAAAAAGGCCCGCGAGATCTGGTACCTCTGCCGACAGTACAACGCCCAGCAGGCCCTGGAGATGGGACTGGTGAACGCCGTGGTGCCCCTGGAGCGGCTGGAGGACGAGGGGGTGCAGTGGGCCCGCGAGATCCTCGAGAAAAGCCCCCTGGCGATCCGCATGCTCAAGGCGGCGATCAACGCCGCCGCCGATGGCCACGCCGGCCTGCAGCAACTCGCCGGCGACGCCACCCTGCTCTACTACCTCACCCAGGAGGCTCAAGAGGGGCACCGGGCCTATCTCGAAAAGCGCAAGCCCAACTTCCGGCGCTTCCGGCGCTTTCCGTAGATTGGGGAAACCAGGTTTCCCCGTGCCCCTGCCGGGGGGCAACTCGTGGGGCAACCTGGATGGTCTTTGAAAAATTCATCCGGTATGCCGGGCTGGCCGTCGGGCTGAAGCCCTCGGCTATAGGATGCGAAGGCCGCCTGCGCGGCCTGGAGCGGCTGAGGGATGCAAAGACCATCAGCCCTCGGCTATAGGATGCGAAGGCCGCCTGCGCGGCCTGGAGCGGATGAGGGATGCAAAGACCATAAAGGTTGCCCCCACCGGGGAAACCGGAGTGTCTCCACGACCCTCGCCCGGTGATATACTCTGAGCCATGATGACCAATGTCACTGCGCCGGCTCCCCCGGGGCCGTTCAAACGCTGGTTGATGGCCATTCGCGTGCCGACGCTGCCGGCGGCCGTGGTGCCGGTGCTGGTGGGTTCGGCCACATCCTTTGCCGATGGCTTCTTCCGGCCCCTGGTGTTTCTGGCTGCCCTGCTGGCGGCGTTGCTCATCCAGATCGGCACCAATCTCGCCAATGATTACTTCGACCATCTCAAGGGCGCCGACACCCCCGAGCGCCTCGGCCCCACCCGCGTGACCCAGAGCGGCCTCATCGCCCCGGCGACGGTGCGCAATGCCATGCTGCTCTGCTTCGGCCTGGCCGCCCTGTGCGGCGTCTACCTGATCGTCGTCGGTGGCTGGCCCATTCTGCTCATCGGCGCGCTGTCCATCGCCTCGGGTATTCTGTACACCGGCGGGCCGTTTCCCCTGGGCTACCATGGTCTGGGCGATCTGTTCACCTTCGTCTTCTTCGGGGTGATCGCCGTTGTTGGCACCGATTATCTGCACACCGGCGCCTTTCGCCCGCCGGTCTTCCTGGTCAGTCTGCCGGTGGCGATGCTGGTGACGGCAATCATCGTAGTGAACAACCTGCGCGATGCGCCGACCGATCGCAAGGCCGGCAAGCGCACCCTGGCGGTGATCTTCGGCGAGCGCTTCGCCCGTGTCGAGTACGCCGCGCTGGTGCTCGGGGCCTACCTGCTGCTGCCGGCCATCTGGCGGTGGAGCGGGACGTCGCCCTTCGTGCTCCTGCCCTGGCTCAGCCTGCCCCTGGCCCTGCCCCTGCTGCGCATGGTGTGGACCGAGCGGGGGCGCGTGCTGAACCTGGCCCTGCGCGGGTCCGCCCGCCTGCACCTGGTCTTCGGCGCGTTGCTGGCGATCGGGTTGATGGTATGAACGGAAGTGTTCACGGGAGGGTTTGGGAGGGCGCAGCCCTTGCGCATGGATGTGGGGAAACCCGGTTTCCCCAGACCCATGCGGGGCGGGGGCGTGGGGAAACCCGGTTTCCCCACACCCCTCGCCGAGGGCGTATGTTCACGTTAGCCGTCCATGCGGCTGCGCCGCACAACGCCGCGATGAACATACGGTTGTTCCTGGGAGGGCGCAGCCCTCCCAGACCCTCCCGTAGGTCGGGGTCCGGGTGCGCGGGCCTCCGGCCCGCATCCGCAAGGGGATAACCGGGTTCTCCTGGGAGGGCGCAGCCCTCCCAGACCCTCCCGCGGGCAGGGGCATGGGGAAACCCGGTTTCCCCATGCCCCTGCCCCAGCAGCTTATTTTCACGTCAGGCTGGACCATGACCACCATCCCCGACTGGCTGGCCCGTCGCGCGGCGTTGCATCCCCACCGTCCCGCGCTGATAACCCCTGGCGGCACGTGGACGTTCGCCGCGCTCGACGACCGGGCCACGCGGCTGGCGACGCGCCTGGCCGGCCTGGGGGTGCGCCCCGGCGACCATGTCGCGGTGCTGGCCCGCAACGGCCCGGCCTATGTGGCGGCGATCCATGCTGCGCCCCGCTGCGGGGCCGTGCTGGCGCCGCTCAATATCCGCCTGGCCCCCGCCGAACTGGCCTGGCAACTCGCCGATTGCGGGGCTGCCCTGCTGCTCCACGACGCGGAACACGCCGGCATTGCCGCCGGTCTCGGGGCCGTGCCGCGGGCGGCGCTTGAGGACCTCGGCGCTCCGGGACCGGACACCGGCGCCTCGGTCGCGGATCGCCTCGAGCACGACGAAACATTCCGCATGCGCCATGGCCCACCGGCCCGCCAGGCGCCTGCGGGCGCCGGCGCGCCTGGCGAAGGCTGCCTGCCTGGCCTGCCGGCGCCGGCCAACGTCGCGGATGGTATCCCGCGGCTGCAGCCGCCGGGCATGCGGCAGACCGCAGAACCGCTCGTCGCCCCCGAGCGCGTTCTGGCCCTCGACGCGCCCCACACGATCATCTACACCTCCGGCGCCACCGGCCGGCCCAAAGGCGCCGTGCTGACCATCGGCAACCACTGGTGGAGCGCGATGGGTTCGGCGCTCAACCTGGGCCTGCGCGACGACGACCGCTGGCTGGCGGCGCTGCCGCTGTTCCACGTCGGCGGGCTGGCGATTGTGTTGCGGGGGGCGATCTACGGCGTCCCGGTGGTGCTCCACGAACGCTTCGACCCCGCCGCCGCACTGGACGCGATTGATCACCAGGGGGTGACGATCGCCTCGCTGGTCGCGGTCATGCTCCAGCGCATGCTCGATCTGCGCGGCGCGCGGCCCTTCCCGCCACACTTCCGCTGCGCCCTGCTCGGCGGCGGCCCCGCCCCCCGGCCGCTCCTCGAAGCCTGCGCCGCCCGCGGTGTGCCGGTTGCCCTCACCTACGGCCTGACCGAGGCCGCCTCCCAGGTCGCTACCCTGGCCCCCGCCGACGCCCCGCGCAAGCCCGGCTCGGTGGGGCAGCCCTTGCTGCCCACCGAGGTGCGTATCGTCAACGACGCCGGGCATGACGCCGCTCCCGGCGAGGTGGGCGAGATCTGGGTGCGCGGTCCCACCGTCACCCCCGGCTACCACGGGCACCCTGAAGCCAGCGCCGCCGCCATCGTGGACGGCTGGCTGCGCACCGGCGATCTGGGCCATCGCGACGCCGAGGGCTTTCTCTACGTGATTGACCGGCGCAGCGACCTGATCATCTCGGGTGGCGAGAACGTCTATCCGGCGGAGGTCGAGGCCGTATTGCTGGCCCATCCTGCCGTGGCCGAGGCGGGGGTGATCGGCGCGCCCGACCCGGCCTGGGGGCAGGCGCCGATCGCCTTCGTGGTGCCGGCAACGGGCCGCTCGCCGACGGATGACCTGGCCGCCGACGTGCTGGCCTTCTGCCGGGGGCGCCTGGCGGCCTACAAGTGCCCGCGCAGCCTGCGCTTCGTCACCGCCCTGCCGCGCACCGCCGCCGGCAAGCTCCAGCGCGCCAGACTGCGGGAGATGCTCTGAGACCGAAGCGTCATGGAGATACCGCAAGCTCGTGAGCGCTGGAGCGCTTCCTTTTGCATTGAGCGGCAATCTACAATGGTATGAGAGCCGGAAATGGGGAGACGCGAAGGGGCCAGGCCCCTCCGCGCCCGATGACCCCCTGCCGCTACCGTGCTAGCCACTGCTGCAACCGATCCAGCATGACCAGCATGACCAGGATGAAGCCGAGACCGATGAGCAGGGGCGCCAGGGGATTGGCGGAACGCTGAGACGCCGGTCGCGTGATGATCACCGTCTCTACCTCTGGCTCGCCACGATTGAGGATCATGGCGAGAAACACCGCCACGGTCAGGCCGCCGAGAACGAGCAGTTCCATCGGACCCTCCTCTCGTGTGTGGCCTTGTTCGGGCAACCTTGCAGGGGGCGATTCTATTTTACGGCCAGGTGTAGAGAGGTGTCATCAGTCTTGAGGGGGATCTAACGTGAACAGGGGGAACCAGGTTCCCCCATCCCCCCGCCCGGTGGGAGGGTTTGGGAGGGCGAAGCCCTCCCAAGAGAAAGTATTTTCATCCCGGAGGTGACTACCGT
>Ga0308417_1002357_pt1 | contig 12513 bp, 9 predicted proteins | sample HotsprSampleOS65_FD_203528 | JGI IMG/M metagenome (GOLD analysis project Ga0308417, IMG submission 203528) | Hot spring phototrophic mat microbial communities from Octopus Spring, Yellowstone National Park, Wyoming, United States - 20090730_OS65 ... | reverse complement strand
AATGGTGCACAGCGACAGCGGCGCTCCCTGGATCGACGCCTGGGATTTCGACCCGGCGACCGGCGCTGTGACGAACCGCCGCCGAATCCACACGCCCCACACCGCGCGACTCGGCCGCCCCGACGGTGCGGCCTTCGACGTCGCGGGAACCTACTGGTCGGCCGGGGTGCGCGCAGGGAGGATCAACCGCTTCCGCGCCGACGGCACGCTGCTCGGCTCCGACCCCTTCCCTTGCGCGGGCGTGACCATGCCCTGCTTCGGCGGGCCCGATCTCCGCACGCTCTACTGGACGAGTCTGCGCCACCCGCTCGGGGCGGAGGCGGTCGGCGCCGATCCGCTCTCAGGTGCCGTGTTCGTCATGCCCGCCCCCGTGCCGGGCGTTCCCGTTCCCCTCTTCGCCGACTGACGGAGGACCAGGCGATGACAACGAGGCCCGTCCTGCTCACCGGCGCCTCGGGCGCGCTGGGGCGCCAGCTCGCCCGCGCGCTCGCGGCAGAGGGACTGACGCTGAGGCTCACCGACATCGCTCCCTTCCCCGACCCGATCCCGCAAGGAGCGAACTTCACGAGAGCCGACCTCGAGGACGGCGTGGCGATCCTGCGGCTCGCCGAGGGCTGCGGCACCATCCTCCATTTCGGCGGCGTCTCGGTCGAGCGCCCCTTCGAGGAGGTGCTCGGGCCCAACATCCGCGGGCTCTACCACATCTACGAGGCGGCGCGGCGGGAGCGGGCGCGGGTGGTGTTCGCCTCCTCCAACCATGCGATCGGCTTCCACGAGCGGGCCGAGACGCTGGACGCCGACTGCGCGTTCCGCCCGGACGGCTACTACGGCCTCGCCAAGGCCTATGGCGAGCTGATGGGGCGGCTCTACTGGGACAAGCACGCGGTGGAGAACGTCAACCTCCGCATCGGCAGCGCGTTCCCCGAGCCGATCGATGCGCGGATGCTCTCGACCTGGCTCTCCTACGCCGATCTCTGCCGCCTCGTCCTCCGCTGCACGCTCGCGGAGAGGACGGGGCACGCGGTGATCTGGGGGGCGTCGGACAACTCCCGCACCTGGTGGCGGCGCGACCACCGCGGGCGCATCGGCTGGGCTCCGGCCGACACGGCGGACGTGTTCGCTGGCCAGCTCTCGGGCAAGGTCAGCGGCAACCCGGTGGCGGAGCGCTACCAGGGCGGCATGTTCTGCGCCATGGAGTACTCGCGGAAGGAGCCGGCGCCTTCCGACCCGCTGGCGGACTGAGCCGGCGCGGGATGCCGCCGCCGCACCAGCCCGAGCGCCTCGCGCCGCGCCCAGCGGGACACGAGCAGGGCGGCGACGATGCCAAGGCCCACGACGAAGCCGACCCAGATCCCATAGGCGCCCCAGCCGGCGAGGAAGGCGAGCAACGCCCCCGTCGGCAGGCCGAACACCCAGTAGCCGAGGCCTGCGAAGAGCATCGGCACGCGCGTGTCCTTGAGGCCTCTGAGCGCGCCGGCGGCGATCGTCTGCGCCCCGTCGGCGATCTGGAACAGGCCGGCAAGACCGAGAAGGCGTGCGGCGAGGGCGGCGACCTCGGCCGCGCCTTCCGCGCGCATGTTGAGGAAACCCGCGACGAACACGTCCGGGGCCGCGAGGAACAGCAGAGCCATCGTCGCCATGAAGGCGGTGCCGAGCGCGAGCGCCACCCAGCCCGCCCGGCCGACGCCGGCGGCGTCGCCCGCCCCGGCGGCGAGGCCCACGCGCACCGTCGCCGCCTGGCCGAGCCCCATCGGCACCATGAAGGTCACAGAGGCGAGCTGGATGGCGATCGCGTGCGCGGCGAGCTCGCGCGCGCTGATCAGCCCGATCAGGAACACGGCGGCGTTGAACACCGTCACCTCGAAGAACAGCGCGCCCGCGATCGGCGCGCCGATGCGCGCGAGCTCGCCAAGCCGCCGCCAGTGCGGCCGCCAGAGACGGCCGAGGATGGCGAAGCGGCGGAACGGGCGGGCGCGGACGCAGACCGCGGCCAGCGCGGCGCACATCAGCACCGCCGAGGCGGTGGAGGAGATGCCGGCGCCGACCAGCCCGAGCGCGGGCGCGCCGAGATTGCCGAACATCAGCACCCAGTTCGAGAAGGCGTTGAACAGGATGCCCGCGAGCGAGACGGCGAGCGCCGGCCGCGGCCGCTCGAGCGCCGCAGTGAAGCCTCTCAGCACCATGAACCACAGGAACGGCACGAGCCCCCACATCATCGCCCGCACATAGTCGGCCGCGCCATCGACAAGAGCAGGCTGCTGCCCGAGGGCGAGAAGGATCGGGCCCGCGAACCAGAGCGCCACCATCACCGGCGCCATCGCAAGGGCGACGAGCCACAGCCCCATCCTGAGCGACCGGCGCACCTCGGCGAAGGCATGACGCTTACGCCCGAGCGCCTGCGCCATGAGCGCGGGCGGCGCCATCGCGAGGCCGAGCCCGACCACGAAGAAGGCGAAATAGAGGTTGGCCCCGAGCGTTCCTGCCGCGAGCGCGTCGGGCCCGAGCCAGCCCATCATCACCACATCCGTCGTGGTGATGGCGATCTGCGCGAGGTTGGTCAGCACGATCGGCCAGGCGAGCCGCGCGGTCGCGCCGATCTCGCCCGCCAAGGCGGAGCGGTTGATCCTGCCCGGCATGGGCTGGCTGTAGCCGGGCCAGCCGGCGGGCGCCAGGAAAACGTCGCAGGGCGGGGTTGCCGCGAGCATCGCGCATTGCCAGCATGCGCGGATGCGCGCTCCCCTCCCGCCCTGGTACGACGATCTCGCAGGCAGCTTGGCGGAGGCCTGGGCGATGCTCGTGCGCGGGGCGGCCGACCGCCGCCACCCCTTCCATACGCTTCAGGTCGCGACGATCGGCGAGGACGGGGCACCTTCGGTGCGCACGGTGGTGCTGCGCGCCGCAGCACCCGGCGAGCGAACGCTCCGCTTCCACACCGATGCGAGAAGCCGCAAGGCGCGCGAGCTCGCAGCCGACCCGCGCGTCGCGCTGCACGCCTATCACCCTGCCGCGAAGATCCAGCTGCGGCTTTCGGGAACGGCGACGCTGCACCGCGACGACGCGATGGCGGACTCCGCCTGGGCGGCCACACGGCCCTTCAGCCGCGCCTGCTACCGGCTCGCCGCCGCGCCTGGCACGGCGGTGGACGACCCGCACGCGGCGCTTGCCGAAGCAGGCTCGGGCCCCGAGGCTGGGCGTGAGGTCTTCGTCGCTGTCACCGTCTCGGTCGCGCGGCTGGAGTTCCTGTTCCTTGCCGCCGCGGGCCACCGCCGCGCGCTGTTCGCGTGGCGTGGTGAGGCGCTCGAGGCACGCTGGCTCGTGCCGTAGACGCAACGACACGGAACCGTCATGGACGCGCCTGGGCTGGGCGGCTATCGGGCGGATCGTGGCATGGAGGGTCTGATGGGGCTGATCGCTGGCGTCGGTCTGTCGACGGCAAGTGTTGCGGGGGACATCGACGGGCTTGACCGCGAGCTCGCGCGCTTCGCCGCGATCGGCTGCGAGATCGCCGAGCTCTCTTTCCAGGACATGTTCCTGGTCGCCGGCGGGCGGCTCAATCTCGCCGAACTGCGCCTCGTGGAGGCGGTGACGCGCAGGCACGCACTCCGCTACACCGCGCACGGCGCGCTTGCGATCAACTTCATGGACGAGGCGCATCTCGAGCTGCACCGGCGCGTCTGCGCGGCGATGATCGAGGCGGCAGGCGCTCTCGGCGCCACCCGGCTCGTCGTCCATGGCGGGGTCTGGCACACGCCTCTGCCGGAGGCGGAGCTCGCCCGGCTGCGTCGGCTCGAGGTCGAGAGCCTCGCGGGGCTTGCCGAGCACGCGGCGCGGCACGGGGTGACGATCGCGCTTGAGAACCTGCCGCCCCTGCCCTCGCTTCCCTTCACGCACGACGCCTTTGCGCTGGCTGAGCAGGTCGCGGCGGTGAACCACCCAGCGGTTGGCGCGACGCTCGACATCGGCCATGCCTACATGCAGGCGACAGCGCGGCAGCAGGATCTCGCCGCCACGCTCGCGGCGCTGTCGCCGCACATCGTGCACATCCACCTGCAGGACATGTTCGGCCGTCCCGACACGGTGCGCACCTGGGGCCGGGCGGAGAAACTCGCCTACGGCACGGGCGACCTGCACGCCCCGCCCGGCTGGGGCGACACGCCGTTCGAACGCCTGCTCGCGCCGCTGAAGCCGAGGCAGGGAACGACCATGATCCTCGAGCTCGCCGGCCACTACATGCACCGCGCGGCCGAGGCGTTGGCGGAGGCGAAGCGTCTGGCCGGGCTCGTCGGAACCGTCTGAGACCCGCGCCGGATCGGCCCCGAGGGGACGCGCGACGAAGCGGCACGTCAAAGCGCACAGGCAGAGTAACCGCGCTGGCCGTGTCACCGCATTGGCCGGGCCGTCGCAGTCGCCGAATCACCGCACTGGCCGGGCGGTCGTACCGGTCGAGTCACCACACGGGCCGAGCCTCGGCACTCGCCGAGCGATCGCACAGGCCGAGCCACGGCGCTGGCCGCCCCAGTGGTTGGGGCGCCAGGATTCGAACCTGGGAATGGCGGAACCAAAATCCGCTGCCTTACCGCTTGGCGACGCCCCAGCCGCTGCCGCCTATAGGCCGGCTGCGCCCTCTCGGTAAAGCCCAGCCCCGCAGACGAACCAGCCCGGCTCAGCGCGCGCGAGCAGTCCCGCCGCCGCCTCCGCCGCCGCGACGGAGCGGAAGAGGGCGAAGCAGGTCGGGCCGGAACCGCTCATCCGTGCAAGCAGCGCGCCCGGGAGCGCAGCGCAGGCAGCGAGGACCTCAGCGACAGGCGGGCAGAGCGAGATCGCGGCCGGCTCGAGCCCGTTCCGAGTCGTGCGTAGCCAGGAGGCGAGCACCGCGGCGTCGTCGAGCCGCGCAGGCAGTGCAGCCGGAGCGTCGAAGGGCTGAGCATAGGCGCCGAACACCGCCTGCGTTGCGAGCGGCAGGCGCGGGTTGGCAAGCACGAGGCCGAGACCCTCGGGGAGCGGCGGCGCGGGAGAGACGACCTCGCCGATACCCTGCATGCGCTGAGGCGTGGCGGAGAGGCAGACGGGCACGTCCGCGCCGAGCCGCGCGACGGCCGCACGCGCAGGCAGGGGCACGCCCCAGAGGCGCGACAGAAGCCTGAGCGCCGCAGCGGCGTCGGAGGAGCCTCCGCCGAGGCCGGCGGCGACGGGAATGCGCTTCTCGAGCGAGAGCGCGGCTCCGGCATCTGGCGGCGCGAGCAGGCGGGCCGCGCGAAGCACCAGGTTGTCGCCCACAGCGCCTGCGCCAGCGGCGAAATCCCCTGTGACGGCGAGGGAGAGAGCCGGAGCAGGCCTCGCCTCGAGCCTGTCCGCGAGGTCTGCGAAGACCACGAGACTGTCGAGCAGGTGGTAGCCGTCGTCGCGCCGGCCGGTCACGTGCAGGAAGAGGTTCACCTTCGCCGGTGCCCAGTCTCGCACCGGGGCACGGTCCGGCTGCGTGGGGCCGGACCTCGGGCAGGTCGTGGCCTGTGCCATCAGCCGACAGAGGGCCTCAGCGGGTCGCGGCAGGGGCCTGGCCAGGGACGGCAGGCGGCGGCGCAACAGCGATGGCGGCGGGCGAGAGCGCGAGACCGTCCCGAAGCTTGGCCTCGATCTTGGGGACTTCCTCAGGCTCAGGCCCGAGATTGAGCGCGCGCCGCCACTGGAACCGCGCCTCCGCCTGGCGACCGACAGCCCAGTAGGCATCGCCCAAATGGTCGTTGATCACGGCATCGCGCGGCTCGAGCTCGACCGCGCGCTCGAGCCAGCGCACCGCGCCGCGATAGTCGCCGAGCTTGAACAGCACCCAGCCGAGGCTGTCGATGATGTGCCCGTCATTGGGGCGGAGCTCGACGGCGCGTTCGATCATCCGCCGCGCGCGCTCGAGTTCCCGCCCCTGCTCGACCCAGGAATAGCCAAGATAGTTGAGCACGTAGGGCTGGTCAGGCGAGAGATCGAGCGCGGTCAGGAAATCGCGCTCCGCAGGCGGCCAGTCCTTGGACCGCTCATGCGCGATGCCGCGGGCGTAGTAGAGAGTCCAGTGCCGCCGTTCCGGCTGGCCGAGGCGGGCGATCGCGCGGTCATAGGCGCGCGCCGCCTCGGCGAAGCGGGAGCGGGCGCGCAGTATGTCGCCCATGCGCGCATAGGGCTCCGGCCGGGCGGGATGGGCAGAGGCGAGGCTCTCGAGCGCGGCGAGCGCTTCGGCGGTGCGGTCGAGCCGGTCGAGCAGGACCGCGGCGCGGAGCTGCGCCATCGGGGCGTAGGGGTTCTGCGCGCCGACAGTCGCGAGCGTCTTGGCGGCCTGCTCGTAGCGACGGTCGCTCTCGAGCAGGTCAGCAAGCAGGATGGTCGCCGGCGCGAAATCGGGCCGCAGCTGCAGGGCGAGCCGCAGCAGCAGAAGCGCGAATTCGCTCGCCTCCTGCTGCCTGAGCGCGCCGGCAAGCCCGAGCAGTGCCTCCGCCATGCCCTCGCGCGCGTCGCGCACCGCGCGGCGGCCGAGATCGGCAGCGAGCGTCGCCTCGACCATGGCGGCGTCATCGGAACCGGCGGCCGCCTCGGCGAGCAGGCGGCGCGCTTGCTCCGGCCGTCCCTGCCGCGCCTCGAAGCCTGCGACGATCTCGGCGAGCCTCAGGCTCTGGCCTGCGCCTTCGGAGAGGGCGAGGCGGAAATGCCGCTCCGCCTCCGCCGGGCGGCCGGCGAGATCCGCGATCAGGCCGGCATGGGTGGCGAAGGTGCCGCGGAAACGCACGCCTTCCGTGAGCGGGCGCAGCGAAGCGAGCGCGGTGTCCGGCTGGTTGCGGCCGACCAGGGCCCAGGCGAGCAGCAGCGGCTGCAGAAGCTGCGCCGCCCCTTGCCTGGGCAGAGCGCGCAGCCTGGCCTCCGCCCGGTCGAACCGGCCGGCATTGGCGTCGTGCACGACGATGGCGAGATTGGCGACGAGGGCCTGCGGGTCACGCTGCAGCACGCGGCGGGCGAGTGCGTTGGCGTCACGCCCGTCCGCGAGGGCCGCGAGGAAGGCGCGCTGCAGCAGTTCCGGGTTGTTCGGGTCGGCGGCGAGAGCGCGGCTGAACTGTTCGGCCGCGACCGCCGTGTCCATTTCCAAGGCGGCGAGCCTGCCGGCGAGATAGGCGCCGAAGGCGCCGGTCGGACGGAAGGACGCCGCTGCGCGGGGAGACGGCGACTGGTCCGGACCGCCGGCTGCGGGAACGCCCGAGGCGCACGCGCTGAGCAGGGCAAGCGGCAGGATGACGAGCCGAGGCAGAAGCCGCGGCGCGGAACGGGAGCTGCCCGGGCCTGCGCTGCCCGTCGCGTCGGAACTCTGCATCCCCATCACCATGCAAGCCTAGCGCAGCCGGGGCGCGCCCGCCACAAAGCGTGTCCGGAGAGGGGCGAGGTCACCCAGGTTTGGCCGCCGCCCTCGCTCCAGCGAAGCGGTCGGGCTGTGGCACAAGCGGGGAGTCAGCGGCCTGACGAGACCTTCCCACCGCCGCCCTCGCTCCAGCCAAGCGGCGCGCAGCGGCATGAGCGGGCAGTCACATGTTCACATAGACCGGCCCGCCGCCTCCCTCAGGCGTCACCCAAGTGATGTTCTGGGTCGGGTCCTTGATGTCGCAGGTTTTGCAATGGACGCAGTTCTGCGCGTTGATCACGAGCTTCGGCTTGCCCTCCTCTGCGCCGACGATCTCGTACACACCGGCCGGGCAGTAGCGGGTCTCCGGGCTGCGGTACCGCTCCCAGTTTACAGAGATCGCGCGGTCCGGGTCAGCGAGGCGCAGATGCACCGGCTGGTCCTCGGCGTGGTTGGTGTTGGACAGGAACACCGAGGAGAGCCGGTCGAAGGTCAGCACGCCGTCGGGCTTTGGGTAGGCGATCGGCTTCGCCACGGAGGCGGGCTTGAGCCTCTCGTGGTCGCGATGGTGCGAGAAGGTCCAGGGAGCGCGGCCGCGCAGGATGTAGGTGTCGAGCGCGGCATAGGCGAGGCCGCCCCACAGGCCGAAGCGCGCAAAGGCTGGGCGTATGTTGCGCGCCGCCGAAAGCTCCGCCCATACCCAGGAGGCCTCGAGCGCGCGCGGATAGGCCTCGAGCAGGGCCGGGCGATCCTCTGCCGCGAGCGCGGCCACCACCGCCTCTGCCGCGAGCATGCCGGATTTCATCGCCGTGTGCGTGCCCTTGATTTTCGGCACGTTGAGGAACCCAGCGGCGCAGCCGATCAGCGCCCCGCCCGGGAAGACAAGGCGGGGGATCGCCTGCAGCCCGCCCTCGTTCAGCGCCCGCGCGCCATAGCCGATTCGCCGCGCGTCCTTGAAGAAGGGGGCGATGTCCGGGTGGGTCTTGAAACGCTGCATCTCCTCGAAGGGCGAGAGATAGGGGTTCGGATAGTCGAGCCCGATCACGAAGCCGTAGCTCATGAGGTTCTCGCCCCAGTGGTACAGGAAGGACCCGCCATAGGTGTCGGGCGAGAGCGGCCAGCCGACCGAGTGCAGGATGAACCCCGGCCGGTGCGACCGGGCCGGGACCTCCCACAGCTCCTTGATGCCGATCGCGTAGGTCTGCGGCCGGTTCTCGTCGCGCAGGCCGAAGCGTCGCTCGAGCGTCTTGGTCAGCGAGCCGCGGCAGCCTTCGGCGAACAGCGTATAGGGGGCGCGGAGCTCCATGCCCGGCTGCCAGTCGGGCTTCCTCGTGCCGTCCTTCGCCACGCCCATCTCGCCGGTGATGACGCCCGTGACCCGGCCGTCTTCGATCAGCACCTCCGCGGCGGCAAATCCCGGGTAGATCTCGACGCCGAGCGCCTCCGCCTGCTCTGCGAGCCAGCGGCAGAATGCGCCGAGCGAGATGATCCAGTTGCCGTGGTTGCGCATCTGCGGCGGGGTTGGCAGGCGGAAGGAGCGACGCTCGGTCATGAACAGGAACCGGTCCTCGCCTGCCCTGGTCCGGAGCGGGGCGCCGAGGCTGGCCCAATCGGGCAGAAGCTCGTCGAGCGCGCGCGGCTCGAGCACCGCTCCCGAAAGTATGTGCGCCCCCACCTCAGCGCCCTTCTCGAGCACGCAGACCGAGATCTCCCGCCCCTCGGCGGCGGCTGCCTGCTTGGCGCGTATCGCGGCAGAGAGGCCGGCGGGACCGGCACCGACGATCACCAGGTCGTACTCCATCGACTCGCGGTCCATCCTGCCTCCCGTGCGACCCTTGGGAACCTCGCGGGAGACATAGGGCCAACGTGCCGCTTGCGCGAGGGCGCAACTTCGGGGCCTGTTCGTCGCATGCAGTCGGAGATGCGACGGGTGCTCGAGGCGGCGCTTCTGCTTCAACTCGAATGGGGAGTGGACGAGGCGCTCGAGGAGTCCCCGCAGGACCGGCGAGCCAAGCAAGTTGCGCCCGCCACGGCGGCTCCGCCTGCCGCGCGCGTCGAGCGCACTTGGGGCCGGGACGCGCAGGCGGAGCGCGATACACTGCTGCCGGCAGGCGGGGGAGCGGTCGCCGAGGCTGAGGCGCTCGCGGCAGCCGCGGACACGCTCGAGGCGTTGCGCGCGGCGATCGCCGGGTTCGGCGGGCTTTCGCTGCGCGAGACGGCGACCAACCTCGTCTTCGCCGACGGCAACCCGCAAGCGCCACTGATGCTGGTCGGCGAGGCGCCCGGAGCGGAGGAGGACCGCGAGGGCAAGCCCTTCGTCGGCGCGTCGGGGCGGCTGCTCGACCGGATGCTCGCCTCGATCGGGCTCGACCGGCACGGTTCCGGCTGGGGATCGTTCTACGTCACCAACATCCTCGCCTGGCGGCCGCCCGGGAACCGGAACCCGACGGACAACGAGATCGCCCTGTCCCTGCCCTTCGTCAGGCGCCATCTCGCACTCGTGCGGCCGAAACTGGTGCTGCTGGTCGGCGCGGTGGCCGTCCGGTCGCTGACCGGGGCGCGCGAGGGAATCACACGCCTGCGTGGGCGCTGGTTCGAGGTCCCGGTCGCTGGGCTTGGGACAGTGCCGGCGCTGGCGACACTGCACCCGGCCTATCTGCTCCGCAACCCTGGCGCGAAGAAGGACGCCTGGGCGGATCTGATCGCCTTGCGGCGGCGGATCGATGCGATGCGGCAGGATTAAGGCATGCTAGCTTTGCGTCGCAACGCGCTGAAATAGAGCGTGTGGTCTCAAAACCCGCATCTCGTCTCACAGTTCGGTCTTGCGCAATCGGTGAACGGCCGGTTAACGCCGCAGGACCATGCGAACGAAAACGGGGGCATGGGCCCGCTCCGCATCCACGGCGGGCCTGATCTGGGTCGCGGCATGTCTTCCCTCCCCGGCCGAAGCGGCCGGGCGGGAGGATGCATCGGAAGGCGCTGCGGGGAGGACGGAAGTCGCCCTTGCCGTGCCGAGGCCCCCGCAACTTGGCGGCGTGCCGGGCATCCGGCCTGTGCTCCTGCCCTCGGATGCCGCCCTCTACCGGCGCATCTTCCAGCTTCAGCACCGTGGGCGGATCGCCGAGGCAGCGCGCGAGACGGAGCGTCTGACCGACACGCTCCTCCTCGGCCATGTGCTCGCCGACAGGCTGCTCGGCCCGCACACGCGGGCGACCGCGGCTGAGCTATCGGACTGGCTTGCGCGTTTCCCAGACCTGCCTGATGCGCCGCGGATCCACGCGCTCCTGCTTGCCAGGCTGCCGCGCGGCGCGCCTCGGCCCGCACCGCCCGTTCTGGTCGAGCTGCCCCCGGCCGAGGGGCTCGACGAGGAGGAGCGCTTCGTCCTGCTCCCCCCCTCGGCCCGCAACCCCGCCCTTGCCCGGGCGGTTGCTGACCGGATCAAAGCCGAGGAGTTCGCAGCAGCCGAGGCGGCGATCGCCCGCGCCCGGGGGGTGGAGCCGGTGCAGGCAGCTCTCCTGCGGGCGGAAATCGCCCGCGGCCTTTTCCTGCGCAACCGCGACTCCGAGGCGCTTGCTGCCGCCACCGCCGGCATACGCCAGAGCGGCGCCGCCGTGGGCGAGCTCCACTGGTATGCCGGGCTCGCCGCCTGGCGTCTGGGCAGATACGAGTCGGCACGGCGGCACTTCGAGTCGACGGTGCGCGCCGAGGTCGCCACCCCCGCGCGGCGCGCCGCGGGCGCCTACTGGGCAGCCCGCGCCGCGCTGCGGCTGCGCGACCATCGCGCCTATGTGCCCTGGCTCAGCGAGGCCGCGCGCGACCAGAGAAGCCTCTACGGGCTGCTTGCGCGTCGCACCCTCGGTCTGCCGGGAGGATTCGCGTGGGAACGCGACATGCTCGGGGAGGCCGACTCGGCCCCGCTCTTCGCCCACCCTGCCGGCCGGCGCGCGCTTGCGCTCCTTGAGGTCGGCGAACGCAGGCGCGCCGAAGCCGAGCTCAGGGCGATGGGCGAGGCGGCTTCGGCTGACCCGGCGCTTGCGCGCGCGATGCTCGTGGTTGCCTCCGCGGCTGGCATGACGGAGACGGCGCTCCGACTCGCGAGCCTTGCCGAGAGCGGCGACGGCCGCCCGCGCGACTATGCCCGCTTCCCGATCCCGCGCTGGGCGCCCTCAGGCGGCTACCGCACCGACCCGCCACTTCTGCTCGCGCTCGCGCGGCTTGAGAGCAATTTCGAGCCGCGCGCGATCAGCCGTGCGGGCGCGCGCGGCATCATGCAGATCATGCCGCTCACAGCCGGCTACGTCACCGGCGAGCGCGCGCTTGCCGGGCGCGAGCGGCATCGGCTCTACGAGCCAGAGTTCAACCTCGAAGTCGGCCAGCGTTACGTCGAGTATCTCGCCCGCCACGCTGCTGTCGATGGCGACCTGATCGCGCTGATCGCCTCCTACAACAGCGGCCCCGGCAGCTTCGCGCGCTGGGCGCAGGCGGTGGCGCACAACGGCGACCCGCTCCTCTTCCTCGAGGCGATCCCGATCCACGAGACCCGCAGATACGTTCAGGCTGTGCTCGCCTTCTCCTGGATCTACGCAAGCCGCCTGGGCCGTCCCGCGCCTTCGCTCGATGCGCTCGCTGCCGGGCGCTGGCCGCGCTATAGTGACGCCGGGGGCGGGACTATTCCGGGTGCTGAGGCGTCGGCCAGGCTGCGCTGATGCGCCCAGGCGCCGCCGAGAACTGGGCAATCGCATGTCGCGTATCGACGAGACCCGCCGCTTCCTGCCCGTCAACATCGCCGTGCTCACGGTCTCGGACACACGCACGCCCGGGACGGACAGGTCGGGCGATACGCTCGCGGAACGGATCGCTGCAGCCGGGCATCGCCTGGTCGCGCGCGCCATCGTGCGCGACGAGGCGGATGCGATCGCCGCCCGTCTCTCCGAGTGGATCGCCGACCCTGGCGTCGATGTCGTGATCACGACCGGCGGCACGGGAATCACCGGGCGCGACGTCACGCCCGAGGCCTTCAGGCGCGTGCTCGAGAAGGAGATCGAGGGCTTCGGCGAATTGTTCCGCATGCTGAGCTATCAGAAGATCGGCACCTCGACGATCCAGTCACGCGCGCTCGGCGGCGTCGCGCAAGGCACCTATCT
>Ga0308417_1002356_pt1 | contig 12514 bp, 10 predicted proteins | sample HotsprSampleOS65_FD_203528 | JGI IMG/M metagenome (GOLD analysis project Ga0308417, IMG submission 203528) | Hot spring phototrophic mat microbial communities from Octopus Spring, Yellowstone National Park, Wyoming, United States - 20090730_OS65 ... | reverse complement strand
GAAGAGACTGAACTTATTATATCACTGTTTTTTCGGACTAAAGACGAAATGATACATGTCTCATACTGAATACAGTGCACAATTTGTTCAGTATAGTTCAGTGTTCCTTGGATTAGAGGAAGCTCCCCTGCCCAACGACAGGGGCTTTTGGGCTAGGGTGTTAGTCTCTGCGCTAGAAAATTTGGACACAACCTGCACGGGTTTGAGATTGAGCCCAGTAGCCTTTTGGTGCTCCGAGACTGGGAAAAAGCTGTATCTCGAAAATTAGGCTAATCTATTGTTAAAAGTCTCGTGGGCGAAGCTCCAGTGGAAAACCATGACACAGGATACCAATTGGGATAGCTGGGCGGAGAAAATTCGCAGTTTTTTGGACCTAGATCAGTTGGTGGAGTTGGCAGAAAAACTAGAAGAAAAACTTGCCACCGATGCCACTGTACAGGTGCGCACGGTAGTCCGTCCTTTCTCCAGCATTCCACGGCAGGGAAACATCCCCCGATCCTCAACTAGAACCACCCCCAGCCCCATCATTACCCCACCTCCTGCAGGCAAGGGGACTGAGCTGGTAGGAGGTTTAGATCAGGTCTTGGCAGAATTGCGCAATTTGGTAGAGATTCCCCTTCAGCGCCCCGATCTCCTGCAAAAATTGGGTTTGGAAGTGCCTAGGGGGGTTCTGCTAGTAGGAGCCCCAGGAACAGGCAAAACCCTGACAGCCCGCTACCTTGCCCAAAAATTGGGCTGTTATTTTGCGGTGGTCAATGCTCCTGAACTGATGGGTAAGTATTACGGCGAGGCAGAAGCAAGACTGAGGCAGGTATTTGCTGAAGCCAAACAGCACGCCCCAGCGGTGTTGTTTATCGATGAGATTGATGCGATCGCTCCCAATCGCACCCAAGTAGAAGGGGAGGTGGAAAAACGGGTAGTAGCCCAACTACTGACCCTGATGGATGGTTTTACCCCAGCGGAACGGGTAATTGTCTTGGCGGCAACCAATCGCCCCTCTGCCCTTGATCCTGCCCTGCGCCGCCCTGGGCGTTTCGAGCGGGAGATTGTCTTTCCTGTGCCCGATCGCCAAGGGAGACGGCAAATCCTAGCAATTCACACTCAGGCCATGCCCCTTGCTCCCGATGTTGATCTAGAAGACATCGCCGATAGGACAGCAGGCTGTGTGGGAGCAGACCTCAAAGGTCTCTGTCAAGAGGCGGCCCGCATTGCCCTGAGCAGGCAGGTAACTGACTTGGAGCACATTCCCGAAACCCTGCGAATTACCCAGTGGGACTTCGACCAAGCTCTACAAAGAGTGAAGCCTGCGGTACTGCGCTCCTATGTCATAGAGAGGCCCCAAGTGAGTTGGGAGCAAATTGGCGGTTTGCAGGAAGCCAAACAACTGCTACAGGAGGCGATCGCTGGGGCGTTTTTGCACCCCGAACTCTATGCCCACACTCGCGCCCAATCCCCCAAAGGCATTTTGTTGTACGGTCCCCCTGGCACAGGGAAAACCCTATTGGCAAAGGCAGTGGCAACCCATGCCCAAGCAAACTTCATCAGTCTCAGCGGTGCTAGTTTAGTCAAAAAATGGGTAGGGGAATCGGAGCGCACTATCCAAGAAACCTTCGCTCAAGCCCGCCAAGCCGCTCCCTGTGTAATTTTCATTGACGAACTGGACACCCTCGCTCCTGTGCGTGGCAACTATCAGGGAGATAGCGGCGTGAGCGATCGCCTAGTGGGACAACTGCTAGTAGAGATTGACGGCATTGCCAGCAGTACAGGGCTGTTGATCATTGCCGCCACCAACCGTCGTTCTGCCATTGATCCCGCTCTGCTTCGCTCTGGCAGAATTGAATTGCATATTTTTGTGGATTTACCAGACCTGTCCGCCAGGGCAGAAATTCTTAGAGTACACAACCACCAGCGCCCTCTTGCCAAAGATGTGAACCTGTGGGCATGGGCAGAAAGAACCGCAGGATGGAATGGGGCGGATCTGGCGCTGTTGTCTAACCGTGCCGCCATTGCCGCCATCAACCGCCATCCCCAACTGGCAGGGCTGGAAATTACCAACGCCGACTGGGAAAAAGCCTGGGCAGAAGTGCAGAAGTCTAGGCTCGCAGTTCCTGCGCCCGCTGAGTAGCAGCAGTTACCGCCTCAATCAATGCCGAGCGCAGAGCGCACCGCTCTAGCACCGCCAACCCCGCTATGGTTGTGCCTCCTGCACTGGCGGTCTGATCCTTGAGTTGGGCAGGATGCAGTCCTGTTTCCTTGAGCAACTGCGCCGTGCCCAGCACAGTCTGCACTGCCAGTTCCTGAGCGATCGCCCTAGGGAGTCCCACCCTCACCCCCCCATCTGCCAGCGCCTCAATGATTACCGCCACATAGGCAGGGCCCGAGCCAGATAGCCCAGTAACCGCATCCAGCAGAGACTCAGGCACCTCCACCACTGTCCCCACACAGCCAAATATCTGGCGCACCAATGCCCTTTGTTCAGCATTCACTAGCTCATTGGCGGCAATGGCACTGATCCCCGCTCCCACCCTGGCTGGAGTGTTGGGCATCACCCTAGCAATAGGCTTGTGGGGCAGGAACTCCCCCAACTGGGCAAGGCTTACTCCCGCCAAAATGGAGATCACCAACTCCGACTCCACCCTGACCTGCTGATTCCCCAATTCTTGAAACACCTGTTTCAGGGATTGGGGCTTTACCGCCAGCAGTAGCACCCTAGCTTGCACAATCTGACGGTTGTCTGTAACTGCCTGCACCCCATAGCGGGAGCGCAACCACTGACACCGCTCCTCGTGGCGATCGCCCACTGCCACTGCCTGCGCTGGGTAGATGCCCTGAGCCAACAGACGGGAGAGAATAGCCTCCCCCATCACCCCGCCGCCAATAATTCCCAGTTCCATCTAGGAACGGGCAAACCGAGAACCAGCATCACTTTCCCAAGCAGGCACCACCGAACGACTAGGGCGTGGTTTAGGGATGGAATTCTCAGCGCGGCTGTGGGGGGTAGTCAACTGCACATTGGAAGGAGCAAAAATAAAAATACTGTCGCCAACCCGCTCCAGATCGCCCCCTAGGGCATGGGTTGCCCCCGCCACGAAATCCACTGACCGCTGGGCTTGATCAGGTTCCATGAAGGTCATATTCATAATCACCGTGCGCCGTTCATGCAGTGCCCGCACTGCGTCAGACATTTCTTCAAAATGGCGGGGTTCCATCATATAAATCTGGGTAATCCCAATAGCACTTGCCATGCCAATCACATTGCTGGCAGGGGTTTCACTGTTAGAGGCACTACCAAAGCGATCGCGCCCCAACGGGCGACGAGGGGTTATTTCCTCAGTCTCCGCTGACCGTCCTGTTTCTTCCCTACCCCCATTGTCCTCTTCCTCATAGACATAGTCGTTCTCGGGGGAAGTCATAAAGTTTTTGAAGGCATCCATGAGACCCATATTTAGATTACTCCTATTCGTGTGTAGGGATGGTGGCTAGATTGTGCAAATGTAGATAGCATAAGGTGTTGCGATAAACAAGCCTGAGAATTACAGATTTTGTTCAACCACATCACCTTGCCCAACGGTCTGGGACGGCTAGAGTTTAACTGATGCTTCTCCAAGAAGCTAGCCCATTCTTAAAAGATTTTTACAGCCAAATTATTCAATCTTTATTAAGAAGCCATAAACTGCCACCTTTTTGCCCAAAGCACACTGCCAATCACCCAGCCATACCAGCTAATTTCTAGAAAAGAAACATGACATATTCCATGCTGTGCCTAGAAAAAACCATCAGTTTTTCGCCATCACTTTGGTATAGCATGAGTTTATACTTAATAACCCCTTTGGCAATAGGTTAGGTGACCAGTGGTAACTTGAGATACTTTCCAGAATCCCTGAACCTGTGCTAAGCCCAGTGGGACACAAGTCCAAATAAATCCTAAAGCCAAGTCATGGGCTACGCTGGTAGTGCTAACATTAAATCCCAAGCTTACAGGTAAAACATTACTGTCAACCACACTAAAACCATGACCCAAACCAAAGAGAAAGACATTCCCCTGAACATCTACCGCCCCAACAACCCCTTCATCGCCCGTTGCATACTCAACGAACCTCTATTACGGGAAGGAGCGCAGGGCAGAACTCAACATGTGAAATTTGACATATCAGGTGGAGAACTTCGCTATCTGGAGGGTCAGAGTATTGGGGTAATCCCCCCAGGCACAGACAAAAACGGCAAGCCCCACAAACTGCGGCTCTATTCCATTGCCTCTTCACGGCACGGGGACGATGGGGATGGTAAAACCCTGAGTTTGAGCGTCCGCCAATTGGAATACAAGCACCCAGAGACAGGGGAGACGGTCTATGGGGTGTGTTCTACCTACATCTGCAACCTGCAACTAGGGGACGAAGTAAAACTCACAGGACCCGTGGGCAAGGAAATGCTCCTACCTGATGATCCCACTGCTACTATCATCATGATTGCCACGGGTACAGGCATTGCTCCTTTCCGTGCCTATCTGTGGCGTATGTTCAAAGAAAACAACCCTGACTACAAGTTTGAAGGGCTGGCGTGGCTGTTTTTTGGCGTACCCACGGATTCTGCCATTCTCTACAAACCCGATCTGGAGTGGTTAGCCTACAAGTTTCCCCGCAACTTCCGCCTCAACTATGCTATTAGCCGTGAGCAAAAGACCGCCGACGGCAAAAAGATGTATGTGCAAAACCGCATGGCAGAGTATGCCGATGAATTGTGGGAGCTAATGCAGAAGCCTAATACTCACACCTACATATGCGGTTTGCGGGGCATGGAGGATGGTATCGATGAGGTTATGTCCCATACCGCTTCCAAGTATGGCGTGGACTGGCAAACTTTTGAAAAGCAAATGAAGCAAGAAGGGCGCTGGCATGTGGAAACCTACTAGCTAATTCCCTGTGGTGTAGAGGGGAGAAGCTATCCCTGTTTCACCCCTTGTAGAGTACATGGCAATAATTACGACCCAAAATCTCAGCAAAAGCTATCGGGTCGCTATCAAGCAGGCAGGGCTAAGGGGAACTTGGCAACATTTTTGGCGCAGACAGTACCAAGATATTCCTGCGGTACAGGACATTAGCTTCACTATTGAAGCAGGGGAAGTGGTGGGCTTTTTGGGTGCCAATGGCGCAGGCAAGACCACTACCCTGAAGATGCTGGTAGGGCTGGTGCAACCCAGCAGTGGCTTAGTGCGGGTGGCGGGACATGATCCGTTCCTTCGCTCAGCGGAGTTTTTGCGCAAAATTACCCTTGTGATGGGGCAAAAGCAACAGCTGATCTGGGATTTGCCTGCCTTGGAATCTCTGCGCATCAATGCCGCTGTCTATGATGTGCCCGATCGCCTGTTTCAGCAGAGACTCAAGGAATTGTCCGAGATGCTAAATTTGCAGGACAAACTGACCCAGCCTGTGCGCAAGCTCTCTTTGGGGGAACGCATGAAGGCGGAACTGTTAGCATCGTTGATCCACCGTCCTGACATTCTGTTTTTGGATGAGCCGACTTTGGGTTTGGATGTAAATGCCCAGAGCAGTGTACGGGAGTTTCTCAAGGAGTACAACCGCCAGTATGGGGCAACCATTTTGCTGACTAGCCACTACATGACAGACATTACGGCGCTGTGCGATCGCATTTTGTTGATTCACGGGGGAAGGCTGATCTACGACGGGCAGTTGACGGATTTATTGGCGCAGTGTGCTCCCCTAAGGCAAATCAAAGTGGAACTCAGCCAACCGTTCTGTCCTGACCAATTCAGTTCCCAATTTGCCCAGTTGATAGAAACAGACGGCTGTAGTTTGCGTTTCGCAGTCAGGCAGGCGGAACTGACCAAAGCAGTGGCAGAAATTCTTGCCCACTTGCCTGTAGTGGACTTAACGGTCAGCGATCCTCCCATAGAGGAGACCATCGCTAACCTGTTTAGGGCTGGCGGGGTGAAGGGGTAGGATTGTCAGGATAGTTCCCCCTCAGCGGCAGGGACACATAGAAGGTGGAACCCTTGCCCAACTCGCTTTCTAGGTAGATTTTGCCTTGCATCATCATCACCAACTGCTGGGTTATGGCTAAGCCCAGCCCTGTGCCGCTGTGCCTGCGGGTAGTGGATTGATCTACTTGGCGAAACTGCTCAAAAATAGTCTTTTGGTGTTCGGGGGCAATGCCAATGCCTGTGTCGTAGACAGCAATCAGGCAGTGATCGGGATTGTGGTCATCCCTACTCAGGGTAACGCGCACCTCCCCTTGGTCAGTGAATTTGATGGCGTTGCCGATGAGATTGGTCAGCACCTGCCGCAGGCGCAGGGGATCGTGGAAAACTGTAACCCGTCCCCACTGGTTTTGGAAGGAAAACTGTAGGGATTTGGCAGTGGCTAGGGGTTGTAGGCTCTCGCAGGTGTGGTGAATCAATTCCTCCAAGTGGAAATTCTCGGGGTGCAAATCCATGCGCCCTGATTCAATTTTGGCTAGGTCGAGAATGTCGTTGATCAGTTCCAACAGCGTGCGTCCATTGCGCAGAATGCGCTCTACCATATCTGCTTGGTTGGGGGTCAGGGGATCGCGCTTTTGCCGCAATAACACTTGGGAAAACCCAATGATGGCATTCATGGGGGTGCGTAGCTCGTGGCTGATGTTAGTGAGAAATTGGCTTTTGAGTTGGGTGGCTTCGAGGAGCTGGGCGTTTTGTGCCTCGATTTGATTGATTAGCTGGGCATTGCCAATAGCGATCGCCGCTTGTACGCCAAACGAGCCAAGCAAGTTGACATCTTCCCGCGAGGGGGCATTGGCAAGGTGGGAGTTAGCGATCGCAAGCACCCCCAACCGCCCCGAGCGACTGGACTCAATGGGTACAGCCAAGGCGCTTTGCACCCTGATCCCTTCCACAAATATCCCCTCCCCTTGGCGAATCTCGGCGGGTATGCCTGTGCGAAATACTTGGGTAAATAGGTTAGTTTCCTCTAGGGTATAGGAGCGCCCTTGGGCGGGGTCTAACCCTTTAGTTGCGGAAAAAGTTAGGCTCCCAGTTTTGGGATCGTGCAGTGCTAAAATCCCGAATTCTGCCCAAGTAATCGCATCGCAAGCCGCCTCCACCACTGAAGACAACAGGACATTCAAATCTTGCAGTTGTTGGTTAATCAGATTAGTCAATCTCTGCAGAATACTCATGCGTTTTTGTTGCTCAGCCATGAGACGGTTGGTTTCCTGCATCACCCTGTCGCGGTATATTTCTTCGGTCACATCCCGCAAGATCATCACACTGCCGATGAGTTCTGACTCCATGCCCACTAGAGGAGCGGCTTTGATACTGACAATAACTTCCTTGCCCTCGGGTCTGTGCAAGACAATCTGATCCTCCACTACCCTGCCCTCTGCCATGGCGCGAAACACCACCAATTCTGACAAGCCCACTGGTCTGCCGTCAGGGCGGCGCACGGCAAACTGCTCAATGATTTTTTCCATGGTGGGTGGCACTACGGGCAAGGCGTTATCTGGCTCTTCTGGAGGAACCACACCCAGCATCCTGCGCCCTGCAGAATTGATTTTGAGCACCCGCCCTGCGGGATCGCTGAGAAGTACCCCATCGGCTAACTGTTCAAACACCGTAGTCAATTCCTCCTGTTGGCGGGCGATGGTCTGCACACTCTGGGCATTACTGATGGCAGTGGCCAGACGGCGATCAATGGATTGCAGTAGGTTGCGGCTCTGGTCAGACAGGGGAAACAGACCAGCTAGGAACAACACCCCCACCACTTGGCGCTTTAACATCAGGGGAAAGGCGGCAAGACTTTGGGGTTGCAGATCGCCGACGGGAGTGCGATAGATAATCTGCTTTGTGAAGTAATCGCCTGCGTGATGGCGGAGGGATTCCCCCTCCCAAATTACTGCCTTGCCCAGTTGGGCGGCATGTCCCACTAGCCCATCCCCAAATGCTATTTCTTGCGAAGACTGCCCTACGCGACAGCCCCACTCTGCCGCCAATACCAGTTTGTTTGTGCCTTCAGGACACAGGTAGAGACAACCCATCTGGGAGTTGGTCAACTGGCAGATTTTTTCCAGACTGTGGCTGACCAATTTGTGCAGGTCAGAGGTATTAACCAACACTTCATCTAGGGACTGTAGCCCAGCCTGGATGTCCCTTGCTTCCAGTTGAGAAGCGATGTGGTTAACTATGGCGGCAAACTCTCCCAGCTCATCATTGCGCCGCAGATTGGAGCGCACCGACAGATTTCCCTTGGCAATTGCCTGCGCCACTTGGGACAGTTCCGCCAAGGAGGGCTTGACACTGCGTACCACTAGGGAAACTACAAATGCGCCAACGCTCAGACCTGCGCTGAGGGCGGCGATCGCCAATTTAGTTACAAAAGCATCTTCTCCGTTGACTAGCAGGAGCAGAGAAGCTAGCGCTAACAGGACAATGGCAGTCAACAGCCCCAACAACAGTTGGTTGACAAGACTAGCGCGCCGCTCTCCGCTATTCATCGCACAGTTTGCACATCTTTGATGGCAAAACCATGCTTAGTCAATTCTTTTTCTAGGGCAATGGCATTTTGTACCCGATCCACAAACAGCACTCCCTCTAGGTGATCCATTTCATGCTGAATTACCCGCGCCAACATCCCCGCCGCTTCCATCTTCTGTGGTTTGCCCTCTATGTCCCGATAGGTCACCCTAATTTTGTCGGGGCGCACCACCTCCATAAACACATTGGGAATGCTCAGGCAACCCTCTTCGCACCTCACCAGTTTGGAGGGGAGTACTGTAACTTCAGGATTGATCAGCACCAAGGGTGGCTGGTCTGGCTCCTGAGGAGCAAGGTCTATGACGATCAATTGCTTAGCTACTCCCACTTGAGGAGCGGCGAGACCAATGCCATCTAGGCTGTACATAGTCTGCAACATCTGCACCGCCAGTTGACGCACTTCGTCATTGATTTTGCTAATGCGCTTGGCAGGCTGGCGCAAGGTGCGATCGCCCAGTTTGTGTACCTCTAGGGGAGGCTTGTCCAGCTTTTGTTTACTGACTTGTAGAGGAAAAACAGCAAGCATAAGTTTAGGTAACTGGGGCAGGGCAATCAACTACCGCCCTTGGGCTTGAAAGCGAGTAATAAATCTAGTCTAGCAGTGTTTTTATCGGGCAGGACATAACTAGCACTAATGCCTTGGATAGCTGAGAAGATGGTATTAGTTTCAGGGGAAATCTGACCAGGAGGCACCTGCTTTTGCACCAGACTCCACAACTTCGTCATATCCAGATAGAAATAGCCCCGCCCACTGGGCGCTAGCGGTGTAATCAAAGCCTTGAAACCAGCATCAGCATCCAGGGGGGCACTGGGCTTTGGTACCATAGCACTCACCAAGGGCCCCATAGTGACAAACAGCGTATCAGGCTCTGCCCAGCCATGGGCCAAAAATACCCCTTGTCCCGCAGGATCAGCCCACTCCGTGACCTGCACGCCGCCCACTTCACGGCTACTCACCCTGACTAGGTTTTGTTGGGCAATGCCATCTAGCTTTTTCAGGAGTGCCTCAGCGGCGGGGCGATCGCTAGTTTGGAGCATCAGCACAGGGCCTACCCCCACCTGCGCCAAAAAACCTTCCGTAGAGGGAACCACCGCCAAGGCATACTCCCCATCCATCCAGCCAAACACTTCCTTATCCAAGTCCACATTCAGCGGTGCACTCCTAGCGGCGGCGCGCATTTGCTCCACCGTTTGTTTAAGTTCGGGGGACTGTTCAGCCTGCTTGACAATCTGTGCCCACTGATCCTTAATGTCCATGCCCGTAAGAGCGCTCATGGTTTGAGCAGGGAGCAGACCTAGCAGTTTGTTGGCAGAGGGCTTGGGATCGCTGGAAATCAGTTCTATGTTGCGCTTGGTGGTACTTCTGAAGCGCACCCCCTGCCTGTCCACTCCCAACACTGCCCCTACATTCTGTATAGTTTTCAACTGCGGCACAAAGGTAGCGGGAGGGGTAGCGTCGCTATTTTGGGCTAGCAGTTGGGCTAGGGCTTCGGCATTCTCAGACACATTGGGCGCATAGAAGGTAATCAGTGGATGCTCCACTTCCAGACCTTCGGTCAACAGGGAGTCAGCCACCGATGGGCTACCGTTGGCGGTGTCAATCACCTTTTGGATGAGTGCTTCTTTTTTAGACAGCACCAAATAGTTATTGACAAAAGCAGTGAGCAGAGCCTTGTCTCCCCCCACTTCGGGGATGGTAATCTCTACGCCCTTGTAGTTGGATTTTTTCAATGCGCCCCCTGCCTTGGCGCGAGCGGTTTCCACAAACTTAGTCGCCCCTGCCCGATCCTTGACTTCTATCACTAGGACAAAAAAATCAGGAACCTTGCGAGGGGGCAGAATTTCTGCCTGCGCCAACTGCCATTGATTTCCCTTCTGCCAACTTACTGGAGTATAGCGAGGCAAGTTCTGGGCGGACGGTTTAGCTGGCGGGAGGACGGCAAATACCACTTGACCCCCTACCCACGGCTGGATGTCCCTTTCAAAGTTAAAGTCTTGGTTGGTTAGGTCTTTGGAGGTTTCATTTAGGGGCTTGTCAAATAGCTTCTTTAGCTCGGGAGATGTCAGCTGACCTAACTGCTCTATGGCTTTGCCATCGGTGTTAATAGCCACCAAGAGCAGGGCTTCCTTGGGCACGACACTGGCTATGGCAGGTTTGGCGGCGGGCGCTGTGGTTGTTGCGGTTTGGTTGGCAGTGTTTGTGAAATAGAAGTAGGCTCCTACACCACCTGCGGCTACTACCACTGCACCGAGTACAGGGAGTAAAAATTTAGATTGAGACATAATGAATGTTGGCTCCCGTTTGGGTTGAAGCTAGAGACTCGTCCATGGTCATTATACCGACATGGTAAATAAAGTCAAATTTGCCCTTTGGGCGCACCCATGATTCAGCTAGTTGCGCCGTAAGTCAACCTTGCAGTTTTTGCAAAACTAGCTCGTTAGTTTCCTTGGGAGCGGCGCGCCCTTGGGTTTGCTTCATCACCTGCCCCACAAAAAAGCCCAATAGCTTGGTTTTGCCTTTGCGGTATTGCTCTACTTCTTTGGGGTTGTTGGCAATGACTGCATCTACAATTTCTGCCAATGCTTCACCTGAGAGCACAGTTAGGCCCTTGCGTTCCACCAGTTCCTTGACCGAACCGCCTTTCTCTAGCAGTTCGGGGAGAATGTCTTTGGCGATTTTGGTGGAGATGGTGTTGTCGGCGATTAGGCTGAGTAATTCCTGTAGGGTTTGTGGCTGGAAGGGAATGTCCGCTAGTTTGAGCTTGCGTTCATTGAGCCAGCCTGTGATGTCGCTAGCCATCCAGTTAAACACCTGTTTGGGGTCTGCGCCCAAGCTGATGGTTTGCTCAAAGAAGTCGGCGGTAGCCCGCTCGTCGGCGATGAGGTTGGCATCGTAGGCGCTGATACCAAATTCTGTTTGATAGCGATCGCGCCTTTGGGCAGGCAGTACGGGTAGTTCTTGGCGCAGGCGCTCGATTTCTGCAGGGGAAACGGCGATCGCTGTTAGGTCTGGTTCAGGGAAATAGCGGTAGTCGCTAGAGCCTTCTTTGGAGCGCATGCTAATAGTGCGCTGGCTATTTTCTTCCCACAGCCTAGTTTCTTGGACAATGGGTTCTCCCGCTTCTAGGGCTTCTGCCTGACGGGCAATTTCATACTCGATCGCCCGTTGAATGGCATTAAAAGAGTTCATATTTTTGATCTCTACTTTCGTACCAAACTGCTCACTGCCGCGGGGACGGATGGAGATGTTCACATCACAGCGCATGGAGCCTTCCTGCATATTGCCATCGCACACCCCCAAGTAGCGCACAATACGCCGCAGTTCCTGCATGTATGTTGATGCTTCTGCCCCAGAGCGCAGGTCGGGAGCAGAGACAATCTCTAGGAGAGGCACTCCCGCCCGATTGTAGTCCACTAGGGAGTGACTAGAACCTGCTAGCCGATCAGAGCCAGCGTGTACTAACTTGCCCGCATCCTCCTCCATGTGCAGACGGGTGATGCCAATTTTCTTCTTAGTGCCGTTTTCTAGGGTGATCTCCAGCCAACCATGTTGGGCAATGGGCAAATCGTACTGCGAGATTTGGTAATTTTTGGGTAAGTCTGGGTAGAAATACTGTTTACGGTCAAATTTACTCAGGGGTGCAATCTGGCAATTGAGAGCAAGGGCAGTTTTTATGGCATATTCCAATACCTTAGCATTCAATACAGGCAAAACCCCAGGCAGACCCAAGCACACGGGGCAGACATTGCTGTTGGGTGGTGCGCCAAATTGGGTGGAACAGCCGCAGAAGATTTTACTGGCAGTGCTCAGTTGACAGTGCACTTCCAAGCCAATAATCGCTTCGTATTCCGTCCTGCTGGTCATACTGATACATTTACGCTGAACTTTCCTGTTCGCTTGCGTGGCGTAGCCACACATTACTGCTCAAGAAAGCAACGATTGCATCCTGCCCATCACTGGACAAGAAGGCGGTATCCCGCAAAGCTTTA
>Ga0308417_1002354_pt1 | contig 12518 bp, 9 predicted proteins | sample HotsprSampleOS65_FD_203528 | JGI IMG/M metagenome (GOLD analysis project Ga0308417, IMG submission 203528) | Hot spring phototrophic mat microbial communities from Octopus Spring, Yellowstone National Park, Wyoming, United States - 20090730_OS65 ... | reverse complement strand
TCCTCACTCTGAAGTAATCGCCCACGACCATGCCTGCCCCTCCTTTGCAAAGCGAGTGCCATCGACAGGCAATTAATGAAAAAACAGTATCTAAAACGCGAAACAGCAAATGGTTAGAAAAACAATTGGGATACTGCGCCCCTCCGGTGGCCGCCATCGGCTGCACAAGATGCGCGCAAGGCGGGCCGCTTTAGCAGGCAAAAAAGCGGTTTTGCACGCAGCGACAAGACCGCGCTCTCTTTGGGGTCGTTGCGGCACCGCGTTCAACCCGGCACAAAGAATCGCTCAATCCCCGCGCGAATCGGCATTCCACCGCGTGCGGTATGGCGACGGCTTGTTGTGAAGGCGGGCGGCGGTTTCTCGAATGCCTGCAACGCACCCAACCCGCATATGAACCCGCATATGAACCGGCCGACCTGAGAACCCGGGTATCTGAGAACTGCTATTCCCGCCTTCCCGAGAGTTTGGCTACTTGAGAACCAGTGGCGAAGGCAGGGCGGCTGTCGGGCATTTGCAACGATAGATTTCGCTAATCAGCTTCTCGTAGCCCGCGACCATGCTCTCGACCGACCCATGGGCCACAACCCACCGGCGCGCCGCCTCGCCAATGCGTTCTCGCCGCGCGCGGTCGGCCAGCAACCCAAGCACCAATTCGGCGGCCGCGGCCGAATCGCCCGGCTCGAAGAGCAGCCCGGTTTGCCCGTGGTCGATCGTTTCCGGGATCGACCCGACCCGCGGAGCCACCACCGGCTTGCCGCAGGCCATCGCTTCGAGGATCGAAACCGGATTGGCCTCCATGTGCGAGGTGAGCAGAAAGACATCGAAGAGCGAAAGCAACTCGGGCACGTCGGGCCGCGAGCCGAGGAACTTCACGGCGTCGGCCGGCAACAGTTCGGCGGCCAGCGCCTCAAGCTCGCCCCGACGCCGCCCGTCGCCGACGATCAGAAATCGCGCATTGCCCTGTTGTTCGCGCACCCGGCGAGCGACTTCGAGAAACATCTCGTGGTTCTTCTCGGGCCGAAGCGCCGCCACGATGCCCACCACCGGGCTGTTCTCGGGCAGCCCCAGCGCGTGCCGCCGGCCTACATCGCTTGCAAACGGACGAAACCTTGCTACGTCCACACCGTTGGGAATCACGCGCACCTTGTGGGCCGGGCAGCCCTCGTGCTCGGCCAGATAACGGCCGTGCGCGTGGGCCACGCCGATGAAGGCGTCGGTGATCGGAGCCAGCAGGCGGTTGAGCCGCTCGACGCGGTCGGGCAGGCCCGTCGAATGCAGCGCCGAGCAGATCACCGGCACCCCGGCCAAGAGGGCGGCCAAGCGGCCCCAAAACATCTTGTCGCCGCCAGTGCCGACGGTAACCACCGCATCGATCCGCCGCTGCCGCATCAGCCGCGCAAGCCGATAGAGAACCCGCAGATCGTACTTGCCGCTCAACAGGCCGGTATGAACGGGAATCTCGCGGGTCAATTCTTCGCCAAGCATATCGAGGTATTTCAGACAGCACAACTCGGGGGCGAACCGCCGCCGATCGAGCCGGCGGATCAACTCCACCAACAGCGTCTCCATGCCGCCCACTGGCATACTCGTAACGACAAACATCACCCGCAGCGGGCCGCGGCCGACGTTTTGTGCATCGGTCGCTGCATCGGCATAATCACCAACCTCGCAGCCCGAAGACACGGTCGATGGGCCGGGGACGGCCAGGGGTGCGGGTTCTTCGCAGTGCGGCGCGCTGCCGCGCTCGTGATCGCCGCGCGACAATCCATCGTTTGCGGCTTCCGTCGATTCAGTCGTTTCAGTGGAAAACGGGAATATCATGGAGCGCTCGCCTTCAACCCGTGGTGTCTTTCCGCTGGTCGGCCCTGCACATAGTCGGCCCTGCACAAAAGGATAGGTTGTTGCCGTTTCCCCGAGCGGCCGCTGGCGATGGCTCGCGATCGGCCATTGTCGGCGGAAAACGGCAGAACCGGCGCCATCGCTTTCACCGGCCCGCCTTGCACAACCGGCGTGCCTGCGGCGATGCGCACGCACGGCCTGTCTGCGACCGTCATTCTCGGCCGGCCTTCCCAGCGCCATCCGCGGCCAGCGCCCTCTGCGGCCGGGCGAACTATCCTTCTGTAGGGCCCGGGCCGACGCACCGAGGCACTGAAGCACTGGAGCCGGCGCTGCGTGCGTCCGTCGCATCGTCTCTTGCCGTGAAAGATCGCCATGTATCCGCTGCGTGAAATGCAAACACTTGTGATCGACTCGCCCGAAAAGCTCCGCGCCGAAGCAGCGCGATGGGATGACCTTTGGCGGCGCAGCGCCGCAACCTCGCCCTTGGGCCGGGCCGAACCGGTCGCCCAATGGCTCGAACAGTTCGCGCCGCGCGGCACAACGACGGCGTTGGCCCTCTGCCGCGGCGACACGATGGTGGCGGCCCTGCCGCTGGTTTCCTCTCGGCTGGGCGGTGTGCTGTCCGAGGCCGCGTTGACCGGCAACGAGTGGTCGCCCTGCGGCGAACTGCTCGTCGATGCCGCTGCGGACGACGCCGTTTACGATGCGTTGATCGCCGCCTGCGCCCCACTGCCGGCCGCCTGGCTGTGGTGCGGCGCGGCGGCAATCGATCAGCCTCACTGGCAAGGCTGGTCCGCGGCCTGCCGGCGCGCCGGCGCCGAGCCGTTGATTCAAACCCGCTACGAGGTGGGCCGCACGCCGATCGGCTGCGATTTCGAGGCGTTCCTTCGCGGGCTTTCGCGAAGCCATCGGCACGCCATGACCAAGGCCGTGCGGCGGCTGGGCGAATCGGGCACGCTCACCTTCCGTCGCGAGACGGCCCCTCCGGTCGATGCCGTCGAGCCGCTGCTCTTCGCCGGTTTCGAAATCGAAGACCGCAGTTGGAAAGGCCGGGCCGGCACCTCGGTGCTCCGCACGCCGGGCATGTTCGGTTACTTCGTTCGCCAAGGCGAGGAACTCGCCCGCCGGCAGAGCCTCGATCTCTCGTTCGTCGAGCTGGACGGCCGGCCGATCGCGTTCCTCTACGGCTATCGCGGCAAAGGCGTGCTCTTTGCCCACAAGATCGGCTACGATCCCGATTTCGCCCAGTTCAGCCCGGGCCAAGCGCTCTTCTATTTGCTCTTTGAACAGCTTCACGCCGAGCAGGCGGCCGCAACGCAGGCGATGTGCGCGGCGACCGGGGCCGTGCCCCGCGCGCCGGAACCGCACGAGCGGCTGGTTCACGTGCTCGATTTCAGCGGGCCGCTCACCGAGGCCACGTCGCGCTGGCGGCCCGAGGCCTACCCGATCGGCAAAATCGTCGTCGCCCCGCGGCGGCTTGTGGGCAAGGCGGCCCTCTACGCCTACCGCCGTTGGTGGCCGCGGCTTTCCGCCCTCCGCCGCTTGGTTGCGGGCAATCGCGGCTGATCTTGGCCGGGCTGCGGCCGAAAGCCTTGGCGATTTCCTTCTGATCGGCGCCGTCCAACGGGAACCGAGACGTTCTGGAACGATCCGGCGGGCACTGAGGCGATTTTCCAAGTGCGGGCGGCCGCCCTCTGCGACGACGACCGGCTGGTCAACCACCTGAAAACCCGGCCCGGCCACCCCTTCGTCCGCCGTTCCAAATCGCCAATCTCACTCGACAAAACCTGCCAAAGCTGACGTGCACCCGGGACCGGGGCAATCTGACTGTCGCCGGATGCGAGGGAACAAAACCATCGCCTTGTACTGTTCGCGTGCCGAAACGAGCGATTTTCTTCCACGAGAAAGAACTCGTTTCACGCCGCGCCAGGCAGATCGTCGCGGGTCGTTCATTTCGACGCGGTTCTACTCTGCCCGCGGAACGCCCGTGGGCCCAAGCACCACGGCGCGCTGGATGAGCAAATAGTTCGCCCCGCGATACTCGCTCACCACGCCGCGGATGCTCCATTGAAGCTCGACGGAACTGCGTTCGAGCGTTTGCAGCACCCGCTCCAAGGCCAGGTTCTCGAGAACGATCATTCGCTGCGGCATTCCGGAAACGAAGCACAACGTTCGATCGCCCGCCGGCTTGAACACGGCCAACCGATCTTTCAGTTCCGTTCCTTCGCGGATGCGAACGGACTTGTCCGCTGCCACATCGCGCAAGGCCTCGCCCGATGGCTGCGGGCCGTCGCCGCGCGAGGGGCGGGCGACCGAACGACCGGACAAAGAGGCCTCCGAGTCCGTCGCCGATGCTGGCGAATCGGCCGCGGGCCTCGATCTCTCGGCGCTGGGCGGCGGCAGGGCGGCCGTGCCCGACAAACTGCTCGAAACCCAGGGAAAGTTGCGCGGACTCTCGGCAGCGGTCGAAGGCGCTTTTGGCGCCGAAACGCCAGCGGCCGGCGAATCGGCCGAACCGGCCCGCGCCGCGAAACCGATCGTCGCGGAAATGGTGAGAACGGCAAGCAATACGCGCACAGGCTCCGGCATTCTCTTCATTTGTTTATCCTCGCGGATCATGCTTCGAACCTTCGACCACCGAGCAAGCCCAACCGAACGGCTCTGCGTTACCGCTCTCCGTCTCTCTTGCGGCTCGATTCACCGTGCTCGCGGCTCGATTCGTACGGTCACCCCGACTCTTCCCTGCCGCAATCTCGAACCGTTTTTCGGCCTCGATCAACCATACCTTGCGTTGCTGTTTGCTGAAGGAACCTGATTGCCTTCGCAAACCCGCCGTCGGCAACAGTCGCTGCCCCGTGCCCGCCGGCGTTGCGAGGGGGCCACCGACGTGTTGCCTTTCGGCAACACGATCCACGCCGCCCAACGCCGCCCATGCGGCCGGCATAGCTGGATTGATTCCGGTGCGCCGGGCCGAACCTGTTGCGTTCTTAGAAGTTCGGGAATTGCTTTCCGCGGTGATCGCGTCGGCCCTCGGGGCAGCGGCATGTTCTTTGCGACGGTCTCTTGTGCGTATCTGAACGTCGAGGCGATTGCGGCAAACGGAAAAGCGGTCGAACGAAGCGCAGCAAGACAAGCAGCGGGGGCAAGCGGAAGAGGGTCGAAAAGTGAAGCGTTGGCTTGTCGTGGCGATCGCGGTTTTCGCACTGCCGGCCGCGGCGATTGGCGGCGACGACGCACCGGCGGCCGCAACGGCGGCCGGCCAGATCATCGTAACCGATGCCGACGGCGTCGTGCATCGGGGCACTCCGTCGCCAGCGAGCGACGGCCAATCGCTGCGTTTGTCGCGAAGTCGGCCGGGCATGACGATCACGCGCGCCGTTGCCTGGGACCGGATCGCGCAGGTGGAGATCGCCGGGCAGGTGCTTTCGGCGGAGGAAGCCCGATCGATCATCCTACGGGCCGTGTCGGAGCTGCCGCCGCAGCAACGTCGGCCCGCTCGCGCAATTGCGCCCGATGATGCTCCCGACGATTCCGCTTCGCGGCGACCGAGCCGCGTGGGCGAGGGTTCCCGTGATGTACTCCGCGAAGAGCCGGTTGCCTGGATCGCCGTCGAGGCCGTTGCCGCGCAATGGGACTCGGACGTGGAGTTCGATGGAATCCGCCTGAGCATCACAGCCTACGATCGTGCGGGCCGTGCCCGACCCGCGGACGGCACGTTTCAGGCGGAACTCTGGGTCGAAGATGCGGGAACGCCGCATCGGGCCGAACGAATCGCACGAATTGGTTCGTGGCAGCAACGGATACGGGCCGACGATTTCCGGCCGGAAACGGCCGTCGTGCGGCTTCCCTTCCAAGCGGTCCATCCCGAGTTCGAACGTTCGCTTCGCCCCTACGGCACCCTGCACGTGCGGCTCAGCGTGCCTGGCCAGGGCACCTTCGAAAGCTCGGTGGAGATGATCCGCCTCAGACCGTACAGCGCGGCACGCGATCGGCTACAAATGGCCACGGGCCGGCGCTTCTTCGAGGGCGAAACAACCGACGACGGCCGCCGTTGATGCGCCGGCAGAGTGTCGCTGTAGCGCGGCCATCGGCCTGCAACGGGGTCAACGGCGGGCACGCGGAGCGCGCAGTTGGGGCCGAGCGACGGCACGAGGCTCGTCCGACGGTCCCATCGCGGCCAGCGTCCGTTCGGGATCGAATCGCCAGCCGGAGTCGTCGCGGCGCCAGTATTGAGTTTGCAGCCGCCGCCCTTCGCCCTCGCCGCCGAGCATTAGCCGCACACGAATCCGATCGCTTGCCACGGCCGATGGGGTATCGGCGGGCCGCTGGCCCGTCAGCAGGTTCCGTTGGTACAATGAGCAACATGGCGATGCGATTTCTGACAGCCCTGCCGGTTTATAACGAGGCGGACCATGTTCTCGCCGTGGTGGCAGGCTCGCGCACCTATAGCCCGGCCGTTCTTGTCGTCGATGACGGATCGACCGACGGCACGGCGGAAAAACTAGCCGGTTGCGAAGGAATCCAAGTCGTCCGCCATCGGCGCAACCTGGGATACGGAGCCGCGTTGCGATCGGCCTTCGCGACGGCGATCGAGTTGGGCTACGACGTGCTGGTAACGATCGATTGCGACGGCCAGCATCAGCCGCAGTTGATTCCGAAGTTCGTGGAAACGATCGCCGCAACCGGGGCCGACATCGTTTCCGGCAGCCGCTACCTGCGGCGGTTCGAAGGCGACACCATGCCGCCGCCCGATCGGCAGCGGATCAATGCCGTCATCACGGCCGAGTTGAACGAATCGTTGGGCCTGAATCTGACCGACGCCTTCTGCGGCTTCAAGGCCTATCGCACCGCGGCCTTGGCCCAACTGCGCCTGACGGAAACCGGCTACGCCATGCCGCTGGAGCTGTGGGTGCAAGCGGCCGCTTTGCGGCTGAAAATCGTCGAGCTGGCCGTACCGATGATCTACCTCGACGAAAAACGTTCCTTTGGCGGCGCGCTCGACGATGCTGTGCAGCGGCTGGCGGTCTATCGCGAGGTGATCTCCCGGGCGATGCGGGCAACCGGGATCTCAGCGGTTCCAAGGGAACGCGCGCCGTTGGTCCACAAAGCGGAACCGCCCAGTGCGGCAGCCGACGAAACCGCGGCAATTTCGTGATGCAACGGCACACGCCGCTGGTGCGGCGGATTCGTTGCGGAATACGTTCCGCCCAACGCGCCGTGCAAAAGGGTCGGCCATCCGCGCGAGCAAACGGCATAGCGAATCGGCCGGCCGGAGAACCAATCCGTTGACGACGCACGAACGACACTCCTCCGATTCCGCACGGCCCACCGGCGCGCCTTCGCCGGTCGCGCCGACGGCCGTCGAGCGCCGGCGCGTGCGTGTGCGCGGGGTGGTGCAAGGGGTCGGCTTTCGCCCGTTCGTGTGGAATCTGGCCCACCGGCACGGGCTGAGCGGCTGGGTGCGCAACGAGTCGAGGCAGGTGACGATCGAGGTGCAAGGGCCTGCCGCCGTCCTCGAATTGTTCCTCAAGGAACTGCAAACGGCCGCACCGCCGGCCGCCCGGATCGATGCAATCGACTTCGAGCGGATTGCGCCCGAAACAGAAACGGGCTTCCGAATGATTGCCAGCGACGGGGCAGAGCTGCCGCTGCCGTCGTTGCCGGCCGATTTGGCGATTTGCGACGATTGCCGAGCCGAAATCCTCGATCCCCGACAGCGACGCTACCGCTACCCGTTCACCAATTGCACGCAATGCGGGCCGCGGTGGTCGATCGTCGGCGGCGTTCCCTACGATCGCCCGCAAACCTCGATGCACGCGTTTGCCATGTGCGCCGAGTGTCGCGCCGAGTACGAGAACCCGGCCGACCGCCGCTATCACGCACAGCCCATCGCCTGCCCGCGGTGCGGCCCACAGTTGTTCCTCGACCCGCCCGAGCCGTCGCCCGCGGCGGCCGTCGGCCCCTCAAACAGCTTTTGCGCAACAGCCGCGACGGACGCGGCGGATGCGGCGGAGGCAGTCGCCCCGGGCGGCGCGGCCGACGTTCCGGCCCGCTTGGGCGAGTTGCTGCGACGCGGGAAGATCGTCGCGCTGCAGGGGCTTGGCGGGTTCCAGTTGCTCGTTGATGCCACCGATGAGTCGGCCGTGGCCGAGCTGCGGCGGCGGAAGCGCCGGCCGGACAAGCCGTTTGCCGTGTTGCTGCGAAGTCTGGACGAGGCCGAGCATTATTGCTTTGTCTCCGCGGAAGAAGCCCAACTGCTGACCAGTCCGGCGGCCCCAATCGTCTTGTTGCGGCGCCGCAACGATGCCGCCGGGCCGTCGATTGCCGCGGCCGTTGCCCCGGGAAACCCGTACTTGGGCGTGATGCTGCCCTACACGCCGCTTCACGAGTTGGTGGCGCGGGCGGCGGGTCGGCCCCTGGTTTGCACGAGCGGCAATCTGGCCGAGGAGCCGATGGCCATTACCTTGGAAGAAGGACGCACGCGGCTGCGCGCGATCGCCGACGTGCTGGCGGCCCACAACCGCCCGATCGTCCGCCCGGTGGACGACTCGGTGGCGCGGCTCGGGCCGGCCGGTCCGATGGTCCTTCGCCGCGCCCGAGGCTATGCTCCGCTGCCGGTTCCCCTGCCGTTGCCGGAGGGAATCGAGCCGCGTCCGTGGCTGGCCGTCGGAGGGCATTTGAAGAATGCGGTCGGCCTGATTGTCGGCCGGCAGGCGGTTCTCAGCGCGCACATCGGCGACTTGGACAACGCGGCCGCCCTCGATGTCTTTCAACGCGCGGTTGACGATCTGTTGAGCTTCTATCGCGTCGAGCCGGTCGGCGTGGTGTGCGATCGGCATCCCGACTACGCCTCGACGCGCTTCGCCGAACAATGGGCGAAGCGCCGCGGCGCCGCGTTGCTGCGGGTACAGCATCACCACGCGCATGCGGCGGCGTGTATGGCCGAACATGCGATCGCCGGCCCCCTGCTGGCGTTCTGTTGGGATGGCGCCGGTTACGGCGGCGACGGCACCGCGTGGGGCGGCGAAGCCCTGCTTTGCCGCGGCCCGCACTATCGGCGATTCGCTCACCTCCGCCCGTTCCCGTTGCCGGGCGGAGATCGGGCGGCCCGCGAGCCTTTCCGCTCGGCCCTGGGACTGTTGTTCGAATCGCGCCGCTGCGACGACGAACAAAGCCAACGGCAGATTCGTCGCTGGCTTTCGGCGGAAAAATGGAAGACCATGCGACGCGCGATCGAACGCGGCGTGGGCGCTCCGCGGACGAGCGGCATCGGACGGCTCTTCGACGCGCTGGCCGCCCTGTGCGGACTGCATCCGCGAACGAGTTTCGAAGGGCAGGCGGCCATGGCGCTCGAGTTCATTGCCGATCCCGACGAAACCGCCGCCTACCCGCTGCCGCTGCGGCAGGCCGACGGCGGCCCCACTCGCGCGCCGGCCGGCGGCTCGGCCGCACCCGGCGCGGAACCGCCGCTTTGGCTCGATTGGGAACCGTTGGTCGAGCAGGTGCTCGCTGATTTGGCGCGGGAGACGCCAGCGAGCATCATCGCCGCCCGATTCCATAACGGCTTGGTCGAGGCCGCCGTAACCACGGCCGAGGCGGTTCGCGCGATTGCACCCGAAGCGACCGTGGCGTTGACCGGCGGATGTTTTCAAAACGCCCGGTTGACCCAACGGCTCTATCTGCGATTATTAGATCGGGGATTCCGCTGCGTGTTGCCGCGGCAATTCCCGCCGGGCGACGGCGGCGTGGCACTAGGGCAGTTGTACCTGGCCGCACTGAGCGATGCGATGATTGAGTAGGCTCCCGCGTCAGCCCGAACGATACCAGGGGAAATCGAAAACGGTTTGGCCCGCTCGCAGCCAGCCTTTGGCCGTTCAGCTCGTCTCGCAGCCGCTTTTCGAATCCTTTGGTCCAATCTATAGTACGATGGAGCACAGCGTTCGGGTTGAACTTGGAACAATGCCCTCCGAAAGTGGGTTCTTGCAGCGACCGGCTTTTCGGCCGCAGACAGCGTTTAGTTGCCGAAGAGGAATATGATCGAACAAGACAAGATATATCACGCAGATGCTTTTGATCTCTTGCCGAAGATCGACGACGAGAGTGTGGATCTCGTCGTGTGCGATGGCCCGTACGGCATCACGACCCACTGTTGGGATCGCATCACGAATATCCAGGAGTTCAATCTCAGGCTGATCACCATTTTTGCAGCGAAGCTAAAAGAGGGCGGAGCCCTCTATCTTTTCGGCAAGCCGGATTGCATTGACTTCATCGACTACCGCCCATTCCTTACTCTTCGCTCAAAGATCGTATGGTATCAGCCGAGCCGACTGGCTCAGGGCAGGCTCAACTACACCAACAACTACGACATTATCTGTTATTTCATCAAAGGCAACAGGCCGAAGACGTTTGATCTCGACGCCATTCGTGTGGCACAGCTTGTTGAGTTGGAGCACCGGCTTCGTTGCGAACGTGTTCCCTCGGTAAGCAACGGCAGGTATGGAAAGACGAAGTTCAACGATAACGGAAAGAACCCAGGCGACGTTTGGGGAGACATCAAGCAGTTGACCTACAAGTCCAAAGAGCTTGTTAGTCGAAATGCCCTCAACACGATACAGAAGCCGGAAGCTCTAATGGAGCGGTTAATCAAGGCGAGTTCGGCTGTCGGCGACCTCGTTCTCGATCCGTTTGCCGGAGTTGGAACGTGCCCTGTTGTGTGTAGGCGTTTACGACGGCATTTCATCGCGATCGAAAGAAACGAAGAGTTCGTCCGTGCGGCAAATCACCGTCTGCACAAGATAGAACTCGAAGAAGCAAGGAGCCTGTTTCGATATGGCGCGTGAGGTTTACCGCAAGATCATCGCACTCGTGCTCAAAGCGGCTGAACTCGCACGATCGCTTGGAATCAGCAATCTTTTGCAGCCCGGTTTGGTCAAAGAAATGATCATTGCGGACATCCTTGGCCATGAACTCATCCATTCTAAGCGAGACGCTGATGCTCACGCGGCCGGAAACCCGAATAAAAAATACGAGTACCTGACGTGCAAGGAGGGCGGAACAGGACAATTGGATCGAATGTTCAAAGAACCAGCCGACAAGAGAGCGGAATCGCTGGCGCGCATCACTCGGAATGCAAAAGTGTATTTCGCTGTCTTTTACGAAGACAATCAGACGAAGTGCAAAGTGATCTACGAACTTGCTCCCGCGGTTGTCCTCGAAGAGACAGAGCGCCAACTCGACCGAAGCCGCAATAAGATCTCTCACGTTGGTTTCTCTGAAAACTGGGCACGAGAACATGGGCGTGTCGTCTATCAAGATGAGACATAGGCTGAAAGTCGGTTGGAACAGATGGTTTGCTGCACGTTACGCCGCGAAGCGTCGAAACGATAGGCTTTAATCATGTGCTTGGGCATTCCCGGACAATTGGTGGAACGTTTCACGCGCGACGAAATGCCGATGGGCAAAGTCGATTTCGGCGGCGTGCGCAAAGAGGTTTGCTTGGCCTACACGCCCGAGGCGGAAGTCGGACAGTTTGTGTTGGTGCATGTCGGCTTCGCGCTGAGTGTGATCGACGCCGACGAGGCCGAGCAGATGCGGACGCTGGTGGAAGAAATCGAAGCCTCGGCCGAGAGGGAATCGGATGACTCCCCGTCGGCCGCTTCCGCTCCGCATTCCCCTCCGCCGACCGCCGCGCCCCGCGACGGCTAATGCGGCGCGTTGCCCTCTGCCGCCGGGCCGATCGACGGAGCCGAGTTTGGCCGCGCCGGGCGGACCGGCCGCCGCCGAACGATAACAGCCCGTTGAAATAGACTCAAAGACGGTACATACGAGTATCGAAATCCTCGGGAAACACGCCTCGAATCGCTAGCAAGACGGCCTTTTTCAACGGGCCATCGAGAACGAACCCCCATCGGGCAAACGAATCCCGTGAAATACCTTTCTGAATATCGAGACGCCGATCAGGTTCGCCGCGCCGCCGAGGCGATTCGCGCGGCGACGACGCGCCCCTGGTACATCATGGAGGTTTGCGGCGGGCAAACGCATTCGATCTTGCGGTTCGCCTTGGATCGGATGTTGCCCGAGAGTTTGACGTTGATCCACGGTCCCGGCTGCCCGGTGTGCGTGACTCCGGTGGAAGTGCTCGATCGGGCGTTGGCCCTGGCCGCCCGGCCCGAGGTGATCTTCTGCTCGTTCGGCGACATGCTGCGCGTGCCCGGCTCGCGCGGCGATCTGTTCGCGGTGAAGTCGGCCGGCGGCGATGTTCGGGTAGTGTATTCGCCGATGGATGCCGTGGAACTGGCCCGGCGGCATCCCGACCGCGAGGTGGTGTTCTTCGGCGTGGGCTTCGAAACGACCGCCCCGACCAACGCCATGGCCGTGCTCCAGGCCGCTCGATTGGGGTTGAAGAACTTCTCGCTGCTGGCGGCCCACGTGCTCGTGCCGCCGGCGATTCGAGCGGTCTTGGCTTCTCCCCAGTGCCGAGTGCAAGGGTTCTTGGCCGCCGGGCACGTCTGCACGATCACCGGAACATCGGAATATCTGCCGATCGCCGCCGAGCAGCGCGTGCCGATTGTCGTTACCGGCTTCGAGCCGCTCGACCTCTTGCAAGGCATCTTGATGTGCGTGCGGCAGCTCGAATCGGGCCGTCACGAGGTCGAGATTCAATACACACGATCCGTCCG
>Ga0308417_1002350_pt1 | contig 12526 bp, 13 predicted proteins | sample HotsprSampleOS65_FD_203528 | JGI IMG/M metagenome (GOLD analysis project Ga0308417, IMG submission 203528) | Hot spring phototrophic mat microbial communities from Octopus Spring, Yellowstone National Park, Wyoming, United States - 20090730_OS65 ... | reverse complement strand
GAAGAGACTGAACTTATTATATCACTGTTTTTTCGGACTAAAGACGAAATGATACATGTCTCATACTGAATACAGTGCACAATTTGTTCAGTATAGTTCAGTGTTCCTTGGATTAGAGGAAGCTCCCTTTTAGGAAACAATCTTGTAGTATATATTGATTGAGTAGTCCAAAGTTTGTTGCGAAACAGAGGTGAATCTGTTATGTCCACTCAAACTATTGAACGCCCATCCACATCAGCAAAACTTGCCCCGCGCTATCGGGTTTTGTTGCACAACGACGACTTTAACACCATGGAATATGTAGTGCAGTGTTTGCTAGAAGTGGTCAATGTGCTGACCCAACCCCAAGCGGTAGAGATTATGCTGGAAGCACACAATAACGGAGTGGCTTTGGTAACAACCTGTACTTTGGAACATGCAGAGTTTTACTGTGAGGGTTTGCGTAGTAAAGGACTGACTAGCACCATTGAACCCGAATAGTCCCGTTTGGTGGCGCATTCTCTATTTTTTTGGAATTCTCCTCCTAATTACCTTGCCCATTGCCCTGCCCCTACGCCTGTGGCTAGGACAGTCTGCTGATACAGGGCTGGGCATTTTTCTATATGTGACTTTCGTCCTTGAGGTGGGTTGGTGGGGACGCAAGGTGTGGGGACAGCCTGCTCCCTACCGCTACTATGGACTGGCTGTAAACCTTGCCAGTGGCAGGGAGTTTCTCTGGGGATTGGCGATCGCCCTAGGTAGTTTTAGTGCTCTCCTGCTCTTGGAAGTGGGGCTAGGTTGGCTAGTGGTGCAGGAAGTCAATCTGCTCCCCGCCCTCCTCAGCGGCGCAGTTACCGCTTTCGGGGTAAGTTTTGCCGAAGAGCTACTGTTTCGGGGCTGGCTGTTGACTGAACTGGAACGAGATTTATCCCCCCCTTCTGCCCTGTGGACAAACAGCCTGATTTTCGCCGTTCTCCATTTCATTAAGCCCTTGGAAGTGATCCTGCAAACATGGGTGCAATTCCCTGGTCTGCTGCTGTTGGGGATAATTTTGGTGTGGGTACGACGGCTTACCGAAGGACGGCTCAGCATGGCGATCGCCCTGCATGGAGGGCTGGTGTGGGTCTATTACCTCATCCACCATACCCAGTGGCTAGTCCCCACTGGCATAGTACCAGAGTGGCTAACTGGCATTGGCGGTAATCCCATCGCAGGGGTAGCGGGGTTATTTTTTTTGGCAATCATGGCACTAGGGATCGCAACTGCCCGCAGGCGGCAGAAACACCCAACCCCCTAGTTTGGCGAATGGTAGTAGCAATATGCCGCTTGGCTAGGACTTGGGCAAAACTGCGCACCGACTGCATGGAGGGACGGCGATAGTCCGCCGTGGGAATGGGGTTGTAGGGGATCAGATTGACATGGCACTGAAAACCCCTGAGCAGTTGTGCCAATTCCTCTGCCTGGGCAGGGGCATCGTTCACCCCCCCTAGCAGGGTATATTCAAAGCTGATACGCCGCCCTGTGGTTTTGACATAGGCTTGGCAGTCAGCTATCAGCTGGGACAGAGGATAGTGCTTGGCAGAGGGGATTAACTGCTGGCGCAGTGCTTGGTTAGGGGCGTGTAGGCTCACTGCCAGAGTAACTTGGAGTTTGGCTTGGGCAAATGCCTTTATCTGGTGGGATACACCCACTGTGGAAACTGTCATGTGTCGCTGACCGATGCCTACTTCGCGATTGAGAATATGAATGGCTGAGAGAACATTTTTCAAATTGAGCAGAGGTTCCCCCATGCCCATAAACACCAAGTGGGTAACACGGCGCTGAAAATCACCCTGCACTGTCAGTACTTGGTCAATGATCTCATGTACTGCTAAATTGCGCCGCCAACCCTGCTTGCCTGTAGCACAAAAGTCACAAGCCATAGGACACCCCACTTGGGTAGAAACACAGACTGTGAGGCGATCGCGGGTGGGAATGCCCACTGTTTCTATGGTCTGCCCATCTTGCAATTGCAACAGGTACTTGACCGTACCATCAGGGGCGGGACTGCGCCGTACAATCTGCGATCGCCCGATTAGCTCATCGCCCATTGACTCCCGCCACGCTTTGGGAAAGACCGAGATTTCCGCAAAACTACTTATCCCTTTGTGGTACAACCAGTCGTGCAACTGCCGACCCCGATACTCAGGCTGTCCTTGGGCGACTACCCAGCGGGTCAGTTCCTCGGCGGTCATTCCCAAAAGTGTCATGTTTTATACTTGCCTAATCTTGTCTGTTCTGGTTAGCGGCTCTAGAATAATGCTATATGATCTGTGGGGTGAAGTAGGAAAGTCAGCTACTTGTTCTGCGTTTTGCCAAACGGCTATATTACCACGATTGGTATCTGGGTAGCCAAGACCTAGCCAAAGAGAAACTGCCCCGAACTAGTAGTTATCTCTCCTACAATGTGAGGTAGTGAAACAGCAAGGGAAGTACAACGATGAAGATACTATACTTGGTAGGCACAACGGCGCTGGTGGCAATGGTAGTCAGTGCCTGTGGAGAGGCAACTCCCATAGAATGCAACATATCCACCAAAGACGACTTACGACTGGGCAAAATTAAAATAGCCAAGTTTCCTGCGGGTACCGATTGCGAAGAAATGAAAAAGCTGGCAGAGGAAGGCAAGCCCCTGCCCACCATTGGCTCTGTGATTGCCCAAGATGATCCCAATGTTAAGCCCCCTGAACCGCCCAAGCCACCTACTTTTGATAAAGCTGTTGTGCCTCCCGCAGGGGAAGATTTGTTGCCTTCCACTGACAAGAAAAAAAGAGTGGAGGAATTAAACAGTGCCCTGCCACCCACTGCCAATCAGCGCGATCCTTTTTCCGCGATCGCAGGTACAGTTCCGCCTCTGCCCGTTCTGCAACGCCCTGTCCCTCCACCCTCTACAGCCCCTGACACCAGTGTTGCGGTGGGTGTGGCAGTGCAGGGAGTGATGCAAATTGGGGCTGAGACCTTTGCCATTGTGCTAGTACCAGGGGAAAAAGAGCCGCGCTATGTGAAAGCTGGTGAAACTTTGGCAGAGGGCAAGGTAACCATTGCCCGCATTGACGCTAGCTCCGATCCTGCTAGGGTGGTCTTGGAGCAAAATGGCTTTCAAGTAGCCAAGGAAATCTCCATCAATCCCCCCAATGTGCTCAATCCTGCGGGCAAGTCCCCTAGCCTGTGATTGCCTATGGACAACCAACTGGTGATCGCCTATCTATCAGCTTTGACTATTTTGCTGTCTGTGGTGGCAGGGCTGGTGATCAGGCAGATTATCAAAAATCGCCAGCAGGAGCAAATTATTGCGCAACTGCAACCCAAATTACAAAAGGGAAAAGGTACAGGCACAGAGCATTACCAGTTGGGAGCAGTGTATTTGCGCAAAAAACTCTACGCCCAAGCAATCAGCGAACTGCAAAAAGCCATCAAAGAACCCGATGCCCCTCTGCCCGAAGCCTACAATGCCTTGGGGTTTGCCTACTTTTGTCAGGAGCAGTACGACCTTGCCATCAAGCACTATCGGGAAGCACTGGAACTGCAACCGCAGTATATTGCCGCCTTGAATAATTTGGGTCATGCCTACGAAAAAAAGCGCCTGATCCCGCAAGCGATCGAGATGTATGAGCGCACCCTGAGCCTAGACAGCAAAAATGCCATCGCCAAACGGCGGTTATCAGCCCTCAAGCAACGGGTTTAGCGCCATAGCCACAGCGGCATGCCGTTAGTTTCCAGTTCAAAACTGAGGCGCTCTAGCAGAGTATTGCGGTTGAGCAAGCGGTTAGCTAGGGTACGGGGTGGCTTGATGGTGTAAAACTTAGCCTTATCAGGGTTGAGACCCACCAGTTCAGCGCACCAGCGCTTGGCATCGGCTTCTGTACCCAAGCGATCCACCAAGCCCAATTCCAGCGCCTGCTGTCCTGTAAAAATGCGCCCATCGGCAAAGGAGCGCACCGTGGCGGGGCTGAGCTTTCTGCCCTGCGCCACCACTTGCACAAACTGTTCGTAGCTGTTGTCAATTAAGCTTTGCAGGATTTGGCCCTCCTCTTGGGATAGGGGACGATCAAAGGAGAGGATGTCCTTGAACTGTCCCGATTTAATGGTTTTGAAAGACACCCCCACCCGATCTAGCAATTTTTCGAGGTTACTGCCACGGATAATCACCCCGATACTCCCCGTGATAGTACCTGCGTTAGCCATGATGTGATCGCACGCCATGCCCACATAGACCCCGCCACTAGCCGCAATGTTGCCAAAACTGGCGATCACCTTAGTTTTGGCAGTTTCCCGCAGACGGCAGATGCCTTCATAAATTTCTTGGGAGTCCCCCACCGTGCCCCCTGGGCTGTCGATGCGCAGGACAAGGGCAGGGAACCTGCGCTGTTTCACAAAATCTAGTGCCTCTAAAACCCACTTGCGAGTGGGAGCAGAAATTACACCATTGATCTCTATTTTGGCGATCTTTTTGCCAAATAAGCGAGATAAAAACCACGCCATGGTGATTGCTTACTAAGTACTGAGAGCTGGATTTCCCTTCAGCCTATGGTATCACAGGGCTGGGATCAGCACCCGTGGCTTTTAACCATGGATGGGAATTTCTGGAACTTGGGGGACATACCACAGGTCAGGTGGTATCATAGCACGGTCAATTTTGCCATGCCGCAAACTGCTTTATGAAGACCATGTCATGGGTTGTGATCGCCAGTGTTAGTTTGCTTGGCGGGGTGTTTGCCAGCAGACAAATCCCTTCCCCTGCTAACACCCCTGCGGTGGTCAGTGCCTCAGCGATCGCCCCTTTCGACCCCTTGAGCTATAGCCCCCTTGACCAGCGCATCGCCCAACTGCAGAGCAATGGCACCAGCCCCCGCCACCGCCTACTGCTGGCTGATCTGCATTTGCAGAACAACGATCCCCGCTCTGCTCTGAGTGTGCTGGATAACCTAGAGCGAGATTATGCCTTACTGGCAGACTATGTATTAGTGAAACGGGCGCAGGCTTACCAGCTTGCTAGGGACAGCCAGAATGCTAACTTGGTGTGGCAGGAGATTTTAAGCAAATATCCCCAAAATCCTAGCTCTGCCATTGCCCTTGCCGCTTTGGGCAGAGATGCAGAACTAATCCGCCAGTTCCCCAAGCACCCCCTAACCCGCTCTGCTCTGCTCAGAGCCATTAGTCGGAACCCTCAGCAACGGGAGCTAGTGCTACAGCTAGTCACCTATTTCCCAGATACTCCCAACATCGTTCCCCTGCTCAATCGCTTGCTCAGTGGGAATGCTAATTTTACGCCAGACCAGTGGTGGGCGATCGCCACCGCCTACTACGATAACTTTGAATTTACCCGTGCCGCCACCGCCTACGCCAACGCCACCCCCAATAGTTTCACCGCCTACCGCATGGGCAGAAGTTGGCAGAGAGCCAGACAGCCCCAACGGGCGATCGCCGCCTACCAAAGGGTAGTTCAGCAGTATCCCACCAGCCCCGAAGCGCCCAGAGCCTTGCTCCGCATTATGCAGATTGGGGATCGCAATCAAGTGCAACAAGCCAGCGATCGCCTTGCTCGCAACTATCCCGACACCTACCCAGAAGCCTTACTGTTACTAACGGAACTGTCCCAAGAGAAGTTTAGGGATTTTGTCACTGCCCGCCGAGCACAGCAAACCCTTCTGGGGCAGTATCCTAGCTCTCCAAGTTCAGCCCAACTGCGCTGGCGCAATGCCCGCAACCAAGCCCGCAATGGCAACCTGCCAGAAGCGATCGCCACAGTCGAGACCATCATCAGCCAGAACCCTAACAGCGACATACTGGCGGAATCAGCATTTTGGGCGGGGCGTTGGTCTCAGCGACTAGGGAATACCACAGAAGCGAAGCGCTTTTTTACCACCGCCCTACAACTACAACCCGACTCTTACTTTGCATGGCGATCGGCAGTATTTTTAGGCTGGCAAGAGGTAGGCGACTTCAGCACTCTGCGCAATGTCAATCTACCCCTGCAACCCCAAAGTGCCCGCAATCCCCTGCCTGCTGTCTCCGATGTAGTGAATGAACTCTATTTAATTGGCTTAGATCGGGAGGCACACGACCACTGGCAGAACGAGATCAGAGGCAAACGCCTGCTCAGCCCCAAGGAGCTATTCAGCGATGGCATCCTGCGGCTGGGGGTAAATGACAACCTAAGGGGCATCAGAAATCTAGAGAGCCTAGCATGGATCGATGTCAGTCCTCAAGAGCGGGCAGAAGCCCAACAGCTCATGGCACTGCCCCAATACCAACACGCCCTCTATCCCTTCCCCTACTTTGCCCAAATCGAGCGCTGGTCTCAGCAGTTTCGCCTGCCCCCCGCTTTGGTGATAGCCCTAATTCGCCAAGAATCTCGGTTTGAGCCAGAAATTCTCTCCCGTTCTGGGGCAGTGGGCTTAATGCAGGTGATGCCCGACACAGGGGCATGGATTGCCCGCAAGCGGGGCATTCGCAGTTATTCCCTAAAAAATCCTGAAGACAATATCAACTTTGGCACTTGGTATTTGGACTACACCCACAACAGTTTTCAGAACAATTCCCTGCTAGCGGTGGCAAGCTACAACGCAGGCCCTGGGGCGATCGGGCGTTGGGTGCGGGAAAAGGGCATAGACGATCCTGATGAATTTGTCGAGAACATTCCCTACGCAGAAACAAGGGACTATGTTCCCAAAGTGTTTGGCAACTATTGGAACTATCTGCGCCTCTATTCCCCAGTAATTCAACAAAAAATGGCAACTTTGAGGTAGCATTACTCCTCTTACCCTATGGGAGAGGGCAAATCTTCCCCTCCCCAACAATTAACTCCATTGTTAAGAGACAACGGCTTTCCATTCTATTCATTCACAGCGAAAATCTTAGGAACTTCCCTTAGTAAACAGAACGGTTTTTGCTGGTATCAAGACTATCCAGACCACCGTGTAAAGTGATATACTCCCGCCACTCAACCTTGTTGCTAAACACAATTGGAAAACCCTAAACCGCTAATCAGCTGGAACTCCCTATAATTCTAGAATGGTTTTTCCACATGGTTTTGCCTTAGCGTGGCGCATCTTTATTCATATTCCGACTGTTGACTTATACCATCATATACGGACATTTTATGGCTAGCAATTCCTATGAACTTGGTTTTATACCAGCGACGAATTTTATCAGCTTGTTCTTTTTCTTTATTACTCAGCGAAGCCAACGGTCGTCTTTGCTCAATACTGACAAGGCGAAATAATATAGTTTTAATAGCTTCATCCTGTGTTAATCCTGGATTTTTACTTAAAGCTAGTTCCCACAGTTTTTCAATATCGGCTAGTTGATTTTCAACTACAGTGTAAATATCCAGAAAGTCTCTAGGGGCACCTCGATAAATGAGGGCAGTCATTTTTGAGGCTAAATTATCCTCCAATGTTTCGATTAAAAATTGAGAACACCTAAAGCAACTGGGTCAAGATTTTTGGGAATAATTGGTTGCATGAATTTAGATCATATACTCACAAGGGTCAGGATAATATCTAGCGTCAATATGATCTACCTCTTTCCAATAATCTTTTAATCCGTAATATACATTAGGATCATCCACTAATTCCCAACCAAAGTACTCTTGAAATGTTTGGTAAGCAGGAGAACTATAACAAGGATATTTACGGAAGATATGCTCCCAATTTGCAAATAATTTGAAGGTATCCTCTGTAGGCAAAATACCAAAGTCCCAAGCGGCGCAAACTCGGTGCAGATAATCTGCCTTGTCCTCATCAGTATCTAAACTAACCAATTCCTGATCTGGATACACAGAGTAATCTATATTCATCCGCCTAGCCTCACTCAGTCTAGCAAACTCCAAAACAGCAACAGCGTATGCAGTCGCCAGCGGTTAGCTAGCCCTATCCTAACATTAGTCTGCTACTGGCGCGGGGGTATCCCCGCTCTTAGCGCTACAGTACGGGGCTTATCTACCCCCGAACCCTTTCAGCTAAATAGCAGGTTATGCTATACTAACGAAGCACTGATTTTAGCAAAAAAATTTAGCCATGAGCCGCCGCTGTCAATTAACGGGTAAAAAAGCTAACAACGCTGTAACTATCTCTTTTTCTCACAAGCGCAACAAGCATTTGCAAGAAGTCAACCTACAACAGAAACGCATTTGGTGGGCAGAGGGCAAGCGATTTGTAACCCTGAGGCTATCGACCAAAGCGATCAAAACTCTACAGCACAAAAGCCTAGAGACCTTCGCAAAGGAAGCAGGTATTGATCTGCGCAAATTTTAGCGAATATGAGCAGTAGTCCCCTAGAGCGGTATGTGGGCAATACCCTCAGAGAACTGCGACAACGACAGGGACTGACCATTGCTGACATAGCCGATCACACGGGGATTTCGCGGGGCATGATTTCCAAAATTGAAAATGCCCAAACTGCCACTAGCCTAGAGACCCTAGAAAAACTGGCGAAGGCGCTGGGAGTGTCTCTGTCCACCCTGTTTCGCGACTACGATGTGCCCGAGGGCAGTGCTCAACTGGTAAAGCACAATTGCGGGATGGAAGTGGTGCGGCGCGGTACCAAGCGGGGGTACACCTACCACCTGTTAGCTTACGACCAAGGACCTGTAAAGCAGTTCGAGCCTTTTCTAATTACCATGGATGAGACTTCCGAGGTTTTTCCCGTTTTCGAGCATGTGGGCACTGAGTTTATCTACATGCTGGCGGGCAAGATGGAATACCAGCATGGGCAGAACAGTTACATTTTGTCCGAAGGGGACGCGCTCACTTTTAAGGGGCATATTCCCCACGGACCAAAAGCCCTGCTTGAGTTGCCGATTCGCTTTCTAGCGATTATTTTTTATCCCCAGAACCCAGTAGAATGAGCGATCGCCGTGTTCCTTTGCACTTGCAAATTTCTCAAGTATTGCGTCAGCGGATCGAGGACGGGGTTTATGGCGTAGGACAGCAACTGCCCAGTGAACATCAGTTAATGCACGAGTTCCAAGTAAGCCGCATTACCATAAGACGCGCTATTCATAACCTAGTGCATCAAGGACTGGCTGATCCCCAGCGTGGCAGGGGGGTATTCGTCAAGGGTCAGCGCAAGTGGGTCTATTCCCTGTCCAGCCCGTTGGTTTTTTTCGAAGAAGATATGCAACGCCAAGGGGTGAAACCAACTATTTGCCACTTGGAGTTCCAAGAGGTTAGCCCGCCGCCTCGGGTGCAAGAGATTTTGGGGACTGATCTAGCCTGTTTTCAGAGCAAAATTCTCCTGTTGGATGGTATGCCAGCGATCCTCGATAACAGCTATATCCTCTTGAAATTGGGACAGCGGTTTGCCAGCGAGTTAAAGACAGCTATGACTTTCCCCACCTTGGAACGCAACGGTATCCGTATTTCCAAGATAGAGGCAGTTTTGGAATGTATGCGGGCGGATCAGCAGTTGAGTGCCCATTTGGCTGTGCCGCTGGGGGAGCCGCTACTGGTCTATTGCTACACTGCTTATGATCAGCATCAGCAACCGCTGGTCTATGGCTCCGCTCCCTCGCGGGCGGATTTGCTCACCTATGCGGTAACTATCAACAGGTAACGGGGGCGGTTGCGCAAAACTCAAGCTACAATTCTCCCAGCAGGAGGAGCTAGGGGCTAGTATGCAGGGAGCCTCTTGGTGGCTAGGCTGGGGACAAGCTGTCCCCACTGCGGGAGCGACATGGAGCGATCAGGGACACCTCAGCGTGTTTGGGGCGACGGGGTATTGGGCAGTTAGCCCCTCCCAGCGGTTTGCCATTGTGGGCGACAGCGAGGGGGATTTGCTGGATATGGCTTGCGGCTGGGAGCAACAGGGCTGTGAGTACTTGCAAGGGGTGTCGTTTTTTTTTGCGATCGCCGTTTGGGATTTTCAGGACAAATGCCTCTGGTTGGGGCGGGATGGGGTGGGGGGCAAGACCTTGTACTACACTTGGCAGGGGTCAACGCTTTGGGTGGCGCCACGGTTGCGATCGCTGAAACCCTATCACCCACGCAAACTGCACTGGGTTGCCCTGCGGGAATACCTCTGCTGTGCTTTTGTACCAGGTACGCAAACCCTGTGGCAAGGGGTGCATCAATTAGCCCCTGGCACCCTATGGCGATTGCCCCATAAAGAAACCCTGATTTTCTGGCAACCCACCGTACACCAGCCAACTCTCCCTCCCGCTGATCTGGACACCTATGCCCAAGCCTTGCGGCGTTTACTGCTCCAAGTGGTGACCGAAAAGTTGGCAGGGGCTTCTCAAGTCGGCATATTTTTATCGGGGGGCATTGACTCCAGCGCTGTTGCCGCTCTGAGTGCCCAAGTTCATTCCTCAAAACCCATAGCCTATTCCATTCACTTCGGCAAAAACCTACCCAACGAATTGGCATTTTCGGGATTAGTGGCGCAACACTGCGGCTTAGAGCACATATTGCTGGAAATCTCCTTTGAGGATATGTGGCGTTTCTTGCCAGAAACCATGTTCCATCTGGATCAGCCCATTGGCGATCCCCTCACTGTCCCCAATTGGCTGTTGGCAAAACGGGCGCAATCTCAGGTCGCCCTAGTGCTCAATGGCGAGGGCGGCGACCCCTGTTTCGGCGGCCCCAAAAACCAGCCTATGTTGCTCAGTCAGACCTATGGCTATGATTTGATCACGAGCTATGGGCGATCGTTCCAAAAGTGTTTCGACGATTTACCCCAACTGTTACATCCAGAAATTTGGACAGCGGTCAAGGATGCCCCGTTCTTTTTTGCCCCCGATCTCGCAGATAGTAGCGTGGAACTACTGCAGAGGTTGTTTTTAATCAACATTAAATTCAAGGGAGCCAACCACATTTTGACTAAGGTGAACAATTTGCTGGGGTCAGCGGGACTGCAAGGGCGATCGCCCCTGTTTGATCCACGGGTAGTGGACTTTAGTTTGCGCATTCCCACCGCCTGCAAAGTGCAGGGAGCAGAGGAAAAAGTAGTTTTGAAGCGTGCCGTAGCGGATTTACTGCCCCCAGCCATTCTGCATCGTCCCAAAAGCGGCATGATGGTTCCTGTGCATAGAGGTTTTCAGGAACACTGGCAGAGGGCGGCACGCCACCTGTTGTGTGCTAAAAATGCCCAAATCGCTCCCTATGTACAAAGCGCAACGGTGCAAAATTGGTTGAGCTATCGCAATGATCCATGGCATCGCTACGGTGTTAAGTTATGGCTGTTGACCAGTTTGGAAATTTGGTTGCAACAGAACTAGGGCTTAGCCGAAACTTTCTACTCCATAAAAATCACTGTCGCCCAAGATCAATAAAGAGGTACTGCCGTCTTCTATGGTGTCCACTTGCGCTCCCAAAGACAGGCTACGGCTCAGGGCTTGGATGATTCTCTGCGGTGGGAAGAATTCCAACAATACATAGTTGCCTGCGTCTAACCATTGCAATTCTGCGGGGGACAGGGTACGGCGAATGTCTCGACTAAGTTTCAGTGCTGATCGCATAGCTTCTGTACTGTTGAGACTAAATACTGGCTTCTTGGCTGAGAGAATTTGGCGTGGCGAAAGACCGACATCCACCAGCAAATAATCCTGCCCGCCAAACCACTGGGGATCGTGGGTAACGGTGTGCAGACAGCGCAGACCATCCGCTGAGCAATCATGCAGCACATAAACTCCCAAGCGGGGGTTGCGCTTCGCCATGGTCATAATGGTTGGGAACAGACTGTAGGGATACCCCTGTATGCTCACCACACCGCTGTTGTACTCAAAGGGCACATTGTTGGCAATTAGCATTTTGGCAATGTCGTCGCTTTGACAGACAATCAGGCGATCAAAGCTGTAATTGGTCACCTCTTCACTGGGCAGGGGGAAAACATCCTCCATTACAGCTGGGGACAGCAATTTCTCAGGAGCACCGTGGGCTTGCGTCCACCTTTCTAGGAGTTCTGCAAACAATCCCTCAGAGACAGGTAGGGGGGCTTCTGGAGTTTTGGGAATGCGCCGCTGTTGCCAAAAGCTTAAGTTAATACTCCCCACACCCAATAACCCTAATACCAATGCAGATAGACCATTTTTCACAAAAAATAGCCCCAACAAACCTGCCACTATGGCAATTATTCCCAAATTTCTCAATGCTTTAGCCGCTCGCAAGCGCTCTCGGCGGAGTAGAGATAGGTTTTGACTTCTAAACCACAACCCCAATAACCATATAGCTATGTAAGCCAAACCAAGTATTGGTAGGGCAGAAGGGTTCCAAGACATCGGAAGGATAAAAAAGAGTGCAAGCAAGACAAAGATGAAGAAAAAGACAAATAAAAACGGTAAATCTTGTCTTTTCAAAGGATGCTTGGCGATCGCATAAAACAGTTGTTGTTTGGTAAAGTACAGCGTGCCATTTGCCGATATATCGTTGAGAATTTTTAGGAAAGCGGCATCGGTGATTTTTTTATCACCCATGGTGGTCGGTTCCAAGGCAAAAGGCGTGCCGCAGTTCTTACACCTGCCTTGATGCTCCTGGCGATCGCGCAGGTTGTTGTCAGTGCCACAGTT
>Ga0308417_1002349_pt1 | contig 12528 bp, 14 predicted proteins | sample HotsprSampleOS65_FD_203528 | JGI IMG/M metagenome (GOLD analysis project Ga0308417, IMG submission 203528) | Hot spring phototrophic mat microbial communities from Octopus Spring, Yellowstone National Park, Wyoming, United States - 20090730_OS65 ... | reverse complement strand
GGCCGGTGCGGCGGTGGGTGAGGTACGGGCGGAGCTGCTCACGCACCTCCGCAGCCGCGAGGCCGACCTCGACCTCGATCCCGGCGGCCCGCAGGCGGGCGAGTCCGCTGCCCGCCACCCGGGGGTCGGGATCCTCGAGGCCGACCACGACCCGGGCGATCCCGGCCGCCACCACCGCGTCCGCGCACGGCGGGGTGCGGCCGTGGTGGGAGCAGGGCTCGAGCGTGCAGTACAGCGTGCCTCCCACAGCCTCGGACCCGGCGGCACGCAGCGCCACCACCTCGGCGTGGGGGCCGGTGCGGCCGTCGGTGGCACCCTCGAAGCCGGGGTGGCCCGGCGCACCGGCGGGAACCACGACGGCCCCGACCCACGGCCGTGGGGAGGTACGTCGCCGCACGGTGGCCGCCACCCGCAGCGCCTGGTGCATGCGGTCGAGGTCCGATGGCCTCACGAGCCCAGTCTCGCCGATCCACGGGGCACCGCCGCCTCTGTCGGGCGGACCCCCACGTGACGGGCCCGCCCGACGCGCTCAATGGCCACCGGGGTCCCCGGCGAGCAGGCGCAGCGCATGGGGAAGCACGTCGAGCACCGCCTCGAGGCACTCGACGGCGCCGGCGGTCGAGCCCGGCGTGTTCAGGATCAGCGCCCGACCCCTGGTGCCCGCCGTGCCCCGCGCCAGCCGCCCGAGCGGGCTCACCGCCCGCATGGCCTCGGCCAGACCCGGAGCCTCCCGGTCGAGCACCACCTTCGTGCCCTCGGGGGTGAGATCGCGCGGGCCGAACCCGGTGCCACCGGTGGTCACCACCAGGCCGGCGAAGTTCTCGGCGAGCTCGACGAGCGCCTCGCCGACCTCCGTTCGGCCGTCGGGCACGACCCGGTGCTCGACCACCTCGAACCCGGCGGCGCGCAGCCGGGACGCCACCGCCGGGCCGCTGCGGTCCTCGCGTGTGCCCGCGGCCACCCCGTCGCTGACCGTGAGCACCTTCGCCCGCAGCCGCATCGGGTCCCCGCTCGCCATCGGGTGCACGCTAGTGCCCGGACGGGGCCCGGAGCCGGAGCAGGAACATCCCGTCCGTGCCGGCGTCCTGCGGGAGCAGCAGCGCGCCCCGGCCCCAGGGCCGCCACGGTGGCGGAGGCGGTTCCTCCGCCACCAGCTCCGGGTGGTCGGCGGCGAGCGCCTCGTCGAGACCCAGGGTCTCGGCGCCGGTCAGGGTGCACACGCTGTAGACGAACCCACCTCCCGGGCGCACGAGGGGTACCAACGCCTCGGCGAGCGCCCGCTGCAGGGCCGCCAGCGCGGTGACATCGTCCTCACGGATGCGCCAGCGGGCGTCCGGTCGCCGGTGGAGGGCGCCGAGCCCACTGCAGGGGGCGTCCAGCAGCACCCGGTCGAAGGCGGCCCGCCGGAAGGGTGGGCGAGTCCCGTCGGCGGCCACCACGGCCAGGCGGTCCAGGCCGAGCGACGCCGCGTTGCGGGCCACGAGTCCCGCCCGGGGAGGCCGCACGTCGGCGGCGACCACCAACCCGGCGGTGGTGGCCATGGCGGTGGCCTTGCCCCCGGGGGCGGCGGCGGCGTCGAGCACCCGCTCACCGGGGCGGACTCCCACGAGATCGGCCACCCACTGGGACGCCCGGTCCTGCACGTAGCCGTCGGCCCGCCGGTGCACGACCGGACGGCGGTTCATGGCCTCGAGCGCGGCGACGGCGTCGACGGCACCGAGGTCCTCGCTCAGCCGGCGAACGATCCAGTCGGGGTAGCTCAGCCGGGTGGCCGCGTCCGGCCAGCGCGGGGGCGTGTCGGCAACCCGCCGGAGCACGGCGTTGAGGAAGCCCCGGACCCGGCGGGGTGCGGCCCCGACGGTGGCGCTCACCGCCGCGTGCGGCGGCACCGCCGAGAACAGCAGCTGGTACACCCCCAGGCGCAGCCAGGTCCGCACGGTCGGGTCGGGATCGCGCAGCAGGAACGGCTCGAGCGCGGCGTCACAGGCACGCCGCATCCGGGTCGTGCCGTAGACGAGATCGGTCACCAGCGCCCGGTCCCGCTCCGTGAGCCCGCTGCGGGCCAGCGTCGCCGGGAGCACGAGGTTGGCGAACGCGCCCTCGTGCTCGATGCGGGCCAGTGCCCGTGCCGCCACTCGCCGGGCCACCGTGCCCGGTGTCTCCGGGACCGCGTCGCTCACCCGCCGAGCCGCTCCCCGGCCGCAGGCCGTGCGCCGTTGACCCACGCCCGGGCGTCGAGACGGGCTCGCCCCTCGGGTTGGACCACGGCGAGCTCGATGACCCCGCGGCCGGTCCCCACCGTGATCCCGTCGAGGACCCCCGGGGGCGGCCCGGACCGCTCGGGGTGGGCGGTGGCCTGCCACAGCTTGAGCCGGGAGCCGCGGAAGGTGGTGTGGGCGTTGCCCACCCGGATCCTCCGGGCGATCACCTCGGCCGGCTCGTCCCAGTGCACCTCCAGCTCGGCCGGGTCGAGCTTGTGTGCGTAGGTGGGCTCCCCCTGCTGGGGGGTCGGGGCGGGGAGGCCCTCCCGCAGGGTGCGCACCAGCAGGTCTGCGCCGGCCTCGGCCAGCCGGGCGCGCAGCGACTCGGCGGTCTCGTCGGCGCCGATGTCGAGCGCCACCGAGGCGTAGATCCCTCCGGTGTCGAGGCCCTCCTCGACACGCATCAGGCACACCCCGGTCCGCTCGTCCCCGGCGAGCAGCGCCCGCTCGACCGGGGCGGCACCCCGCCAGCGGGGCAGCAGCGAGAAGTGCAGGTTCACCATGGGCAGCCGCTCGAGCACGGATGCCGGGATGATGCGTCCGTAGGCCACCACCACGCCGAGATCGGCGCCGACCTCGGTGGCGCGCTCGAGCTCGTCGGTGACCGCCAGACCGAGCTGCAGTGCCCGGGCCTTCACCGGGCTGGGCGTGGGAGGACCGCCGCGGCCGCGCCGGCGGTCGGGCCGGCTGACCACGAGCGCCACGTCGAATCCGGCCTCCACCAGCGCGTCGAGCGGGGGCACGGCGACGGCGGGGGTTCCGAGGTACACGAGCCGACGGGGATGGGCCGGCGCCGGGGGGAGCATCGTGCGGCTACGGCAGCCGCAGCCCGCCCGCACCGGACGGGGCGGCCTCGGCGGCGCGCAGCCGCAGCTCCCGCAGTGCCCGGCGTGCCTCCCGGCGCTGGTCGTCGTCGAGGTGGTCGACCATGAGCACCCCGTCGAGGTGGTCGAGCTCGTGCTGGAACAGCCGGGCCTCGAGCTCGTCGGCTTCGATCTGGACCTCGTTGCCGTCGAGGTCGTAGCCGACGAGGAGGACCTCCTTGGGCCGGACGATCTCGAAGTACAGGCCGGGGATGGACAGGCAGCCCTCCTGGAAGACCCACTCGCCCCGGGACTCGCGGATCTCCGGGTTGATCAGCACGCCGGGCCGCTCGTCGTGGTCGTAGACGAACAGCCGCTTCTGGACCCCCACCTGCGGTGCGGCCAGCCCGAGGCCGGGCGCGTCGTACATGGTCTCGAACATGTCCTCGACGAGCTGGACCAGCCGACCGTCCACCTCCGTGACCTCGGCGGCCCGCTGGGTGAGGACCGGGTCGCCGATGATCCGGATCGTGTAGGGAGCCATGCAGCTCAGGGTAGCGTCGGGCCGGTGGCTGACCGCGGCCCTGATCACTACTTCAGCCCGAGACCGGTCACCGCCTCACGGCCGCGTGCGGTCACCCTGGCCCTGCCCGACCTGCGGGTCGAGCTGCGCAGCGACGCCGGGGTGTTCTCCGCCGACCGGATCGACCCCGGGACGCGCCTGCTGCTGCTGGAGGCGCCCCCACCACCGGCCGGGGCGGCCCACGTGGCCGACCTGGGTTGCGGGTACGGCCCGGTGGCGGTCACCCTCGCCCACCGCGCGCCGGGTGCGACCGTGTGGGCCATCGACGTCAACGAACGGGCGCGGGCGTGCTGCCGGCTCAACGCCGAGCGGCTCGGACTGCACGCCATCCGCGTGGTCGCCCCCGACGAGGTCCCCGACGACGTGCGGTTCGATGCGCTGTGGTCGAATCCGCCGGTGCGGATCGGCAAGGTTGCGCTGCACGAGCTGCTGGCCGGCTGGCTCGACCGGCTGACCCCGCGGGGCCGGGCCTGGCTGGTGGTCCGACGCCACCTCGGCGCCGACTCGCTCCAGCGCTGGCTGACCGAGCAGGGCTGGCGCACCGAGCGATGCGCCTCCCGCGCCGGCTACCGACTGCTCGAGGTGGCCCCACGCGGGGTGGACCGGTGAGCCGGACACTGCAGCCGACGGAGCTGAAGCGGCTCCACCGCCAGTGGCGGCGACGCACGGCGGGCCGGGTGGCACTGGTGCTGGAGGACGTGCAGAACCCGTTCAACGTGGGTGCGATCCTGCGCACGGCGGCGGCGTTCTCGGTCGAGGCGCTCTGGCTCGTGGGCTCGACCCCGCATCCCGACCAGCCGAAGGTCGCCAAGACCGCGCTCGGCTGCGAGCGCTACCTCACGGTGCACCGCACGGACGGCGTCGACGCCGCGGTACGGGCCGCCCGCGACCTCGGGTACCGGGTGGTGGGCATCGAGCTGGCCACCGACGCCCGCCCCCTCCACGAGGCCGTCCTGGGTCCCGAGGTCGCGCTCGTGGTCGGCCACGAGGACCGGGGGTTGAGCCGGGACGCCCTCGACGTCTGCGACGAGGTCGCCTACGTGCCCCTGCTCGGTCGGGTGGGCTCGCTCAACGTGGCGGCGGCGACGGCGGTGGCCGTCTACGAAGCCCGCCGCCGGGCCTGGGCCTGAGCCCGGCGGTCAGAGCCGGAGCGGATCGACCTCCACCCGCAGGCGCCCCGCCGGACGCGGGGTGCGGGCCAGGGCGTCGAGCAGCGGCTCGTGGCGGTCCGCCCGCAGCAGCCAGCGCCCGTCGGCCGGTCCCATCACCTCCACCCCTTCCGGGGTGCCCAACGCCGCCACGAACGCCGGCGCGGCCGCACCCGACACCACGGCCAGCGCCGCGACCGGCGGGAACCGGAGCAGCTCCCGGCGCGCCCGCTCGGCCGCTGTCACCCTGGCGGGGTCGGCGTGCAGGGCCGCCTGCACCACCTCGTGGTCCGGCAGGCGGGTCTGCACCACGACCCGCCCACGACGCTCCGCCCGCCCCCCGACGAGCCGCCCCGCCAGCACCACCAGCGCCAGCGCCTCCTCGGCGGCGCGGTAGCGGGGCGCGAGCAGCTCTTGGTCGAAGTCGAGGAACGCCACGACGTCGGCACGATCGATCCGGTGGAGCACGGCCTCGGTGCCCACGACCACGCGGGTCGTCGGCGTCGGTGCACCGGCGGTCGCCGAGGTCACCTCGGCCACGGGCTCACCGGCGAGGGCTTCGAGCTCTTCGCGCACCCGGCTCACCCCGGCCCGCAGGTTGCGCAGCACCGAGCCCCCGCACTCCAGACACACCACCGGCCGCCGGGCCCCGCACACCCGGCACTCCAGCATCCGGTCGGCCGCCTGCACCACGGTGCCGGCGCAGCGCTCGCAGCGGGCGAGCGCCCCGCAGGTGTGACAGGCCAGCAGCCGGGAGCGGCCCGAGCGGTTGAGGACGCACACGACCCTGGCGTGCGAGCGGAGGTGGTCGACCAGGCGCTCGGAGTACAGCCCGGCGCGCCGGGGGTCCTCGTCGCGCCGGTCGACGATGTCCACGATCGGCCAGCCGGCCCGTTCCTCGGCCCGAGGGGGCACGACCAGGCGGCCCCACGCGAGCGCCTCCAGCGTCGGCATCGGCGAGACCAGCACACAGGGCACCCCCGCCCGCCGGGCCCGCTCGACGGCCACGTCGCGAGCGTGCCAGGTCGGGGCCTGCTCCTGCTGGTGCGCCTCGTCGTGCTCGTCGAGCACGACCACCGCCGCCACCTCCGGCACAGGCGCCCAGGCGGCGGTCCGGGCCCCGACCACCGTGGTCCCGGCACGTGCCTGTGCCCACTGTCCGGGCAGGGTCGCGACACCCACCCCGGATCGGTGCAGCCGGCGGGCGAGGGTGGTGGCAGCGGCCAGCGACGGCGTGACCACCAGGGTGTGACCCCGGGCCGCCGCCGCCCGCAGCAACGGGAGCGGGTCGGCGACCGGTGGGAGGCGCAGCACCGCACGGCCGGCGGCGAGGGCCTCGGCCGCCAGCGGGTCGACCCCCTCGGTGGCCGCAGGTACGGGCGCCGGGGCCGGGAGCGAGCCGACAGCCCGGTCGGGGGAGGCGGTGCGCAACATCGACGCCCGCCGGCCCGCCCAGCGCCACGCGGCCCACTCGGCGAGCTCGAACAGCTCGGGGGGTGGGCCCCATCCGGTCACCTTGGCGATCGACCGGAGCTGCACCCCGGCCGGAGGCCGCACCGCGTCGGCCACCACCCACGCCCCGACCCGCCGACCGTGGAGCGGGACCCGCACCAGTGTGCCGACCCGCACCCGGCCGGCCAGCTCGTCGGGCACCAGGTAGTCGAAGGTCTTGTCGATGGCGGGCTCGACCGGCAGCACCCGCACGACGCGCCCCGCCGGTGCGGTGGCGCCCAGGGTCAGAGCCCCAGCGCCGAGCGCAGGTCGCTCACCCGGTTGGTGTGCTCCCAGGTGAAGTCCTTGTCGGTGCGCCCGAAGTGCCCGTAGGCCGCGGTCTTGCGGTAGATGGGACGGCGCAGCTCCAGGTCACGGATGATCGCCGCCGGCCGCAGGTCGAACACGTCCCGGACGGCTTCGGTGATGCGCAGGCGGTCGACGGTCTCGGTGCCGAAGGTCTCGACCATGATCGAGATGGGGTGGGCCATGCCGATGGCGTAGGCCACCTGCACCTCGCACTTCTCGGCCGCCCCGGCCGCCACCAGGTTCTTGGCCACCCAGCGGGCGGCGTAGGCGGCCGAACGGTCGACCTTGGAGGGGTCCTTCCCCGAGAACGCCCCACCCCCGTGGCGGGCCATGCCCCCGTAGGTGTCGACGATGATCTTGCGCCCGGTCAGCCCGGCGTCACCGACCGGTCCGCCGATCACGAACCGCCCGGTCGGGTTGACGTAGACCTCGTAGTCGTCGTCAGCGAACTGGGGCGGGACGCACGGGCGGATCACGTGCTCGATGAGGTCGGGGCGGATCACCTCGTCGCGCTCGACGCCGTCGTTGTGCTGGGTGGAGATGAGCACGGTGCGCAACCGGACCGGCTTGCCGTTGACGTAGTCGAAGGTGACCTGGGTCTTGCCGTCGGGTCGCAGGTAGGGCACCGTGCCGGCCTTGCGCACCTCGGCCAGGCGCTCGGCCAGGCGGTGTGCCAGGTGGATGGGCAGGGGCATGAGCACGTCGGTCTCGTTCGACGCGAACCCGAACATCATCCCCTGGTCCCCGGCGCCCTGCTTGTTGAGCAGGTCCTCGCCGGACAGACCGCTGCGGACCTCCTCGGAGTCGTCCACGCCCTGGGCGATGTCGGGTGACTGCTCGTCCAGGGCGACCATCACCCCGACGGTGGAGCCGTCGTAGCCGTAGGACTCCCGGTTGTAGCCGATCTCGTTGATGGTGGACCGCACGATCCCGGGGATGTCCACGTAGGCGTTGGTGGTGATCTCCCCGCCGATGATGGCCAGCCCCGTGGTGACGAAGGTCTCGCAGGCCACCCGGCTGTGGGGGTCCTCGGCCAGCAGGGCATCCAGGATGGCGTCGCTGATCTGGTCCGCCATCTTGTCCGGGTGCCCCTCGGTGACGGACTCCGAGGTGAAGGTCCAGCTGGTCACGTGTGCTCCTCTGCTCGTCGTGCCCTCGTCGCCACCACGGTGTCGAACACGGCCCGGGCGACGGCCCGCTTGTCGGTCAACGCACCATCATGCTCCACGCCGCGGGGTGACAGGATCAGCACCTGGTTCGTGTCGTGCTCGAAGCCGACGCCGGGCCGGGACACGTCGTTGGCCACGATGAGGTCGAGGTGCTTGCGCTCGAGCTTGGCCCGGGCGTTGGCCACCACGTCGTCGGTCTCGGCGGCGAACCCCACGAGCACCTGCCCGGGCGGCTTGCGTTCGCCGAGGTCCACCAGGAAGTCGTGGGTGGGCTCGAGCTCGATGGCGGCCGGACGGTCCGTCTTCTTGATCTTGTGCGCCGCCACCTGCGCCGGGCGGAAGTCGGCCACCGCCGCCGCCATGACCACGACGTCCTGGTCGGCGGCGAGGGGCACGACCACGGCCTCCATGTCGGCTGCGCTGGACACGGTGATCACCTCCGCTCCGGCGGGGGCCGGGCGGTCGACGGTGGTCACGAGCGTGACCTTCGCCCCCCGGGCGAGCGCCTCCTCGGCGAGGGCGTAGCCCTGCTTGCCCGAGGAGCGGTTGGTGATGACCCGGACCGGGTCGATGGCCTCCCGGGTGCCGCCGGCGGTGACGAGCACCCGCCAGCCCTCCATGTCCCGGGGGGCGAGGGCCCGCTCGACGGCGGCCAGCACCGTCTCGGGCGAGGCCAGTCGGCCCGTGCCGAGGTCACCGCCGGCGAGACGGCCCGACTCGGGCGGCACGATGGTCACCCCGCGGCGCGCCAGCAGCGCCAGGTTGTCCTGCACGGCGGGGTGCTCCCACATCTCGGTGTGCATCGCCGGGCAGACCACCACGGGCGCCCGGGTGGCCAGCAGGGTTGCGGTGAGCAGGTCGTCGCTGATGCCGGCGGCATAGGAACCGATCAGTCGTGCCGTCGCCGGGCAGACGAGCACGAGATCGGCGCGCTGGCCGAGCCGGGTGTGGGGGATCGGATCGCGCTCGTCCCACAGCGAGGTCTGGGCGGGCTCGGAGGCGAGCGCCGAGAAGGTGACCTCCCCGACGAAGCGGGTGGCGCCCTCGGTGAGCACGGGAGCCACGTGCGCTCCGGCGTCGACCAGGCGCCGGCAGACCTCGACGGCCTTGTAGGCGGCGATCCCGCCGGTGACGCCGAGAACGATCGTGCGGCCGGCGAGCACCCCCTGCTCCTCCGGTCGCGCCGGCTACTCGGCCTCGGCGGGCACAGGCTCCGCCTCGGCGGGCGCCTCCGGCTCCGGCTCGAGGTCCTGCGCCTGGATCTTGTCGGCGGCGATCTCCTCGAAGGCGATCGACAGGGGCTTGCGGGCGACCGAGGCGACCTGTGGCGGGATGGTCGCGCCGAGGCCCTCACCGAGCTGGCCGAAGTACGAGTTGATCTGCCGGGCACGCATGGCCGCCAGCGTCACCAGCTTGAACTTCGACGGGACCCGCTCGAGGAGGTCCTCGATCCGCGGGTACATCATCGAGTCGTGCATCTGGGTCATCGCTGCTCCCCGGAGTCGGATGCGGGCGGCCCACCACCCTACCAGCAGGTCCGCCCGGCCCGCGAACCCCACGACCTCAGCGCCCCGCCCGGGTCGCCCTCGCCTCACGCACCAGCCGGGCGAGCTCTTCGACCGTGCGGTCGAGGTCGTCGTTGACCACCTCGATCGCCCCGAGGCCCCGGGCGGCGGCCACCTCCTCGCGGGCCAGGGCCAGCCGGCGCTCGATCTGCTCGGGTGGGTCGCCACGCCGCCGCAGGCGCTCGGCCTGGACCTGCTCCGAGGGGGCCACGAGCAGCACGAACAGCGCGTCCGGCACAGCCCGCAGGACCTGCGCGGCCCCCTGCACGTCGATCTCGAGCAGCAGGTCCGTGCCCTCGGGCATCCCGGTGGGCGTCGGGGTGCCGTAGAGCTCACCGTTGAACTCGGCCCACTCGAGGAAGCCGCCCTCGGCGATCCGGGCCTCGAACGTGGGTCGGTCCACGAACGTGTAGGCGTCGGGGGGCTCGCCCGGGCGGCGGGGCCGGGTGGTCCACGACCGGCTCAGCCACAGCGACGGGTCGGCGGCGACCAGGCGGGACACGACCGTGCCCTTGCCGACGCCTCCGGGCCCGGAGACGACGATGATCACGGCGGCGCCGCCGGCGGTCAGCCGGAGAACGTCTCGAGCAGCGCCCGGCGCTGCTGGTCCCCCAGCCCGCGCAGGCGGCGGGTCTCGCTGATGCCGATCTCCTCCATCGCGCGCCGGGCCCGTACCTTGCCGACACCCGGCAGGGACTCGAGCACCGCCAGGACCTTCATCTTGCCGACGACATCGGAGGTGTCGGCCTGCTCGAGCAGCTCGGCGAGGCTCAGCGAGCCCATCTTCAGCTTCTCCTTGAGCTCGGCCCGGGCCCGACGGGCCTCGGCGGCCTTGGCGAGGGCCTTGGCACGGTCCTCGGGGGAGAGTTGCGGTGGCAGCGGCATGGATCCGACCCTAGCAAGCCGGCTCCCGGCCGGTCGGGTGACCGCCGCCGCAGCGCCGCCGTCGCCCCGCCCTCAGGGTCGGGTCAGCTCCTCGGCGAGCGCCACGGCGGCGGCCACCGGGTCCGGGGCGGCGGTCACCGCCCGGCCGACGACCAGCAGGTCCGCACCCGCGTCGAGCGCCTGCCGGGGAGTCGCCGCACGGGCCTGGTCGTGGGTGGCCGAACCCGCTGGTCGGATGCCGGGCACCACGGCGAGCAACCGGGGGGCCAGGACCTTGGCCTGACGCACGTCGGCCGCGGCGCAGACCACCCCGGCACAGCCCGTCTCCACAGCCAGCGCGATGCGGTGGGGGACGATGTGCTCGGGTGCGGTGTCGTCGCTGGTCAGCACCGTCACCGCCAGCGGGTACGGGGCCGCCAGCCCGGCGGCGGCGGCTCCCTCGTGCAGACCCTCGACACCGGCGCGCAGCATGGTCGCGTCGCCCCGGGCATGGAGGGTGAGGTACCGGGCGCCGAGCGAGCCCAGCACCCGCGAGGCGCGCCGCACCGTCGTGGGGATGTCGAGCAGCTTCAGGTCGACGAACACGTCGAAGCCGGCGTCGACCAGGCCGCCGATCGCGTCGGGACCGGCAGCGCTGTAGAGCTCGAGGCCCACCTTGGCGACCCCGAACCACGGGTGCAGCAGGCGTGCCAGGCGCAACGCCTCGACCAGGTCGTCGACGTCGAGCGCCAGGGCGAGTCGTGTCCGCACCTGCTCAGTGCCGCTCGACGCCATCACCTCACCGCTCATGGGCCCCTCCGATCAGCTCCCGCACGGCGGTGACCCCGTGCGACCGGCACCACGCCGCCAGCTCCCGCCGCACCCGCTCGACCGCCCGGGGATCGGCGAAGGTGGCGGTGCCGACCTGCACGGCGCTGGCCCCGGCGAGCAGCAGCTCCACGGCGTGCACACCCCGGGCGACGCCACCCACGCCGACGATGGGCAGGTCGGGAAGCGCACGGTGCACGTCGTACACCGCCCGCACCGCGATGGGGTGGATGGCGGGTCCGGACAGCCCACCGACCCCGCGGGCGAAGCACGGTCTGCGGGTCTCGGGATCGATCGCCATGCCGAGGACCGTGTTGACCAGCGTCACCGCCTCCGCACCCGCCTCGGCCGCGGCTGCGGCGATCGGCACGAGATCGGCGACGTTCGGGCTCAGCTTGGCCCACAGCGGACGCCCGCAGGCCCGCGACGCCGCCACCGCGGCGGCGGTGGCGGCCGGCGAGTGGGCGAAGATCTCGTCGCGGGCGTGGTGGTTGGGGCACGACAGGTTCACCTCGACGGCCACCACAGCCGGTGGGGCATCCGCGAGCAGCTCGGCGGCCCGGGCGTAGCCGTCGACATCGGTGCCCCAGATGCTGGCCACCACCCGGGCCCCGGTGGCCAGCACCGCCGGCAGCTCGTCGCTGAGCCAGGCGCGCACCCCCGGTCCCTGCAGGCCGACGCTGTTGAGCATCCCCGCCGGGGTCTCGTGCAGTCGGGGTGGGGGGTTCCCCGGCCAGGGCTCGGCGGACAGCGACTTCACCACGACCGCGCCCAGGCGGGACAGGTCGACGTAGCGGGCGAGCTCGTCACCGTGGCCCGCCGTGCCCGAGGCGGTCATCACCGGGTTCGCCAACCGGACGGTCCCCACCGCCACCGACAGGTCGGTGCCGGCCGGCCGAGACCTCATCGTGTCAGCCTCACAGGGCCAGCCGGAGCTGATCGTCGTCGCGGCGGTGGTAGGACTGCAGGCTGCGCACGCGGATCTCGTGACGGGTCCAGTCGGCGATGCCGTTGGCGGCGGCCAGCCCGGCGGCGGCGGTGGTCAGCAGGGGCACGCCGTGCTGACCGGCGGCAGCCCGGATGTGGGCACCGTCGGCGCGGGGGCCACGCCCACGGGGGCTGTTGATCACCAGGTCGACCTTCCCGCTCGAGATGAGCTCGACGGCGTCGTGGCCGTCCGGCTCACCCAGCTTGGCCACCACCGTGGCGACCGGCACCCCGGCGGCCTCGAGCCGCGCTGCGGTGCCGGAGGTGGCGGCGATCGAGAACCCGAGCTCGACGAACCGGCGGGCGGTACGCACCCCCACGTCCTTGTCCCGGTCAGCCAGGGAGAGGAACACGGTGCCACCCGTGGGCAGGCGGGTCCCGGCGGCCAGCTGTGCCTTGGCGAACGCCAGGCCGGTGGTGCGGTCGATGCCCATCACCTCCCCGGTGGAGCGCATCTCGGGCCCGAGCACGGCGTCGGCGTCGGGGAAGCGGCTGAAGGGCAGCACCGCCTCCTTGACCG
>Ga0308417_1002348_pt1 | contig 12528 bp, 8 predicted proteins | sample HotsprSampleOS65_FD_203528 | JGI IMG/M metagenome (GOLD analysis project Ga0308417, IMG submission 203528) | Hot spring phototrophic mat microbial communities from Octopus Spring, Yellowstone National Park, Wyoming, United States - 20090730_OS65 ... | reverse complement strand
TTATTGACGATGATGGTTCACCCACGTTGTTCATTGATAACGTAACGGTGATCGAAGGCAACCCGCCAGATATTATTAATGCTATCTTCAATGTGCGCCTATCGGCTGCCAGTGGCAAGCCCATCACCGTCGATTATGCTACCCAGGACGGCACGGCCACGGTCGCCGATAACGACTATCAGCCACGCACCGGCACCCTGACCTTCGCGCCTGGACAGACAGTCAAGACGATCAGCGTGCCGGTCATTGGCGACAACCGAGACGAGGATGACGAGACCTTCTTCGTCAACCTGACCAATCCAGTCAACGCCAGCATTGCCGTGGCGCAAGGCATCGGCACCATTATTGATGATGACAACCCGCCCACGCTCTCGATCAACAATGTGACACAGGCAGAAGGCACGGGTGGCACCACCACACCCTTCGTGTTCACCGTCAGCCTGTCGGCTGCCAGTGGCAAGCCCATCACCGTCGATTATGCTACCCAGGACGGCACGGCCACGGTCGCCGATAACGACTATCAGCCACGCACCGGCACCCTGACGTTCAATCCTGGCCAGACCACCCGCACCATCACCGTCCCGGTCTATCACGATGACCTGGACGAAGACGACGAGACCTTCCTCGTCAACCTCACCAATCCGGTCAACGCCAGCATTGCCGTGGCGCAAGGCATTGGTACGATTGTGGACGATGACGTCCCACCCGCCCTCTCGATCAACAATGTGACACAGGCAGAAGGCACGGGTGGCACCACCACACCCTTCGAGTTCACCGTCAGCCTGTCCAACCCCAGTACCCGCGAGATTACCGTGGACTATGCCACCCAGGATGGCACGGCCATCGTGGCGGATAACGACTATCAGCCACGCGCCGGCACCCTGACCTTCGCGCCTGGACAGACAGTCAAGACGATTAGCGTGCCGGTCATTGGCGATAACCGTGACGAAGACGACGAGGCCTTCTTCGTCAACCTCACCAATCCGGTCAATGCGGCCCTGGACGTGGCCCAGGGGTTGGGCACGATTGTGAATGATGACGTAGCACCGACCGTTTTCTTCAGTCACGAGACCCTCACCGTCAACGAGGGTGACGGCACAGTGTTTATATTTGCCCGTCTCAGTACTCCATCCGGACGCACAGTAACGGTCGATTACGCCGTAACTGGCGGCAGTGCTACTCCCGGTGACGACTATGTGTTGAATGGCACAACCTTAACGTTTAACCCGGGCGACCTCAGTCGCGCCTTTACCATTGATATTATTGATGATACGCTGGCCGAGGACACCGCAACGGTTGAACTGGCGCTGAGCAACCCGCAGAACGCGACCCTGGGTGCACCGGCCACCTTCAGGCTGGCGATTGAAGATAACGAGCCAGACGTGCAGTTCCGCCACGCCAATTATAGCGTCACCGAAAATGTAGGCACCGCGACAATCGAGGTTGTTCTGAGCCATGCCTCCAGCGTCGAGATTACCGTGGATTATTTTACGGAAAATGGCCCGGCCCCCGGTGCAACTGCAGGCACAGACTACATTGCTACCGGTGGTACCCTGACCTTCGCACCCGGACAGACCAGCCGCACCTTCGGCGTTCCCATCCTCGATGATGGTATTGGCGAACCGGACGAGCGCATTCGGTTGCGGCTACACAATCCCAACCAGAACGTCCGGCCAGGTACTCGTGACACGGCTATCCTCACCATTATGGACGATGAGCCGCGAGTGCGGTTCAGTGCCACCAGCTATACCGTGGCCGAAAACACCGGCACAGCAACGGTCGAGGTCGTGTTGAGCAAACCCTACCACGAAGAGGTAACGGTTGAGTATTACACCGAAGATGGCCCGAACCCGGGTGCAACCGCTGGCCTGGACTATGTTGCTACCGGTGGCACCCTGACCTTCGCACCGGGACAGATGAGTCGCACCTTCAGCGTTCCCATCCTTGATGATGGTATCGGTGAGCCGAACGAGCGCATCCGACTCCGGTTGCGCCGGCCAACAACTATTCCTGCGGGCACATGGAATACCTACCTGAGCAACCCAAACAACGTCTTGCTCACCATTGTGGATGACGAACCGCGTGCCAGCTTCCAGTTCAGCGCAACCTATCCTGGCAATGTCAGTGAAAATATCGGCACAGCAACGGTCGAGGTCGTGTTGAGCAAACCCTACCACGAAGAGGTAACGGTTGAGTATTACACCGAAGATGGCCCGAACCCGGGTGCGACCGCTGGCCTCGACTATGTTGCTACCGGTGGTACCCTGACCTTCGCGCCCGGTGTTACCAGCCAGACCTTCGACATTACTATTCTGGACGATGACCTGCCAGAAGCAAACGAACGCATCCGGTTGCGACTACACAATCCCAGTGCTAATGCATCGGTTGGCGAGCCGGTGAATCTGACGATCATAGACGACGAGCCGCGGCTGCAGCTCAGTAGCGACAGCTATACCGTGCAGGAAGATGCAGGCACAGCCACGATCACCGTTGTGCGCACTGGCCGTACCGATTGGCCCGTGACAGTCGATTATGCGACCGGTGACGACACGGCCACTGCCGGGAGCGATTACATACCAACCGGTGGCACCCTGACCTTTGCGCCCGGTGTTACCAGCCGCACTTTTGAGGTTCCAATCATTGATGACCTGTTAGACGAACCGGATGAGCGGGTGCGCCTGACGCTGAGTAGTCCCAGCGCCAACGCCCGCCTGGGTTCGCCTGCCGAGGCAATCCTGACTATCCGCGACAACGACCCACCGCCCACCGTCAGTTTTGGTGCCACCAGCTACAGTGTCAACGAATGTGACGGTCAGATCATTATTCCAGTGACGCTGAACACACCATCGAGTCGTATCGTGCACGTACAGTATGCAACCAGCAATGGCACAGCCACGGCAGGAAGCGACTATGTCCAGCAGAGCGGCACGCTCACCTTTATTCCGGGACAGACAACCAGGACAATCACGATGAAAATCATTAATGATACCATTACCGAAACCGATGAAACATTCCATATTGATTTAATGCATTTCAATAATGCAACCCCAGGAACGATTATTACCACCCAGGTGACCATCATTGACAACGATTAAAAATGATGATCCATAGACACAGACCACCGTGATGTTGAAGGATATGTCGTAACGACTGTTGTCGGTTCTACACGCCGCCTGTCCTGACAACTGTTATCCGTTCTACACGCCGCACCTGCTATCAATATGGACATTGTGCAGAGGATCAGAATCATTGAGGCTACCCCGTGCCGAACAGGTCGTACCTCACATCCGCACCACGTACCTTCGTCAAAATAAGGTATAATGGATATAGAGCAACCAGCTACAGACCCGGTTGATCCGCCGCACAGCGATTGTCAGTTCAACTGTTGTCTCTGATTGGCTTTGCAGTATATGAGGCGAATAATGGCATGCGAAGAAGTACAGGTATATGACACCTGGCATTCCCATGTGATCTGGATAGATATCCGCATGTCGGTGATGGATGGCAATACTGCCACCCGGCAGATCAAGTCTCGATTGCCCATCGAGGGCTGTGATCAACCGCTGTCCGGTCGTTTCCGGGTAGTGACCTATGCGTGTGAGCACACCACTATGCTAACAGGTATCGAGTCATTGCGAGACCAGTATGCCTGACCTGTCTCCACCGTCGCACACGGCCAACATTATTGTTGTGGACGATACGCCCGATAACCTGCGGCTCTTATTTAGCGTCCTGGTTGAACAGGGCTATCGTGTACGTCCGGTACCATCGGGCAAAATGGCGCTGGTTGCGATTGAGAAGGAGTTACCGGATCTGATTTTGCTCGATATTATGATGCCGCACATGGATGGCTATGCCGTCTGTGCGACCTTAAAAGCCAGCGCTCGCACCAGAGACATCCCGATCATCTTCTTGAGTGCACTTGATCGCATAGAGGACAAAGTCAGGGCGCTGACCGGTGGCGGGGTCGATTATATTACCAAACCATTTCAGACGGCCGAGGTGCTGGCACGGGTGGCGAACCATCTGGCCCTGCAGCGCATGCAAAACCAGTTACGCGACCAGAATGCCGCGCTGCATGAGGCAAACGCGCAACTCCAGCGACGCAACCACCAGATGGAACTGCTCAACCAGATGAGCGTCTTTCTACAGCGGGCCGAGTCGTCACAGCAAGCAATTGATCTGAGTCTGCCGTTTATCCGTCAGCTCTTCAGTACTCTGCCAGGGGCACTCTACCTGCTTAACGACAGTCAAACCATGCTCGAGCAGGTGGCAGCCTGGGGGTTAACCACACCGCACGTTGAGCAACTGGCTCCCGATGATTGTCAGGCCTTTGCGGGTACACGCATGCATCTGGCTGAAGATCCAGCCGATGCCTATGAATGCACCCACTGCCGGGCTGCCTGTGTCTTACCATATCTATGCATTCAGTTGCAGGCCCGAGGCGAGATACAGGGCTTGCTCTATCTCCGCCATATGACCAGCACGGCCACGGAGTTTGGCGACTACTGGCAACGCCTGGCGACCATTGTAGCCGATCACCTGGCGTTATCGTTATCCAATCTACATCTGCTATCGCGCTTGCAGCAGCAGGCCGCTCAAGGATCGCACAGGTCATTTTCGGCCAACCAGCGCACTATCCCGGAGGCGTGAACCTTTCACGTGTCGGTTTTTTGCGGTCGGGGCTGGCACGGAGACCAGCTCCGCCGCATCCTCATACGCCGGTAGGATAGCACAGCCGTGCGCACGCCCATTTTGGTAGAGCAGCACTTTGTCTCCTTGGAACCAGATAGTTTGAAACAAATTCTACGAACTGGCTGCCACCCGTCCCCTGGCAACCGTTATCTTTTTGCCTCAGGTGCCGGGGCATCACCGTCAGAGCGCCTGACACGCCCCCCTGAACAGGCAGGCATCACCAACGTCGGAGCGCCCACTCCACTGCCGCTCTCCTTTGTGAACGGCCGGGGTTCAACGAACAACCAGTGGCAGAAAGACTCGGTTCTCTGCCACCGGGCGCCATGCAGCCTCAAGCGCCAGGCCATCCGTAGTGACCGGTCCCGTCACGCCACTGGATACGTCGAGCCACCAGATATCGGTTCTGCCATCGAACCGTTCCAGGGTATACACCAGGTAGGCACCATCTGGCGACCAACTGAGACTGCTGACGCTGCGTCCATGATCGGCGAACAGGAGCATACGCGGATCGCTGAGATTCTGACGATCATAGAGCATGATCGCAAAGGTGCGCTCGCTCACATCCGCCGACGGGCTGGTCGTCTGGCGCACCACGGCGAAGCGCCGTCCATCAGGCGCCCATACAGGCGATCGATCCGCACTATGGGCGATCAGGCGGGTCTCGGAGGGCGGTTGAGCGCCCGGATCACCTTCCCAAACCCCATCAGTGCGATTGCTACGCGACGGCGAGAGATCGAAGCCATCGAACAACACCTGCCCGCTTCGATTGATACTCGGTCGAGCCGCGTATTGCGCCAGAGTCGATGCAACTGGTGAAGGGGGGGTCACGCTTACAATAGCGGACGTCCCTCCCTGTGCGAGTCTCCCGTTACAAAAGACACCAAACCCTGTCTGTGTCAGGGCCATACGGTTATTGTCAGGCAACCACTCGATGCTGGAAATCCTGATAATCAGCGAGGGCGTTTCTGTCGGATTTCCTGGATCAGGAATGAATGGGCAACGTGATCCCTTGCGGCTCTGCGTCTGGTACACCTGCCGGGCACCGTCGCCATTTGCCTCGATCACGGTGACCGCAGAAGCGCTCAGATTGTTCTGCGGGTCAGGATCAGGCGTGGGCCAGGGCCAGGTATTGTTATCAACAACGGCAATACGTTGACCGTCGGGCGACCAGGCGGGATATCGGACAGTATCGAGCAGACCGCGATAGATCAGTTGTGCATTCGTGCCATCTGTATCCATCCGGTACAGCCAGCGGTTTTGCCCCTCGGCGCGAATGACCGCTAGCGGACGACGGCCATCGCCACGGAGTGCCGGCGGCAACGGTGAAGCGGCCGTGCGACCGTCGGCGGCAATCACCTGAACATTATCGATCAGCAACGCTGCATCGGATCCGACTTCTGTTCCCCCCTGAATAACAATCGAGAACTGCAGCGTCTGCCCGCGCACTCGTTCGAGACGCTCACCCTGGAGCACGGTACGATACAACTGCCACCCTGGCGGTTGGTCGGTTGGGAACGTCCCCAATTTGACGCCGATCAGATTCGGATCGAACTGATAAAAACTATTGGCAAGGAAAACATCCACCGTTGTGCCTGTGGCGGCGCGAAACCAGAAGGAGACGGTGACGGCGGCGGCATTGCCTGGAATACTGACCTGCTGGCTCAATATCTGCTTCGGTGTTGTGAGATCGGGGAGTTGTGGGCAATCGCTGCCATCGGCTCCGATACCCATAATGGCTGCATAGCGCCCGGAGTAGACAAACTCAGCACCAGCCGCTTGAGCGTCCACGAGTCTAACATTGCCACATCCTGTCCAGGATTCGCCCTGTTGCTCAAAATCGCCGTTCTGGATCAGATTTGACGTACTCATCAGATCCTGAGACAGCGGCGATGCAATCCCAACACTACCCGAAAATCCGAATACGCAAACGAAGAGTATGATTCGCTGGATAACACTAACCATAAAATACAGTTCCCTTCCATTGAGTTTATCGGACTTTGATGTGCACTCTGTTGTTTCAGGACTGAATCAAACCATAGTACTCAAAATGTTATCCTTGTGCTGCCTGATAGCACCCGGCTCAGCCGCCGCGACCGAGGTGGCACAGCCGAGGGAGCAGTCGGCTGGAGTGAGTTGTTAGCCACGAGTGTGGGATTGGGGCAATGCCTGAGCCAATAAGTCTGCGACTCTTCTGGCTGCCTTTTCTCCAGCGTGCTGCTTGATCAATCCTTCCTTGGCTGTTCCAACGATTGATAGCTTGGTTACATTGTCTGTGGTTGACACTACCTGGACTTCCACAAGAGCCGGATTGAGATTCCATAATCCCGACCCTACGACCGCACAAACCGCAGGTTTGTCAGGATCAGTTCTGCGGTCTTCGATTATCTTTCCCTCCTGGCTCAATATGGTCAAAACGTTCTCTAATGCTGTCTCTGGCGAACTACTTGTCTCCATCGTGAGCTCAAGAATGTTGTTGGGCAGCAATCCGGCTGCCAGCCTGGCACCAGGCCCTCCAAGCTTACCAATTTCACGTGAGAGGATTTTGTCTTTCTCTTGTGGCATATCTCCCTCTTCCAGTTGGGCTTATCTCGCGGCTAACCAGATCACGTTATCCCTGCCTTGCAAATACACTTCCACCTTTCTTTGCTATGGCATCCAAAATGTGCCGCAGATAAACCGTGTCATCACGCTTTATAGATCAACCGCAGATCATCCTTGATCCTCTCTCGAAATCATTTCCCACTGAGGGACGTATTGCGACATGCTAGCACCGATTGTGCATTCCTGATGTCTGGTTCATTGTAACCACATGCTGCCCCGCGGTCAAAAGGTGATCGGCCATGCCCACCCCAACACTTCTCGACCCGGTGCATACCGCCATGCACCGGAAACACCCTGTGATCCGTCCGGAAAACGCATCGGTCCCGTGGGTCAAACACTCTATTCTGTTCCACAACGAACAGCCCCCCTCCGATGGGCGTCGCTGCGGTGGAGGCCTTTTTGACCCATCTGGCCGGAGATGAACATGTCGCTGCGTCCACGCACAACCAGGCCCTGTCCGCCCGGCTTTTTCTCTCTCAGGAGGTGCTGCACACCGAACGCGGCACGATGAACGCCGTCCGTGCCCGCACGGACAAACGCATGCCGTCGATCCTCACCAGGGATGTGGTGTGCCCGGTCATCTCTCACCTGGCCGGCGTGCATGCAGTGATGGCCCGGTTCCTGTATGGCAGCAGACTGCGCCGGTTGGTATGCCTGCGTCTGCACGTTCAGGAGTGCGGATTCCATCCCCATGATACACATTTCAAACTATTCCTATATCGACCATCCAGACTTCGATCCGCTTTCGGTAGGTAGCGGCCGCCACAGCGTTGCGCGGTTGATCGTAGTGGAGGCGACACTCACTGTCAGCACACACCGAACGCCCAAAGTTTCGCCCGGCTCCGGGCCGCGCCGGCGGCGTCCGTGTGCAAGGCGGTGTTGGACGGCCATATCTAGTAGTTTAGAACTCAGTTTGACTTTTGCCACAAGATGACGCAGATTGATACGTGTATACGCAATGAGATGAAATCCACGAAAATACACACTTTTTTGTTCATATCGGACAAGTAATCGTCGAAACTTGTCAATCCATTGCTGGCGTTCTCTAGCCTGATGAGCATTGGGACGAGATGGTGCCATCAAAAACTGTGATCGCATCTTTTGTAAAGTCTCTCTTTGGTGTTTAATCTGCTCAAGAGTTTCTGTTGTTATAGTACTTTTGATTTCAGCTGTCAGTAGTGCTATTTCACAAGGCACAATGGCTGTATCATTGACGAGCGAAATAGTTGGAAGTTCAGAATTATTAACAAAAATCATATCCAATTGTGGCGTTATATTTCCATGCATGTCACAGATGAAACCCGAAACTGGATGAAACTTTGGTGGGGAACTCAGTTACCCTTTCTTACCGGTGCTTTGACGTATTCGGAAGCCATGCGGTGCAAGTCCATCCTCAGCGTGGTTCAGAAAAATGGCGGATATCCCTGTAGCCGTGCTATCAGGCATGTATCTTGAAACAGATGAAAGATATGGGGGTATTGATACCAAAGGAATCTCGACCGTGTGCGCCTCACGATGAGAGATGTCATCACATGGATCTCGAAAGACGATATCCTTGAAACAGAACGTTCTCTACCTTCATAGTAGACGGAAAGCGCTGTGCGCGTATCCGGTAGCGAATTTTTTCTGGACTTGTTCGTTTTTTGCATCGGCAACACCGAGAAATTTTAACTGAGTTCGGGAGCAACTCCCGTAGAAAGCTCTTCAGATAGTTTTCTCTCATAGCTCCTATTGTTCGTGCATGTTTGATCGCCTTTGATCCTTCAAGTTAATCCATAAGCTGTTTAATACGGGCGATGAAAATATCACCTACCTGATTGGCTGGCATTTTGATCTCCATTCAGATAGCTCTAGCAAGGTTAGAAGCAGCAAGCAACAGCGCCTGTCGATGTTGCTGCACCTCCTGCTGCCCCACAAGAACTTAAAATAGGGGTCAGTGAAATACCGCTAATAACACTTAACCGAAGAAATTGTCGGCGATGCATGATGGTGACCCCTAGTATTCAGGTAACTTTCTATCATACAGTATATAGCAATAACCGATCAAGCAGTAGCTATAAATTATTGTGCTTTACTAGTACTTAAGTCCCTTTTCACTGTAGGACTATCATTGGCCGCCCAACGATCAAGGTCACCTGCCGCTATGGAGCGCAGCGAAATAGCGGTCAGGTGCAGCGTCTTGTTAGCGGCTACTTGATTGGTTCTACTCCGAGATCCTTGCATATCTTCTTTGCCAAGATGTCTTTGATCTCTGAATGTCGCGGAATTGCCGACCGCTTGTTTAGGGCTGGGTTGTGCCACCATGAATGTTTACCTCCTTCCCTCAGAAGATCGCAGCCCTGGCTCCGAAGATACCTGAGGGGTTCGTTTCTCTTCATATGGCAATTTTTTCTTCCGTGTACCCGCCACCCGCCGCAGACAGCGCATCCTGACGGTTAAATTCCAGCGCTTCCTTTAACGTAACCGCTAATGTTTCTTTCAACTCTTCGTACGTTCTTTCCTGACAATTGACACCAGGGACTTCCTCGATCCATCCGACCCACCAATCGTCTTCTTGTTTTATTACAGCCGTATACTCAGTAGTCGAGAGCAACGGGAACTGCAAATGGTCATCGGGGCAGCAGTCTGCGTCATCTGCGTCATCTGCGGATATTCTTTCTGTCCTCGCCTGTTTTGCGCTTTCCGCTTCTGCCCAACAATCCAGCATCAGCGTTGTCTGCAAGCCTGGGGCACGCTCAGGTGGGGCAGATGGCTTGACACGAGCGCCATCCATGATCATAATAGAGGAAAACGGGTCATGCTTTCCTCCGGGATGATCAAGCATAGGCGTATCGCTACGCATACCAAACTCATGGCCGGTCTTCAACAAGTCTTGACCCATCGCTCCGGATGTCCAAAAAAGTTTACCCTTGAAAGGCGCACGCACCACCCACGAAAGGAACGCCCATGCCCGACGACTATACACCTCGTGAACAGTTGCTCCGCGCCGTGATTGCCGTGACGCTCACCGGTATCGGGTTGGCGAGTGGGGCCAGTATCCCCGCCCTGGCCATGCTGGCCGGGGTTGCGGCTGGCATCGGCGGCAACTGGCTCTCGAACCTGACCGAGGATCTCTATCGGAACGCCTGCGACCGGACGTTTCGCTCCGATGATGAGCTGAACCACGATCTGGCCTGGGCGCTGGCGACGGCGTTGCCCGCTGCCATCCGCAGCGTGCGCCGGCAGTGGCGCCAGAGCGAGGACTATCAGCGCCTGCGCCGCAGCGCCGACCCCGTCGACCGCGACAAGGCCGAGCGCACGCTGATGAGCCTGCGCTGGTTGAGCCAGGATGCGCGGCGGGTGCTGACGGAGGAGGCGCTGTGTGCGGCGATGCCCGATGCGCACGGGCAGTTGCACACCCTGGCCCACACCACGCCGGTCGCCGAGGCGCAGAAGCAGGCGCAGACGCTCCTGGCCGACAGGCTCCAGCCCTACTTTGTTGGCCGCCCGCCCGCGTTCACGGCGTTTGTCGCCGAGCGCCTGCTGGCGAGCTGGTTGCTGCGCCTGCGCGAGATCCTCAAAGATCCGGGCGAGCGCAGCACGCGGGCCTACCGCGCCTACACACTGCTGTGGAATGAGAGCATCAGTGCCGGTCTGGAGAGTCTGACGACGATGACCGACCGCACGGCGCAGGAGGTGCAGCACATCCTGACCGAGGTGCGGCGCCTGGCGGCGCAGGTGGCGCAGGTGGCCACCACGTCCCCCGCGCCCCCGCCGCTGCTCGACCCGTCCGACCTGGAACGGCTGGTGCGCGACCAGGTACTCCCGCGCCTGGAGGCGATCCAGCGCAGCCTGGAGGCGATCCATGCGAACACCGACGCGCTGCTGGCGGAGATAGCGCGGCTCCATGCGCTGCTGGCGGGTCAGTTGGATCCGGCGACCCAGGCCGCCTATCGCCAGCAGCGCATGGAGCTGGCCCACCAGTTGCTCGCCCAACTCCCCACCGACGCCCTCCCCGCCCCGGCCACGCTGCCGCCCGCGCTGCCGCCCGGCTCGCGCATGCCCTTCGCTCGCACGCCCACCTTCGTCGGGCGGCAGCCGGATCTGCAGGCGATAGCGGTAGCGCTCAAGGAAGGGCAGGCGGCGGCGGTGCATGGGCTGGGTGGGGTGGGGAAGACCACGGTTGCGGCGGAGTTTGTGCATCGCTACGGGGCGTACTTTGCGGGGGGGGTGTTCTGGCTGTCGTTCGCCAACCCCGCCAACATCCCGACCGAGATCGCGCAGTGTGGCGGCCAAGGGCACCTGCAATTGCGGCCTGACTTCCACACGCTGCCGCTGGATGAGCAGGTGGCGGCGGTGCAACGCGCCTGGGCCGAGGAACTGCCGCGCCTGCTGGTGTTTGACAATGCGGACACCGACGATGCCGAGGCGCTGGTGGCGCAGTATCGCCCGCGCACCGGTGGGTGCCGGGTGCTGATCACGTCGCGGCGGGGGGTGTGGGATCCCGCGCTGGGCATCACGGCGCTGCCGCTGGGCGTGCTGCCGCGACCGGAGAGCGTGGCGCTGCTGCGGCAGTTCCGCGCCGACCTGGCCGACGCCGATGCGGATGCGCTGGCGGCGGAACTGGGCGACCTGCCGCTGGCGCTGCATCTGGCGGGGAGTTTTCTGCAGAAGTATGCCCGCAGCAGCCAGGGCGATCCGGCGGTGTTCCTGGCGCGGTTGCGCGATCCGGCGCTGCTGGAACACCAGGCTTTGCAGGGCCGCGCCCTGGGCACGGCCTGGAGCTACCATGAGCGCAGTGTGGCGCGGGCGTTTGCGCTGAGCTACGAGCGACTGGTGCCCGATGACGAAACCGATGCGCTGGCGCGGGCGTTGCTGGCGCGGGCGGCGTGCTGTGCGCCTGGCGAGCCGATCCCTGGCGACCTGGTGCGGGCGCTGGTGTCCACCGAGGATGACCTGCTGGCGGAGGATGCGCGGGCGCGGCTGACCGCGCTGGGCCTGCTGGAGCAGGACGGCGACGCGGCCACGCTGCACCGGCTGCTGGCGGCGTTTGTGCGGCAGAGCGATGCCGACGCCGAGGCGCAGGGGGCGGTGGAGCAGGCGCTGATGGACTACCCATTAGCGGACATCCCGGCGGCCTGGCTGCCCATTCTGCCGCACCTGCGCCATGTGACGGCAGTGGCGCTGCGGCGCGAGGACGCGCAGGCCGCGAGGCTGGCGAACCGACTGGGCTATGGCCTGGACATGCTGGCC
>Ga0308417_1002347_pt1 | contig 12530 bp, 12 predicted proteins | sample HotsprSampleOS65_FD_203528 | JGI IMG/M metagenome (GOLD analysis project Ga0308417, IMG submission 203528) | Hot spring phototrophic mat microbial communities from Octopus Spring, Yellowstone National Park, Wyoming, United States - 20090730_OS65 ... | reverse complement strand
CCCTGCCCACAGGCGCATCAGCCCCATCACCCCGCTCCGGGGTCTCTCGTCTCGGCATCTCGGAAGCATCCATCCTCGGGCGTCCTTCGACAAATGGATGTCCAAGGAAAAAAGGGCCAGCTCAAGGAGTATCCGGACGTGCGTCAGGACCAGTTCCACATCGACATCCTCTGCGCGCATGTCGTGCAGCACCCGGACTGGTTCGACGTCGTCGTGGCGTCGAACCTGTTTGGCGACATCCTGTCCGATCTTGGACCTGCAGTCGCGGGTTCGATCGGCGTCGCCCCCTCGGCCAATATCGACCCCGAACGCCGCTTCCCCTCGATGTTCGAGCCTGTCCACGGCTCTGCTCCCGACATTGCGGGCAAGGGCGTGGCCAATCCAATCGCCCAGATCTGGTCAGGAGCGCTGATGCTGGAGCACGTGGGCGAGCCGGAGGCAGCGTCCGCCATTCTGCGTGCGATTGAAAAGGTCCTGGCCGAGGGGCCGCGCACCCGCGACCTCGGCGGCCAAGCAGGCACGGCCGAGGTCGGGGCGGCGATCGCTTTGGCGCTCCGTTCCGGCTGAGTGCCGATGGTTGAAGGGGCCAGAGCAGCGGCCTACATTGCCGCTGTGAGTTGCGAGCGAGTCTCAACAGGGACACGCGCAAGACAAATGGGTTGCGAGCGGTGACCGTCTGCGGGCGGGAGCACACGAGCCGGTGAGCGAGCGGGAGCGTACGGGGCATGGGTCGAGACTTCAGCCATATTGCACGGCGCTGCGAGCGTGCCGTCGTGTCGGCTTATCGCGAACTCCGCGCGCATGGCACGGCTGACCCCGACGCCTTTCGCGCCTGCACCATCCTGTACCGCATCCACCACCCCGAGGCGTCGATGAGCGAGGCTCGGCGGCTGGTCGCGGAGTGGATCGACCACCACGTGGTGCGCGAAAGCCTGTCGCCCAGCCAGGGCTGCGGCTGCGACTGACAACCTGTCACAGGCGGCCGTTCGGCGGCGTGGCCGAACCGCGGCCAGTGCGTGCGTTCGACCTACAGGGCCATCGCGGTGCACGCGGCCTTGCCCCAGAGAACACCCTGTTCGGTTTCGCGCGGGCACTGGGCATCGGGGTGACCACGCTGGAAATGGACGTTGCCGTGACGGCGGACGGTGCGGTTGTCGTCAGCCACGACCCCGTTCTAAACCCGGACCTGACACGCGGGCCGGATGGGAGGTTTCTCGAGGCGCCAGGGCCTGCGATCCGCAGCCTTACGCTGGAACAGCTCAAGCGCTTCGATGTCGGCCGGCTTAAGCCCGGCAGCCGCACCGCAGCGCTGTTCCCGCACCAGATCCCGGCCGATGGGGAACGCATACCGACGCTTGCCGAGGTGATCACGCTGACCCGCGTCCTTGGGGCCAACGGCGTGCGCTTTAACATCGAGACCAAGGTTTTCCCCAACTGCCCAGACCTGACAGTCTCCCCTGAGGAGATGGCGGAGCGGCTGGTCTCCGTGCTTGTGGCAGAGGGTGTGGCCGAGCGAGCGATGATCCAGTCCTTCGACTGGCGCAGCCTGCTTTGGGTGCAGCGCGCCTATCCGATTATAACGACGTCCTTTCTGACCAGCGCACGGACGCTTGCGCGGCATGGACGCGCGGCCTCGCCCTGGCTTGCCGGGTTCGATCCCGTTGTCTATGGCGGCTCAACGCCGCAGCTCGTTTATGCGGCCGGGGGCCGGGTTTGGTCGCCCGACCACCGCGATCTCGCCGCAGCGGATGCTACTGCCGCCCGCAGCCTCGGTCTTAGGGTGATCCCCTGGACGGTGAACGACCCGGCGGAGATGGAGCGGCTAATCGATCTTGGCGTCGATGGCCTGATTACCGACTATCCGGATCGGGCGCGGACGGTTCTGGCGCAGCGTGGCGTCGACCTTCCTTCGCCCCTTCGCCCGTCGTTTCAGCCGGCTGAGCGTTCGGAGGGCAAGTCGTAGAAGTTCGCGGTCGTCGATAGCCGGCTGAGCAGGGCCTGCATGGCCGGAGTCTCGTAGCCCTTGTCGGCGGTGAGCGCCGTCATCGGACAGAAGAATTCGTGGGCATGCGGCACCTGGCTCTGAGCGAAGGGGAGGTAGTGTTTCTCGCGCAACCCGTAGAGCACGCGGATGTCGCGCGCGGGCAGGGTCAGCGATGAAGTTGGTTCCGACGTGAGGACGCCTGTGAGGCGCCAGCGCGGGGTGGAGTCGCCGTCGGCGGCGGGCGCGAGGAGCCAGGGCAAGGGACAAACGGCCAGCAAGGAATGGGTCGAGGGGGCGAAGCGGGCCCGCTTGTCGAGCAAGTTTTGGAAGTTGGAGCAGGCTTCGATTGCCACCACGTCGCACCATGGCTCGGCCGGGGTGCCGCCGAACTGAAGCCACATCCCGTCCGGCAGCGTTTTCAGGCGGTCGGTGCCCGGGAGCTTCAGGAACGGCGAGACGGCATGTGTTGCATCGGCCGGGCGACCGCGCAGGACGCGCGGGGTTCCGGAAAGACGCGTCCAGAGGCCGGGAGGATGCTGGGGCCACTTCCGCAACTGTTGGCGGACTAACGCATCCAGGCTCGCGTACCGTTCCATGGGGACTGCCTCCTGGGGGTGCATTTCGTGCCTCCTAGGCGCATTCTGAATACAACCGTCGGAAAAGCGCAAGGGGGAGCGGATCAACCTATGATAGAAAATTCACGGATCGCTCCCGGCCTTGGGCGGCGTGTCAGCCTGTGAGTCGAAGTGCGGAAAACTTCTGTGCTGTTGCCGGACGCCGCTTGGTCGTAGGGGTTACGCGAACGCATCAATCCTGTGGATCGCGGGGATAGGACGCTAGCGCAACATATAACATCTGCGCGAGGCACGAGTCCGCGTCAAGGCATGCCAGACAGTGCATCGTGGGCTGAGGACTGCTCACCCCATGGGACGCCGCTGCCAGGACATAACCCGACCCTGCCAGAGGGTTTGGCAGGCCGACACCTCACCCAGGGTGCGGCGGCGGGTCAGCTCCGTTCCGCGAGCGGGATCACGTCCCGCCGAACTTCTCCTGTGTACACTTGGCGCGGGCGGCCGATCCGTTGCGAGGGGTCCTCGATCATCTCCTTCCACTGGCTGATCCATCCGACCGTGCGTGCGACTGCGAAGAGCGCGGTGAACATGCTGGTCGGCAAGCCCATCGCCTTGAGGATGATGCCGGAATAAAAATCGACATTTGGATAGAGCTTACGGCTGATGAAATACTCGTCGGAGAGCGCGATCCGCTCCAGTTCCATCGCGATCTCGAGCAAGGGCTCCTTCTCTATGCCTAGGTCGGCGAGCACTTCGTGACAGGTTCGAGCCATGATCTTCGCCCGCGGATCGTAGTTCTTGTACACGCGATGGCCGAACCCCATCAGCCGCACATGGGTGTTCCTATCCTTCACCTTGGCGATGAAATCCGGAATTCGCTCGACCGAGCCGATCTCGGCCAGCATCTTCAGTACGGCCTCGTTCGCCCCGCCATGCGCCGGGCCCCAGAGCGTGGCAATCCCAGCAGCGATGCAGGCGAACGGGTTGGCTCCCGTCGAGCCCGCGAGCCGCACCGTCGAGGTCGACGCGTTCTGCTCGTGGTCGGCATGCAGGATCAGGATCCGGTCCATGGCCCGAGCGAGAACCGGGTTAACGACGTAGGGCTCCGTCGGCACCGCGTTCAGCATGTACAGGAAGTTCTCCGCGTAACCGAGATCGTTGCGCGGATACATGAACGGCTGGCCGATCGAGTACTTGTAGGCCCAGGCGGCAATGGTGGGCAGCTTTGCGATCAGCCGATGCGCGGCGATCTCCCGCTGTCGCGGATCGTTCACATCGCTCGAGTCCGGATAGAAGGCACTCATCGCCCCCACCACTCCGGTCAGGACAGCCATCGGGTGCGCGTCGCGCCGGAAACCGTCGAAGAAGCGACGAAGCTGCTCGTGGATCATCGTGTGGTAGGTGATCGTGCGCGAGAACGCGTCGTACTGCACCTTGGTCGGCAGTTCGCCGTACAGGAGGAGGTGCGCGATCTCGAGGAAGGTGCAGCGTTCCGCGAGCTGCTCGATCGGATAGCCTCGGTGCAGCAGGACCCCCTGGTCGCCATCGATGTAGGTGATCGTGCTTTCGCAGGCCGCCGTCGCCCCATAGCCAGGGTCGTAGGTGAACATGCCAAAGTCTTGGTAGAGGCGCCGGATGTCGATGACGGCAGGGCCGAGCGTGCCAGGCAGAACGGGCAAAGTGGCTGAGCGGTTGGTGCCGTCGAGCGTGATTGTCACTGTCTGCGCGGCGGGCTGCGACATCTCATTCATGGTGGCTCTCCCGGGCCAGCGGGGCGCAGGTCTCACGCTCCTCTCGTACGCGGCTGCCCCAGCTTAGGCTCGCCGCTGCTCCCCCGCAATCTGCCGCATCGCAGCAAAGCCTCCGTGCCACGCTCAGGGCCGCACGAGCCGACGATAGACGGGCGTTAGAAGGAACGGACTGAGAAACAGGGGAAACTGGCAAAGCGCGAAGAAGGCGAGAACGTCGAAGCCGGTCTCCGGCGGAAGCACGGCGAGGTAGAGCGCCATGTTCCGGTTGCCGGACAGAAGGCCGGTGGCGAGGGCGATCTTCCGTCCGAAGGGCAGGAAGGCCAAAGCTGTCGCCGCATTGAGCCCGTAATTGCCGGCAAACGCGAGCAGGAGCGCTGCCAGCATGAAGCTGGGACGATCGAGGAAGGCGGCGAGGATGCCGTCCATCACGCCGACCCCGTACAGCGCGACCAGCAGCACCGCCGCCCCGTCGATCGCGCGCCCCCACGGCGCGAGGCGCCCCGCCCCAGCGAGGCGACGGACCATGAGGCTGAGAAGAAGCGGCAGGCCGACGACCAGGACCAGGCGACCGAACAGCCCGCCAACGGTCAGAGGCAACCCGACACCGAGCAGACCGAGCGCGAGCGGGGGTGCCGTGAACGGCACCGCGAGATTCGACAGCACGGAGGCGACCAGGGAGAGCTGCGGATCGAGTCCGACAAGGCGCGCGAAGGCAGGAGCGGACGTCGCCGCGCACCCCGTCGCCATGATCACGAGCGCCTCGGCTAGCGAACCCTCGAACCGGGCGATGCGGATGAGAAGCCACACGAGGAGCGGCGCGCCGAGCATCAGCCAGACGACCAACCAGAAGACCAGCCGGGGCTGTCGCAGGTAGGAGAAGACGGCAGCGAAATCGACGCGCAGCAGGACGAGCGTCATCAAGCCGAACACGGTCGGTGTGATGATGAAGCGGAAGGCGCGCGCAAGCGGCGGGACGAAGAGGCCGAGAAAGATCGAGGCTGCAAGCAGGCTGGAGCCTCGCCAGGCGCAGACCTCGAGGAAGCGTCGGATAAGCAAGCCGGTTCGGGCCTTTGCGCGACAGAGGCCCTATTCTATATGCGCGCCCATGCCCGCGCTACCCGCCCTCGTCGCGGCGCTGCTCCTCACCGGCGCTGCGCCGTCCTTCGCGTCATGTTCCGATCCTCCGGCACCCGGCGTCGATTGGCGGCGCTGCCTGCTCGATCGTCGCGACTTCACCGGGGCCGATCTCACGGCGGCCATCTTGCGCGATGCCTCGCTGCAACGGGCGGAACTCGCCGGCGCGAAGCTGGTCGAGGCGGATGGCGTGGATGCGCGTTTCGTCTCCGCCAACCTGCGCGAGGCCGACCTGTCGCGTGCAGTCTTTCGCAGCGCCGACTTCACGCGGGCCGATCTGCGCGGTGCCTCCCTGCGCGAGACTGATCTCCGCCGTGCCCGCTTCTTCCGCGCCGATTTGCGCGGTGCCGATCTGACGGGGGCGAGTCTGGCAGGCGTCGACCTGAACGGTGCGATGCTCGGCGGCGCGCGCTGGATCGACGGCGCGCGCACCTGTGCCGAAGGCTCGGTCGGGGTCTGTCAGTAACGCGGCCGGCTCTGTTGCCCGCCGCGGCTTCGCGGCACACTCGTTCCATGACCGCTGCTGCGGCCGTCCCCGACGCTTATGATTACCTCGCCCGGCTCAACCCGGAACAGCGCGAGGCGGTGGAGGCGCTGGACGGGCCGGTGCTGGTGCTTGCCGGCGCCGGCACCGGCAAGACGCGCGTACTCACCACGCGGTTCGCCCACCTCCTGCTGTCCGGTCGCGCCGCGCCGGGCCAGGTGCTCGGGGTCACCTTTACCAACAAGGCGGCGCGCGAGATGCGCGACCGAATCGCCGCGCTGATCGGCCGTCCGATCGAAGGGCTCTGGCTCGGCACCTTCCACGCCCTCTGCGCGCGGCTGCTGCGACGCCACGCCGAGCGGGTCGGACTCACGCCGTCGTTCACCATCCTCGACAGCGAGGATCAGCTTCGGCTTCTGAAGCAGGTGATGGAGGCGGAGAAAGCGGACACGAAGCGCTGCCCGCCCGCCCGGCTGATGGCCGAACTGCAGCGCTGGAAGGATCGCGGGCTGGCACCCGACGCGGTGTCGGCCGAGGACGACCAGGGCCTTGCGGACGGGCGGGCACGGTCGCTCTACGCCGCCTACCAGGCCCGTCTGAAGAGCCTTAATGCGGTCGATTTCGGCGACCTCCTGCTGTACACGGTCGAGCTGATGCGGCGCGACCCGGAGGTGCTCGCCGAGCTGCACCGCCGCTTTCGCTGGGTCATGGTCGACGAGTACCAGGACACCAACGTGGTACAGTACCTCTGGCTCAGGCTGCTTGCCCAGGCGCATCGCAACATCTGCTGCGTCGGGGACGACGACCAGTCAATCTATTCCTGGCGAGGGGCGGAGATCGAAAACATCCTCCGCTTCGAGCGCGACTTTCCTGGGGCGAAGGTGGTTCGGCTTGAACGCAACTATCGCTCGACCGCCCCGATCCTCGCCGCGGCCTCGACCTTGATCACCCGCAACGAGGGCCGCCTTGGCAAGACCCTCCGTGCCGCTGCCTCCGGCGCCGAGGTCGGAGACCCTGTCGAAGTGCATGCCCTTTGGGACTCCGAGGAGGAGGCCCGCATGGTGGTCGCCCGCATCGAGTCGCTTCGGGCCGAGGGCCATGCGCTGGCGGAGATCGCCATCCTCGTCCGCGCGGGCTTTCAAACCCGCGCCTTTGAGGAACGGCTGATCGTGCTCGGGATCCCTTACCGCATCGTTGCCGGCATCCGGTTCTACGACCGGCAGGAGATCCGCGACGCCCTCGCCTATCTGCGGCTGCTCGTGCAGCCCGCGGACGACCTCGCCTTCGAGCGCATCGTCAACGTGCCGAAACGGGGTCTCGGCGAGGCCGCATTGCGCGCCATTCACGACCGCGCGCGGGCGGACCGCGTGCCCCTCGCGCGCGCGGCGGCCGAGGTTGCCCGCTCCGATTTGCTCAAAGGCAGGCCGCGCGCGGCACTCGCCCAGCTTCTCGCCGATCTCGACCGCTGGCGCGCGATGCTCTCGCGCGAGGGGCATGCAGCCGCTGCCGCCGCCATGCTCGACGAGTCCGGCTACACCGAGATGTGGCGCAAGGATACGGCTCCGGACGCGCCTGGGCGGCTCGAAAACCTGCGCGAGCTTGTCCGCGCCCTGTCCGAGTTCGAGACCCTTGAGGGCTTCCTCGAACACGTCGCGTTGGTAACGGAGAACGACGAGGCCGCAGAGGGCGATCGGGTGAACCTGATGACGCTGCACGCGGCAAAGGGGCTCGAGTTCGACACCGTGTTCTTGCCCGGCTGGGAGGAGGGGGTGTTTCCGAACCAGCGCGCTCTGGATGATCGGGGGACCCTGGCGCTGGAGGAGGAGCGCCGCCTCGCCTATGTCGGGTTGACCCGCGCGCGCCGCCGCGCCGTCGTGTCCTGGGCAGCGAACCGGCGCATCTACGACTCCTGGCAGCCCGCCATCCCGTCGCGCTTCCTCGACGAACTCCCCGAGACGCATGTTTGTCGCGCGGTGACGCCGTTGCTTGCGCAGCGCCGCTTCGACCCAGCGGCCTCGGTCTTCCCCGCCGTCGCCTTTGGCGGGGCGGGACGGAGGCGCGTGGTGGAGGCGGCTGCGTGGGAGGTGGCGGAACGCGCCCCGTCGGCAGAACGCTTCGCCCCTGGCGATCGAGTCTTCCACGATAAGTTTGGATACGGAACAATCCATGCGGTCGAGGAAGATCGTCTCGAGATCGAGTTCGCGACCGGGGTCAAGCGCGTGCTCGACCGCTTCGTCCGGCGCGCATGACGCGCCTCGCAAGGCTTGCCGTCTCCGTTCCGGAGGACGCCGTTCCGGTCTTCGTCGCCGCCTTCGAAACTGCCTGCGACTCGGTCGAGTTCCTGCGCGAGGACGAGGCCTGCACATCTTGGACGGTGTCAGGGCTCATGCGCGAGCCCGCGCAGAGGGGCCGTCTTCAGGCGGCGATCGCACTGGCTTCGGCCATTACGGGTCTCGCCGTGCCGCCTGTCGTTGAAAGCGAGGTCGAGGCGGAAGGCTGGCTTGCCCGCACGCTCGCCTCCTTTCCGCCGCAGCCGATCGGGCGGCGGCTGCTGATTCGCGGCACCCACGACGCGCACGTCGCCATCCCCGGCCGGGTTGCCCTGACCATCGACGCTGGTCTTGCCTTCGGCTCAGGCGAGCATGCGACGACGCGCGGTTGCCTTATCGCGCTCGAGCACCTGCGTCGCCCGCGCGGGCCGGTCGCCGACATCGGAACGGGTTCCGGAGTCCTTGCGCTCGCCGCGGCGAAGCTCTGGCGTGTCCGGGTGGTCGGGGTCGAGCGCGATCCATGGGCAGCGCGCACCGGGGCGGAGAATGCGAGGGCCAATGGCCTTGCGCACCTCGTGCGCATCGCGCGGGGCGATGGCTGGCACGCGCCGGCAATCCGGCGGGCTGCGCCCTACGCCGCGGCTTTCGCCAATATCCTCGCTCGTCCCCTGTGCGCTATGGCGCGCGAGACGTCGCGCCGGCTTGGCCGCGCCGGCCGCCTTGTGCTGTCCGGGTTTCACCCACAGCAGGCACGGATGGTTCTCGCCGCGCATCGGCGCATGGGCTTCGTGCTCGTCCGCCGCCACGAGGTCGGTGCGTGGACGACGCTCGTGCTGCAGAAACGCTGAAGGCTGCACCCATGCCAACGCCGCCCTCGCCTGCGGTGTCCGGCAAGACCGTTTCGTCAGGCTGCGCGCGCAGCCGCGACGTTGCTGTTCGCGGGCGGCGAGGTCGTCATCCCTGTCGCCCCACCGACCTTTGGCCCAACAACGTCGGCGTCGAGCACTCGGGCGAGGTCGCCGCGCGTGAGGCCAATGTCACGAAGCTCGCGATCGGTCATTGCATTCAGCTGGTCATAGAGCGCGCGGCGGCGCGGGTAGGTGACCAGGAAGCTCACCGCCCTGCGCGCTGCATTCCAAACCCAGCGGGCGGCGGAAGCGATCGCACGGCCGATCGCCTCGTCGCGGGCACGGATGGCGGCCAGCCGGATCTCCTCGATCTCCATCGCGCGGCGAGAGGGAGAGAGGGTGAGGAGGAAGGCCATCTCCTCCTTCGGGGTGCGGGCATCCATCGTTGGCGTCCTCGGCTCTTCGGCAGGATGCTCTGGGCCCGCAGCGTCAGCCGCAGAGCTGCATCCTGCTTCGTCACACCAAGAGAATGGGCATGGGCTCGTTGGGGAAAATGCGAGAACATTCTGGGTCCGTCATGCGTCAGACGCATGCGTAACAGCCGAGGTATGTCATCGCCTTGACGCAGAAACACCCGCTCGACGCCGTCCGTGCCGCGCTGGGGGGTCTCGGCTTGGCCGGCCTCCTGGTGCCGCGCGCCGACGAACATCTCAGCGAATATCTTCCCGCCAGTGCGGAGCGCCTGCGCTGGCTCACCGGCTTCACGGGTTCGGCGGGACTTGCCATCGTCCTTCGCGACCGTGCCGCCGTCTTCACCGACGGCCGCTACCAGACGCAGGCGCGGGCGGAAATCGACCTCGCGCGCTTCGAACTCCGCCACGCGATCGACGAACCGCCCGAGCGGTGGCTTTTCCAGGCGGTGCAGGCGGGCGAGGCCATCGGTTACGACCCTTGGCTACACTCCGCCGAGGCCGTCGACCTTTTCCAGCGCGCCCTCGCGCGCGCCGGGGCGCGCCTTGTTCCAGTCGAGCCGAACCCGATTGACGCGCTGTGGACGGGTCGCCCCCCGCCGCCGGCCGCGCCGGTCAGACCTCACCCGGCCCAATTCTCGGGCGAAGACGCGGCCGCGAAGCGCGCGCGGATCGGCGCCGCGGTCGCCGCTTCTGGAGCGAGAGCGGCCGTGCTGACCGCGCCGGACAGTGTCGCTTGGCTGTTCAACATCCGCAGCGACGACGTGCCCTACACGCCCGTGCCGCTCGCCTATGCCGTGCTCGAGGCGGACGGCCGCGCCACCCTCTTCCTCGACCCGTCGCGCATCGATCCGGTCTGCCGGGCGCATCTCGGCAACGAGGTCGCGATCGAGCCGCGCGCGGCGTTCACGGCCACCCTCGACCGTCTCGGCGCGGAGCACGCACGCGTGCTCGTCGATCCGCGCACGGCGCCTGCGCGGATCGGGCAACGGCTCGAGCAAGCAGGGGCGACGGTCCTCGCCGAACCGGACCCAGTCGCCTTGCCGAAGGCATGCAAGAACAGCGTCGAGCAGGCCGGCGCACGCGCTGCGCACCGACGCGACGCGGTCGCTCTCGCCCGTTTCCTCGCCTGGCTCGATCGCTCCGCGGCCGCCGAAGGGGTGAGTGAACTCGAGGCCGGGCGGCGCCTGCTCGCATTCCGCGCCGAGGGCGACCGGTTCCGCGGCGAGAGCTTCCCCGCGATCAGCGCCGCCGGGCCGAACGGCGCGATCATCCACTACCGCGTCACCGAGGCGACCAACCGCACCCTGACCCGAGGCGATCTCTATCTGATTGATAGCGGCGGGCAGTATCTCGACGGCACGACCGATGTGACGCGCACCGTGCTGGTCGGCGAACCGAGCGCGGAGATCGACGAGCAGCGCGACCGCTATACGCGCGTGCTGAAAGGCCTGATCGCAATCGCCGCGCTGCGTTGGCCGAAGGGCGTCGCGGGGCCGCATCTTGAAGCCTTTGCCCGCCGCGCGCTCTGGCAGGCGGGGCTGGATTACGACCACGGCACCGGCCATGGCGTCGGCTCCTACTTGGGCGTGCACGAAGGCCCGACGGGGCTGTCACGCGCGGCGCGCCCGATCCCGCTCGCACCAGGAATGATCCTGTCCAACGAGCCGGGTTTCTACCTGCCCGGCCGCTGGGGAATCAGGCTTGAAAATCTGGTGATGGTCACGGAAGCAACCATTGAGGGCGCGATCAAGCCGTTCCTCGGCTTCGAAACTCTCACCCTCGTCCCGTTCGATCGGCGCCTGATCGAAACCGCCCTGCTCACGCCGGAGGAGCGGTGCTGGGTTGACGCCTACCACGCGCGCATCCTTGCCGAGATCGCGCCCCTGCTCGACGGGGCCGATCGCTCTTGGCTCGAACGGGCCTGTGCGCCGTTGTGACCGTCAGGCGCGAGGCACGCCAGCAGCGGCCAGCACGCGATCGAGAAGCCGCCGCGTGAGCGGCACCTGAGGGTTCAGCGCCTGCCGCGCAGCCAACATCCGCTGCGCCTGGGCGAGGCGACCCGTGCGGAGGAGCGCAGCGATCAGGATCTGCTCGAACAGGTCGCGCTGGGCGTGGCTGCCGCCAATCTCATGCAGGCGCGGCTGTACCGGTGAGAGTGCGCGCACGCAGGCCTCGCACTCGTCGAACGCGAACGCCGCGAGGGCGCGAGCAGCCGGCAGCGCGACCTCGGCCCAAGCGGTGCGCGTCGCAGGATTCGCTGCCGCTGCCCGCTCCGCGATGCCGGCAAGCACGACCGCGACCTCCGGGTGCGCGGCTCTGGCGAGCCCAAACACCAGGTGAAGATCGATGAAAGGCTCGATGTGGCGCTGGTCGGCGGTCGCGAGATGCGGAGCCAGCCTGAGCCAGCGATCGCCGACATCGACCCCGTGCAGCTCGAGCCGGGCGAGCAACGAGACGGCGCCAGCCTGAATCTGCCCCCAGGAGGGCTCAAGGGCGAACACGCGCGAGTCGTAGAGGGCGAGCGCCTCTTCGGTGCGATCGCGATCGAGCAGGAAGAGCGTGAGGTGCCACCAGTTGTGGGTGACGACGAAAGGGTTCCGCCCCTCCCAGGTGTCCGCGACCTCGGTCAGGAACGCGATCCCCTCCTCGGCGCGATCCTCCGCCAGCATGACGTGCGCGAGAGCGTGCTGGGCCCAGGGTTCGTCGCGACGGAGGGCGAGGGCGCGGCGCGCGTGTCGTTCGGCCTCTCTGAGGAGATGGCACTCCTCGTAGCCGAAGGCCAGCAGGCCGTGTAGCCAGGGCACCGTCTCATTCGCCGCCGCGACGAGGAGCGGCAGGCGAAGCAGTGCAGGGGCGTCGCCGCGGTTCAAGGCATGGTACTGGCCGAGCTTATACCAAGTCTTTCTGAACGAGACTCACGAGAGGGATTCCCCGACGCGGGCGGGATCTGATTCAACGGGGCGAGCAATGGAGCCTCGCCATGGGTCAGCCGCTTCCCCTCCGCCCCGACTACG
>Ga0308417_1002343_pt1 | contig 12539 bp, 11 predicted proteins | sample HotsprSampleOS65_FD_203528 | JGI IMG/M metagenome (GOLD analysis project Ga0308417, IMG submission 203528) | Hot spring phototrophic mat microbial communities from Octopus Spring, Yellowstone National Park, Wyoming, United States - 20090730_OS65 ... | reverse complement strand
CGCAAGCTCGCGCGGCTCCGACCAGATAGGGGGCCCAGCGCGATTCGACGACCGCCCGCGGCGGCGGCTTGAGGGGGAACGCCAACAGAAGCAGGACGATCGCCACGGCAATGATCAGGCCGCGGAGTACTCCGAAGGCCGTCCCGGCCGCGCGGTCGAACCAGGTGAGTCCCGCCCAGCGAAGAAGGGCGGCCAGCACCCTGCCGAGCAGCGCTCCGGCAAGCACGCAGAGACCGAACACGATCCAGAAGCCGATGAAGTTGGCAATCGCCGGCGAGCTGACGTACGGGTGCAGAAATGCTCCCGCCGTGCCATAAAACCAGATGCCGCAGATCAGCCCCGTGAGGGCCGCCGCCAGCGCGATCCCCGTCCGAGCGAAGCCCTTGAGGAATCCCGCGACGGCAGAGGCGACCACCACCGCCGCCAGCAGATAGTCGAGCCAGTTCCAGTTCACAGACACTTGCCCGTTAGCAGGCGGTAAGCCTCCAAATACTTGGCGCTCGTGTTGCGCACCACTTCGTCGGGCAGGCTGGGCGCGGGCGGCTGTTTGTTCCAGCGGATCGACTCCAGATAATCTCGCACGTACTGCTTGTCAAAGGACGGTTGCGGCCCTCCGGGCCGGTAACTGTCGGCGGGCCAGAAGCGCGAAGAGTCCGGCGTGAGGACTTCATCGGCCAGAATCAGTTCGCCGTCGGCAAAGCCGAACTCGAACTTGGTGTCGGCAATGATGATGCCGCGCCGGCGCGCATAGGTTGCGGCGCGGCGGTAGATCTCCAGCGTCAGCTCGCGCACGCGCTCAGCCACCTGCCGGCCGATCAGCGCCGCCGCCTCCTCGAAGGTGATGTTGATGTCATGCCCGGTGTGCGCTTTCGTCGCCGGGGTGAAGATCGGCTCGGGCAGCTCCGCGCTTTCCTCGAGCCCCGGCGGCAACGGAATGCCGCAGATTGCGCCGGTCGCTTTGTAATCCTTCCAACCCGACCCGGACAGATATCCGCGCGCGACGCACTCAACCTCGAGCATCCGCGCGCGGCGCACCAGCATGGAACGCCGCTCGAGCTGGTCCCGGTAAGCGTGCAGCGGTTCGGGGTACTGGTCGACGTCGGCGGTCACCAGGTGCGTCGGCACCACATCCTTTAAAAACTCCAGCCAGAACAACGACAGTTGCGTGAGGATTTCGCCTTTGCGCGGAATGCCGGAGCCGAGGATGTAATCGAAAGCGGAGATCCGATCCGTGGCGACAATGAGCAGCCGGCCGTCCACACGGTAGATGTCGCGCACTTTGCCTCGCGCGTACAGCTCTAGGCCGGGAAGATGCGTCTCGAGCAGAACGTCTGACTTCATAAACAGACGCGGACGACGCGAGCGTCGATCTGGCGACCGAGGCGATCGAGCGTCTCGCGCGGCAGTTCGCGTTGAATCCGCTCGAACAGCTCTTCTTCCTCGCGCCGGATGTGCCCCCGAAGAAGCTCGAGGAACTCTTCGATCGTTTCCGCGCGCGGCTCCGTGCGGAGCCTCTCCACCAAGGCCTCCATTCGGCGATGTTCAGCCACAAGGGGGGCTATCCGCTCGGGTGGACAGGCGGGAAACAGAATCTCTTCTTCGACGGCGAAATGATTGGTGAGCTCGACCTCGTAGCGCTCCACAATGCGGCGAGCCTGGCGCTCGACGTTTTCCGCGCCACGGTCCTCAGCCAGCGCCCGCCGGATCAACACGCACAACGCCAGGCCGTTATGGTGCTGGTGAGAGAGCGGCACGAGACTCGAATCGCGCAGCATGGGCGCCTGTTAAATTCGGGAGATCTCCTCCCAACTCACCTCGCGGCCGCTGACGCAGGCATGAAGCGCCATGACAGCCGTGAGCGTACTTTCGGCCGCCGCCACGCCGAAGTTCTCGATCATGCCGCTACGCACGCCCTCAACGAATTCATTTACCGCATCGATGGTGATATCGTAATCCGTCTGTACTCGGAGTTCGGGCTGCTTGTCCCGCCAGACGGTGTAGCCGCGGCGGGAAACGTTCAAGGCGCCGTATTCGCAGATGAAGGTCTCCGAAACGTCGGAAAAGCCCGGCGTGCGGAACTGATTGGCAGAGTACGCGAATAACCGACCGTCGTCGTAGGCGAAGGTGCAAGCGACGTTGTCGAAAATGTCCCCGTAGCGCCGCACCTGGCGCGAGCCGTAGCCCGAGACGCGCGCTGGGGGCTTGCCCATGAACCAGTTGACGACGTCGATGTTGTGGCAGTCCTGTTCCACCAAAATGTCGCCGGAGAGTTCCCGGTAGAAAAACCAATTCCGGAGGCGCTCCTCCGCCGCCGGATGACCGGTAGCGATCGGAGGACCGCCCCCCAGCCACGCGGCACGCACCATCTTGATCTCGCCCAGCTCTCCGCCGGTGACGATGCGGTGTGCCTCGCGGTAGTCCTTGCCGTAACGCTGCTGAAAGCCCACCGAGATCCGTTTGCGCGGGTCGGCGCGCAATGCCGCGTCGCGCACGCGGCGGCAACCGGCCGCATCAACTGCCGCCGGCTTCTCCAGGAAGATGTGTTTGCGCGCCGCGACAGCCGCCTCGAAGTGCTCCGGATGCAGGTAGGCCGGCGTGGCGATGAGCACGGCGTCCACCTCCGAAGCAAGCAAATCCTGATAACTTTTGTAAACCTGCGCGCCCGAGTAACGCTGCCGCGCTGCCTGGAGGCGATCCTCGAAAATATCGCACAGGGCGGCAATGCGGGCGAATTCGTTCTTGGCGAACAGCCCGGCGACATACAGACCTCGGTTGCCGCACCCGATCACGCCGAGCGAAACGGCGGAGTTGGACTGCGTGCCGCGGACCAGTTGGGGGCTCAGGATCCAGAAGGCCGTTGCGGCTCCGGCGCTCTCGACGAATTTGCGGCGACTCGCGACTTTCTCCATGGCCTGACCTCTCGGCCGGTTTTGGCCCGCCTCTTCAAGGGCGGCTTTCGGCTCGTGTCTCATTATACTGGCCGCGAATGCGAGACCCCAGCGGCGAGTTCCGGCCGCGCGTGTTCGCGCCACCAGCGCCAGGTTTGGGCGATGCCCTCGCGCAGGCTGATCTTCGGGCGCCAGCCGAGTGCGAACAGGCGCGAGACGTCCAGGAGCTTCCGCGGCACGCCGTCAGGCATCGACGGGTCAAATTCGATCCGACCCCGATAGCCGACAATATCCGCCACCAGGCTCGCCAGTTCGGCAATCGTGAGGTCCTCGCCGCAGCCGACGTTGATGATCTCCTCGCCCGTGTAGTTCTCCATCAGAAACAGCGCCGCGTCGGCCAGATCGTCCACGTGGAGAAACTCCCGCCGAGGCGTGCCGGTGCCCCAAAGCCTCACGGAAGGCCGGCCCTGCTCGCGCGCCTCGTCGAAGCGCCGGATGAGCGCCGCCAGCACGTGCCCGGTCTCCAGATCGAAGTTGTCGCCGGGTCCATACAGATTTGGCGGCATCAGCGCGATCGCGTTAAAGCCGTACTGGCGGCGGTAGGCCTGGCACATCTTCAACCCCGCGATCTTAGCGACGGCGTAGGCCTCGTTGGTCGGCTCGAGCGGACCGGTTAGCAGCGCCGACTCCGGAATCGGCTGCGGCGCCAGGCGGGGATAGATGCAGGAGGAACCTAGAAAGAGCAACTTCCGAACTCCCCATCGACACGCGGCGTTAACGACGTTGACCTCGATCGCGAGATTCTCGTAAATGAACTCGGCCGGCCGCGTACGGTTCGCCTGGATGCCCCCGACGCGGGCCGCGGCCAAGAAGACGTATTCGGGACGCTCCTCGGCAAAGAACCGCTCGACAGCCGCCTGAGAGATCAGATCCAGCTCCTGTCGGGTCCGCAGGATGAGGTTGCCAAAACCGGCCTGGCTGAGGCGGCGGCAGATTGCCGAACCGACAAGACCGCGGTGGCCCGCGACATAGATGCGCGCCGCCGGATTCACATTCTGCCTCCCAGCGACACTGGAAAGCCGCTCGCCTTCAGCATCGCCTCGCGCCGCGCCTGCTCCAAATCATGTTCCACCATCATGCGGACCAGCTCCCCGAAGCTCACTCGAGGTCGCCAGCCGAGCAGGCGCCGCGCTTTCGAGGCGTCCCCGCACAAGTCGTCGACCTCGGTCGGACGCAGGTAGCGCGGATCGAGTTCAATGTAACGGCTCCAGTCGAGCCCGGCGTAAGAAAAAGCGGCCTCGGCAAACTCCCGCACGGAATGGGACTCGCCGGTGGCTATCACATAATCGCCGGCTTCGGGCTGCTGAAGCATCAGCCACATCGCCTCGACATAATCCCCCGCGAAGCCCCAGTCGCGGCGCGCCTCGAGGTTTCCCAGGTAAAGCTTGCTTTGCAGGCCGTACTTGATTCGCCCCACGGCACGCGTGATCTTGCGTGTGACGAAGGTCTCGCCGCGCTGGGGCGACTCATGGTTGAACAGAATCCCATTGGCGACGAAAAGATTGTACGCCTCCCGGTAGTTGACCGCGCTCCAGTACGCGGCGACCTTGGAAACCCCATAGGGACTGCGGGGACGAAACGGCGTCGCTTCGTTTTGTGGCGGCGGCGAAGCCCCGAACATCTCAGAAGAGCCTGCCTGGTAGAAACGCGCCGCCTTCCCTGTCGTCTCCACATATTGTCGAAACGCCTCGAGCAGCCGCAGCGTTCCCAGAGCCACCACGTCGGCGGTGTACTCGGGCTGGTCGAACGAGACCCTCACGTGCGACTGCGCCGCCAGATTGTAGATCTCATCCGGGGCCACGCTCTCGAGCACGCGGCGAAGGCTGGCGCCATCGGTCAGGTCCCCGTAGTGCAGAAACAGGCGCACGCCCGCCTCATGCGGATCCTGGTAAAGGTCGTCGATCCGGTCGGTGCTAAAAGTCGAGGAACGGCGGATGATGCCATGGACAACGTAGCCTTTCCCGAGCAGCAAGCGGGCCAAGTAGGAACCGTCCTGACCGCTGATGCCGGTAATCAGAGCTGTTTTCATGCTTGGAGGCGTTCCAGATCTTCAGGCCGATTATAACAGTGAGAACGCCGGGGGCCGGCGAGGCGCCCGATCACCGGCAAGATGCCTCATTCAGCGGGCTGACCCGTGCACGCAGGGCGGCGTCAGGAATCCGGACGGGCCGCCTCGATCAGCGCGCGGCGGAGCGTTTCCTGTTGAGCCGCGCCGAGCTTGCCCCCTTCGAACGTGACATAAAAGACGTCGATCGCCTTGTGCGCCTTGGTGTCGATGAGCACCACCTCGATGTTGCAACCGGCCTCGGAGATCGTTCGCGCCAGATCGTAGAGCAAACCAGGGCGGTCCTCGGCGACGATTTCAATCAGAGTTGCGTTCTCTGATGCCCCGCTGTCAAAAGCCACCCGGGGCTCGATTCGGCTCGCCCGGCTCGGCCGGATGCGTTTTGGCCGGCTTTGAAGCAGATCCCGGGCGCGGACCTTCCCAAGGATGACTCGCTCGAGAGTCAAGCACAACCGTCCGGCCTCGCTCGGGTTCAGTTCGAGCGTGCGCGCCGGATCCTCGAAGACGAAGTTGTCGACGGCGAAGCCACGCCGGTTGGTGTAGGCCTCCGCCTTTAGGATATTCATTCCGAAGCCGGCTAGCGCTCCGGCGATCGAAGCGAACAGAAAGGGTCGGTCGCGGGCGACCACCGTGACCAGATGAACGCCATCGCGCCGCACAAGCTCAACCGCCACGCCACGCTCACGGCAACGCCGGGCCAGCTCGAGATGCCGGTCGATCTCCTCCTCGGCGTGGACCCTTACGTACCGCACCGGAAGGCCCTCGAGAAACTCGGATCGTTCCGGATCGTCCGAGGCGGCGACTTCGATCCGGCAGGTCGCCAGCTCCCGGTTCAATTCATGGTGGGCGGTCAAATACAGCCGCCGAAGCAATTCAAGACGCCAAGGCGTCATCGCCCCCGGGTTGACGGCCGATATATCCGCGTAAGTTATCAGCGTCAGATACTTGAGTCGCTCGAGGGTCTCCACGCGCTCCGCTAGAAAGCGTGCCGTTGCCGGATCGTCCAAGTCCCGGCTCGTCATCGCGGCAGACAGATCCAGGTGACGGGCGATGAGCCAGCGCACCAGCCGCCGCTCGATGAGCGGCAGTTGGATGCGCTCCATGACTGCTTCGACAAGTTCGAGCGAACGCTCGATATGGCAGCCGCCGGCTTCCCCCTTGCCGACGTCATGGAACAGCAGCGCAAAGCGGAGCAGGTCCGCACGCTCGATCTCGGTCGCCAGCCCGGCCAGCCAGGTGCGGTTTCCATCAGCCGTCGCCATCAGCTCGTCGAGCGCCTGGATGGCCCGCAACGTGTGCTCATCCACTGTATAGCGGTGGTAGAAGTCGCGAACGACGAGACATTCGATGCGCCTCCATTCGGGAAACACGGCGCCGAGTACGCCGGTCGCGTTCATCGCCGCGAGCGCGCTTCCGGCGTGAGACATAGCCAGCACCTCCAAGAGCGCGGGCCAGTGCGGCCCCCGATGGGAGTAATGGCGCTCGATTGCGCCAAGAGCCTCTTGGATTCTGCGCTCGGTCTCCCAGGCCAGCTTCAAACCGTGCAGCGCGACAAAGCGAAAAAGCCGCAACACGATCTCGGGCTCGTGAAAGATCCGTTGCGGCGACCTAAGCAGCACGCTTTCCCGCGAGACGCTGAAATCCGCCGTCGCGAGACGGGACCGCCACGCGAAGAACTCGCCGAGTAGGGAGCTCGAGCGCCTCTCTCCCAACTCCATGGCGCGCACGGCGGAGCCGAAGACCGCTCGCGCGTGGAGGTAGTACTGCCGCATCCATTCCTCGGTGGAACAGGCGCGTCCGAATCCGGTATGAGCGAACTCCTCTTGCGCGTCGAAGCTCAAGACATTGTCGTCGCGCCCGGACCGGAAGTGCAAGAAACAACGCAGTCGGGCGAGAAACTCGCGTGCGCTCCCCAACTCCTCCAGCCACGCCGAACGTACCAGAGGGTCTTCCCTCAACTGGTCCAGCCATTCGAGCAGGTGCAGATCCCGCAACCCGCCCGGCGAATCCTTGACGTTCGGCTCCAAGTGGAAGATCGTGCCTTGGTATTTGGCATGCCGGGAGCGCGCCAGCCGGCAAAGCTGCTCGGTGAGCCGTCGCCGGTGAGAGCGCAGCAACTGCGGCAGGCCTTCATCCATCTGGGCATAGACCAGACGGTCCCCCGCAAGGAAACGACGGTCTAGCAGGCTAATCGTAAGCTCTGTGTTATCATCGCGGAGCTCCAAACACTCGCGCACCGTTCGCACCGAGTGGCTCACGCGAAACCCGCCGTCCCAGAGCACGCGCAAAAAGCTTGAAAGCCCTTCCTTGAGGGGACCGGTCTGGGCCCGGCCCAGGACGACAAGCAGATCTACGTCTGAATGAGGATAAAGCTCCCGCCGGCCGAAACCGCCCACGGCTGCCAGCGCCAAGCCCTGCGGCAGCACCGGCGCAAGGTGTTGCTGATAGGCCGCCAGGACCGACCGCTCGGCCAGCTCCGAGCACGCCGCCAGAACGGCGGCGGCCGATCCCGACGCAAAGAACCGCTCTTTTACGGCGCGCCAGGCCGTCTGCTCGCCTCCGTTCCCATCAGAGTGCGGCTTCGCCACGGTCCTCGTTTCGGATGCGGATCGCCTCGGCAATTTCGGATACGAAGATCTTGCCGTCGCCGATCTTGCCCGTTCGGGCTGAGCGGATCAAGGTTCGGATCACCTCGTCGGCCCGCGCATCCGGCACCACCAGCTCCAGCTTCACTTTCGGCAGCAGGTCCACCACGTATTCCTGACCGCGGTAAACCTCTTTGTGTCCTTTCTGCCGCCCGTGGCCGCGAACCTCGAGCACCGTCATGCCGTCGACCCCGATGCCGATCAGGGCGGCCTTGACCTCCTCCAACTTGAAGGGTTGAATCACGGCTTCGATTTTCTTCATAAGCCAGTCCTCGCCTCTAGGATTCCAGGTTGTAACCTTCCTCGCCGTGCATGCTCAGGTCGAGCCCCAGGATCTCATGCTCCGCCTCGACGCGCACTCCGACCAGCAGGTCACACACCTTGAGGATCACAAAAGTACCCACGGCGGCCAGGACCCAGGCGATGAGGCTGCCGACGAACTGATACGCCACCTGCATCGCGTTGCCGTCCACCAGACCGAACGCGCGGCTGCCTTCCGGGTCTGCAACCAGGCGTGTTGCGAACACACCCGTCAAGATCGCGCCAACCGTGCCGCCGACGCCGTGTACGCCAAAGGCATCGAGCGAATCGTCGTAGCCGAGCCGTTGCTTGACCACCGCCACCATGTAGTAGCAGATGAGGCCGGCGGCGAAGCCGATCACCAGCGCCGGCATCGGCCGGACGAAACCCGAGGCGGGCGTGATCGCCACCAGCCCGGCTACGGCTCCGGTAATTGCCCCGAGCACGCTCGGTTTACCGTTTCTGAGCCACTCGGCCAGCATCCAGCCGAGCGTCGCCGCCGCAGCGCCGAATTGGGTCGCCACAAAGGCGCTCGCCGCCTGCCCGCTCGAAGCCAGCGCGCTGCCGGCGTTGAAGCCGAACCAGCCGACCCACAGCAGACAGGCTCCCACCACGCTGAGCACCAGATTGTGCGGTTTCATCGTTTCGCTCGGATAGCCGTGCCGCTTGCCCAGATAGATCGCGCACACGAGCGCCGAAACGCCTGAGCTGATGTGCACCACGGTACCTCCGGCGAAGTCGTAACAGGGGATCGCCCCGTCGCTGAAGGCGTTGAGCAAACCCCCGGTGCCCCACACCATGTGCGCCAGCGGATAATAGACCACAAGCGACCACAACACGGTAAACAGAAGCATCGCGCTGAAGCGGATCCGTTCCGCGAATGCGCCGCTGATCAGCGCCGGCGTGATGATCGCAAACATCAACTGAAAGGCCATGAAGGTCAGATGGGGAATGGCGCCTTGCCGCTCCATGCCCACCGCGTTCATAAAGGCGTAGCTGAGATCGCCGATGAAGCGACCCTCGCCTCCGAACGCCAGGCTGTAGCCCACCACGCCCCACAGCACGGTCGCCACCGCCATCAGGATGAAGCTGTGCATCATCGTCCCGAGCACGTTCTTTTTTCGGACCAGTCCGCCGTAAAACAGGGCCAGGCCCGGGCCGGTCATCATCAACACCAGCGCCGTCGAAGTCATCAGCCACGCATTGTCCGCGGCCGCCTGCGCATCCTGCACCGCCTTCTCGAGCGCAGCCAGTTTCTCCGCATCCTGGCCATTGGCCGCCGCCGCGGCGAGCAATAGAAACCCGCTTATCTTCCTCATCGAGTCTCTTTCACCTCAAACCATTCCGTCAATTACAAAGTTAACGATTTTCTCCTATCATGCAATCTAGGGTGCCGGTTTTACCAACTAAACCTTTCTATCAGACCTATTCAAATTTTTAATAGCCAACTTCGCTGCGCCCTCCGCGTTCGTTCCTGCAACCACGCGCCGAACCGACACGACGCTCATCAAGGCTCCGGTCCGAAGTAGGCTACAATTCCGGCGAGCAAGGTCTCCTGATGTCGAAACGCGCCAGGGCTCCCTCCCCGGTCGAAGAAAGGCTGATCGGACCAGTCGCGGCGATACTCCAGGCGCGTCAGCACGCCCCGCGCCATCTTGAACTCGCCGGTCAGCGTGAACTCCTTGAGCTTCTGAGACTTTCCCGTCGCAAAGCCGTCGGCGTCGTTGAACCACTCCAGCCGGGGCGCAACCGCGAACCACCGGCTCAGGGCGATGCGCGCCGCCCCTGCCACCCCGGTCCATCGACTGTCGGCCATGCCCGGACCGCCTTTGTCGACGCCGTAGTCAAAGTTGATGTAAAAGCTCAGCCGCTCCGCAGGCGTCACCAGCAACGTCGTGTCGTAGAGGTGACGGAAGCCTTCGTTCGTATCCGCCTTCTCCGGTCCGACGTAATAGTTGTGGGTCCAGGTCAATTTTGACGTTGTGATCGCACCGACCAGCCCGACCGTCTTGCCGCTATTGTTGTCTTCCACGTTGTTCCAGCCGTTCGCCACCTGCACCCCGGCGCTGAATAGGCTGCCAAGCGGCATCGTCGCCCGGAGGCCGAAGTGGTAATACGGGATTGCGTAGGCAAACAGCAGGGACCGGGAGTAGTTCCAGTTGCTGTGCGTCTCGATCAGCTCCGCGCCGGCAGAGGTGACGTACTTGCCGAAATCTAGTTGCAGCCCCCGCATCTTGGCCGGCTTGTAACTCACAAATGCCTGTTGGATGTGGCGGAAAACGTCCGGTCCCGCCTCAGACCCATGTATGACGTCGAAAGCCCGGCCAAATCCGAGATCCAGTCGGAAGCCGAGGGGAGCCGGCTCATGCTCCAGTACAAGTTTGGCCATATTCAGACTGAACTGATTCGCCTTGACATCGAAGTTTCGCAACTGGTTGACCCGCGACGTCGGGTGATTCAGGTTGAGGCTGTAATACCCGTCGATCAACCCGCTGAACGAGATCGGCCCGACCGACCACTCCCGAGGTGCGGCTCCATCGGCCGCGCTGCCGTTCGGAGAGACCCCCGCAGAGCCTGCCTCCTCTGCCCCTGCTGCACCAGCAAGTCCCAGCAACAAAATTACCCCGGACACACACTTCTTGCGTGCCATCACAAGTTACCTTGGAAAATTGAGATCTTAGATTTTCGGTAAGCGTGGACTTAAAGCCACCGAATTGAGTTCATGCTACAACAGTTTACGTCGTCTGGCCAATAGAAAATTTGAATCGGGGTGATAGATAAGCGGCGGGAGGGACGGGAGTTCTTCTCATTGTGAGCCGCAGGAGAGATCCCGGAAAAGCAGTGTGAGCGACGCCCCGCCGTGTCGCGCGGCGGCGGGGCGGGCCCTACTCGCCGAGAGGGGAGGACGGGGCGAGCGCCTCGGCGAGGTCACGGGAGAACTGGCGTAATTGCTCAACCTCGTCTGCGACGGCTCGCCTTTTAAAGCTCTTGCGTACGAAGAACGGCTCGCCCTGGAGCCACACCAAAACCGCCAAACCCTCGGCCGTTATCAGACCGGCGCCGCCGATCTGGCCGAAGCCCTGTTCGGTCCGCTCGACCAAGGCGGCGAAACCGCCGCGCTCGAAAACGAAATGGCGGTCGAGCCCCGGTACGGGCACAAGCCGGATCTGCGCCGCCGCAAGACGCTGGAGCTGCCGGATGGGAAGCGGTTCGCTCACATCTTGTACCGCCCCAGGTCCTCGTCGTTCAGCCCCTCCAGCCATCTCCGGAGCTCTTCGTTGTTCACCTTGTCGGAGACGGTGCCGGCCATCTTCGAGGATTGCAGCACCGAGTCCTCGACATAGATCGGGCAGTCCAGACGCAGCGCCACCGCCAGGGCGTCGCTCGGACGGCTGTCGACGCTGATCAGTTCGCCGTTGCGCTCGAGCCAGATCATCGCGTAGAAGGTGTCTTCCTTCAGTTCGTTGACGACGACTTTGCGGACCGTAGCGTTGAGGCCCACCAGAAGCGTTTTGATCAGGTCGTGCGTCATAGGCCGCGGCGTCGAAACCTTCTCGATCTCAAGCGCAATCGCATTGGCCTCGTAGATGCCCACCCAAATCGGCAAAATCGCGCTGCCGTTGACATCCTTAAGGATGACGATGGGCATGTTCGTCACCGGGTCCATCATCAGACCCCGGATCTTCATTTCGATTTCCATTCCTTCCCCCTACGTTCGTTCCGCGTCTCTCCACCATTCTCCCACCAGGGAGTTGGCGCCGGCGCGCGTGATCCGCACCGTGACGTAGCGACCCGCCAAGCCATCGGCCGAGCCCCCTGGGCTGGTGAAATTCACGGTGCGGTTTTCCGCCGAGTGACCAACCCACTGCCCGGTGGCCGCATTGTACCGCTCCACAAGCACCTCCTGATGCTCGCCCACCAGTCGGGCGTTGCGGCGAAGCTGAATGGAACGCTGTTTCTCCTGAAGTATAGTCAGCCGGCGACCCTTCTCCTCCTCCGGAACCTGGCCGTCCAGACTGAGCGCGGCCGTGTTCGGTCGCGGCGAATATTTGAAACTGAACAGCGAGTCGTACTCGACCTGCTCGAGCAATTCAAGCGTCTCCTCGAAGTCTCGCTCGGTTTCGCCCGGGAAGCCCACGATGATGTCCGTCGTGACGGCAATGCGCCGCCGCGCTTGTCTGAGCCAGCCGATGCGCTCCAAGTATTCGTCTCGGTCGTAAAGCCGCTGCATCCGATGCAGGATGCGGCTGGAGCCCGACTGCACAGGCAGATGCACGTGGTTGCACAGGCGCTCGTTGGCGTCGATGGCGTCGACGATCTCCCGCACGAAATCTTTCGGATGCGAGGTCATGAACCGCACGCGGCGAATGCCGTCGAGCTCCGCCACGCGCGCCAGGAGCGTGGCGAAATCCCAGCGAGCGGGCGAGGGATCCCGGTAGCTCGTTACGTTCTGCCCGAGCAGTTGAATTTCCGTATAGCCCTCGGCAACCAGCCGGCGCGCCTCCTCCATCACGGCGGCACTGGTTCGGCTTCGTTCGGGCCCGCGCGTGAACGGGACCACACAGTAGGCGCAGCTCTTGT
>Ga0308417_1002333_pt1 | contig 12584 bp, 9 predicted proteins | sample HotsprSampleOS65_FD_203528 | JGI IMG/M metagenome (GOLD analysis project Ga0308417, IMG submission 203528) | Hot spring phototrophic mat microbial communities from Octopus Spring, Yellowstone National Park, Wyoming, United States - 20090730_OS65 ... | reverse complement strand
TGGCTCTGCTGGCAACACATTGGGCCTTTATCTACTACGAAGCCGAACTTCAGGAACCCTTTCTTTTGACGTTCCTGATGCTCGCAGCACTTGCAGCCTTGCAGCGCTGGACAGTTGCCGGGCGTTTACGCTGGGCTGCTCTGGTCGGCACCCTGCTGGGGGCTTTCGCCGTAACCCGTCCCAACGGCTTGGTCCTGATCCTGGCGGCTTTGGCCTGGATCGTGTGGGTTCGTCGAGGGTCGCTGCGGACGGTGGTGCAACCGACGCTGGCGCTTTTCGGCGGGGCGGCGGCGCTCATCGCACCCGTCACCGCCCGTAACCTGCTTGTCGCCGGCGACTTCGTGCTCATATCGTCCAACGGTGCGATTAATCTGTATATTGGGAACAACCCCCAGGCGGACGGCACGAAAAGCGATATACCCGAACTCCAGGCACTGGCCGGGCGATCAACCTGGGGCTGGTTTTCCTACCCTCAGATTGCCCGCGCGCTGGAGCACGAACTCGGCCGCCCGCTGAAACCGTCGCAGGTCGAGGCATACTTCCGGCAGCGTGCGATGCAGTTCATTCGCCAGAACCCCGGCCAGTTTCTGCGACTCACCGGGCGGCGTGCCCTGCTCTTCTGGGGCCCCGCGGTGGTCTCCAATAACAAAGAAGTCCATTTCGATCGGCAGAACTCTGTCCTGCTGCGTTACCTGCCGGGCTTTCCGTTTCTGCTCGCCCTCGCGCTTCTCTACCTGGTGACATTGCTGGCTGGGCAACGTCGCCGGTCCGTATTCTCGTCCGACCACCAGGCCAACGGGCCGGAACGCCGCGACACGATGGGGCTTCTGTGGCTGTTCGCTGGCCTGTACTTCGCGTCGTTCCTGCCCTTTCTCGTGGCCGAGCGCTTTCGTGTGCCGGTCTCTGCGGTGCTGTGTGTGATGGCCGGGGCGGGCCTGGCACACCTGCTTCGTCTGGTGAACGCACGCCGCTGGCGGGCCCTGGGCGCGTCGACCGTGGTCGGGGTCGCGGCATACGGTTTGGCCAGCGTCCCGTGGGTGGCCTATCGGCCAGACAAGGCCCTGTGGCACGCCGGGCGGGCCGCCGCGTTTCGCCGGCAGGGTGATGTCGACTCGGCGATCGCCGAGTTGCGGGCAGCGCTGCTGGTCGCCCCAGACTTCTTGGAGGCGCGCGCGGAAATCGCGCGTCTGTTGGACGAACGTGGGCAGACGCCTGAGGCACTGCGGGAGTATGCAATCGCGGTCGGGGCGGGCCGCCCCACCGCGGCCATGTACTACAACTACGCCGCCGCGTTGCGCCGCGCCGGCCGATTGGCGGACGCAGCCGCCGCATACCGGCGGGCTGTCGAGCTCGCCCCGCGCTGGCCAGAGGCACACGTCAACCTGGGTGCCACACTCGATGACCTCGGGCGTCCGGACGAAGCACTCGAGCACTATCGGCGGGCACTGGAACTGAACCCGAACCAGGTGGAGGCCCTGTACAACACCGCCCTGATTCTGGCCGCGCGCGGGCGAACATCGGAAGCCATCGCGCTGCTCGAAAAGGCATTGCGCATCAGGCCGGATTACACGCTCGCGCGGCAGAAGCTCCAGGCGCTGCGGCCCTGATCATCGGGCGTGCGGCGGGCCGGGGCGCGCGGGTTCATCCGAACGCCGCACGCCAGTGCGAGGCGTGAAGGGCCAGCGAATCCCGCGCGGCGGTGCGGGGCCGGGGCGGCCGCCGCTTGGCGTAGCGGGCTTCATCTGCCGTGCTTACTGCTGCATTGGAGTGGCTGTCTCTGTGTTCGCTGCAACGCCGGCCGGCGGCGCACGACGTGGCCAGCGGGCCACCATCAGAAAGCACATGAGCCACGCGACGGTTCCCGCACCGAGCCCCAACACGACGGCCTTCCGGTATCGGGCATCCGGCAGCGCCGCTGCCCGTACCCGGCCCACTTCGACACGATCCCGTCGCGCCCCCCACTGTCCAACCGCCGTCAATTTCTCTTCGACGGTGCCCAATTGACGTGCAAGCCGCTCGATTTCAACGCGGGCCTGAGCCAGGCCGGCGTCCAGTTCCACCCGCTGCGCTGCCGCCTCGTCCGCCCCCCGAGCCTCGGTCAGCACATCCAGGATGGCCGCGATGATCTTCTCCCGCTCCCCCTCGAGCTCACGGACGCGGGCCCGCGCGGCGGCCACCTGTTCGGCGTGCTGTTCGCGCGCAACACGATCCGCCTCCATCTGCAATCGCTGCTGAACGAACTCCCGGCGCTGCCGGAGCCGCGTCAAGACGCCGCGTAACTGCCGCTCTAGCGCTTCCAGCTCGATGTTGCCGTTGAGCGTAGTGCGCGCCGCGGCGGCGGTGAGAGCCTCGACCGCAGCACTCCAAGTGCTGTGATGACCGCGGAGCGAGGCGCCCACGACGACCTCGCGCGTGCTGCCGCCGCCGGCAATCTGGCTCAAACGCTCTCCGTTGGCATTGACGGCCGCCGCCGCGTCGCGCGCAAAATCCTGCACGGCGCGCGCGGCCTCCCCCTGCCGCTGCACCAGCTCCGGCGCGACCGTCTCGGCCCGCTCGGGCGAGAGCTCCACCTGCTGAACCTCCGCGACGCGCAGACGCCACGCCTCGACGAACGTCGCGACTGCTTCGGCGGCGCCGGCTACGTCCGCGGCACAGGTGTTCAGAATCGCCGCGAGCGCGGCGGACGGACGCAGGTCCTGCTGTTCCCGGATCGCCGCGGCGTACTCGCTGAGGACCTTCTGCATCACCTTGAGCGGTTCGGCCACAAGCAGCAGCGCGACAGTCAGTTCCGTGCGGTACTTCTGCGCACAGGCGTGCAGCTCCCGCCGATCCTCGGCATACATCGGGTCCGAGCGCAGTGCATCTTCGACGGCGGTTTCCTCCAAGACACCACGCGGGTCATCGCGTGCCAGCAACGTGCTCAACCCGGCCCGCGCCGTTTCGAGTTGGGCGTCGGCCGCAGCCAGCTCGGACCGCAGCGTGTCCGCCCGTTGCGCGAGCGTCGGCCGATCCTCCGGCTCCGGTAGTGCCGCCAGCCGCGCCGCGTACTCCGCCTCCCGACGCCGGGCTTCTTCCAGCGCATTACGAAGCTCGTCGCGCCAGAGAACCTGCTCCAGATACTGCACGGGCAGGCGCGCGTCGCGCGCTTCCTCGTTGGCACGCTCCGCGTACCGGCCGCACACTTCTCGTAGCGCACGCTCCAAGACGCCGGGCTTTGGTCCCACCAAAGCTACCCGCAGGACCATCTGTTCCTCATCAGCGAGCACGTCGCCCTGGCCGCGCGCCCAGGTTTCGAACCATACGCGGCGGACATCCTCGGCCAGCGGTGCATGGGCCAGCCACTTCGGATCCAACAGGTCAGCGCGGTGCTCCGTCAGGAGGTACCGCCCCCACATCGCGCCGGCGCCGCCCGTGACCGAGGTCGGCGGCTGGGCGTTTACCAGCAATTCGACGGACACCCGATATCGCGGCGGATTGGCTGCCAGCCACCAGCCCGCCACCAGCGTCCCGGCCAGCGCGGCCAAGGTTGTGCTCCGCAGCCACCAGCGCCGTGTCGGCTCTGGCACCCCGTGAGGAACTGCTTCTGGCGGTGCCGCACGAGCGTGAAGCAGCTTTCGCTCGCGGATCAACGCCTGGTATTCCGCCTCCATTTCTGCCCGGGCCGCCGCCCGGGCCTTGTCCAGCAAGCGGGCATACTCGTCGGCGTGTTCCCGCTCGCGCCGTTGGAGTTCCTGCTCGCGGGCCGCCAACCCCGCGACGGTTTGCTGCAAATCGGCGACGATTTCCCCCACGTCCGCCGCCAGATCCCGGCCGGCCGCGCGCCAATCGGGTGCCGGCGTGGGCAGCCCGGGCCAACGGAGAGGAGGGATCGACCCTGGGCCGCTCATCGGGGCGGTCTGACTAGCCGCGTTCTCCGGGATCTCCGGCCCGTCTTCCGGACGGCCGGGTTCGCTGGAGCCAAGGGGATCAGATCCTTCGCCCATACTGTCACCCGCAGAAGCCGCCCGGGACACTTTCGCCACCCGCGCGGCCCGGCCCCACCGCACTCAAACCAGACGCTCCAACTGCGTGAGCGTGACCCGGAGGTCCTTGGGCAGCGGCGACTCGACGACGATCTCAGCCCCCGTCGTGGGATGTCGAAAACGCAACCGCGCCGCGTGCAGCGTCAATCGGTCGATCAGCGGTCGTTCCACGCCCCGGCGATTGAGCTTGTAGGTCGCCTTGTAGTTCGACAGGAGCACGGCCTGGCCGCCGCCGTAGTCCGGATCCACGGCCAGCGGGTGGCCGATGGCGGACAAGTGGGCACGAATCTGATGCAGTCGGCCAGTCAGCGGCCGGCATTCGAGGAGCGTGTGCCCCGCCACGCGCTGCACGATCTGGTACCGCGTCAGGGCCGGTTTTCCGCCGGTGGCCGTCGCGCGGACCCGGTTGCGGCTCTTGTCGAAGACGAGGCCGAGGTCGATTTCGCCATTCGCAGCCACATATCCCGTCACGAGAGCCAAATAGACCTTCTCCACCTCGCGCTGGGCAAACTGCCGCACGAGTTCGCGCTGCGCTGTCAGCGTCCGGGCATACAACTGGACCCCGCTCGCGTCCCGATCAAGGCGGTGCACGATGCGCAGGGCAGGATTGTCCGCCAGCTCAGGCCGGTTCCGCAGCAGTGCCGGCACGCAGGGATGGTCCCCCCGACCGGGGGCCGACAGCACACCCGGCGGCTTGTCCACCACGAGAATATCCGCGTCCAGGTAGAGCAGCGGAATCGTGATCGGCCGCGGCCGGCGTACACGCAACCCCTCGGGCATCGACTCGGCTGGCTTCATGGCACCACCCCGACCCGCGCAACCAGGTTCACGCGGACGGTGCGGGGTCGTCCGGCAACTACCCGAACACCCTCCGGCGCCAACACCGTTACGTCCAAGACCCGCAACTGCTTCTCGGTGGCCAGACCAACCGGCAACATGTCCGGCGTCACATGGACGAACGCCTGTATCTCCGCTGGCGTCAGGCTACGGAGACGGTTTTCCTTGCCGGAAACCTCCACGTCGATCCGCCACTCGTTCGAGTCCACCTTCTCCACTTCGTACCGGTCGCGTACTTCGGGGCTCACAAAGAGCTGGACCACGACGTTGGGAATCGTGCGCTGCTGACCGACCACGCTCAGCGTTACGGTCACACTCTCGGGGTTCAGGGCCGCCGCCCGGACCCCGCCCACGCTGTCATCCAGGCGTACTTCGAAAGTACGCACCTCGCCCGGCTCCAGCCCGGCGACCAAGTCGCCCAGAGGCGCCCGCACGGCCCGCTCTGCCGCCAATTTCTCCAGCTCTGCGGACTCCACCCGTTTTCCCAGATACCTCTCCAGATCGTCCAGCCGAAAGACCGCCACTGTCTCCGGTGGCGAAACGCGCTGCACCGCGACCAGCCGCTCGCCGGCGTCTGGCTCCACGCGCATCCGCAGCGTCGCCCGTCGGTCGACCCGGTACTGCAAGCCCGGCAGGGACCCCGCAGCCACCGAGAGACCTGCGGACAGCAGCTCGTGCAGCCCGTCCAGCCGCTCCTTCAACTGATCCCCCGGCAGCACGTGTCGTCCGAGGTCCGCATCGGCCCCGCGCAGCACCCAGTTGAGCTTCAGCGGCTGGCCGGCCGTCCGGTTCCGCACCTGGTCGATGGCGCGTGCCGGCCCGGTCAGCGTCGCCTCCAACAAGGCACGATCTACGTGCAGGGCGTCCATCGGTCGGCTCCGCCCCGCACCCGCCAAAGCCGTGGGCGGCCGCGGCTCCAACACATCCACAATCTGCGCTGGGTCGCTGTGCTGTACGCCCAGGTCGATCTTCATCGTCGCCGAGGCGAACGTCGCCTGGTCTGCCAGGTACCAGATGACCCCCGTCAGCGGCACCACGACGAGCATGCGCCGCACGCGCGGCCAGACCTGACCGCGGGCTCGCCGGGACGAGTCGCCGGCATCGGCAACAAGGCCCCCCAGACGGTTGGTCAGCTCCGTCGCCAGATCGTCCAGAGTCAGATAGCGGATCAGCTTCCCGTTGTCTGCCAGCGAGATGACGCCCGTCTCTTCGGAAACGACCAGGACCAGCGCATCGGTCTCGTAGCTCATGCCCACCGCGGCCAAATGGCGACTGCCCAGGGCCGCGTCGATCTCGTCGCTGTCCGGCGACGGAAACTGACAGTTGGCCGCCAGCACCCGGTCGCCACGGATGATCACGCCCAGATCATGCAACGGCGAGCCGGGGTAGAAGATGGTGTTCAGCAGGTTGGCGGATACCTGCGCATTAATCAGCGTCCCATTTTCCGCCCAGCCGGTCAGGTCCACGTTCCGTTGAATTGCGATCAGTGCCCCGTAGCGATTCCGCGACAGGTACCCGGCGGACTTGACGAGCGCGGAGATCAGTTGCGATTCCGGCCTGCGCCCGCGGTGCAGTCGCACCTCTCCCACCCGGATCACCGCCCGGCGCAGCTCCGGCTGAAACACGACCAGCGCGATGAGCGTAAGCCCCGTCAGGACGTACCGATAGAGTAGCTCCAGGCGCATCCACTGAAACTGCGTCGCCAGGATCCGCACCACCAGCGTCGCCACGACCAGAATCACCAGCACGCCGCGCAACGGCCGCGTGCCGCGCGTCCCTTCCAGCACGCTGGCACACCAGTTCACACACAGCCCGATCAGAAACAGCTCGACAAAGACCGCCGGCAGGTCGCCGCCGATCCGGTACAGCAGGCTGGTGAGTGTGGCGTTCATCGGCGACAGTATAGAATGTCGGGCAGGGCGGCTCCACACGCGGACGAAATCCGCCAGGAAGTGCCGCCCCGGGACTGCTTGCATGCCTGCGGACGACTGGCAGCCACGACTTCGCGAGAACGTCGCACGCGTCCGGGCACAAATCGAAGCCGCCTGCCGGCGCACCGGCCGCGATCCGGCGACCGTTTGCCTCGTGGGCGTCACCAAGTACGTCCCGACGGACGTGGTGCGAGCCCTGGTCGCGATGGGCGTCCCGGACGTCGCGGAGAACCACGTCCAGCAACTTGTACGCCGCGCGGAGGAACTCGGTGGCTTTCGCCTTGACTGGCCGGAAGGGCCGGAGAACGCTCCGGATTCTCTGCCGCGCTGGCATATGATCGGCCATCTTCAGCGCAACAAAATCCGGCCTTTGCTGCCGTACGCCCGGATCGTGCACTCGCTGGATTCGCAGCGGCTGGCGTGCGCCCTTCAGGAGCAGGCCGAGCGCATCGGTGCCCAGGTGGATGTCCTGATCGAGGTCAACATCGCCGGCGAAACAACCAAGACCGGCATTCCACCGGCGGAAGTGCCCGGGCTGGTCCAAACCGTGGCACAGTGTCCCCGCTTGTGTCTGCGCGGCCTCATGACGATGACACCGTACAACCCGGATCCCGAGGCATCGCGGCCGTACTTCCGTCGCGCGCGCGAGATGCTGGCGGAGCTACAGGCGGCCGGCGCGCCGGCGACCTGTCGTCATCTGTCGATGGGCATGAGCCAGGACTATGTGGTCGCCGTAGAAGAGGGCGCCACGCTGGTCCGCGTCGGTTCGGCGCTGTTCGAGGGTCTGCCGACCAGCGACCCGCGCGCCCATTGAGCCGCACAGTGTGCGCTGGTCCGCCGGGGGGCTAACAGGGCCGCGAACATTCACCTGCCGCAGCGGCCCGAACCGAAGCCGGCTCGTCGACGCGGATACCTTGTCCGGCGGACCGTCATCCTGTATAAGAACAGTGTGCGGAGCCGGCGGCGGCCGGACGAGGGCGACCAATGCCACTGCGACGTCTCGATGCCGAAGCGCGGGCCATCATCGACCTGGCCAACGACATCGCGCATGAACATGAGCTCGAGTACGTCGGCACCGAGCACATTCTGCTGGCGATCCTGCGGCACAAGGACAATGTCGCCGCGCGCGTGCTGAGCCGACTGGGCGTTGACGAAGAACGCGGTCGCGCCAAGGTGGACGAGATTGTCCAGCGTTCGAAGGAAGACACCTGGGTGTTCGGGCGTCTGCCCGGAACGCCGCACTACCGCGACGTCATCGAGCGGGCCATGAGCATCGCCGATCAGCTCGAAGCCAAGCATATTGGCAGTGCCCACCTGCTGTTGGCGTTGTTCCACGACGATTCGAGCACGGCGCAGCGCGCGCTGACCGGTCTGGGGGTGACCCAGCAGGCGTGCCGCGAGCAGGTTCTGCACGCCCTGTCCGCCAAGTAGCTTCCCCCGGCGACCTGGTGTAACGCCGGGCGGCGGCAGCGGCCGTCCAGGACCCCGGCCGAACGCTACTCTTCCGGCTTGCCTACCGCACGGGCTTGGATTCGGTTCGGCTTGAGATCAAGGACTTCGATCCAGCTCGAAAAGGGCTTTTCCGTAAGCAGCTCCGCCAGCGTCTGCGCTGACATCTGCGCCTTGATCCGGTACAGGCCCGTTCCCTTCGAAAAGTCTCCGTCCACCGACCGGATGCGTTCCGGATTCAGCCCGGCCAGCGCCCTCTTCAGCTCCACGTAGGTCTTGAAGTCCAGCCGCTCGACTTCCAGTTCAATGTCGCCCGCCGCCGTAAGCTGTGTGGACCACTGCTCCATCACGGCGTCGAGCAGTTTGAGGGCCAGCACGGGTTCGCGACGCTCGTTGGACTCCGGGAAGGTCGCCGCGACCAGCGCCGCGCGGGCGGCCTGCGGGCTGTACTCATGGTGCGCGCGCACGCCCCGCTCGCGGGTGGGAATGGATTCGCTGACCAGCAACCGCCCGGTGTCTGTGTAGTAGATCTTGGCCTGCACACTACAGTTGTAGAAGGCAGCCGGCACGCCGTAGATGTCCCGCAGGCCGGCGCGGTCGGCACTGGCCAAACCGCGGATAAGAATGTGTGCGCCGGCGTCCTTGGCCAGCCGCGCCAGTTTGGCCGCGTCCTGCTCATCCCGGGCGTCGGCCGCTTCCCGACGCTTGAGGTCCTCGACCGCCTTTCGCTCCACCAGATCGAAGCCGGCCTTGAGAAACAACTGTTCGATCCGGTTCTCGACGATGGACTCGTCCTGGAGGCGCCCGTCGATCTTCTCGTCGATCCACACCATGATCTTGGGCCGCCCGATCTGGTCCAGAACGTTTTGCACCTCGCCCCACATCCGCGCCACCGTGCTGGGGCGCACGGTCGCCTCGATCGTGACCTCCCAGGTGCCACCCGCCCCTTCGGCCTCCCGCAGCACCTTATACTCGCTGACCAGCCCGGCCGCCCGACTGTAGATCGTGTCCCGGATCAGCGCAAAGTTCTCCACGTTGGAATGGGCCGCAATCTGTACCCCCGCCCCCTGCTCCACCGCCTTGCGCAACGCCTGCTTTACGGCGTCCTCTCGACTGTACCCCTCGGCCGTTACCTTGACGACCTTCGCCTCCTCGGTTGTATCCGGCGGCGGCGCATCCTGCGCCAGCAATGCACCACCCAGCAACCCGCAGACGAAGACAAAAGCGGTCCGCCTCATGGGCCCTCCTCTCGCGACGCCGGCCGCGTGGCCGCATTCGCCGCCGACTCCGCCGCCCCGGCCGGCGGCTCGACCTCTTCCAGTTTCATCCCGCGCCGGACGATCTCCCACAGTCGCCGCAGCGGCAGCTCCACCTCGACCTGGACGCCGCCTGTCGGGAGCTTCTGCCGCCGCACCACGCGTGCTCCGCTCAAGAACAGCACCACGTCGTCCTTGAGGTCCTGCCGATAGCCAAGGAGTTCTCGCACACTGATGTCTGGAGAGACCGGCAACGGTTCGATGAGCCGCCGAAGCTGGTCGATCGCGTCGAGCCGGGCGGCTTCATACTGGTCAGACAGCTCGGGCGACTCGCCCTCTTCCAGATGGAAGCGGCCGGTCGCCGACCGCGTCTCTCCCGCCCACGCCGGCGTGTCGTACTCGATCCAGCCGTAGCGATTTCGCAGCACATAGCGCTCCGGCGGCGGCGCCAACCCGGTGCCGGTCAATCGGTCGCGGCTGGCCAGCAAAACCATTTCGCGGAAATCGGCGGCGGCGAAGTCTTCGCCCTGGTACTGCTCCTGGTGCACGCGCGTCAGGATGCGCAGCAGCTCCTTCATTCCAATCCGCGCCGTCGCCACCGCGACCTGGTCGGGCTCGAACTCGACCGTCACCTGGCCTTCGCGACGAACAGCCGCCTGCACCGCGTCACGCACCGCGTCCCCGCTGTCGAGAAACTCCCGCAGCCGACGCGCCGGCGTGACCTTCAGCCGGCCGGCTTCTTCGAGCAGCGCATGCCACGCATCCGCTTCCGCCGCCGACCGCGCCAGCTCCATCCCCGTGCGGCTGACATCCTCCCACCCCGGCGGCCGGTCCGGGCTGAGGTGCTCGGACGCGGCCGCGCTGCCGGTCGCCCACAGCATCGGCCAGCGCTTCGCCGCGGACTGCACCGCCGCGCTGTCTACCGGGCGCTTCGGCGGCCCCCCGCCGTAGTCTTCCAGCCATCGCAAGACCTGGTCGCGCACCGCCTCGGGGGCGAGAGCCACATCCACCTCGCAGACGCCGTCGCTGTAGACGCGTGCCGGTCCGTGTTGCGGCTGCTGACGAACCCACAGTCGCAGGGCGCGATCCAGCTCCACGCTGGCCGACACCCAATCGCCCACAGTGACGTCCCGCACGAGCGGCAGCGTGCGCACACGGCGCAGCAGCTCCGTCCGGGCCTTGCCCAGCGCGACCAATTCGAGCGCGCGGCGCTGCGCGGCCGTCAACTTGACGGGAGCGCTTGCGGGCGGCTCCGCGCAAAAACCCCACCCCGCCGCCATGAGCACGATGAGTTGACACCCAGGCCACGCGCTGCGCATGGGGCGTCCCAAAGCGGCCTATTCGACAATCATCTCGCCGCGTGGTGCCTCTTCCACCTCGCCGTACTGGGTCTCTTCGTGCACGTGCACCTTGCGGTATTCCCGCTTGGCGCACCCGCTCACCAGCAGGGCCAGTGTCAGAACGCACACCAGCCAGCCGAAACGCTCATGCCATCTTGCCATCTGCGGCTCCTCATTTCTTTCGTGGGGACCGGACCACCCGTCGGCGCACCCTGTCCAGGCAATGGCAGCGCGACGGCCGCACTTACTGGGATGCGCCGCGTCGTTGCCGCGCGTCGATCAAGCCCCAGACCTGCATGCCGGGAACACCGACGGTCACGCGTGCGGAATCCGCGGTGAACTCCGTCTTGAGCACGACCGCGTCCGCAATGAACGCCTGCACCAGTGCTTCCAGGTCGTCGTGCTGCGCGACGAAATCGCGCACCGTCGTATCGCCACGCAGGCGCAATCCGCCGATCTGCTCGGCCAGCTTGCGCTTGGCATCCAGCTCCGCGGCCCGCGCGGCCCGCAGGCGCCCCTGGGCGGTGTCCATCTCCGGGTCTGTACCCTCGCCTTCGGCCTTGATGTACTCGCTGGCCCAGTCCGGCAACTGAACGCGTTCGGCGTAAGCGCGGATGTACTTGGGCGGAGGGACGCCCATGCCGGTGGCCTCGAAATCCTTCTTCACGACGGTGCGGATGATCTGCTCCACATCGTGCCCGCGCGTGTCATCCGGGTCGTGATCCTTGTAATGCCGACTGTGCAGACGCTTGATCGTCGTGATGACCTGCTCCGTCGGCACGCGCAGCGTGACCTCCGCGATGAGCTCGTCGTGGTGCAGGTATGTGGAGACCTCCTCCGCCCCCTTGAGGAATGCGTCGAGCTCGGCGCGAATCTCATCGCTTTCCGTCACGAAATCCCGCACCTGCGTCCGCGCCGTCAGCCGCAGGCCCTTGAGACGTTCCGCCAGCTTCCGCTGCGCGTCCTTCCGCGCGGCCTCGATCGCCATCAGGCGTGCCCGGGCACCCTCCGGCCCGAGCTGTCGCCAAATCTCGGGGATCGCCGGCCGCAGACCCTCCGCCGGAGGCGGCCCCAACACCTCTTCCGCACCCTGGGGCAGATCGGGGGGCAACTCCGGGCGCGGCGCGCCCATGCCGACGACCTTGATGACGTCCTTTTCAACTCGCCGGGTCAGCGATTCGAAATCGCTGACCTTGATATCCTCGCCCTTGTAGTAGCGGTCGTGCGCGGTCCGCAGGACCTCCACCACCTTGGCTACGGTCACCTCGGCCGGAACCTCGCATGATCCGTCGTCGTACCACCGGGGCGTCCCCAGGCGGATGCCTTTGATAAAGCTGTCCACCTCGCCGCGAATCTCGTCGCTTTCCGCCACAAAATCCCGCACGTAAGTACGCGAGTTGATTTGCAGCCCGTAGACGATCTCCGCCAGCTTCCGGTACGCGTCCGCCTCCGCCGCCCGCTTGGCCAGCAGCTTGTTCTGTTCCTTCACGACATCTTGGGCGGCCACCGCTCCCGCCGCCCACCCCAGTGCACCTGCCGCCAGTAGGAGTAACGATGTTCTGCGCATGACCCGTGACCTCTCGCGATCCGACTGCCTTCGATCTCAGACCGTGGCCCGACCGCCGCGCCCTCGCGGCCTCACCCCCTCCGCCGACGCGGGACAGTCGGACTGCCTGCACGGTAGACAGATTCCAGCACCGGCGGTTAGCCGCCGGACCCGCCCCACGGGCATCCCCAACGGCTCCGTCG
>Ga0308417_1002330_pt1 | contig 12588 bp, 8 predicted proteins | sample HotsprSampleOS65_FD_203528 | JGI IMG/M metagenome (GOLD analysis project Ga0308417, IMG submission 203528) | Hot spring phototrophic mat microbial communities from Octopus Spring, Yellowstone National Park, Wyoming, United States - 20090730_OS65 ... | reverse complement strand
TCCTCCATGTCGCGGTAGCGGATGCCGTTCTGACGCAGCAGCTCGGTGCGTCCCTGTTCAAAGTACACGAAGTATTGCGCGTGATGCAGGTAGCCCATCGCGTCCGTCTCGGCATAACGCACGCGGATCTGAATGTCGCAGCTCGCGACGCGCTCGGCCATGCTCATCACCCGCCGTCCGTGTTCAGAAGCCGCACCACGCCTCAGCGTCCTTCATACAGCCGCGTGCCGAGCAGGTCGTCCAGCGCCGGCTCGGACAGGATTTTACGGACCGTCGTTTCCACGTCGTATTCGACCCGCACAAACTCGATCGTCTGCACGGTGCAGGCGAGGGTCGTGGCCACCACGCTCTCCGGCGCACCGCTCAACGCCTCCGGCGCGCGATGCACAACCACGTAACTGGCCCGTTGGTCGCGATCCCGCGGCTGGCCCACGCTGCCCACGTTCACAATGACGCGCTCGTCCTCCAGCTCGTAGAAGGGCGAGTCGGGCAGTTCGTGCGGCGGGTCGAAGTAAGGATCGTCCACAAACACGCCCGGCTGATGCGTGTGTCCGACGAAGCACACGCGCGCATCCAGGCGATCGAAGTTCGCCATCACTTTCTGCGGATTCGTAAACACATCTTCCGGGAAGATGTACTCATTCATCGGGCGGCGCGGCGACGCGTGGAAGAAAACCACATCGCGGTCCTTGTACCGGACCGGCAGGTTGCCCAGGAACTTCCAGCGCTCATTGCGCAAACGCGTGTCGGGCTCTTCTTCGAGGACCTGCCGCGTCCAGAAGCATGCGCGCTCGGCGGGCAGATTGAAGTTGGTCGGCTCGTACAGAAGTGCATGGTCATGGTTGCCCATCAGCGTGACACGGCACCGTTCGCGGACGAGGTCCAGGCACTCCTTCGGATTCGGCCCGTAGCCCACGATGTCCCCCAGACAAATGATCTCCTTGATGCCGCGCTGCTCGATGTCCGCCAGGACGGCCAGCAGCGCCTCCAGATTCGAGTGGATGTCGCTGATGATCGCGAAACTCTGGTTGTTCCGCGCAGCTTTGGTCATGGCGTCTGTGGCTCATCCGGCTGGGCCGGCTCCGCCTCGTCCGGGATCAGGACCGGCCAGTGCTCCTCGACCCGATATCTCAGCCCGCAGCGCACACACACGAGGCGGTCGCCGCGCTCTTCCAGCCGCCCGTGGCAGTCCGCGGCGGGGCAGGCCAAGATTGCTAACAGTGCGGCACTTATGGGCGACATCAAACCTCACCACGGCGCAAGGGCCCCGGTCCGCCGCCGCGGCCATATTCCGGCCTGTCGGCCGTAATGGACCTCGGGCGGCGGGGCACGTCTAGCATAGGTGGGGGCGTGTTCGAAATCAATCGGCGACGGACGTTTACCACGCGCGCCAGTCGGGCACGTAGTGAGGATCGTTGTCGGGCCCCACGGAGCCGATGCGGTAACGGGGTGCGGTCATCCGACCGCCCCGCAACCCGAAGGCCTCCACGTGTCCATCGGCGAGCGCGACAGCCGCCCGCACCTGATGACGGAAGCACGTCGTGGGGCTGGGGTTCTGTCGCCAACGCCCATTCGACCATAGCCACGGCGGGTCCGGGAGGGCGTTATTCATGGGCTGTCCGAGCCCCATGTCGATCAAGGTGTCGGCGAAAACGAACAGCCGCTGCGGCTGCCACAGGCGGTCTAAGCTCTGCCAGGGTTTGTTAGCGATGCATCCCGGCCCGGGGGCGCTCCAGCCCGGCGTGTGCGGGGGGCAAAGGTAGTAACCGTTGTATCCGTAGGTGCTCGTGACCCCCCGGGCATTGCCCTGAGGCAGGTATGTCCCCCATGCTTGGTCCGGACACTCATAAAGCCCGCCGACGCGTAGGTCGCTGCCCAGATAGGGCCAGACGAACCCACGCGTGTGATCCACGCCCAGGCTGTCGTTCGTGCCCCACCAATAGATTGCCGGCCCGTCGCCGATCAGTTCGCGACGCGTGTACGCCAGGGGCATCGCTCGGCCAGCGTAGTCGCCCGCGTACATATGAAACGCGTGGGCGAGCTGGCGGAGGTTGCTGCTGCACTTCACGCGCCGCGCCTGCGCTCGCGCATGGCCCAACGCGGGCAGCAGCACCCCCGCCAGCACGCTGATAATCGCGACGCTGACCAGCAACTCCAGCAGCGAAAACGCGCGGCACAATCGCACGGTCAGCCCGTTATCGTTGCAGAAGGTCAATAAACGGGTCGATGTCCGCGAAGGTCACCTCGCCGTCGCCGTTGCAATCGGCGTTGAGAAACCGCCCGTGCGGGTAGAACTCGTCGTACACGGACTGCCCCGCCAGTGCGGCGATGAACGGATCGATGTCAGCGAAAGTGACTTGCCCGTCGCCGTTTGCATCACCTGGCAGTGTCGGCGGCACCAACGGGGTGACCGGTGTGCTGGTCCAGTCGTCGCCGGGGACCGCCAGCCAGCCGTCCGTGTCGCCGTTCTGAAGGAAGCGCTGTCCCGCGCCGACCGGCGAGTAATCCCACGTCTGCCCGTAGTCCAGGCTGAGCCAGTAGCTCCAGTAGGATTGCGGCCAGTTGTAGCCGGTGTGGTACGTGGTGTTGCCGCGTACGTACCAGATGTCCGTGACGAAGCCGCCGGTCCAGGCGGCATATGCGAAGCCGACGCCCGCCGCCTGAATCGCATCCAGCAGTTGTAGGCCCGTAATCTGCGGGTCATCAAAGCGGTACGCGAAGGCGAAACTGTCGCGGTCGTGGTTGTAGGGCCAGAAGTCTACCACGAGCAGCACCGTGTTGGCCCCGTCGCCGATCCAGGCCTCGATGTCCACCTGGTCCAGCTCATAGGCGAGCACCGGCGGCAGCACGCTGACGGTCAGCACCACCAGCCCCGCCAGCAAGCGACTTGGCCCCCCCACAGTCGCCGCGCCGGGCGTTTTCCCGCCGTGGGGCCGCTGCGTAATACCGCGGTTGAGTCTCGAAAGCCCCCTTCCTGCTAACGCGTCCTCGTTGCCTCCGAACATTTCGACCTCCTGACGCGGTTAAGCCACGTCGTCGCGTGCCGGGCGGCCCATCGCCGCCGCGGCCAAGTCCAGGAGTCAGCGCCCCCTGCGGTACGGAGCGCACTGCCCGCGCGGTAAGGCCTCCAGCTCACGACGTGCATCACGCCGCGAGCGGTTGCGCCCGCCAAGCCGTCAAGATGAAGGTTGGATCCCGCTGTCGATAGGCATGTTCGCTCGCCCTTCCCGCGAAGGGACGCCGACGAACGGTCACACTGGCAGGTCTTCTGACTTCCGGGCCCGTCGCACGGCACATCGGCCGGCGACACCTACCGACTGCGTCTTCTCAGTCGCTTCGGGGCCGCGTTGCCGCCGCCCTGCTTGCGACCAATGACATAGGCAGTCCTCGTTCCCGGTCACAGCGACGGGGTCGTTCCGGATTCGCACCGGATTCCCTATTCTTCCGGCCGCCCCAAGCGACCGGACACCAGCGACCGTGCGAGCACTGTAAAGCAACGGGCGAAAAAAATCAAGTCACAACCCACGCCCATCGTCGCCACGGCGCAGTTCATTAGCCGAAAAACGTGAGCTCGTGTGGCGGCCGTTGGTAGTCGCCGGCACAATGCCGGTCGGCAACTGTGCCACCCGTGGAGCTAATCATGGCGACCTTGTCGGTGTCCCTGTTGATCAGCACAGCCGTAGGATTGGGAGCGCCGGAGTTTCAGCGCTTGCCCAACGGTTTGCGATTGGCCGTCATCGAGGACCACAGTCTGCCGCTGGTCAGCGTGCAGGTCTGGTACCGCGTCGGATCGGCCGTCGACGACCCCCAACATCCCGGCCTGTGTCACATCGCCCGCACGGTGCTCGAAAACCGGCATGACGCCGCCTTGCGACTGCGGGCGGCAGGTGTGCGCACGGACGCCGGCACTCTGCGGGACGCGTGCTTCTTTCATTCTGTGCTCCCACCGCAACTGCTGACGTGGGTGCTGGGAATCGAGGCCGAACGCATGCAGCCGGCGGCGACGACCGCCGAGGAGCTGAGGCTGGCGGTGGCCGCTGCGGCGCGCTCGTCTGGCTCCCGCACCGCCGGACAACCGCCGACCGTCGAACGGCAACTGCTGGCCGCGCTGTTTCCAGACCATCCGTACATGCACCCGCCGGAGCTGGTCGCTGAGAGCTGGCGCGACGCCCATCCGGCGGAAGTGGACGAGTTCCTGCGACGCCGGTTCACGCCGGCCAACGCAACCCTGTTGATCGTCGGCGACATACAAACGTCGACCGCGTTGGAACTCGCGCGCCAACACTTCGACAGCTTGCCCAGGTCGGAGGCGGAGCGGCCGCCCGATGTGCGGCGACCAGGCAGTGAGACGATACGGCTTTCGCCGGTGGCTGCGGAGGTTGCAGGTCTCGACATGGCGTGGCTGGCGCCCTCGGCCACAGCGGCAGACAGCCTGGCTGTGAGCGTGCTGATGCAGCGGCTATGCAATCCGGCGGACGGACCACTGTACCGGAGACTGAGCGAACTCGGATGCCTCGCGCCGCGCTGGCGACATGAGCGCTGGCGCAGCGCGGGCCTGGTCAGTCTGCACATCGACTGGGTGTGCGAGGAACCGCCCGCAGACGGACCCACGCCACAGCGAGTGGAAAACATTGTCCGCGAAGAGCTGCGGCGGGCTGTGGAGGCGGTGCCCACGGAGATCGAGTTGGGCCGCGCGCGCAGCTTGGCGGCCCGCGACCTTCATCGCTTGCGCGCCGCTTTCGGTGACCGCGCGTTGAGCCTGGGATGGCAAGAACACGTCGCCGGCGACATCCTGCGCGCCGATTTCGACATCCCCTACGTCGAGCGACTGACCGTGGGCCAGCTCCAGCGAGCGGCGGCGGAACTGCTGGAGACTCGCACGGTAATCCTCCCGCGAGTCGTCGCGACGGATTCGACCGCCGCCGCGAGCGCACCGAGCCCGGCGCTGCCTGCTCCCCTGCCCGGTGCCCCGCCGCAACAACTGGACACCGCCGCCGCGCTCGACCTGCTGGCCACAGCGGTCAGAAATGCACCGGAATCGAGGTCGCCGCGGGCACCCGGTTACTCGACACGCGTTGAAATCAGTCCGCAGGTGGCGGTCACGGTTTGGCGCCTTCCGGGGCTGGAGTGGGCAACGGTGCGGACCGCCCTGCGGACACCCCGACCGCACCGGTATCTGCCGGCCGTGTTGCTGGCCGTCGGTTCGACGAAGCGGTCGGTCGCAGAGTACCGCGAGTACTTGTCGTTTCGCGGGCTGGACATGTTTCCCGTGGGCGACCTGTCACTTCCTGGGCTTTCGTCAACGGGGCGTGCAGCGCTGGCACCACAGATGATCGAGCTGCAAGCCGACTTGGTCCGCAGCCCGGACGCACGCCCAGCCACGCTACAAAAAGCTTTGGACGCCCTCAATCACGCGATTTTCCGCCGCGCGATGCAACCATGGGAGGAGCTTGAGGACGAGTACTACCTGCCGCCCGGCCTGATCGGCTGGAGCGAGACCGGGCGCGTCATGCCGCAGATTGTCGAACAGCTCGAAGCCATCCTCGGATGTCTGGAGGTGATCGAGGGCGTCGATCTTTTCGTCGCAGGCGACGTGGAGGTGGACGCGGTGGTGACGGCCGCCCGGACCGCATGGGAGGGGTGGCGGCCAGCCGCCCCCAGTAGCCGACCCATCGAAGGCCGGCCGCAGTCTCCAGAAACCAGCTCGGGGGGCGAGCGCGCCACCGGCCTGCCTGCCAGCACGCAACCGGCAGTCACACCGCAAGCGACACAGCCGGCGACGGTTCGCGCGGTGAGTGTGTGGGCCACGGTGGAAGACGAACCGGTGTCCGTGCACATCGCCGACGAGTTGTCGCCGATGAACCTGCCACCGGCGCTTCGTGTGCTGGCCGAACAGACCACGGTCTGGCTGCTGGGGGTGCCGTGGCATGTCCCGCCGACGTTGGACGCGGGGCGTGCCTGGCTGTGGACCTGCGGTTGGGTGGAGCCGGCTTGGCTGGACGCGGCCATGCAGCCGGCGACTGACCTGCTGGCACCACACGTAGAGACATTTCTGCGACAGGCGGAGCAGGTCGCACGCGGCACCGTGTCCGCGGCTCGCCTGGAAACAGCCGCCCGGCTTGCCCGCGCGGATCGCCTCATGATGCTTGACAGCACCGCCGCCATCGTCGAACTGCTGTCGCGTGGCGTGTCAAACCCGTGGGATGTGCTGGACGGATGTACGACCGAGGAGCTGAGGGCGGCGGTGGGACAGCTCTACCGGGTGCGCGAGCGCAGCATCGTGGGATCCGGCCCCGGGAATCGTTCGGCAGAACTCGAACGCTTCGGCAATTGGCCGCCGACCACGCTGCCGTCGCGTTCGCCGTGAGCGACGCCCATCCTATAATGCCCGACTGCGTTGCGAGGGTCGGCGACAGGACCACGGGCCGGCCTGCGCACGTCTGCGAAAAGGCTGTGGCATGATCGACATCCGGCTGATCCGTGAGCACCCCGACCTGGTGAAGCGCGCCGCGCGGGACAAGAACCTGCGCGTCGACATCGACCGGATTCTGGCGGTCGACGAGCGCCGCCGGGCGCTGGAGACGGAATTCAACGAGTTGCGCCACGAGCAGAAAGAGGCCGGCGAGCGCATCGCCAAGGTCCCGGCGGCCCAGAAACCCGAGCTGACCCGGGCCATGGCGCAGATCAAGTCCCGGCTCAAAGAGATCGACGCCCAGCGCCAGCAGGTCGAAGCAGAGCTGCGCGAGCTGATGCTCCTGGTACCGCAGATTCCCGCCTATGACGAAGGCGTGCCCGTCGGCCCGGACGCGTCCTGCAACGTGGAGATACGCCGCGTCGGCACCCCGCGGCGGAAGGGCGAATTCGGCTTTGTATTCCGGGATCACCTGGAACTCGGCACGGCCCTGGGAATCATCGACGTCGATCGCGGCGTGAAGCTGGCCGGTGCGCGGAACTACGTGCTGCGCGGCGCCGGCGCACAGCTTCACGAGGCCGTCCTGCATCTGGCGTGGGACATGATGGCCGCGCGCCAGTACACCGCGGACGGGCGGACGCTTCGCTTTGTGCCCCTGACCGTGCCGGTGCTCGTCAACGACGCCCTGATGTACGGAACCGGGTTTTTCCCGCTGCATCGCGAAGAGGTCTACCTGTGCGAGCGTGACGGGCAGAGTCTCGTCGGGACCGCCGAGGTCCCGGTCACCGGCTACCACGGGGATGAGATTCTGGAGGAGGCGGAGCTGCCGAAACTGTACTTCGCCCGGAGCACGTGTTTCCGGCGGGAGGCGGGCGCCGCCGGCAAGGATACGCGCGGGCTGTATCGCATCCACTATTTTGACAAGGTCGAGCAGGTCGTGATTTGTCGAGCGGATCCGGCGGAGTCCGCGCGTTGGCACGAAGCGATCCTGGCCAACGCGGAGGCGGTGCTTCAAACGCTCGGACTTCCGTACCGCGTCGTGGAGGTGTGCACGGGCGACATGGGGCAGGGCAAGGTCCGCATGTTCGACATCGAGACCTGGATGCCCGGCCGCGACGACTGGGGGGAAACGCACAGTGCCAGCCGGTTTCATGACTTTCAGGCCCGCCGACTGAACCTGCGCTACCGCCGCCAGGACACGGGCAGGCCGGAATTCTGCCACACCCTGAATAACACGGTGATCGCCAGTCCGCGGATTCTCATTCCGCTGCTGGAGATGAATCAGAATGCCGACGGCAGCGTGACCGTCCCCGAAGCGCTGCGTCCGTACATGAACGGGCTGGAGCGGATCACGCCGTAACAATGCGGACCCGCGCCGGCGCGGGCGTGTCCGTCACGCGTGGAGAACCTCTCATGAGAATCGCCGTTTGCATCGTCATCTTGATCGCGGGCGCGAGTGGGCTGGTGGCCGGGGCCGACGACACGCAGGCCCCCGGAGTGCTCGTGCGGCTGTACGACATCGGCGCGGAAGTGCCGGCGCTGCCGGAACTGGCCCAAGGGGAACTGCCGAACGTGGTGAAGGTGGTCCCGACGCTGGATCTCCGCGGCGAGCGCGGCGACTTCGCCCCGCTGGAAAGCTGGTTTGTTACGGAGGTCATCGCCGTGCTGACGGTCGAGCGCGCGGGGCAGTACTGCTTCCGACTGGTGAGCGACGATGGCAGCCGCTTATCGCTGGATGGCAAGCTGCTCATCGACCATGATGGTTTGCACGGTCCCACGGCGAAGGACAGCGAGCCCGTCGCACTGACCGTGGGGCCGCACGAGCTGCGCATTTGGCACCTTCAGGGCGGCGGCGGAGCCCAACTGACACTGCTGTGGAGCGGGCCGCCGGGGCACACGCCCGTCGCGGCGACGTCCGCCGGGCAGGGCGCGGAGCCGGTGAAACCCACCAGCGGCCCCACCTTCGACCCCATCCCGCCCGCACAACTCAGCCACCCGCGCAACGCGTCACGCGAGACGTCGCCCGGGACAAAGAAAATCATCCCTCCGCTGCGACGAGGCCGGCCCGGCGATGGTACGCCGGTCGCCACGCCGCACCCGGGTTTCACTTTCGGCACACGCCCCGCGGAAACGGAAGGCGAGCCCCTCCGCGTGGCCGGCGGGTTTGTGGAACGGGTGCCCGGCGGCGAGCGTGCGGGAATCACGCTGTGGGTGCCTGACTTCGGTCCTGATTCCATTGCGCCCCTGCTGAGTCTGCCGACTTCTGCCTATGGCGCGCAGTACCAGGTGCGCTCCGAAGGCGGGGAATGGAAGCGCATCGCGTGGGACGAGGTGAACGGGCACCGACAGGGCTGTGTATTCCGGTTTTCCGCGGGCGAAAAGCCCGCGATCGGCGCCGGAGATGTTTGGCCGTTCGAGTTGCGCCACGTTCGCGCACTGGCAAACGGGCTCGAGCTGGAGTTCACGCGGCCGTTGGATCCGCGGGTTGGCTGGGACCCGGAATGCTACTACCTCGAACAGTGGCCGCTGGATGTGACAGCGGGCACGCTGCCGCGCCGCGACGGAACCGTATACCCCGTCCGCTCCGCCAGCGTGTCCGCCGATCGCACCCGCGTCTTCTTGGAGCTGGACGAGCTCAAGCCGGCCCATGTCGTTTACATTCGTCTGTTGCCGCCGTGCCTGTCGGAAGACGGCCAACTGCCCTGGAGTACGGAGGCGTGGTACACGCTGAGCGTGGTCCCGCCCCACCGTCGCGGCACCGTCCGCACACCGCCGCCCGCGCCGCCGCAGAACGTCCTGACCGACGAGGAGAAAGCCGCCGGCTGGCGCTTGCTGTTCGACGGACACACGCCACGCGGCTGGCACGCCTTTGGCAAAACGCTCTTTCCGCGCGGATGGCAGGTACAGAACGGCTGTCTGGTACGGGTCGCAGCGGCGGGCGACATCGCCACGGACGAGGAATTCGGGGACTTCGAGCTGTGTTTCGAGTGGCGTGTGTCGGCCGGCGGCAATAGCGGCGTCTTCTACCGCGTCAGCGAGGATCGCGGCGCCCCGTGGGAAACCGGGCCCGAGTATCAGATTCTCGATAACGCGGAGCATCCGGACGGGCGTAACCCGCTGACGTCGGCCGCCTCCTGCTATGCGCTGTACGCTCCGGAGCGGGACGTCACGCAGCCGGTCGGATTCTTCAACCAGGCGCGAATTGTCGCGCGGGGCAATCATGTTGAGCACTGGCTCAACGGCGTGAAGGTGGTCGAATACGAGCTTCACAGCCCAGACTGGCAAGAACGGGTCGCGCAGAGCAAATTCAGCAAGATGCCGGACTTCGGCCTGCGACGGGCCGGCCGCATCTGCCTTCAGGATCACGGCGACAAAGTCTGGTACCGCAACATCAAGGTCCGCCCGCTGAACGCGCCATAGCGCGCGCAGCACGCGGCCCGGAGGAGCGCTGGAAATGCGGTCGTCTATTTGTTCGACACACTCTGTTCTGATCTGCACGCTTTTCGCCGCCGCGGTCGCGCTCGCGGCGCCCCCGGCGTATCCGCCGACGCGGACGGTCGACGTGGTCGACGAGGTGCACGGGGTGTGGATCGGGGACCCGTACCGCTGGCTGGAGAACAGCGACGATCCGGAAGTCCGGGCGTGGACCGAACAGCAAAACGCGCTGACGCGGCGCTTGCTGGATCAGTTCGCGCCGCAGCGCGCCGAGCTGGCGCGCCGCCTCGAAGAGCTCCACGCCGCCAACGTCAGTTCGGTCCCCGTCATCTATGGCCAGCGCTACTTTTTCCTCAAGCGCCAGGGTCTGCAAAACCACGCCGTTCTGTACGTGTGCGAAGGGAGCCCCGCAGCGGAAGCGCGCGTCGTGCTCAATCCCAACACGTTCAGTGAGGACGGAACCGTCGCCCTGGACTGGTGGTACCCGTCGCCGGACGGGTCATTGATCGCGTACGGCAAGTCGGTCGGCGGCAGCGAAAAGAGCACCTTGTACGTGCGGGACGTCCGCACGGGGAAGGACCTTGATCTCGTCATTCCGCACACGCGTCATGCGGCAGTCGCCTGGGACGCGGACGGCCGGGGCTTCACCTACACGCGCTATCCCGAACCTGGCTCCGTGCCGGCCGGAGATGAAAACTACCATCGCCACGTCTTCTATCACCGGCTCGGCACCGACTGGCATGCGGACGCAAAAGTCTGGGGCGAAGGGCAACCCAAGGAAGTCATGGCCGACGTCACCGATTCAAGCGACTACCGCTACCAGTTCTTGACCGTGGCGTGGGGCTGGGCGAGGAACGACCTGTACGTTCGGCGGATGGGCGAAACCGAGTTCCGGCCGGTCATCACGGGGCAGGAAGCCCTGTCGTACGCGGACGTACTTGGAGACCGCCTCATTATCCGAACGAACTACAAGGCGTCCCGCTACCGCATCGTCGCCGCGCCGGTAGACGACCCTACCCCCGAACAGTGGCAGGAGGTACTGCCCGAGGAAGAGGGCGTCATCGATGCCTTCGCAATTGTGGGCGGCAAGCTGGTTGTTCGGCTGATGGAAAATGCGTACGCACGGCTGCGCGTGCACGAGCCGGACGGGCGTTTGATCCGCGAAATCCGCTTGCCGACCCTCGGGTCCGTCGGGGGGCTCAGCGGTCGCCCGGAGCGTCCGGAGCTCTTTTTCAGCTTCGAGTCCTTCGCGTGGCCCCCCGTGGTTTTCCAGTGCGATCTGCGCACGTACGAGCTGCATGAGATCGACCGTATGCCCGTGCGCCTCGACCCGGAGCGTTTCGTCACTCGCCAGGTCTGGTTCCAATCGCGCGACGGCACGCGCGTGCCCATGTTTGTGACCCACCGGGCCGACCTCGTCCTAAATGGCCGCAATCCTGCGGTTCTGTACGGCTACGGCGGCTTCCATGGCAGTCAAACCCCCTACTTCTATCGCGGTGGCATCCCGTGGCTCGAAGCGGGCGGCGTCTGGGCCGTGGCCAACATCCGCGGCGGCGGAGAATTCGGCAAGGCCTGGCACGACGCCGGTCGCCTCGAACACAAACAGAACTGCTTTGACGACTTCATCGCCGCCGGCGAGAAGCTCATCGCCGACGGATACACCTCGAAGGAGCGACTTGGAGCCCGGGGCGGGAGCAACGGCGGGCTGCTGGTCGGCGCCGTTCTCGTGCAGCGGCCGGACCTGTTTCGCGCGATCCACTGTGCGGTTCCGCTGCTCGACATGGTGCGCTACCACCACTTCCGGATTGCCCGGTTGTGGATTCCGGAGTACGGCTCGGCGGAGGATCCCGACCAGTTCAAGTACCTGTACGCCTATTCGCCGTACCACCACATCCGGCCCGGGACACCCTATCCCGCGGTGCTGCTGACGACCGCGGACAACGACAGCCGGGTCGACCCGATGCACGCCCGGAAGATGGCGGCTGCGCTCCAAGCCGCCACCTCCAGCGACCGCCCCATCCTTCTGTGGGTCGAGACACAGGCGGGGCACGGTGCCGGCAAGCCGCTGTCGAAATACATTCAGGACCAGCTCGACGTGTGGACGTTTTTCATGTGGCAACTGGGCGTGTTCGACACCTCCCCCGCTTCGCGGCCCGGGCCACCATGACCTTCCGTCAGATGTCGCCACCCGATCGTGACGCTCGCCGCGCGATGTGTCCGCAATCGAGTACGCCGGCGGATGACCGACGACGGGCGCGGCGCGCCTGGCCCGCGGCCGCCGGCGCGAGTGGAGGCCCGCGACTGGGCGTCGGCCTGGCGGTCGTTCTGGTTCTCGTGGGGGCTGCCCATCGTCCCGTTTTCACGGCCGGCGCGCTGTCCTTCGACGACGGCCTGTACATCACCACCAATCCCCTCGTGCAACGTCCCGGGTGGACATCCGCGTGGCGGTTTCTGAGCGAGGTCGCCGCGCCCTCCACCGTGCGGGGCTACTACCAGCCGCTGACGATGATCTCCCTCATGCTCGATCAGGCGGCGGGCGGACGGCCGGAGTTCCTTTATCCGTTTCACCGCACGAACTGGCTGCTGCACCTCGCGAACACGGCGCTGGTCATCCTGCTCATGCACAACTTGTTCCGTTGCGGGCCGGCCGCGTTACTGACAGGTTTGCTCTTCGGCCTTCATCCGCTGACGGTCGAGCCGGTCGCGTGGCTCGCGGAGCGCAAGACCCTGCTGGGCACCTT
>Ga0308417_1002329_pt1 | contig 12591 bp, 12 predicted proteins | sample HotsprSampleOS65_FD_203528 | JGI IMG/M metagenome (GOLD analysis project Ga0308417, IMG submission 203528) | Hot spring phototrophic mat microbial communities from Octopus Spring, Yellowstone National Park, Wyoming, United States - 20090730_OS65 ... | reverse complement strand
CCGAAGAGGCTACCGACGGAACTCCTCAGCCTGAGATACCGGTACCAACCGCCGATGACCTACAGCCCATCGACTTAGCCCTCACTCCTGAACAGGAAGACCCTGGCCTACAGCCCGCCGATGTCCGGCGGACCGAAGAGAGCATCGCTACACCTCCTATCGAAAACAAAGATGCTCCCGCGTCGGCAGGGGTTCGCTTCATCCCACCTGTGCCGCGCGGCACCATGATTCCCATAGACGCTCTCCAGGACCCTCCACCCCTCTTCAGCGAAGGCGAAGAACAAGAACCGATAGAAGAGCCCGAAGCCTCTTTACCCCCTATCGTCGTCTTCGAAGGCGCACGCGACGACCTAAAGGTGATCGAAGGCATCGGCCCGAAAATCGAGCAAATCCTCTTCTCCAAGGGCATCACCACCTACGGACAGCTGGCAGCCACTTCTGTTCAGCAACTCAAAGACATTCTGGCCGAAGCCGGCCCGCGATACGCCATGCACGACCCAGGCACATGGTCGGCTCAAGCCCTCTTGGCAGCCAACGGTGAATGGGAAAACCTGAGAGCCTACCAGGAGTTCCTGCACGGCGGCAAGCGCCCGGAAAAGACGTAAAAAACTACCTACAAAAGTACCGCATGCCTACCCAATACCGGCGCAGAAACTCAACTCACCCTTGCCACTGACAAAGCCGCCAACGCGCTAAAAGACTACAAGCACCGCCTCCTCCCATCCCAGAGCATGACGAAATAATCTTGCAGGCGACATATCGAGTTTTTCTTCGCCTTTTCCTCGCCCTTTCATTGGCAAACCACATTACTTTTACAAGGTATTTTTGACAGGCTAAATAGCGACTTACTTGCATAAGTCTCACATCGTCGCTGCCTTACACATTGCTTCTTTTACCTCTTCCAACCACACTCCAGTACAATGAGGATTGCGACGGGCTGTGATGGTTTCTCCTTTGGCAGATCGCACTTACTCTTTCGATATAGTTTGAAGAAGACAGCAAGTGGCAACCCATCGGGCGCCCGACGATACAATTGTTCGGGTGCCCGCGGTGTCAATTCAACGCCCAATGAGGGGGGGAATAGCCCTTAGAGCGGCAGATACCTGCCGGGAGTAGTTGGTTCCCTTATTATAGGTGCTTTCCTCAGCTGGCTTGAGCAGTAGGCGTCGTCGCTTTTTCGATCACTTTGGATTGGCGTTCTTCTGCAAGTCTTCGGTTTGTTTTGCTTTGTTATCGCGAGGATTTTCACCGACTGAAGAAGCAAGGGTTGGGTTTTTAAGAGCATGGACAGTGAGACTTCATCGGCAAAAACCCGACCCTATTGTTCTCCTTTTTGTAAAAATAGAGAGGGTGAGGTTGGTTTACTCACCCTCTTCATCGGCGCTAAAAGCCTTGTGGACCGTTCTGGTGCGTTGCTGTCGCAACGAGCATTGGTTTTTGGCGTAGGTGCGTCATCAGCCGCTGCTTTTCTTGACGGGAGTGATCTCCACCCACCCCATGGGCTGGCCCTCCGGAGTGATGGCGCGCGTGACAGGAAAGAATTCGCCCGCCTTGTTGGAAGAGACGACCTTCTGGGCTTCTTTCCACGCTTTTTCATCTATCCCGTTCAGAAAGGCTAACAGCAGGCTGTTGTCGTTAATCGTCTTGCCAAAGCCCAGCCTCAGAAAGATGGCTCCCTTTTCGGCGCGCGCTTTCAAGTCTTCGTAAAACTCGAGGAGCGTTTTTACTTCCTCACCACCCTGCTCATCTAAAGCATTCTCGAGTTCGACAATTTCGTTTTCTATACAGTCTCGACTAAAACCGGCGATGTTGGAGAATATCTCCTCGAATTTGCCCGTTTCCCAATAATCGAGTACAGAGTTTTTGAATTTCGGCAGGATAGAAATTTCAGTGCGCAGGTTTACTCCGGGGCTAATGGCCTCCACGACTTGCGGAATGTCTCCTCCTCGGGCGCTTTTGCCGCCGGGCACTATTCGGATACGCCGCAGGCTGTAGACGCAGAGGTCTTCCACGGGAAGCGGCTCGCTGTCGCGAACGCGGATGAACTGGCTGTAGGGCGCGCGTTCCCTATCGTTTAAGCGGCCGAAGAGTTCATCTGCCTTGATGACATCCTTTTTGGAAGCGCCTCGTCTTTCTTTGCGAGCGACCTCCTGCCTTATCTCTTCGTGGGATTTTTTCAGTTCAGGCTCACCGGCTTTGGTGTTTACCAGCCAGTCGTAGAGGATGGCCGTGCGCAAGGCGCCCTTCAGCGAGCTGCCGGGCAGATAGGGCTTGCCGGCGTTTTTGACGGCGGGAGTGATGTTGATCTTACTGTCGGCTTTGAGGCCTTTACAAGGGACTCGAACGGTGGTGATCTCGTCGAGCCGGCACTTGAGACGTTCGGTTAAGAAGCGGCGCAGGTCCAAATCGGAACGTTTGTTGTCGATAGATTGGATGAGCCTTACGTATTCGTCCAGGGCGTTGGCCCGCAGTACGGCCTCTTCCACCTTTCTGTGATTCAGGTAGTGCAGGTATTTACCGTCTGGGGAGAAGACGTAGTCCGCGTAAGGAGACAGGGTTTTGCCCTTGTCGGCTCCGATGTGCAGCGGCGTCAGGGTCCTGATGTTTAGCTGCAGCAGGTGGTGAGGGTATTCGCTCATGGGTGTTGTAGGTTTCTGAGTTTTATAAATGGACCACCGGCAAACAGAGGGCTTTGCCGTAGCGGCGCACGGAGTGGCCTTCGTTTACGCCTATTTCGGCTATTTTTCCGTTGGGAGTGCCTTCAAAGAAGGCTCCCTCTGCGAGCATGCGGACGAATCGGAATTGTTTATCGCCACCGCCGTAGCGCCTGCCGCCGCGCAGCAGGACGCTGTAGTTTTTCATCTTGGGCAAGTCCTCCGCATCCGGTAGCGTCAGGGAGACGGAGCAGCGCCCTATTCCCTCGATCGATGGCGGGCTAAAGTCCACCATTTGTACGCCTTCGACCAAGCCGCACCCTACCGAGCGCTCACCGCCCAGGCCGCGATGCGGCAACAGGCGGATGGCAGCCGTGAGCTTTCGGTAATCGTCGCTTTGCTCGAAGCCCTCGGCCGTGTCCAAGAGAAAATATAGGTGAACGGCGCCGGCACTTCTGCCCAGATAGGGTGAGTTGTCGGCGATACTTGTGGTGGTGAGGTAGAAAAAGCCACCGCTTCGCTCCGGATTGCGCGCTTTCACGCACGGATAGTCTTCGGTCTCCCACAGCCGTATTCGGGCCACCCGCTCGGGGGTGGACAGCTCGGGAAACTCCTCTCGGGCGATGACTGCCGCGCCGTTTTGCAAAAACCAGCCCTTATCTTTCCACTCTTCCCACGTCCAACCGGATTCCCACACCCTTTTGGAGATAAACTTCACGCGATTGAACTCCTTGAAATTGTCGGCTACCCGAGCGGCGTAGTGAGCTGGCTTGGGCAGGAGGTAGATATTATCTCCCGCGGCGTTTTGGAGCAGGTAAAAGCCCGACGATAGGCGCACTTTGCCGTGGTCGAAGCAGCGAATCAGACGTTCCACTGCGGCGGCGTCGTACATCTCGGCCGCTATGTTGATGAGGGCTGAGAAGAGCGTATCGCTGTGCAACCACTCGTCGCAGGTGTTGAGCCAGGCGTTCTCGTCGGGTGCAATACCGCCGAAGTGAAAGCGCGCGCGGGGCTTACAAAGAAGAAGTACGGCTTTCATGACTCGTCAAAAGGTAAAGGCCATTTCTACGGGGAGCTCGTCTTTTTCGCTCTCATATGCCTTAACGGTCTTTCTGCTGAATTTCACGTTCTCAAAGCGAATTTTTCCGTATCCGCGCGAGCCTTGTCCGCCGAGGTAGTCTCCTTCGAGCAGGCGCATGGCCATCCGGATGCGGGCAAGGTGCTCTTCAGTCTTTTCGTCGGAGTACTCGTCGTATACCATCTCGAAACGGAAGCGGGCGCCGGCGGGGACGCGCTCCAGTTGGCGAGGGTGCTCGGCTGTGCCGGTAGTGCGGTTGATGGTGTTTTCCCATTTTATTTCCGAATAGCCCAGCTCGAGCTCATCGCCGAATTGTTTCTTGAATTCGTCTACTATGAGATCGGCATCGCGCACGATGAGGCGCGTGACGTTGAAGCCCGACTCGGCCTCGCCCTCATCGCCGGGCGTTCCGAAAATTTCGCGCAAATAGTCTACGTCTGCGTCGCTTTTTTGTCCCTTGGCCTCGCGTCTTGTTACGGCTACCGAGCCTTCACATCGGGCCAGAAGTGCGCGCAGCTTGCCCTTGAGCGATGAGCCGGGGATGAACGGCGTGCCGTCGGGTTTCTTAATCACGTTGAGGTCAACGCCACCGATGTCTAAGGCGGATTTCGAGCCGCCGATGTGCAGACCGGTTAGGGCGACGATGTCGCCGGTGATGAAAATTTTGGCTACTAACTTATTCATGATTGTTAGGATTTTTGACCGTGATAGAGTTTGTGATAGGCTACAATGGCTTCGAAGAACTTGATGAAACTTTCTACCTGTTTATCATCATTTATCTCTTTGAGAATTGTCTCTATAAAAGAGATAACATTACGGGCCTCTTTTTTTTGCTGTCGGGCGGCAACATAGGCCAGCTGAGGACGCGCCAGCTGCAGTTGTTGGGCCGTCTTCATAGGTTTTATTTTGGAAAAAATGTTGCGCAGCTGGGAGGTAGTCACGCCTCCTGCTTTTTCACGAACATACTCTTCCAAGTGGGTAAGTAAATCCTTCAAGTTTGTTGTCTCTTTGAAAGAGAGGATGTCCGGGATGTGCTGCTCCAGATAGCTTTGGTGTGGGCTTTTCTGCTCTGAAGGCTGCTGCTGAGGTGTTCGCGGAAAGTTTGCCATACTTCAAAAGTATTGTTTGAGATGAACGAATCAGTCGTGTGAGCGCGTCATAAATTCAGCCCATCGGGCCGCTACGGGGAACAAATCGGAGTTGGTGCGTTTTCGGCAGAGGACGGCTTGGAGGATGGCCTCTGTGTATTCTTTGACAATATCCTCCACGTCATTCTTGGAGCGGCGCAAGTAGTAGCGAATCCTCCAGATGGCGGGGTTTTCGACGACGCCCTCTTCCAGAGCTTTTCGGAGAATGGGGTCGAAGCTGCTCTGACTCATGCGGATGCGCTGGAGGATGTTGCGCGGCTCGTTTTCCTTCTTGATGAGCCGTTCTAGTTGGTGCGCTATCCTTTGGGCTTTGAAAAATTCGTCCCACGTGAGCATCCGCCCGAAGACGGCGATGCGGTTCTTTTCTCCTTGGGCAGCCTGCTTGGCTTCCTTCAGCGCCTCTTCGGCCAGGGCCGCCAGGCGAACGATGGGGAATTTAGGGTCTACCACCGTCAGGGAAGCCGACAGGGTAGGGGGCTTTTTTAGGCCCAATTCGCCCATCTTATCCTTCCAAAAATCGTCGAAAGCCTCTTTTATCTTCCCGGCGAAGGCGAATACGGCATCCCAACCGCCTACCATCATGCAGTCGTCGCCGCCGGAGAAGACCACGTAGATGTTCTCAGAAAAGGGCGTGCGCTGTTCATTACCCGTTTGGTCGTGGAATGTGAAATCGCTTTTCCAAAGGTCAAAAATCCGTTCCTCAAAGAAGGTCTTGAGCGCTTGAGAGAGTTTAGCGGTTCGAGTCCAGTCGTTTTGCTCGGAGAAGAGCCGCCCCAAAGAGTCTACATCCATTTTCAAGGCGGCAATCTTGTCGGTGCCGGTGCGCGTCCGGGCAAAGTAGCCCAGCGTCTCCAGTTCCAAGATGTCACCCGCCTCGCGCGAATGGCTGTCGTCCTCATCTTCGGCCCGGAGCTTGTCGATCCATCGGGAATGCGCGTTTATTAGTTCTGTCGTCCACTTGGGCAGGTGCCAATTGATGTTTTTTGGCGGAGGCCCTCCCCTTAAGCGGCCTTCTTGGCCGAACAAGCAGATGGCGTCTTCCGAAAACCCGACCGGTGAGGCCGTAGTGCTGCCGATGGCAAACTCGCCAGACTGCGTTAGTTTTTTGGAAAAACGCTTCCAGTACGCATCGTTGTCGCGCCCGCGCTCGAAAGGCTCAAAGGCTTCCGGATAAGCCCTGTATTTTTGTTGTTTGTCTCGGGCGGCTGCTTGATGAACTTCTCTCCAGGTGGTGGCAAAGTCGCCTTGCCGACGAACCACGCTCAGGCTGAGGTAAATTTCGCGGATAGACAACTCGCGCTGAACGCACCCACGCAGGCGCTCCAACTGCTCATCGCCGATTTCCTTGCAAAACACATAGAAGCCCCCACCGCCGTTGTAAAACTCTATGCAGTTTTGTTCACCTAATTCATCCTCTATTAACTTCAGGCACAAGTCGGATATGGCTTGTACAAAGAAAGAGCGCGATTTGAGGGCGCGTGCAGCGCCTTGACTCTTGATGTTGAAAATAAAATCTTGAATCCCGGACACATCGCCGCGAAGAAGAAAAGGATATTCCGATAGAGATTGGTCTGGCGTATATTTTCTCATACAATGGATGTTTGGCGTCTACAATGATTATGGGTAGGAAAACGGCATAGTGCGGAAAATAAATCCGGGCTCCGGCCTAATGGTTTGTTTTCTGTTTTTACCGATTGACTAAGTTCAATTTACAAAGGGTTGGATTTCCAATTGATACAGAATGCTTTTAAGAACGGCAAAGAAACTGCCTTACACAACTGTAGTACCGTAACACTCTCTGCGGGAAGAGACACCAAACGGCCTTTTTCAATCAAGGTCAAGAGTTATCCCAACGCTTTTGGAAAAAGGAGAAGCCTTGATGAGATGAAGTAGCCACACAGGGATAATTCGATGCTTTTTGTCTTCCAACATGGCTGAGATGAAACTTTAATAATGGGTTCTACCGATTAAGAAAAGCCAAATGGTCTTCGGCGTAAAAATACTTCGTTTTACTAAAATTAACTGTGCTTTAAAATTTTATTTACCCAAAACGATTAAGTCAAACAACATGCCAAAAAATGCATATTTTTATGCGCTTTTTTTCGTAAAAACTCCCGAAAAACAGATATGCGGCGTCCTTTTTCAAGTGTTGCACCACACACAAGCAAAGAGGTGTAGGTACCGGTGGAAGTGGCGCCTCAAATTAGTTTTCAATTAAAAAAGTCCGATAGGGATATCGCGCATGATTGCCCTTTTAGAAAAACGCAAGGTCTTCCGTTGTAATCGCTTGAGTCTGGTGCGGAAATCCAGGTTCCTGCGTTTCATTCGCTTCGTGTTGTCCTTGCCGATGGCCAGTTTTCGGGCCTGTAAACAGCGCGGATACGCGCCTCGATCATCGCAAAAGCATTTTTTTACTCGAATGTCGGCTGCTTTAACCGGTGCGGCAACTGCTCGAGCGCATTGTCAGTGCGCAGCCCGAAAACAAAGGCGATTAGCTAACTCGTGTCATGGCCGATGACGAACCAAGTCCATCGTTGAACTCCTTTTTGAGTCTACAATAGACCAAAATTCATCTTTTTCAACCCTTTTATACACCCGTTCACCTGCTTTTTGCTTTCTTCAGACAGGCTGGATTTACCTGTTTTTGTAAAAACAAAACTTAGTCTGCTATTCATGCTTTTGGCCGCCGGACGAAGGGGCCTCGACTATACAGCGGAGGCATGCCTCATCTTACAGCAGCTTAACGTTGGTGATTATTGCAATGACGTTGGGCCTCTCTGAGGCCGGGTATGTGGGTCGGGCACACAGCTCTACAAATATTAGGCCTCTGCGAGGTCATTTCCCGCCAATAAAGGTTTTGCCCTTTTTCACGGTTGGGCTAGATGCTCAGGCTTTTACCTTTCTTCAGAGGTATTTACGACCAGGTTGGTCCTTGCCCCCAGCACCTGCGAGACGTCTCGCATCCCGCTGCCGTCGAGGCTCCTTTCTGCGAGGCGCTCTTTGACGCCCGGTTCGTAGGTCTTGTGCCGGTAGGGGGGTGAGAGGTGCATCCGCAGGCTCAGTGCAAACAGCGTCGGTACAGTTCTTCCCCCTTTTTTACTACCCGCTCTGTTTCTCTACAGTATTTGCAGGAAAGAGCCACCGTTACCGTAGTTTTTTCTCGAGGAATATGCTTCATGACGCCACCTGCCCTCGATAAAAGGCCTGTTTACAGCACTTGTTCGAGCAATTGAATAATCTGCTTGGTTGAGTATCGGCTATACGTACCGCCGGCTAATTGCACCTTGTAGAACAGAACGCCTCCTTCAAACGTAAGCGTGACCGCGTTTTGATCATCGGTATTTTCGAGGCGAATGGTCTTCAAGACGCCCGCAAGGGCTTCTTTTCCCAAGTCATCCCGACAAATACTTTGAAATACCTCTACCGATTCCGGCAAGATGGTATTTTGTAAACGGGTAAGTGGGTACTCATCATAAGCGGTAAATGTGTACCACAAAATGTCCAGTTCCGGCTCAAAGCCGGTTGGATTTTTAATCTTGTACTGAAAATTAGGCATATCCTATTCCTGAATTTGTTTGGCGAGGCGTTTTTCTGCAAGTCCCATAGCGAATAATATACGATGTTCGCTGTAAGGCTACGGTGCCGGTGCTGATTGAGCAGTAAAATGCTCCTTAATTTACGGTTAAGTATCGGCTTTTAGCATATCGGACGGATGTCGTAGTTTAAATTATGTCTCGGCCTGCTCTCCTATGGGCGGCCGTTTATCTGCGCATACCCACAGGTTGAAGCCGTGGTCACGTTCCTTCGCGCACTCTGCCGGTGCCCAAGGACACGAGGCAAAAGCAAAGAGCGAGGGACAAAGCGTCCGGTTCTGAAAAAGCAAAGAGATGCCGCCGCAGCAGGAGATGTTATCGTAAATTTTTTGGCCATGTATTTTTTTAATAGTAAAATAGCTCATTTTCAAAGATTGGGCGCATATTGCCCGTACCTTTGTCGTCAATACGGTAAATGTTGTCATCTTTGTGAATAATACTACTTTATGGGTGATTTTTCAATCTTACGGCTAAAATCTGTTGACACAGTCAACGAGTCCGAAGTCTGCCGTAAATGCGGCTCCGAACATATTGTCAGGTCTTGGCACTGACCGGATGATTTGACGTTACTCGGTCGGCATGCAACGATTTTTCAGCCCGTCTTGTTGACGCAGCAAAGCGACCGCAAATAAGTGTATGCTATTGCTACTGTCGGGAGAAAGCATTTACACAGATGTCTTACTCACTCCCAACGTGCTGGGCCCATGGCATCTGTTTAGGAGCGAAATATGATTGCGAATAAAATAAGGCAGTGCTTAGTTCCGAGTGGTGAGTTTTTTATTAAAAATTTCATTTTCAGTATTTTACAGACAGCCGATATCCTCCAAAGTTTGACACTGCTAAAACGGCCGGTGCGTTTTTCGCTTCTTCAATTATAGAAATGTCTCTCAACGTCATAAAAGCCTCATTTTCCGGCTTTTCTCTGCTGGCCTGCGTGTATCCGGCACTACAGGCCCTGGTCGCAAAAAGTGTCGAAAAAGGCGTGCGAGGGCTTCCCTTACAGGGCTGCACCCGCATTTCGATGGGGAGTTTTGAAACCACGATGCTTTCCGCTTATGGTCTGTTTTTAGAGGAGTTGGCGACTGGTACCTTGATGCGAGATAACGAGAGCCGAGAAAGGGAGCATAGCGCTTAAGGCTAAGTAACAAACGGTGAACCGATCGTAAGTCTTGTAAAAAATGTAACATGCGCTACACACTTCTTTTCGCTTTGCTTTTCGCGGCAATCGTGGCCTGTCGCCAGAATGCAAAACCCGACCAAACCACTAACCAAACGGTTGCCGACAGCTCCGTTCCGGCCGTTGCCGGTACAGAATCGGCGGCAAAGAGGCTTTACGTCCACGCCGCTAAGGGCCTCGTGCTGCGCAAATCGCCCAATAAAGACGGCGAAAAAATCGCCACGCTGCCCTATCGTGGCCCGGCCGTAGAGGTGCTCGAAACGTTGTCCTCGGCCGGTCGCTTTGTAGCGGAGCGTTTCGACGGTCAGAATATCGAGGGCGATTGGCTTCGGGTGCGCACCCACGACGGTAAAGAGGGCTATGTGTTTGGCGGTTACCTTTCTCGCTATCCGCCTGTTGCGGTCTTTTCTTCCGATGTAGAACTATTAGACCAATTTTATCGCACGATCTCCCCAATCAAAGGAGATCACGAGAAAACCCGTCAACCGCATGCCCTTGACGGCTACGTGCAAAACTATGCCGACGGAGCGATCTACGACTCGGCTTTCTTCCCGGGCGGGGCGGCACATTTGCTTGAGATTCCTCCCGGTAAATTGGACCTTCAAGAAGCCTTTGTGATGTTGCGGTCTCTTGTTTTTACTCGGCCGGAGGAAGTAGCGTCTTCCTTTGACCGCCGAAAAAATGCTTTTGTGGCCGTTCACGAGGCCGAGGGCTACACTACTCTGACGGTAAGCCGGAAACCCGACGGCGGCCTTGCCGTAGAATTGACCTATCCAGACTAAACGGCATCGGATAGCCAACAAAGATTATCTCGATTTAGCCATGCTCCAACCTTATTTTCGCTATCGCGTGCGCCGCGCTGTTTTGTCGCTATCTGAAGGCGAGGAGTTGACTTTTGTTACACAGTATCGGGTGTTCGACCGAGACATAGGCTACTATTTTGACGAACTGGTTTTTGTGGAAAAAAACCTCTCCGTGTACCTCGTCGAAGATGGCGGTGAGGAAGCCGTCATACGGAGCCGGCCCGACCTGTATTTTGAAAAAATCGGCGAGGTGGAGCCGGCCCGTGCCGATGAGGAGTTGGCTGCCCGTCGCGCCCGCCACCATGCTCAAGCCCTTGAGGAAGAAAGGCGCAAGATGCTCGAGAAGGCGCAAAAAAGGTTGGAGAAACGCCACAAAAGACATCCAAAATCATGAACAAGACATTCCCTTTCCTCGTATTGCTGTTGGTAACAAAAGTTGCCGCTACACAAACGCTCAACAAACTGTTCCTCCAGCTGCCCGACTCCTGCCTGTTGCCGGCAAAGGAAAGCTGGTGCAAACCACTGGATGCCGCCGGCCGCGCAACATTGCTGAAAAATGGAACATACGACGCGTATAAACTCATCGCCTTCGATGTCCAGAATGGTTACCTCAGTTTCCTTACGGCCACCGATGGCCCGGGCTATGTGGTAGAAATGACCTATTGGAAACTCAAAAGCGGTGCCAAGCTGGTAGGATTGCACATCATTGCAGCGAGCCCTTTTGCCCGCTGCACCAAACAGATTTTCTGGCTAAAATACGAAGACGGGAAATGGACGGACCTTACCCGCCAATATTTGCCGGACCTGCAAATTGAGAACTTTTACCCGCCTCGGAAAGCGCCCACCGACCCGCAAATGAGACAAATGCGCTGGTATTTCAGCCTGCCCAGATTAGGCGTCAATATTACCATTTATCCGCCAGAAGTGGACGATGTCGTACCGGACAGCCCGCCCGAAGCCTACTATGAGATGCAGTGGGTCAACGAGCGTTTCCAATTGGTGCGCAAGCTTTATGAAAAATAAGCGGCTATGAAAATTGTTATTTTGATCGGTGCGGGAGTGGTGTTGTTAATCTTAGGGCTAATTTGGCTATCTCGTCTCGGCACTAATACAACCGAGCAGATCATCGCCGAGATTTCGGACGGCCCCGACCGCCTGACCCTCAAATCGGTGTATACCTCCGATTGGGGCAACTCTTACTCGGCCCGCACCCTGCTTTTCAACGGCAAATTGGTAGATTTTTGAGGCTCGCTGCTCCAACGCCCAAACGAAAGCAGCAAGATATTTCCCCTGGACGCCCGCGCCCTGCGAATAGACGTCCTCGATCCGGTGAATGCGGAGACGCTCCGCAAAATGGAGCTATTGCATAAGCACGCATCGTTTTTCGAGGGCAGTATCCCTTACGGTTTGCTCAAAAGGCACTATCCCGACCTCGAAGACGGCAGTCCGTGGACGGTGTGGGTGAACCCTAAGGATTTCACAGAAACGCAGTACCAACGCATTGTCGATCTGTTGCGCAGGCACGCCCATGCCCTCTATACGCGGCAACGGCAATATGAACGCAACACGGCCAATCATCCGAATAAGTGGCGGCAACACCCCGGCCTTATCATCTGGCGAACGGTATATCACGACTACGCCTCGCTGAAAAGTGCGGTATTTGAGCGAAAAAACGGCAAAACCGAGGAAACGGTGACCGTCACGCCGCACGGCGCCGTAGAATACCGCCAAAAAAGCGAGCGTTACGAATTTGGTTACGGCTGCGGCTTAGGTCACCTCAACGAAAATGCCGATACGCTTTTCGTCAGCAAAACGTGGGAAACCGGCGACGTGAGCTTCCCGATCGGCGAGTTCGACCAATTCAAAGACGCACAGGGCCGGGCACTGACTGCTGTTTACAAGGTGGTAATGAGCGACGAATAAGAGCCGAACTTCCACAAAAGTACGAGCCAATGCCACGAAGAAAAAAACGGACGGCAGCCTGAGGAGGGTCGAGTTTCACTCCGAATTGCGCCACCTCGACGAGGCAGGCGGCGGAGACCACTCTGTGGGCCTCATCATGGATGCGGCGCGCGGGCACAACGAAAAACGCTCAGGCTATTTGACCTGTAAAGTAGGTATGAACTACACCGAAGGCG
>Ga0308417_1002328_pt1 | contig 12595 bp, 12 predicted proteins | sample HotsprSampleOS65_FD_203528 | JGI IMG/M metagenome (GOLD analysis project Ga0308417, IMG submission 203528) | Hot spring phototrophic mat microbial communities from Octopus Spring, Yellowstone National Park, Wyoming, United States - 20090730_OS65 ... | reverse complement strand
CCGCATCTGCGCCTCGCTCAGCCAGAACAGATCGCTCATCCCGGTTCCCTTCATCACCGCCAAGGGAACCACTCCGAATCACATCATCCCGCGTCGCTCAAAGAACTTTATGGGTCCGAACCCTAATTTTTTTATAGTGGGCGCACAAGGATTCGAACCTTGGACCCGCTGATTAAGAGTCAGCTGCTCTACCAACTGAGCTATGCGCCCTCGCTATGCCTAGGGCCGATAGCAAAGCCTACCACCCCTGTCGATAGCCCCAAACATCCTTTCCACGTAGACCTGAATCGCACCGCCGCCAGCCACCATCATCGGATCGCGACAGGCTGAACGCCCTGCAAGCCACCAGCGTCTGTCGCACCTCCTCACAACCACTGCCTTCACCGCCAACCGATCTCAGTGGTCGTCCTCAGCCTCGATCTCAACGCTTCGGTGCACGTGTACGCTCATCAGCACACCAAAGCCAATCAGCACCGTCAGCGTCGCCGAACCGCCATGGCTGATCAGCGGCAGCGGCACCCCGCCCACGGGGATCATGCCCATCACCATCGCGATGTTGACGAACACATAAAGGAAGAAATTGACCGAAATCCCAGTCGCCACAAGCCGACCAAACTGGTGCCGGCAGGCCAACCCGATCGCGAGACCATAAAGGACTATGCAGAGGTTCAATGCCATAACAGAGATCGCGCCGACGAAACCCCACTCCTCCGCCAACATTGTGAAGATAAAGTCGGTCTGCTTCTCAGGCAGAAAATTGAGCTGGCCTTGCGTGCCTTGCAGCCAGCCACGGCCGAATAAGCCGCCGGAGCCAAGCGCGATCTTCGACTGGATAATGTGATAGCCTGCGCCAAGGGGATCGCTCCATGGATCGAGGAAGGTCAGGATCCGCTGGCGCTGATAGTCATGTAGCCCTTCGTATGCGAGCGGTGCGGCGATCGCCATGCCGACGCCGCCCAGCGCGAATTTCCACCACCGCACCCCAGCGGCGAAGAAGACCGAACACGCCACCATCAGCGTGATCAAGGCCGTGCCCAGGTTCGGCTGCTTCAGCACCAGCACGAAGGGAATCGCGGTCGCGATCAAAGGCGGCACCAGGAAAAAGGGGTTGCCGATGCGCTCCACGCTCGCGCGGTGGAACCACGCAGCGAGCGCGTGGACGAGCAAGATCTTCATCAGCTCCGAGGGTTGGAGCTGGAACCCGCCAAGGTCGAGCCAGCGCTGCGCGCCCTTGCCCACCTCGCCGTGCAAGGCGACTAGGACCAGAAGCCCTATGCCCAGTGCGTACAAAGGCCAAGCGAGCCTGAGAATGATCCGGATGTCGACGAGCGCGATGCCGACCAGGAGCAGCAGGCCGAAGCCGAAGCGCAAGCCGTGCCGAAAGGCCCAGGGCTCGGCCGACCCACCCGCGGCGGAATAGAGCATGGCGTAGCCGACCGCGGCGAGAGCGCAGAGCAGGGCGACGAAGGGCCACGACACGGCAGCCAGTTTTTCAACCAGGCTCATGCCCCGCTCGCGGGCAAGCCGCCGTTCCATCACCGCCTCCCCTCCCCGCTGCCGCGGTAGGCCTCGGCGATCTGCAAAGACGGCGCAGGCGGTGTCGGGCGACGCGCAGGATCGCGCGCAAGCGTTTCGAAGAGGATGTCGCGCGCCACCGGGGCGGCAGCGGCTGCTCCCCCTCCACCGTGCTCGATGATCACGGCACAGGCGTAGATCGGCTGATCGGTCGGCGCATAGCCGACGAACAGGGCATGATGCCGCCATTCATAAGGAAGGTCCTGTTGGCGCTTCAGCCCGCGCTCACGCTCGGCGAGCGTGATTCGGCGCACCTGGGTGGTGCCGGTTTTGCCGCCCATGCGCGCTCCTGCCTCGGGCGGCAGGCGCGAGGCCCAGGCCGTCCCCTGACGCTCGTTCACCACCCCGTCCATCGCCTCGCGCATCAGGCGCAGATGGGCCTGAGGAATGTCGAGGCTGGGCCAGTCCTCGGCACGGTGCCCGCGCACGAGCTGCCCGCCGATCGCGCGCGTCAAATGCGGCTCAACGGCCCGCCCGCCGTTCACCATCCGAGCCGTCATCACCGCAAGAGACAGAGGCGTCGTCTGCGTGTACCCTTGGCCGATCCCGTGCACGAGCGTCTCGCCGAGCGCCCATGGCTTGCCGAGCGTGGCCTGTTTCCAGGCGCGGGTCGGGATCAGGCCCGGTCGGGCGCCAGGAAGTTCGATCGCGAGGGGGACCCCCAAGCCAAAGCGGTTGGCCATGGCGGCGATTCGGTCGATCCCAGTCCGCCGCGCCACCTCGTAGAAATAACAATCGCAGGACTGCTTGATCGCCTCCCGCATGTCGAGCGCGCCATGCCCACCCTTGCGCCAGCAGTGGAACTTGGCGTCTCCGAGCTCCGTCACCCCGGTGCAGACGATCCGTTCGCCCGGGGTCACGGCGCGCGCCTCGAGGGCTGCCAGGGCCACCACCATCTTGAAGGTCGAGCCCGGGGCGTAGAGCCCGGCAATGGCCTTGTTGGTCAAAGGGGCGCGCCGATTGGTCGTCCACTCGCGCCACTGCGCCGCACTCACCCCCGAGTCGAAAACGCTCGGGTCGAACGAGGGCGACGAGGCCATTGCCAGCACCTCGCCGTTGCGAACGTCCAGCACCACCGCAGCCGCTGAGTCGCTCGCGATCCGCTCGGCCACCTTACGTTGCAGGCCAGCATCGAGCGTCGTCGTCACGTCGTGGCCCGCGGCACCCTCCTCGCGCCCCAATTCGCGAATCACCCGCCCAACAACGTTCACCTCAAGCTGCACGGTACCGGCTCGGCCGCGCAGCACGCGGTCGTGCGCGCGTTCCAACCCCGCGCGGCCAACCCGGATGCCGGGCAACTCCAGCATAGGATCGCCGTCGAGATCGGCCTGGGCAGGAGGGGCGACGTAGCCGACGACATGGGCGAAGGCCTCGCCCCCCGGGTAGACACGATGCGTGCCAACGTCCGTCACGATTCCGGGCAGGTCTGGGGCGTTGACCTCGAGCCGGACCATCTCGTCCCAGGACAGGAAGTCACGCACCATCACCGGGACAAAGCGGCGTCGGCGGCGGATCTCCCGCTCGATTCGTGCTCGCTCGCTCTCGGAGATCGGGACGATTTGCGCCAGATTGGTGAGGGTTGCAGCGATGTCGTCGCTGCGTTCGGCAACCAGCAAGGCCCGCCAGTTCTGCCGGTTGGCCGCGATCGGTTCGCCGAAGCGATCCAGCACTCGCCCGCGCGGCGGCGGAAGGAGCCGCACGCTGATGCGGTTCTCCTCCGCAAGCAGCGCGTAGCGTTCGCTTTCCACGACCTGGAGCTGGTACAGGCGCACGCCGAGGGCGCCCGTTAGCGCGATCTTGCCCACCCCTAGCAGCAACACCCGGCGGGTGAAAAGGGTTCGGCGCGTTCTCTCCCGCTTCATGCTCCCCTCAGACTGAGCCCAAGGAACGCTCGAGGCGGATGAAGATCCAGGAGAGAAGCGGATAGGCAGCAATCGTCGCGCCGCACTCGAAAAGCGGTGGTCCAACAGGCTGGATGCTGAGTGCAAGCAGGGCCCGCAACGCCCAGTTCAGCGCCAGTATGCCCGAAGTGAACAGCGCGAAGCCAAGCCAGATCAGCAGGAACGAGTGGCGAACGAGAACCCGCCTCTGGGTCAGCACGCTGCCGTGAAGCAGCAGAAGAATCAGGGTGTTGACACCAAGCGGCGAGGCCGTGAGCAGATCGGCGAGCAGACCGAGGCCGAACACCACCGAAGGCGGCATCAGAGCGGGGCGGTACAGCGTCCAGAAATAGACGGAGGCCAGGGTGGTGAGCGGCATGCCGCCCTGCTGCGTCACCAGGCTAAGAGGCAGGGCGGTTGCGAGCAGGAGCAGCACGGCCAGGGCTGCTGGCGCCGTGTCGCGGGCAACCTGGTCGAGCCGTGCCCAGAAGCCCCGGGGTTGGGGCGGGCGCGCGACCGGGCTAGCCACCGCTCTGTCGCGGCCGCGGCGTGGGCCGCGCCATCGGCCGTGCCGTCTGTTCGGGCGAGAGGATCCCAGTGAGACCGAACTCGTGCAGGCGCACGAAGGCAAGTCGGTCCAGATCGGCAAAGGGTTCGACTTCCAGCCCCGTTCGCCCTTCCCGCACGACTCCCACTGGCAGCCCGGCAGGCATCGCCCCCCCTTCGGAGGAGGTGACGATTCGGTCGCCCGGCTGTGGCTGCTCAGGGCCCGTCCAGTGCTGGATCCGCGGCCGAGGAGCGTTGGTGCCGGCAAGGATGGCGCGCGTGCCCGTCCGCTCCACTTGGACAGGAATGCGCGAGTTGATGTCCGTAAGCAGAAGAAGCCGCGCCGAACGGTTGCCCACTTCGCTGACCCGCCCGACCAGACCTCTCGAATCGACCGCCACCTGGCCCTTGCGAACGCTGTGGTTCGGCTCGAGCGCGAGCAGGGCAGCACGGGCGTAAGCACCGCCGACATCTGCGACGACGCGGACAGTGGTATAGATAGGCGTTGGCTCCACCGGCGCGTTCAGCACGCGTCGCAGCGCGAGATTCTCAGCCTCGAGGGCGAGCGCTCGGTCGTACCACCGTCGGAGTCGTTCGTTTTCCTCGCGCAAACGTGCGTTCTCTGAGCGGAGCAGGATCAGGCCCCGAACCTCCTCGACGGCGTCGTTAAGCGAACTGATGGGACGGGCGAGCACGGCGTAGAGCGGCACCACGACGTCGGCGAGCTGGGCCCGGGCACGCTCGATCAGCACCGTGTCCGCCTTGCCGATCAGCATCAAGCCGAAGGCGGCGGCGATCAGCAGCGGCAGCAGAAGGCGAGCGAGCGCCTGCCGAAGGGGCACGCTGAGCCGGATCATGCCGCCGCCCGCATCGCTCTCCGCTCCTCAGCCTTCTCCGCTCCGCGCCCTGGCAGTTGCCGCGCAAGACCTCGGATCAGTACATCGAGGACAGCACGTTGCGCAGCTTCTTCATCTCCTCGAGTGCCCGCCCCGTGCCGAGAGCGACGCAGGACAGAGGGTCCTCGGCGACCAGAACGGGCAGCCCCGTCGCGAGGCGAATGACGTGGTCGAGGCGGTGAAGCAAAGCCCCTCCTCCGGTCAGAACGATGCCTTTGTCGACGATGTCGGCGGCGAGTTCGGGCGGGGTGTTCTCGAGCGCGACCTTCACTGCCTCGACGATAGCGGAGACTGGTTCGGCGAGGCTTTCGCTGATCTGGCGCTGCGAGACGACGACCTCGCGCGGCACGCCGTTCATCAGGTCGCGCCCCTTCACCTCCTTTACCGGCCCGTCCTCCATGTCATCCGGCGGGCAGGCAGCGCCGATGTCGATCTTGATTCGCTCGGCCGAGGCCTCGCCGATCAGCAGGTTATGGTTGCGTCGGATATAAGAGATGATCGCTTCGTCCATCTTGTCCCCGCCGACCCGAACCGAGCGCGAGTAGACGATCCCGCCCAGGGAGATGACGGCGACCTCGGTGGTGCCGCCGCCGATGTCGACCACCATCGAACCTGACGGTTCGGTGACCGGAAGCCCGGCTCCGATCGCCGCCGCCATCGGCTCCTCGATCAGGTAAACCTTGCGCGCACCCGCAGACTCCGCGCTTTCCTGGATGGCGCGGCGTTCCACTGCTGTCGAGCCAGAGGGCACGCAGACGATGATCATCGGCGAAGCGAAGCTGCGCCGGTTGTGCACCTTGCGGATGAAATGCTTGATCATTTCCTCCGCGACTTCGAAGTCAGCAATCACGCCGTCGCGGAGGGGGCGGATCGCCTGGATGTTGCCTGGCGTACGGCCGAGCATCTGCTTGGCCTCCTCTCCCACCGCCAGCACCTGCTTGCGACCGCGGACATCTGCGATGGCGACGACGGAGGGCTCGTCGAGCACGATGCCCCGGCCCTTGACGTAGACGAGGGTGTTGGCCGTGCCGAGATCGATGGCCATGTCGGCCGAAAGGATCCCGAGCAATCGCGACATCATGGATAGGCGACCTTTCCGCGGGGCCGGCGGGCGCCGTTCATCGGCGCGTCATACGCTCGGCAGGACGACGGGTTTACGGCGCTTGTCCCTCCCGCTCAACGGGGTTCCCTCGCCGCGCCGGTCTTCGGCCAAAGCTTGGCTTCGGGGTTTCAGGCGCGTGCGGAGGTCAGAGGTCCGACCTTTCGGGCAGATTCGAGCTGATGGGGAGAGCCGGACAGTGCGAGGCCTGTAGAGATCGCGTGGGGATCGCGCCCGGCACTACGGCCCGGCCTTGCCTCCCAGCCTAGGCCCCTGGCCCAGCGGGCCGCGCAGCGAGCGGAGAGGGTCCGCCCGAACGCGCTGCGGCTGCGGCCCGAGCGCCGACGCCTGCCGGGGCCGCGGCTTCCCCTCGGAGCTTCGCGGGCCCTGGTCTTGGACCCCATATCCTGTGTTTAAGGCCAGGAGGCCTACCAGCGCTGACGTGCGTAGGTTCAAATTCCTATATACGGATCTCCCTCCTAATTTCGCGGGGATAACAATGCAGCTCACGCTGAGGCTTGAAGCGGCGATCGCCGTCGCACCTTTTGAGCTGCTCATTATCGTTATTTTTGTCTCGCCCACGGCAATTCTCTTCCTCAGCTGGCTAAAGCGTCGCGGCCGTCGCTCACGCGAGGGCCCGTAGCGCCTGAGGTGCCTTCAGGACGGGCAGAGCCGTGCTGGCGTTGCACTCGCACCCGGTGCCCCGCCATGGAGCCGACGCCCTCGCGCCCGACGATTGCCATGTCCGTGCGACAATAATATACCACTACAAACTTGGTATCCAACTGGAGGGAATCGCGCCATGCCTAAGATCTGGCTTGCGATTGTGTTTTCGACCGCCCTCGCCGGATGCGGCACCAGCACGACCGACCGCGCCCTCTCCGGCGCGGCCCTCGGCGGGACGGCGGGTGCCGGTGTGGCAGCTGCCACTGGGGGAAGCGTTGTCAAAGGGGCCGTGATCGGTGGTGCTGCCGGCGCAGCGGCCGGTGCGCTCACCTCGCCGAAGGACGTCAACCTCGGTCGCCCACTCTGGCGCCGCTAAACCGCACCACGCTCGTCCGCGCGCCGCCGCCCATCAAGCGCGGGCTCACACCACCACTACCCGGGCCTCGGCGTCCGACACCTCCGGGCAGGGGGCAGTGCGCAAGCGCTTTACCATCAGCTTGTTCAGGGCGTGGATGTAGGCGCGAGCAGAGGCAACCAGGGTATCCGTGTCCGCCCCCTGCCCGTCGACAAGCTTGCCCTTCTCCTCGAGCCGCACCGTGACCTTGGCCTGCGCATCCGTGCCCTCGGTCACCGCATGCACCTGGAACAGCTTCAGCTCTGCCTCGTGCGGGAACAAGGCGCGGATCGCCTTGAAGGTCGCGTCCACTGGCCCGTCCCCGGTCGCCTCTGCGCTCTTCGCCTCCCCGTCGATGTCGAGCTCCAGCACGGCGCGCTGCGGCCCTTTCGAACCCGCCCAGACCTCGAGCGAGACGAACCGGATGCGGTCATGCGCGCGCACGACCTCATCGTCGACAAGCGCGATGATGTCTTCGTCAAACACCACCTTCTTCGCGTCCGCCAACTTCTTGAAGCGCTGAAAGGCGTCGTTGAGCGCGTTCTCGCCGATGTCGCCGTAGCCGAGCTGGCGCAGCTTGTCGCGGAACGCAGCTCGGCCCGAGTGCTTGCCGAGCACGAGGCTCGACTTCGCCCAGCCCACGCTTTCGGGGGTCATGATTTCATAGGTACCAGCGTGCTTCAGCATGCCATCCTGGTGGATGCCCGATTCGTGGGCGAAGGCGTTGCGCCCAACGATCGCCTTGTTCGGCTGAACGTCGAAGCCGGTAATGGTCGAGAGCAGCCTGGAGGTGCGGACGATGTTCCGCGTCGTCACCCCGGTGTCGACGCCGAACACTTGCCGGCGCGTCTTCAGCGCCATCACGATCTCCTCAAGGGAGGCATTGCCGGCGCGTTCGCCGATGCCATTGATCGTGCACTCCACCTGGCGCGCACCAGCGCGGATCGCGGCCAGAGTGTTGGCGACCGCGAGCCCAAGGTCGTTGTGGCAATGGGCCGAAAGCACGACGCGATCGGCACCGGGCACGCGTTCGCGCAGCATGGCGAAGATGGCGCCGAACTCCTCCGGTACCGCATAGCCAACGGTGTCAGGGATGTTGATCGTCGTCGCGCCGGCCTTGATCGCCGCCTCCACGCATCGGCAGAGGAAGTCGGGCTCGGTCCGGCTGCCGTCTTCGGCCGACCATTCGACGTCTTCGGCATGGTTGCGCGCAAGGCTCACGCTTTCCGTCACCCGCTCGAGCACCTGGTCAGGCCCCAGCTGAAGCTTGTACTTCATGTGCAGCGCCGAGGTGCTGATGAAGGTGTGGATCCGCTTCCGCCTGGCAGGCTTCAGCGCCTCGGCCGCGGCCAGAATGTCGTTCCTCGCCGCGCGGGCGAGGCTGCACACGACGGCACCCTGGACCTTCTCTGCGATCGCGCGCACGGCCTCGAAATCACCCGGCGAGGCGATGGCGAAGCCGGCTTCAATCACATCGACCCCAAGTTCCTGGAGGGCCTCGGCCATGCGCAGCTTCTCCTCGAGGTTCATCGAGAAGCCGGGCGACTGCTCGCCGTCGCGCAGCGTGGTGTCGAAGACGATGACGCGATCGGGCGCGATTGCGCCGAACGAAGGGTGGATGATGGTCGACATGATCTGCTTCCGTTCTGTTCCGCGGTTGCGACTGGCTCACGCATGCCCCCTGGGCGAAGGCACGGGCGAGCCTTCGCCCGGCCGGGTCACGCCCAGGGGCCGCTAAGTCGCAGCGGAAGCGCGCCAATTACCACGCCGGAGTGGCGCAGTGCGAGGCAAGGCGTGGCGCGATGGAGAACCATGCCTGTCATCCGATAGCGAAATCTTTTCCTGCCGTCCAGGCCGTCTTGCCCGTCCTGCGGCAGCCCTCGACCATCGAGGGTCGCGACCGCTACGGAGACAACCCTGATGCCCCTCGTCGTGCTCGAACGTCCGCTGCATCCTGCCGGCGGCTCCCTCCTCGATGCCGCCCCCGGCGTCTCAGTCACGGTCGCCTCGGACGCGGCCGATTTCGCGGTCAAGGCCCGCGAGGCGGACGCGGTCCTGCTGTGGCTCGCCCGGGTCGATGGCGCCTTCCTCGACGCTTGCCCGAGGCTGAAGGTGGTCGCGCGCTACGGTGTCGGGTTTGATACGGTTGACATCGCCGCCTGCACCGCTCGCGGGCTGCCGGTGGCAGTGGTGAACGGCGCGAACGATCTCGGTGTGGCCGAACACACCATGGCGCTCCTCCTCGCCGCCGCGCGCCGCATCCCGCAGTTCGACGCGATGGCTCGTCGGGGAGATTGGCGTTCAGTCAACGGGCCGGAGATCGGCGAACTCGCCGGCCGCACGGTGCTGGTCATCGGCTATGGTCGGATCGGCACGCGCGTCGCGCGGCTGTGCGCCGCCTTCGGTATGCGCGTGATGGTCCACGATCCGGCCTTTTCCACCCCGCGCCTTGCCGCCGATGGCCACATCCCCGCCCCCGATTGGCGTGCCGCCCTGCCGCAGGCCGACGTCATCACCCTGCACTGCCCGCTCAACAACGACACGCGACACCTCGTCGACGCCGACGCCTTCGCCCGCATGAAGCCCGGGGTCTGGCTGATCAACACGGCGCGAGGGCCGGTGGTGGACGAAGACGCCCTGGTCGCCGCACTCCGCTCGGGCAAGGTCGCAGTGGCTGGGCTCGATGTGCTGACCGTCGAGCCTCCGCTGCCCGACACCCCCCTGCTCGCCATGGAGAACGTCATCCTGACGCCGCACGCGGCGGCGTCAGCAGAGGAGACGCTGGCCAGAATGGCGGTGCGCGCGGCGCAGAACATCGTCGATGCTCTCGCCGGGCGGATCGATCCCGGCTACGTGGTCAACCCGGAAGTGCTCCGGCACCGTCCCTGACCGCTTTTCTATTGCATCGCAGCATCCGCGCGGGCTACGGCAGCCAGGCATGCCGCGTCGCCAGAACAGCAGTTGCCGAACCTCCCCGCAGCGCAAACTCGTCGATCTCGGCTTGCAAGGCGGAGGGGCGCACGGCGCCTTCACCTGGGGGGTCCTCGACCGCCTGCTCGCTGACGACGAAATCGACATCGACGGCATCAGCGGCACCTCGGCAGGAGCGATGAACGCCGTCGTTCTCGCTGACGGGCTCAGCCGCGGCGGGCCCGAGGCGGCGCGCGAGGGTCTGGCCCTGTTCTGGAAGCGGGTCAGCGAGGCGGCCCGCTTCTCACCTGTCCAGCGCACGCCACTCGATCGTCTTCTCGGCCGCTGGACGCTGGATTTCTCCCCCGGCTATCGCGCTCTGGACCTGTTTAGCCGCCTCGTTTCGCCTTACGAGTTCAACCCACTCGATCTCAACCCGCTGCGCGACATCGTCGCCGAGACCGTTGACTTCGACCGCGTGCGCGCCTGTACGATGGTCAAGGTCTTCGTCACAGCGACCCACGTGCCGACGGGAAGGCCGCGCGTCTTTGCCGGGCGCGACATCACGCTCGAGGCCGTCATGGCCTCGGCCTGCCTGCCCTTCCTGTTCCAGGCCGTCGAGATCGACGGCGAGCCCTACTGGGACGGCGGGTTCATGGGCAACCCCGTCCTGCAGCCTCTCGTCGAACAGACGGATGCGCGCGACCTCGTCGTCGTGCAGATCAACCCGCTGATCCGTTCCGGCACGCCGAAATCGGCGCGGGACATCCTCAACCGGGTCAACGAGATCAGCTTCAACTCGGCCCTGCTGAACGGAATCCGCAGCATCCTGCTCCTCAAGGAGCTCGCCCGCGAAGCCGACTACGCCGACGAACGCCTCTCCCAGCTTATGCTGCATCGGATCCACGCCGAGGAGGAGATGCGCGAACTCGGCGTGTCCTCGAAGATGAACGCAGAGTGGGCGTTTCTTCAGCACCTGCATGACCTCGGCTGGCATGCGGCGGAGCGATTCCTTGCCGACCACCGCGGCGATCTCGGCGTTCGGTCCACCTACCCGTTGGAACACATGCTCTGGGGGAGGGATGTGGTCATGCGCGCCGCCGCCGAAGCCGCCTTCTCCGGAGAGGACGAAACCGAGGACGGAGCGGTCGGCCGGTGATTGGCATCCTGGGCGTGGCTCTTGCGCTCGGGCTCCTGATCGTTCTCGCCTTCCGCGGCGTCACCGTCCTGCTCCTCGCCCCGGCCATGGCTGTCCTCGCCGCGGCCTTCGACGGCGGGATGCCTTTGCTCGCCGCCTACACGCAGGTCTTCATGCGCGCGGCAGCACATTTCATGCCCAGTTCTTCCCGCTCTTCCTGCTCGGCGCCGTGTTCGGCAAGCTGATGGAGGACAGCGGCGGAGCCGAGGCCCTCGCCCGCGGCATGGTGGCAACGCTCGGCGCGGAGCGCTCCATCCTCGCCGTCGTCCTCGCTTGCGCCGTGCTGACCTACGGCGGGGTCTCCTTGTTCGTGGTCGCCTTCGCCGTCTATCCCGTCGCCGCCGCCTTGTTCCGGGAGGCGGACATCCCGAAGCGCCTGATCCCCGCAACGATTGCGCTCGGCTCCTTCACCTTCACCATGTCGGCCCTGCCGGGCACGCCGGCGATCCCGAACGCGATCCCGATGCCGTTCTTCGGCACCAGCGCCTTCGCCGCTCCAGGCCTCGGCGTCATCTCCGCCGCCGTCATGCTGGGCTTCGGCCTCGCTTGGCTGTCCTTCCGGGAGCGGAGTCTGAGGGCCAAGCGCGAAGGCTACGGGGCGATGGAGGGGGACCGGATCGCGCCCGACAAGAGGCTGCGCGAAGCCGCCCAGGAGAAAGGCTTCGACCTCATGGAGCTCGCCGAACACCCGGCTCCGCCTGGCACGTCTTTGCCACCCGCCTGGCTCGCCGCCCTTCCCGTCCTGCTCGTGGTCGCCGTCAACCTGGTCGTCACCGCGCTCGTCATCCCCCGTCTCGACACCGCCTATCTCGCCAAGCCTCTGTTCGGTGCTACGGACATCGCGGCCGTGCGCGGCATCTGGGCGGTCGTGACGGGGCTTCTGGTTGCAATCCTGTTCATGATCGCAACCAACCGCCCGCGCCTTGCTTCGCTCTCCCGCACGCTCGACGACGGCGCCAACGCTTCCGCACTGCCGATCTTCAACACGGCCTCGCTTGTCGGCTTCGGCGCCGTAGTCGCCGGGCTCGACGCCTTCGCCACCCTCCGCGACCTCGTGCTCGGCGTCGGCGGCGGCAGCGTTCTGGTCAGCCTCGCCTTCGCCGCCTCCGTGCTCGCCGGCATAACCGGCTCCGCCTCGGGTGGCATGACGATCGCGCTGCGATCGCTCGGCGCGACCTACCTTGAGCTGGCACGCGCGGCCGGAATTGCTCCCGATCTCCTCCATCGCGTGACCGTGGTGGCGACCGGGGTGTTGGATACGCTGCCGCACAACGGTGCGGTTCTGACGCTGCTCGCAATCTGCCGCCTAATACCAAGTCTTTCTGAACGAGACTCACGAGAGGGATTCCCCGACGCGGGCGGGATCTGATTCAACGGGGCGAGCAATGGAGCCTCGCCATGGGTCAGCCGCTTCCCCTCCGCCCCGACTAC
>Ga0308417_1002324_pt1 | contig 12604 bp, 7 predicted proteins | sample HotsprSampleOS65_FD_203528 | JGI IMG/M metagenome (GOLD analysis project Ga0308417, IMG submission 203528) | Hot spring phototrophic mat microbial communities from Octopus Spring, Yellowstone National Park, Wyoming, United States - 20090730_OS65 ... | reverse complement strand
CTCCTGCGAACCATGCCTGAGGTGAACATACCTCCCCCGCGGGAGGGTGTGGGAGGGCTGCGCCCTCCCACAGACAACTTTTTTCATGGTGGCGTTGTGCGCCACGCGCATGACCGTCTCACGTGAACATAAGCCCTCGGCGAGGGGTAGGGGGAAACCGGGTTTCCCCATTCCCCCACCCGCGGGAAGGTAAGGGCGCCGCCCTTGCGCGGGGGTATGGGGAAACCCGGTTTCCCCATACCCCCGCCCGCGGGAGGGTTTGGGAGGGCTGCGTCCTCCCAGGAAGAACCTTTTTTCATCCCATCGGTGTGCGGCGGAGCCGCATGGGTGGCTGTAAAAGACCTGGTAACTATCCAATGGTATATGCATTACCACCTTTTGATTTACTCATGTACATCAGTAAATCTGTTCGTTCTATCACGCTCTCGATAGTATCCTCGGCGTTCACAAGGGTTGCGCCAAGTGAAAGCGTGACAGACAACTTCGTGTCGTCCAGGGTAATAAAACTACTCTGCACAAAGTTCTTGATACGCCCGGCTATTGACCGCAGGTCTTCGCCGGTGTGGATATTGGGCAGATATATGATGAACTCATCTCCGCCCCATCGAGCGAAGATGTCAAAGGGTTCCAATAGATTCGCCACCGTGCGCGTGACCATAAGCAACACTTTATCTCCCATGGCATGACCATAGGTGTCATTAATTGCCTTGAATTTATCAATATCAAAAAAAATTACCCCAAATAAGCTGCCTGTCACTTTCGACTCGAGCTGGCGCGCTTGAAACATAGTTTCGGCATAGCGACGATTGCCGATGTGAAGCAATGGATCCAACATGCTCTCTTTTTTATGCCGCTTCAACTCTTTGATCATATGCAAAGTTTTTGAGTAATTCGAAAAGATCTCGATAGAGGCGATGATTTCGCCGTTTTGATTGCGTATGGGGGCTATGCGGACATGAACGGGCACTCGATGTCCTTGTTTGTGATGCAAAAAGATAACCGCTTCCCTTTTGCGGCCATCGCACATCGTTTTGTGCAATGGGCAACCATTTTGACACAGGTCAACCCCGTAAAAATCAACGTGGCGCAGTATATCATCGGAGCATGATTTTCCAACGACTTCCTCCTCCGAATATCCTGTGAGTTCTTCGGCGGCTTTGTTCCAGTAGATAATTATCCTGTCTCTGTCTACCACATAAGCGGCGTCGAAGAGATTATCCAACCATAATTTGTAGGGGTTCATAGCTCGTCCTCCGGGGAGAGCGAGGAGGGCCGCAGGCCCTCCCAGACCCTCGTGCGGGGGAAGGGGTGGGGAAACCGGGTTTCCCCATACCCCTGCTCCAGGGCTGCGCCGCGCAAACCCGCCCGCGTGCGGGGGCGTGGGGAAACCCGGTTTCCCTACACCCCTTCCTCACCGCCAGTGCCACACATAGATGGGGTCCGGCCCCACCGTCAGGCGCAGGCGCCCGTTCTCCGCGGGCAGGGGGCGCTCGGCGCCGTCGCGCCCGATCAGGCGCGCCTCCGCGCTCCGCGTGGCCAGCGTGACCCGCGCGCCCGGCGGCGACCACAGCACGTCCAGCGCCTCGCCGTTGCGCTCCAGGCGCAGGTCATAGATTTCGTGGCCGTGGATGGCGCTCAGGTCGTCAATCCAGATCGTGCCCCCGCCGACGAACGTGTCCACGATGTCATCGAGGACCACCGCCTGGAGCGCGGCCGGGAAGTCTACCCGCCGGTTGCCGCCGGGCACGATGACGTTGCCCGGCTCGACCTCGGCGCCGATGGGTGTCTGGAGGAAATGCCAGCCTGGCGCGCCAACCGGGCCGAGGACAAACTGGAGCACCTCGCCCTCGGCGTCGCGGATCCACACCTTCAGCCCGTGCGTGCTGCCGTCGCCGTAGACCCACGCGCCGATCGCGTAGGGCGCGCCCTCCAGCGGGAGCGGCGGTTCGCGCTCGAAGGCGACGTAGTCGTTCTGGCGCGTGGTGAAATGGTAGCTGAGTTCGGCGCTGCCGTCGCCCCGGTAGGCGTTGCCGCTCAGCCGGAGCGCGCCGTTCGGCTGGCTGACCCGGCGCCATCCCTGGACGGTCTCGAAATCCACCAGCACCCGCCGCTCGAATAGATCCCGCCGCTCGACGAAGGTCACGCCGGCGAGGTGCTGGTTCAGGGTGCGGAAGGCGTCGAAGGCCGGTTTGCGCGCGCCGTAGTCGGTGCGCCCGCGCCCCAGGCGGATCAGCCCGTAGGGGTTGCCCGGATCGTCCTTGAAGCTGTACCAGAAGACGCGCTCCACTCCCGCTTCCCAGAGCATAAGCATGGCCCGTGGCAAATGGTTGGCCTGGCTCTGCTCGTCGGCGCGCCCATGGCTATCTCGGTCGCTGGGGCCGCTGGCCCAACCCACCTCGGTGACCCAGATCGGTTTGGGGCCGTACCGCTGCCCCAGGGCGCGGATGCCCGTCACTGCCGCCGCCAGGTTGCCGTCCTCGGGAGCGTAGGGGTTGACGTAGGGATGGATGGCCAGGATGTCGAAGCTGTTCCAGGCCCCGTATTCGGCTACGGCGCGCAAGAAGGTGGTATCGAAGGGATTGACGCCGCCGATGAGGATCGTCGCCCCCGGATCTACCTCGCGGATGGCCGCCGCCGTGCGGATGAGGAGATCGGCATACGCCGCCGCGTCGGGGGCGGGCCGCCAGAAGATCGCCAGATCCGGCTCGTTCCAGATCTCCCAGTGCTTGACGTAGCGGTAGTAGCGGGTGACCACCCCCCGCGCATAGTTCACAAAGGCGTCCGGGTCGGGCGCGTAGTACGAGACATCGTTGGGGATGTCGTTGCGGTGGGGCGTGGCCCAGCCCACCGACGGGCCAAGCACGCCGAGCACATTGATCCCCCGGCTGAGCAAGGCCCGCAGCGCCGCATCGGTGAAGGTCCAGTCCCACACATCAGGGCGAGGCTGCACACGATGCCAGTGCAAATCTTCGCGCACCCAGGCGACGCCCAGTTCGCTCACCAGGGCCGCCGGCACGTCCATCGAGGACGGGTCGGGGTAGCGGGTTGCCAGGTGGGAGTTGAGGCCGAAGCTCGGCGGGCTGGTGGGCGGACCCGGCGACGCCACCGGCGCGAGGCGTGGCGGCGCGTCCGGCGCCGTGGCGGCGGTGAGGACAAGCAGCGCGAGGAGGATGGGAATGATGCGGTTCATAGCTCATTCGTCCACCGTCACCGTCACCCCTTCCGGCGCGACGGCTGCCAGCTCTGGCGAGAACACCGGTGTGATCCGGGCCGGCGCCGCGCCGTAGGTTCCCGCGGCGATGGCCCGGGCGAAGATGCTGTCGGTATACACCCCGGGCGCCAGATCGGCTGCCTGGAAGGTGATCTGTCCCTCCACGAACCCGTCGGTCCGGCGCAGGGGCGGGCGGCTCGCGCCCGGCAGGGCTTCGAGCCCGGCGGGCAGCGGCACAACGACGCTGGCCCGTCTGAGCGGGCGCGCCGTCACCAGGGTCAGGCGCAAGGCGACGATCTGGCCGGGCCGGACCGTCGCGTTCCCGAGGGGAGCACCGGTGGCCGGGTCCGCCAGTTCCACATCCAGGGCCATCTGCCCGGCAGCCGGGCTGGTTCTTCGCGGAACGCCATAGGCCAGAAGATACCTGGCCGCCGGGCCAGCCTCGACCCGCAGGGTTGCGGCGGGTGACGTGAGCGGAGCGCCGGCCCGGAGCGTGCCGGTGATTGGCGCGCCGTCGCCGAGCAGCGGCGCGCCGTCGAGGAGCACGCGCCGGGGACCAGCCACGGACGCCGCGTCCATTGGCAGCGCGGCTGCGACCCGCGCGGCGTCCCACGGGCTGGGCCATCCCTCAACGCCCCAGGCGACCAGGAGCATCCGTTCGGCCCCGGGGAGTTCGCTCGCGCCGGGCCGGCCCGCGCGCAACGCCTGCGCTGCCGCCGCCGTGACCGCTGTGGTTCCACCGGGCAAACCGCTGGAACGATCCGCCGTCCAGCGCACCAGGTTCGGCTGGCCCGCCGCGGTCATCTCCCGGCGCGCCAGGGCCTGGAGGCGATCCAGGGCCGGTGGCGCCTGCTCCGGGGACAGGGCCAGGCTGAGGAAGGCCAATCCGTCGGCGGCGAGCGGCTCATCGAGCAGCGCGATCATCCCCGGGTCGGTGTGCCCGGCCCGGACCAGGGCGTAGGCGACGTAGGCGCGTGTGTCGGCATCGGCGGCGGGCGCGGCGCGGCTCAGGTACGCGACGGCCCGCAGATTGGGCGGGCGGCTATCCCCCAGCGCCGCGTGGGCCGCCGCCTGCGCCTCCAGCACCAGCGCGGTCACGAAGGGGCGCGAAGGGGTGGCGGGCCACCACCCCCAGCCCCCATCATCGTTCTGCGCCCTTTCGAGAGCGCGCAGCCCATCGCGCAAGAGGGCGGCCCAGCGGGCGCGTTCCGGTCCCTGGGACTCGCGGGCCAGTCGCGCGGCGATCAGCGCCAGACAGGCCTGTTCGTCCACCGAACGCAGCGGCGCGGCGGCCAGGCGTTCGGCCTGGTCCTCCAGCGCCGCCCGCGCGCCCGGCGCAACGGCGACCACCAGCGGGCTCGCGGGTGCCGGAGGCTCCACTGTTACTTCCAGCGGGCCGACGGCGGGGACGGTCGCGCCGCTCAGCGTGGGCGACGCCAGGGCCGCGATGGGTAGGCGCCGGGCAAGCACATCGCGCTGGCCGTCGGTCACGATGCTAAGGCTGAGAGAGGCCCAGGTCGCCCCGGGTTCGGGGCGCACGCGCCAGGTCAGGCGGCCCGTGGCCCCTTCGTCCAGGACGAGCCGCTGCTCAACCGGCGCGGTCCGCTCCAGCATGAGATTGTCCCGGTTGAGACGCGCGCGCACGTGGCGGCGTCCGGTTCCGGTATTGCGAACTTCGAGGGCGATCACGGCCCGATCGGCGGGGTGGAGCGTCGCCGGGGCCTGCAGATGGTACGTCAGCGGCAGGCTGGTGGTGATGATCGCGCTAGCGGCGGCGGGCGGCCCGGCGGGATCGGCCGTCAGGGCGCTGACCAGCCACCGCCCGGCCATGGCCGGCAGGCGCATCTGCAAGCTACCCGGCGCGTCGTTGAGCCATTCGACCGGCGGAGCGTAGCCTGGCGCGGCGAGCGCGACGCCGCGCGGCAAGGGGGGCAGGCTGATCGCCGGCGGCGGCAGCGTGGCGGCGACCGGGGCCGGCAACGGCTCCGGCTGGAAGCGTTGCAGCCAGGTGGCGACGCCGAAGGGTTCCGCGCCTGCTCCGTCGGGCGCGGGGGCGATGGTAAGCAGGGTGTTCTCGGCCGTGGCGAGGGCGCCGGCGCTGGTGGTAATCGTCAGGACACTGGTCGCCCCTGGGGGTTGGAGCGGCGCTCCGGCCTCGAGGGTCAACACTGGCGGATCGACAGCGTTCACCAGGATCGTCGCGCCGCCCCAGCGCCAGCTCTCGCCCGCCGTGGCCACCGCGCTGACACTGATGCCGGGCGCCATCGCATCGGTGATCGGAACGCTAATCACCTGGCCGGCGCGAACGTTCTGCACCGCGGTCGCCAGCAGTTCGCCGCGCTCGATCATGAGCAGGAGCGTGCTCTCGGCCTCCGGGGTCGCCACCAGCAGCCTGGCGACCTCACCGGGGCGGTAGCGGTCCCGGTCGGCGATCAGGGCCAACTGGCCGTCGGGAAGGCCCCGGTTGGCCAGGCGCCCGCCCGTCACCCACAACTCCGTCGTGGTCGCGGAGCCGCCCGCCGAGGCGCTGACCCGGTAGCGACCAGGATTGAGCCGCGCCAGTTGCACCTCGGCGCGACCATCGGCCCCGGTGGCGGCCTGGCGCACCAGCAGCGGCGCGCCGCCCTCCGCCAGCGCAACCTCGACCTTCACCCTCGCGCCGGAGACCGGGCGCCCCAGCCCGTCGAGGGCCAGCAGGGCCACCGTGCCGCGCTGGTCGCTGGCGACGAAGCGTTCGGGGAGGCCCACGGCGACCAGGGGCGCCCCTCCGGCGAGCAGTCCTTCGCTCTCGACGCCATCGGGTTCGGCAAGGGCGACCCACAGGCGATAGCGCGCGGCGCCGGGGGGCCGCGCCGGGAGGGTGATGCGTAGCTCCCCCGCGGCATCGGTGTTGCCGCTTCCGGTCAACGTCAACGTCTCGAGGGGGAGGTGCTCGAGACGGTAGCCTGGCGGGGCCGGTGGAGGTCCCAGCGGTTCCAGCCGCAAGCGCCAGGTGATCGCCGTGCCGGCCAGTGGCAGGCCGTTGCGCTCCAGCCGTACCCGCAGACCATCGGGTTCTTCAAAGACCGAAGGCGCAAAGGGCGACCCGGCGTCGGGGGGGGCGACGCGGAGCACAACGCTCCCGGCAGAGTCGCCGATCTGGGTGGTCAGGCGATAGTCGCCGGGTTCGAGTGCGGATGGGAGGGTCAGCGTGCCGCGCACGATCCCGCTGGCCGGCTCGGCGGCGCAGGTTGCCGGAGGGATCGGCGCCGTGCCGCCGGCCAGGGGGCGCAGTTGCATGCGGCAGAGCATATCTGGCGCGGGCGCGACGAACTGGCCGCCGGGGTCGCGGCGGCGGGCCAGTCCGGTCATCTGGAGCGTATCGCCGGGGGCGTATGCGGGCCGGTCAACGAAGATCAGGCTGCGGTAGGCGGGCGTGGCACCGGCGACGGGCGCCCAGTCGGCGCGCACCACTGCAGGGCGATCCCCCCCGGCAGCCGCGATGAGCGGCCCCTCGTCTCCATCGATGGCCGCGGCCCACAGCCCATCCGCATCGGTCCGCCCGCGGGCGAGCAGCGCGCTGCCGCGATAGAGGGCCACCGGCAGATCGGCCAGGGGCGCGCCGCTCCTGGCATCGGTGGCCCACACCAGCGCCTGGTCGCCAACGGCGCGCAGGGTCAATCGCGCCGTCGAGACGAGCAGCACCAGATTGGCCTGGGGACCTTCGGGGGCGAGGGCGCGAAGGAAGTAGGCACCCGGGGCGAGGGCCTCGCCATCATTCAACCCGACCGGGGTCCGCGAGCGCGCCGGCCTATCCGGCAGATCGCGCAGATCTACCCGCCAGCTCCGCGCCAGGGGCTGGCCATAGCGCTCGGGGCTGAAGGTCTCGCGTTCATCGGGACGCAACGCCACGGCGCGCAGGAGCGTCGCTTCGTCGAGGGCATAGAGGCGCAGATCCAGCGCCGTCAGGTTGATCCGCTCCAGTTCCACCGTGGCGGGCGCATTCCCCGGGAGCATAACGATGCCATCGAAGGCCCCCGGCGCGGTCAGCGCGGGCGCCGCGGGAGCGGTGCGCAGCCCGATCACCACATCGCTTGCCAGCGGCTCGCCGGCCCGGTCCAGGGTTCCGGCGGCCAGGGTCATGGTGTAGCGCGTGGAGGGACGCAACTCCGGGCGCAGGCGCACTTCGGTCTCGCTGATCGTGATCGGAACCTCACCCACAGGCGGGTCGAACCGCAGGCCGGCCCGCAGCGCCTCCTCGCTCATCGGCGAACTGAAGACCAGGCGAATGGCCTGTCCGGCGGCGATAACCTGCCCCTGACCGGGGAAAAAGGCCACCAGGCGGGGTTCCGGCGCAACGGCGAAGCTCCAGGGAGCAATGCCGGCATCCTCGTCCAGGGGATCGGCCAGCCTGACGGTGTAGCTGATCCCCTGGCGCCAACCCGAGCGCGGGGTAAAGGTGATCACCTGGGTCGAGTCGATCACTGAGGCGGCAAGATCGCCCTCAACAGGCGGCTCGATGCGCAGGGCGCGCGCGATCCGCTCCGGGGCCACCGGGGCGGCCAGGCGCAGGGTCAGAGGCGCGCGCGGACTGACCCAGCGAGCGCCATCGGCGGGAGCGCGCTCGAGCACCTCGGGCCAGGCCGTGCTGAAGCGCCAGGTAAACGGCGCGCCAAGCTCGACGCCGCGCAGATCGGCGAGGCCGGGAGCGATGGTGGCGGTGTAGGGCGTCGCCGGAACCAGCGGGGCCGTGGGGCGGATCAACAACGTATGCTGGTCGAGCCAGCGAAAGGTCGCGGGGAAGGGCGGATCGAACTGGAACTGCGGCATCTCCACCGCCTGGCCAGTCGCCTCTGGGAGGACCATGGGCTGGCTGAAGACCACGGCCAGAGATGTATCTGGCGCGACTGCGGCGCCATCGGGCAGAGCGGCGACCACGGCCGGTTGGGGAGCGGTGCCGAAGCGCGCGCTGAACGGTTGGGCCAGGGGGCGCCACCAGCGCCCCAGCGCCCGCTCATCGAGGCTGACGGTGTAGGTCACGGCGGGCAGCAGGGTCGTATCGGGCTGAAAGGTGAGCGTCGTCGCATCGGGCGACCAGGTGCGGCTCCCTGGCGTTTCAGGCACAATGCGGAGCGCGGCGGCGGTCGCGGCCCGGTTCATGGGGGCGCTAAAGCGGATGGTGATCGTCGTGCGCGGCAGCACGTCGGCAGCCTGATCCGCCGGCTCGACGGCCAGCACCGTGGGGGCCGGCGCGATGGGCAACAGAGGGATCGCCGCGCGCGCAGCCAGAGCCAGCCACAGGACCAGCGCCGTACCGCCCAGGACAACCGTCCAGATCCGAGCCAGCAGGCGCAGCAAGGTCATCACCGAACGTCCCTCTCTCGAGCGGGCAGTGCGGAGGCAGTATACCATGCTCTGTGAACCGGCCTATCGAATCAACGATGAACCTTCCGTTTTATGCTTCTGGATACGCCGCCGTGCTACACTGAGCCGGCGCGCGGAGCCAGATATCGCATGCGTTGCCGTAAGCATTCGAGAAGGAGGACCCCCTGTGCATCGCTACGCTCGTCGTCTTTCCATCTGCCTTATCCTGGTCGGGCTGCTGGCCGCCTGTGGCGGGGGCGCCGGCCAGGCGCCCATCCCGACGGCCACGCCGGTGCCTAACACCGAAGCGCCGACCAGCGCGCCGCTCCCCACCGCAGCGCCGACCAGCGCGCCGCTGCCCACCGCGGCGCCGGTTGGCCAGGCCACGCCATCGCCCATCGTGCTCAAACCCACTTCCGAGCCGGCCACCGGCGACGATCTGGCCAGTCTCTTCACGCCCCTGCGGAACTTCCGCCATCCCTCGGGCCTCTTTTCGATTGACGTTCCCGAAAGCTGGAAATACGCCGACGTTCCCCTTGCCGACCGCGTACACAATGTCTGGGACTCGCCCGATGGCAATTTCAGCGTTATCGTGACCATCACCGAGGTCGGTCAGGCCCTGAATAATGAACGCCTCGTCGAACTGGGGCAGCGGTATGTGCGGGGCACCAGCGCCTTCGAGAACAACCCCACCCTCGTCTTCGAGGACCCCCAGCCCCAATCCGACGGCAGTATTCGGCTGATCTGGAGCGTCACCCTGGAGGGGTCCGCTGTCGAATTGCTGGGCAACACCTTCGTGGAGCAGCGGGGCGACAAGCTGTCATTTCTGACCACGCTGCGGCCCACGGTGCTGTTCGAGGCGTCGAACCCCTACACCAACCAGATCATCAACAGCTACGGCATTGATCCAGGCGTGGCGCTGGCGAGCGCGATCGCCGGCGGAGGCGCCGCTCCCGCGCCCCCGGCTAGCGGGGGGAGCGGCGGCAGCAGTGTACCCGCGCCGCCCACTGGCGGGAGCACAGGCAGCGGCTCCGGCACGACCGCGCCGAGCGGCCAGAGCGTCGAGGTGGCCCCCGGCCTGGTGATGACCGTGATCGGCGTGGAGCGGTCGGCAGGGAACGACTTCTTCAAGCCCGACACGGGCAACACCTTCCTGCTGGTGCGCATGAGTTTCACCAACCGCGGCGCGTCGCCCCAGATCGTCTCGAGCCTGCTCAGCCTGGCGGTGCGCGACGCGGCGGGGAAGAAGTACGAGATGAGCACGATTGCCACGTCCCTGGCCAACGAACTGATTGACGGCGAAATCGCCCCCGGCGCCACGAAGACGGGGGTAACGGGCTTTGAGGTGCCCGCCGGCGCCACCGGGCTGACCCTGGTCTATGAGCCATTTGGCGGGGGCCAGGCGGTCAGCGTGCGGCTGAATTGATGTGAGGAGGAAACCTGGTTTCCCCACACCCCGCCCGCGGGAGGGCCTGGCCCTCACGCAGGGGTAGGGGGAAACCTGGTTTCCCCCTACCCTCCCACCCGGTGGGAGGGTCTGGGAGGGCTACGCCCTCCCAGGAAGGATGTTCTCCCGTCGGTGCGCGAGCCGCATGGACGCCTGATGCGATACAATAGAAGCTATGGGCGATCCAACCTATCTCGATCTCTACGAGCGGGGCCTGCTGCACGAACGGGCCGCGGTGGCGCGCGAACGCCTGGCGGCCTGCGCGCTCTGCCCGCAAGTGTGCCGGGCCGACCGGCTCCACGACGAGGCGGGGACGTGCCAGGTGGGCCGCGCGGCGCTGGTGGCCTCATACGGGCCGCACATGGGCGAAGAGAACGTGCTGCGGGGCCGGCGCGGCTCGGGCACGGTCTTCTTCAGCGGCTGCAACCTGCGCTGCGTCTACTGCCAGAACTACGACATCAGCCAGATCGCCCGCGGGCGGGCCGTCGGGGCCGAGGAACTGGCGGCGATCTTCCTGGAGTTGCAGGCCGCGGGTTGCCACAACCTCAACCTGGTTACCCCTTCGCACGTCATCGCCCAGATCCTGGAGGCTCTGGCGCTGGCCGTGCCCCGTGGCCTGCGCCTGCCGATTGTCTACAACACCTCCGGCTATGATTCGGTCGCGGCCCTGCGGCTCCTCGACGGCGTGGTAGACATCTACATGCCCGACATGAAGTACAGCGACCCGGCGCTGGCGCAACGCTACTCCGGCGTTCCCCACTACTGGGACGTGGCGCGCGCGGCCCTGCGCGAGATGCAGCGACAGGTCGGCGATCTGCGCGTCGAGGGCGGGCTGGCCACGCGGGGTCTGCTCATTCGCCACCTGGTGCTCCCAGGGGACCTGGCCGGCTCGCGCGAGGTGCTGCGCTTCGTGGCGGAAGAACTGTCGCGGGACGCCTGGATCAATCTCATGGACCAGTACTACCCGGCCTATCGGGCCTACGACTACCCTGAACTACGCCGGGGTGTCACGGCGCAGGAGTACGCCACCGTGGTCGCCTGGGCGCGGGAGTTGGGACTCCATCGGGGCATTCCCCTGGGCGGCGACCGCTGACCCTGACGATGAAATGTCTCTTGACGTTTCAGCCAACCAGTAGTATAATTCAGAAGTTGACCAACATCATCCCCTGTGAGACCAGCATCGTCCCCTCTGTCCCCTGGTTCCACAGAAGCCTTCGTCGCTCGAAGCATGTTGTTGTGGTCGCCGGAGCGAGTGTGGCAGGCAGATGCCTGGCCACCGGCAGTTCGAGATGTCGATGGGGTTTTTTGTGGAGGCAGCCTTGCTGTCTTTGCCAGCACTGCGCGGATGCGCAGAGGAGAGAGTTCGATGCAGGTCAAACTGTTTGTGGGAAATCTGCCCTGGAGCGTGGGTGACGCCGAGTTGAGCCAGATCTTTACCGATCACGGCGCGGTTCACAGCGCGCGGGTCATCAGCGATCGCGACACCGGTCGCTCGCGGGGCTTCGGGTTCGTTGAGATGGATACCGACGATGTCGGCGCGCTGATCCGGGCAACCGACGGCTACGCGATTGAGGGCCGCAATCTGCGGGTCAATCTGGCCGAGGACAAGCCCGCGCCCCGGCGCGGCAGTGACCGCGGCGGGTTCGGCGGGCGGCGCGACCGCTACTGATCCACCGTGTGAAGCGGGTGAGGGAAGACAACATCCTCCCTCACCCGCTTCATTTTTATGCCTTCGTACCACCGGTAAGCAGGGGCGAGCCATAGGTTCGCCCCGCTCGTTTTCCGGCGCTGCGCCGGGCTAGTGAAAGGCCAGACGATGGCAATCCTCGACAAGAGCGCCCCTGGTGAGTTGCGGCTCATCCTCTCCGGCGTTGCGGAGAACGCCATCCTGACAACCCTGCGGCGCTGGCCGCACTGGCGCCACGCCGAATTGGAACGCGACCCGACAGATGCGAACCAGTGCCTCTCCATCACCCTGGTCACCGGACACGAACAAGAGGCGACCCTGCGCGAGATCTTGCGGCGGGGCTTCGGCCTCATCTTTCCCGCAGAGGGCGGCAGTCGCGTTATGGCGCCCATGCCGGCGTCGCGGCTCCGCCAGGGCGGCAGACGGTAGACGCGGCGCCGGCGACGTGGATCATGGTCTTTGAGAAATTAATCCGCGCTAGCCTGCGCAGGCGGCCTGCGCGTCCCCTAGCCGAGGGCTTATGGTCTTTGAATACATCATCCGCTCTCGCCCGCATAGGCGGGCTTCGCATTCCGTAGCCGAGGGCTTTAGCCCCACGGCCAGCCCGGCATGCCGAATTAAGGCATGTTTCAAACGCACGTGACAGTTTGACCTCGACACGGGACCACGGGGGAGGTTGTGGAGAGGCCAGGCCCCTCCACACCTCCCCGCCAGACGGTCAAGCGCAAACCGCAGGTTTTGAAACATGCCTCATTTCTCAATAACAGGAGTTACGCGGGCGCCTTCCGGCGGGGAGGAGTGGAGGGCTGCAGGCCCTCCCCACCAACCGGTTTGTTGCCCGCCCGCGGCGGGAGGGCCGTGGGTGTTGCGCCAGGCCGCCTGGCCGCCGCGGGCAGGCAAAGGGGTATGGGGGGGG
>Ga0308417_1002310_pt1 | contig 12649 bp, 11 predicted proteins | sample HotsprSampleOS65_FD_203528 | JGI IMG/M metagenome (GOLD analysis project Ga0308417, IMG submission 203528) | Hot spring phototrophic mat microbial communities from Octopus Spring, Yellowstone National Park, Wyoming, United States - 20090730_OS65 ... | reverse complement strand
CGCATCTCCGGCTGGTCAATCAACTGTTGCTTGATCAGGTCGGAATGCACCCAGCCGGCGACGCTGCCCCAAGAGCCGAGGTCTGTGGTGATAGAGAAAAGCTGCTTGCCATTGTCCAGCTCGACTTCCAAGTTCGCCAAGCCGCGCGGTTTCGGTGGGCCCGTGGGGCAGACGTTCTGTTGCACATACTCCAACGTATCGCCAGCCACCCAGTTCACCACAGCGACGTGACCAAAATACCCATTCTGCGCCGATGCCTCGAACACCAACAGATCGCCAGGCGCTGGTGGGCGGTCGGCGCTGCGATTAGGGTAAAAGCGAAGTTGGCCATTTCGTGGTGCTTGAAATTGATCAGCATGTACTAGATCTTTTGCTGCCCCGATCCGCCTTCCTGGAGTGTTGTCTCGCGTTGACCATCTAAAGTTGTCATATCCGACTTTGGCATATAGACGAACAGCCAGATCAACGCATTGGAAGGGACACGAACCATTGACACTGCCATACTCTTGGAGGCATTTGTCTTTCACGCACTCGAATTTATTCAGGTAAAACACGTCCACACCAGCGCCGCCCAGCCATTCTGAGCCAGACAGGAAGCGGTGTTTCGGGTCGGGCGGGTCTTGCAGGGGACGCTTCGATCCGCGCGCTTGCGCCGGCAGCGCGCCGGCAAAGACCAGAGCGCTGAGCAGCAAAAGACTCAGCAGCTTCAGATATACTTTGCGCATACAGATATACCTCCTGTGTCTAGCCCTGGCCAGTGGCCACCAGATAGATCGAGCACTTACTGTCTGTATTATAGAAATTGACTGCGCTGCCGCTAGAGGGAAACCCCCTATTCCGCCGGTGCTCACACAACTTTTTGTTGTCATTCATGAGCGCCCCGTCTGGAACCGGTTGTGGCATAATTGACATGTCGAATCACTCACTTGTGTCGGAGAGCAATGCAGAGGGGCACAGATGGGCAACGCCGGCACTGCGGCGCGCTTATCCGGCGCGCCGCTCGCTGTTCTGGTTGTGGACGATGACGCTTTCAATCGCGAGGGGGTGCGGTTGTATCTGGCGCAGGCCGGTTTTCAGGTGAGCGAGGCCGGCGATGAGGCCGGCGCGCGCCTGATGGCCGCTCATCAGCTCTTCGACGCCGCAGTGCTGGATGTTTCCATTCCGGCTGTCGCGGGTCAGCGCGCCTACCCTGCGCAGAGCCTGGGCATCCGTCTGGCGCAGCATCTCAAGCGCCAGCGCCCGCGCATGGGGATTGTGCTGTTTTCAGCCTACGAGGATCGCGGCCAGGAAGTGCTGGAACTGCTCGAGATGGGTGTGCGCGGTATCGCCTACAAACTCAAGGGATGCCGCCCGCAACTGCTGCTTGAAGCGATCCATGCCGCCCTGCAGGGAAAGGTCGTGATCGACGCCGAAGTGACCGACACCCGCTTGCTGGCCCGCGAATTGTTAAAGCGCATGAGCGCCGAGGAACGCCCGTTTGTGCAGCGCGCTCTGGGTTACATCGATACCCTGACGCCGCGCGAATGGCAAATTGCCGATGCGTTGGCAGCCTCGCACAGCGCCGAGGGCGTGGCCGAGGACATCGGCGTGTCGCTCAAGACCGTGGAGAACTACATCAGCCGCCTGTATCAGAAACTGGGTCTCGATGAAGTGCCCGGCCATTTGCGCCGCTCGAACCTGCTGACCAAAACCTGGCTGGTGCGCAGCCTGAGCGAAGGCGACACGGCCCACGCGCCATAGACGCGGCGGGCCGGGCATGTGTGCGCGGGAAGGCGACGGGAAGGTAACACGATGGGGAAGGGTCACGCATGGCGCGCTGTGCTCGACCGGTTTGCGTTGCCGGCGGCGCTGGCTGCCGCGCTGCTCTTGTTGCTGCTGGCCGTTTTCAGGTCGGCGCAGGACATCGGTCAGCCATTTCCCGGTTTTCTGATCATCCGCGAAGCGAACGGCCGGCAGTGGTCGGTTTGGGACAGCACTCCCTCCTGGTGGCCGGGCTTGCAGAACACCGGCCTGAATTACCGCGATGAGATCATCCAGATCGCCGACACGCGCCTGGCCCCCGGCGTCAACTATCACGCCCTCTTTCACAGCGCCTACCGCCAGGGTCAGGACAGCATCCCGATCGTCATCCGCCGCAACGGGCAGACCATCGCGCTGAAGGCGCCGCTGACGCCTTTCACGCCGGCCATGATTGTTGATTCCTATTTGCCGTCGGTGCTCACGGCGCTGTGCATCTGGATGCTCTCGGTTGCGGTGTATCGCGCTCAGCCGGCGGCGGCGCTGAACCGCGCGGCTGCCATGGTGGGCGCGCTGATGACCATCGTCATCGGCGTCTTTTTTCCAGGCCTGGACTTTGACAGCGCCGACCCGCTTGCGCGCCTGCTGGATCTGAGCTGGGTTGTCAGCGTGACCCTGGTCGGCGGCTGGACGTTCGACGCCATCATGCGCTTCACCACGCCTGCGGCGCAACTGGCCGGCAGCCGCGCCTATCGGGCCGCCCGCATGGTCGTATGGGCCGTGTGCCTGTTGGGGTTGTTGTCTTACCTGATCGCCAAGCTGCGCTGGTGGGTGTTTGGCTGGTCGCCGCTGGCAGCTCTGTTCGATGAAGCCGGATTGCGTTTCTCCGAAGTGACGGTGTTCGGAACCGGCGCCTTCGCCATGCTGCGCACGGCGTGGGCGGCCTGGCGCGGCGATGGACAACGATTGCGCCGGCAGAGCCGCATTCTGCTGCTGGGGTTTCTGGCAGCGTCACCGATGATCGCGACCCTGCTTTACGGCAATCACGCCCCTGCGCGCCAGTTTGTCGAATCCTTCGACCTGCGCTATCTCTATCTCAGCGTCCCGCTGGCGCTGGCGTTTGCCATTCTGCGCTATCAGATGTTTCGAGTGGCGCACGGGTTGTTCCTGTTGCCGCTGGCGCTGGCCGGCGGCGCCCTGATCGCCAGCATCGGCCACTGGCTCGTTCAACGCCACGCCTGGCCGGTTCCCCTCGTCATTCTGCTCGCCGTGCTGGCAGCCGGCAGCTTCACCGCCCTGTTGCCGCGCGCGTTGAGTCGTTTGTTGAACTGGGAGGGCCAGAGCTACCAGGCGGTCAAACGCTTTGCCGGCCGCGTCATGCGCTGCGCTGATCTCGACCGGTTGCCGGGGGAAATCGCCGGCGCGCTCGCGGTCGAATTGCAGGTCGAGCGGGCGGCTGTCTGGCTGATGGACGCCGACGCTGCGCTGACACTGGCGGGGCAGGCTGCGCCGGCTGAGCTGACGGGTGTTGCTGAAGGGCCGCCGCTGCCGCCGCGCCTGATTCCGCCGGCAGAGGCGTGGCAGACATTCGCTGCGCCGATCTGGCTCGACAGCCGGGAGCGCCCGCCGGCCTGGTTGGCGGCTCTGCGTCGGGCCGGGCTGGTCATCGCTGCGCCGCTGCTCGCGCAGGGGCAAACGCTGGGCCTGCTCGGCCTGGGCATGCGCTGGGATGAAGAGGTGTTCCAATCGCGCGATCTGGAGATCGTCGAGCTGATCGCCCAGCAGGCCAGCCTTGCGTTGCTCAACGCCCGGCACATTGCCGAGCTGCGCCAGGTGCCCCGGCGCGTGGCCGAAGCTCAGGAGCGCGAGCGATTCACAATCGCCCAGGAGCTGCACGACACCGTTCAACAGTTTCTGGGCCGGCTGCCCTTTCATCTGGAGCTGAGCCGCCGCGCGCTTGTCAGCGACGCGCCTGCCGCCGACGCGCGCTTGCAGCGCTGCATAGCCGATGTCGAAAGCGCGGCGCGCACGCTGCGCCAGATTCGCAGCAATCTGGCGCCCACGCAACTGACGAACGGCCTGGCCCAGCCGTTGCGCGATCTGGCCGAACGTTTCCGCGTCCGCACCGGTTTGCGCGTTCATATCGAGATCGATCCAGCCGCCGATGGCCGTCTGGACCCGGATGCGCGCCATGCCCTGTATCGCATCGCGCAACAGGCGCTGGACAATGTGGAAGCGCACGCCCAGGCTGCCAATGTCTTTGTGACCCTGGCGCCGGCAGACGATGCGGCCCATGCCTCAGCCGGCGGCGTTCGACTGGTGATCGCCGATGACGGGCGCGGCTTCACGGCGGAGGACCAGGAGCGCGCTGTCAGAGAAGGACATTTCGGCTTGCTGTCGATGCGCGCGCGGGTCGAGCCGTTCGGTGGCGTGTGCAGCGTGCGCTCGGCGCCCGGCCAGGGCGCGCACGTTGTGGTGTGGCTCCCCGCGCGCCCGGTCACGCGCGGTTACGCGCGGTCAGACTGTTCACCCGGCCCAGGTGACGCAGGGCTGAGCGAGCCGCCCGCCGCTACTTGCCCGCGTTGTTGACCGCCCAGCCGCTGATGAAGCCGATGTACGCCGGGATCAGCGGCAGCACGCACGGCGAGGCAAACGACAGAAAGCCGGCCAGCGCGGCGATGAAGATCGTCGGCGCTGCGCCCGTGCCTTCACCCAGCACCGCTTCTTCCGGGCTGAAGCTGGAAGCGGCCAGGATGCGCGTGACCTCCAGCATCTGGCCGGAGACCAATAAGACTCCGATCCCGATCAACAGCACGCCGCTGACGATCTCGACAATGCGCATGTTGCGCTTGAGCCTGGCCAGCAGCGGCGTCATGCGGTCGGCCAGCAGCGCGACCAGCAGGAACGGCACGCCCAGCCCCAACGTGTAGGCGACCAGCAGCAACAGGCGCGTGCCCAGCTCGCTGGTGACGCTGAGCGTGAGAATCGCGCCCAGGAATGGGCCGATGCAGGGCGTCCACCCGGCGGCAAAGGCCAGGCCGGTGAGGTAGGACTGGGCGACGCTCGCGCCTTTGGACGCCGCCGGGGTAATCTGGCGGCGCGTGTCGCTGTACAGGATGGGAATGTTGACGATGCGCAGCGTGAACAGGCCGAACAGAATCATGGCAACGCCGCCGATGATGCTGATTGCCTGCCGCAGATCGAAGAACACATCGCCCAGCGCCGTGCTGGCCAGACCGAGGAACCCGATGATGAAGGTGCCGAAGCCGGCCACAAAAAAGAGGCCTTGAACGAATGTCGCCAGCCGGTTGTACGGCCGCGCTGCTGCGCCCGCTGCCGCGCTGGTCACTGTGCTCATCTGTTGCGCCATTCCCTGGTGTCGCTCAATCGTGAGTTGCGAATTACGAATTACGTCCTTCGTCTCTCGTCTCACGCGCGATCTGTTCCAGCGTGCGCTCGTCACGCGCCAGGTTGCGCCGGCGCAGGGCCAGCGACGCCGCGTAAAGCGCCAGTCCGCCCAGAAACACCGCGTAGGCTGCGGCCAGATAGATCAGATTGCCTTCAAACATGGCTTGTCACTACGAGAGCAATTCGGCCCGTCGCGCGTTCAACGCATCGGCGCGTTCCTGCAGTGCGATCCGCGCGCGGAGCAGATAGAAGTACAGCACGGTGAACGTCGCCAGGCAGAACACCAGGATCAGGGTCATCTCGGTGGGGACGCCAAAGCCGCCCTGCTGTGTGGCGTTGACACTGGGGCCGTACACGGCTGGATGCACGCTCTGCAATACCCGGCTGACCAGGAAGTTGAGCGGCACTGTCAGCGCGCCGACAATCCCATACACGGCGGCAAAGCGCGCGCGCCGGTTGGGATCTTCGATGCCGGCGCGCAGCATCAGGTAGGCCACGTACATCAGAAATTGCAGGGCGCTGAGGGTGAGTTTGAAGTCCCAGGTCCAGAAGGTGTTCCACACCGGGCGCGCCCACAACATGCCGCTCAGCAGCACCATGGCGATGAACACCACGCCGATCTCTGCCGAGGCCAGCGCCAGCCGGTCATGCTTCAGATCGCGCCGGCGCAGATACTGAATGCCGGCGACAGCCGTCACAATCCACGCGCCGAAGCCGATCAGGGCTGACGCCAGGTGAAAGTAGAAGATGCGTTGCACGTCGCCGCCGGCCTCGACCTGCGCGCGCGGCGCCACGGCGAACACCAACACGAGGGATATCGCCAGCATCACGACAGAGGCAACCCCCAGCGCGCGGGCGCTTCCCTGTCTGGATGAACTCACGGACAATTCAATCGATTTCTGCTGAACCATGACAACCTGCCTTCAATCAATTCAAGCAGCGATTATACTCAGCTCGTCCTGATGACTTGCAGCCGGCGCGCCTGCGGCAACGGCGCGCGCGCCCGGGATCCGTTGAAATGACAGATATCGCTTCTCCATCCATTGACCTCCGCGCCCGCAGCGTTGGCGAACTGCTGGACCTGACGTTCAGTTTGTATCGCGCGCACTTCGGGACGTTCATCGCCATCACGCTGGTGGTGATGGGGCCGCTCATGGCGCTGACCATGATTGGCAACAGCGCGTCGATCGTGCAGATAGTCTCGCCGCTGGGCATGACTGAATACGACGAGGCGGCCGTCACAAGCACGGTGACAACCATGCTGGGCGCTTCGCTGGTCTCGCTGTGCGCCGGCAGCCTTGCAATCCTGCTTGGCGTCTTCACGCCCTGGATGGGCGGCGCGCTGACCCACAACGTCATCGAGCGCATCCTGGGGCGCGCGCCGGCCTGGCGCGATTCGTATCGCGCCACCCTGCCGCGCTGGGGCGCTTTGTGGGCGGCATCGGCCATTCGCACCCTGGTGTTGATTGCCTGCGCGCTGCCAGCTGGGGTTGGCTTGTATGGCTCGTTGTTCGCTGCCTTGCTGGGCATCGGCGCGACATCCTCCGATTCGATGGCCGGCCTGGCGCTGACCGCCGGCCTGACGGCGATCTGTCTGCCGTTGACGGTGGCGGGGGTTGTCGTCGGCGCGTGGCTATGGGTGGGATGGAGCCTGAGCGAGCCGGCGATTGTGGGCGAGGGCGCTGACGCTGTGCGGTCGATTGGCCGCAGCTACGCGCTGACGAATGGCTTTCGGTGGCGGTTGTTTGGCCGGCTGCTGGTGTTCTGGCTGATGCTGTTCTTTGTGGTGCAGTTGCCGGTGTTGGGCCTGAACCTGCTGGTGTTTGCTGGTGTCGCTGGCGCCGCTGAGAGCGGTGACGCATCGACCCTGACCGTCCTCGGCTTCGTCGGTTCGCTGATCTTCGGCGTAATCGGCAGTGTGCTGGTGACGCCGCTCAACGTGATCTATGTGACGGTGAACTATCTCGATCTGCGCGTGCGCAAAGAGCATCTCGATCTGCAATTGCGCGCCGCGCAGCTTGCCTCGCCCGTTCCCGCAGACACGACGCAGATGGACCGCCCGGCGCCGGGCTTTGGCCTGCCTGCCGGTGTTGAGCCGGTGCCACAACCTGCGCCGCAGTCTGCGCCGCAGTCTGCGCCGCAACCCGCCACGCAGCTCGCGCCGGCTGAAACTGCCGCGCCGGCCCGCATGCCGCTGCATGACGCCGCGCCGATCGACCCCGCCATGCCGCCCGGCCAGCGCATCAGTCTGCTGTTCAACCGTATCCGCGCGCAAGGCCCCTCGGCAGAGCTGTTGAACGAGCTGGGCCTGGCCTATCAGCAAATCGGCGACTATGACGGCGCGCTGGATGCGCTGAATCGCGCGCGGCAACTGGAACCCGCTGATCCCGACATCGCCTATAACCTGGCGATCTTGCACCGCGATCGCAACAACCTGGGCGAAGCTCGTCGCATGATGGCGGAGTATCTGCGACTGGAGCCGGACGCGGCGGAGCGCCAGCGCGTCCTCGACAACCCGCGCCTGCGCAACCTCTTGCCCGTGCAGAACAGTCCAGCGTCATGATCTCCAGAATCACCGCCAACCCTTCGGCGCTGGACGCCGCCGTTTCTCCGTAACCCTGTTTACGCCCCATGAATCTATCCACGCTCTACCAAAACATCAAGGCCCAGGCGGCCAAAGTCATCGTCGGACAAGACGAAGCGTTCGAGCAGATCGTCATCGCATTGTTCAGCGCCGGCCACGTGTTGCTCGAAGGCGTGCCCGGCACCGCCAAGACGCTCATGGCCAGGACGCTCTCCCGGCTCATCCGCGCCGACTTCAAGCGCGTGCAGTTCACGCCCGACCTGATGCCTTCGGACATCATCGGCGCCAGCGTGTTCAACATGCAGACCAGCGCGTTTACGCTGCGGCGCGGGCCGATCTTCACCCAGATTCTGCTGGCCGATGAGATCAATCGCGCGCCGGCCAAAACGCAATCCGCCCTGCTCGAAGCGATGGAAGAGCGCCAGGTCACCATCGAGGGCGAGTTGAACCCGCTGCCCGATCCGTTCATGGTGCTGGCCACCCAGAACCCGGTCGAATACGAGGGCACCTATCCGCTGCCCGAAGCGCAACTCGACCGCTTTCTGATGAAGGTGCGCGTGACCTATCCGCCGCCGGGCGCGGAGAACGAGATTCTGCGCCGCTATCACGCCGGCTTCGACGCGCGCCGGCTCGACGAAGCCGGCCTGACCCCCGTCCTCTCGCCTGCCGATCTCGCGGAGGCGCGGCGCGAGATTCAGGCCGTCACCGTCGAAGACGGCATCCTCGATTACATCACCCGCTTGATGGACGCCAGCCGCAAATCGCCGGACCTGATCCTGGGCGGCAGCCCGCGCGCCGGCATCGCGCTTTTGCTGGCGGCCAAGACCTGCGCCGCGTTGCAGGGCCGCGACTATGTGCGCCCCGACGACATCAAACAGCTTGCGCCGCCGGTGTTGCGCCATCGCATCATCCTGCGCCCCGAAGCGGAAGTGGAAGGGCTTGACGCGGACAAGGTGATCGCGCGTCTGCTGGCGCGGGTTGAAGTGCCGCGCTGACCATCGCCAATGCCAACGTTACGCTTGCTGTTGCTTGCGCTGGGCGCGCCGGCCCTGCTCGCGCTGGCCGAGTTCAGCCCGGCCTTTGCCGTGGCCGCCGCGCTCTATGCCGCCGCCGTCGTCGGGCTGGTGTTGCTCGAGCGCCGTCTCAGCGATCCTCCCGATGCGTTTCACATCGAGCGCCGGCACGATCAACGCCTGTCGCTCGACGCCGACAACACGGTGACGCTGGTGGCGCAGCATCGCGGCGCGCGCGACACGGTGATTCAACTGCGCGATGAGCCGCCCGATGAGTGGCTGTACCCGCTTGCGCGCGATGGGCAGCGGCAGGCCGGCCCGCCGATCTTTCGCGCGGCCTTGCCGGCGCGCGCCACGCAGTCCTTTCAGTACGCCGTGCATCCCCTGCGGCGCGGCGACTATCGTTTCGGGCGCGTCACCCTGCGCTGGCTCGGCCCGCTGGGGCTGACCTGGCGGCAGCATGCGTTTGAATGCGCCGCGTCCGCGCAGGTGTATCCGAACATCATCGAGGTGCGCAAGCACGACCTGTTGCTGCGCCGCAATCGGTTGCAGGACATTGGCCTGCGCGCGACGCGCAAGTTTGGCGAGGGCCGCGAGTTCGAGCGCCTGCGCGACTATCTGCCCGACGACGACTATCGCCATATTTCGTGGAAAGCCACCGCCCGCTGGCACAAGCCGATCACGATGGAATTTGAATCGGAGCGCAGCCAGACCATCTTTGTCGCTTTTGATGTGGGCCGCATGATGGGCGCCCCCGTGGGCGAGATGAACCGGCTCGACTATGTCATCAACGCGGTGCTGTTGTTCAGCTACGTCGCGCTGGGCAAGGGCGACCGGGTGGGCATGATGACGTTCGCCGATCAGGTGACGCAGCACCTTGAACCCAAAGCCGGCCGCGCGCAGTTCTACCGCATGCTGGACTGGCTGTATCGCGTGGAGGCGCAGCCGGTGGAGCCGGACTTTGGCCGCGCGCTCAGCTATCTTAAATCGAAGCAGCGCCGGCGCGCGCTGGTGGTCGTGTTCACCGATCTGACCAGCGGCCTGTCCATGCAGCGCCTGGCGTCGGGCGTGGCGACGCTGCGTCCGCCGCATCTGCCGCTGGTGGTGACGATCAGCGACCCGGCGCTCAAGGCGCTGAGCGAGCGCATCCCGGACAATGCGGCTGCCGCATACGAGCGCATCGTCGCCCAGCGTTTGCTCGACGACCGGCGCGCCACGCTGCAACGGCTTGAGATGCAGGGGGCTATGACGCTCGACGTGCCAGCGTCCCAACTCTCCGCCGCCGTCATCAATCGCTATCTGGAGATCAAGGGCAAGGGAATGCTCTGACGATTTTGGATTTTGGATTGACGATTGGGTCAGTCGCTCGGTCTTCCTTCATCCTTGTTCCTTCGTCCTTCTTCCTTTGCCCAACAGCCAGCCGAACATCAATGCGCCGCTGAGCGCAGCTGCAAGGATGCTGTACAGCGGATTGAACAAGGGTGAGATGAAGGCTTCGATCAGGCCGGCCACAATCAGCAACGGGACGGCGCCGACGGCCAGCGTGAATGCCTCGCGCGTGGCCAGAAACAACGCATCCTTGCGCGACACCGGCCCGGGGCGCACAATGGCCCATCCGATCCGCAGGCCGGCGCCGGCAGTCATGAAGATCACCGTCAATTCGATCACGCCGTGGCCGATGACAAAGTTGGTCAGCCGCCAGCCCAGGCCGTAATAGAACGTCAATCCCATCAGTCCGCCCAGGCTGAGGCCGTTGATCACCAGCACATACAGCGTGACCAGGCCGGCGCTGGCCCCGCCGGCGAACGCCAGCAGGCTGACCTGGATGTTGTTGGTCATGATGAACGCCGACGCCGCCGGCCGCTCGTCCTCGGTCAGGGTGTCATCGATCCACAGACGCCCGCGTTCCAGCAAGGGAATCAGTTCTCTGGCGTCTTCGCCCAGCGTCCATTCCAGCGCCTCCGGGTCGCGCCCGATCAGAATGCCGTTGACGACAGCCGGAACCATGAGGATAAGGAAAGCCGCCACAGTGAACGGCGCCAGCTTGCGAAAAGTGCGCGGAAAAGTGACGGCGAAGAACTCCAGCATGTTCCAGGCTGCTGCTGGCCGCCCACGATAGATCACACCGTGTGATTTGGCCACCAGTTGGTTGAGATAGCTGACCACAGGGTGGCCGGCGAAGTCGCGCTGCGCCAGCGCAAAATCAGATGTGGCGGCGCGATACAGCTCGCCCAGTTGCTCCAGCTCATCGGCTTTCATCCGGCGGATGCCGTTGCCGGCTGCCCGCTCCACCAGCGCAGTCAGCAGCTCCCAGTTCGCCTGGTTGGCCTCGATGAATGTTTCTACGCGCATCACTCGCTATTCGCCATTCCCCATGCCGTGGGCCAGAAAGTCCGCCACGGCCTGATTGAATGCCGGCGGGTTTTCCAGCGGGCTGAGGTGGCCGGCGTGTGGAATGACCACCGGCTGGCCAGCCAGCGGGGCGCGACGGCACATCAGCTCGGCCTCGGACAGGGGCGTGATCGCGTCGTGCTCGCCGACGACCACGAGGCAGGGGGCCGTTATCGTGTCGAGCAGGCCGGTGGAATCGGGCCGCGCAGCCAGTGCGTGCAGCGTGTCCGCAATCTGATCGGGCGGGGTGCGCTCGATGATCTGGCGGATGTGGCGCGCAGCCGGCCCGCCGAGATTGCCCGGCGCAAACAGCCGGGGCAGCATGGCGTCGGCGGCGGCGCTTGCGCCTTTGGCTTTGACCAGCTCGGCCAGCCGGAAACGGTTCTGGCGCGCCTCGTCGCTGTCGGCGCCGGCTTTGGTGTCGGCCAGAATCAGCCGGCTGATGCGCTGGGCATACCTGCGCCACAGCGCGAAGGCGATATACCCGCCCATCGACAGGCCGCACACCGTCGCCCGATCCAGCCCCAGATGATCGAGCAGGCCGATCACATCGTCGGCCATCTGCTCGATTGTCACGGCAGAGCGCGCGCTTGCGCTGGATGCGCTGAGGCGCGTGGTCTGGCCGTGGCCGCGCAGGTCCGGCGCGATACAGCGATGTGTGCGGCTGAATGCCTCCATCTGGTGAGTCCACATGCTGTGGTCGAATGGAAAACCGTGCAGAAAGAGGATCGGCCCGGCCTGTGGATCGCCGCGCTCCTCGTAGAACATGTTCAGATCGTTTACCTGTGCAAACATGGCAGGTTCTCAGGTTGGTCAGGTTCTCAGGTTCTCAGGTTCGCAGGCTTGCAGGTTCGCAAGTTGGTCAGGTTCTCAAGTGCTCACGTTCGCCCTATCTCCCTCCTCCGCTCCTCTGCTCCCCTGCTCCTGCGCTCACATCTGCCGGCCGAGCAGGCTCTCGGCGAGGGCGCGCAACAGCAGGCCGGCCTCGCCGCTGACGCGCGCAGCGGCCAGGGCTGCCAGGGATTTGTCATGCGCGTCGCGGGCGGCCTGCTCGGCGTAGGCCCGTCCGCCGCGGGCCTCGATCAACGCGCGCAGCTCGGCCAGTTCCACCGCGTCAACAGGCCGGCGCCGGAAATAGCGCTCGCGCACCGTTTGATCCTGATCGGCGGCGTGCAACACCGGCAGCGTTTTCTTGCCGTGCGCCAGATCGCTGTCCTGCTTGCCCGTGAGGGCCGGGTCGCCCCAGATGCCCAGCACGTCGTCCTGCACCTGGAAAGCGATGCCCAACCAGCGCCCGAACTCGCCGAGTTGGGCGGCGCGCTCATCATCTGCGCCGGCCACGATGGCGCCGATCTCGCACGCGGCGCGGATCAGGGCGGCTGTCTTGCCTTCGATCATGGCCAGGTAGTTGGCGGCGGTGACATCGCTGCGTTGCTCAAACTCGATGTCCATGTGCTGGCCGGTGGTGAGGGCGACACACGTCTCGTCGAACGTGCGCAGCGCCCGCAACACCTGC
>Ga0308417_1002308_pt1 | contig 12665 bp, 9 predicted proteins | sample HotsprSampleOS65_FD_203528 | JGI IMG/M metagenome (GOLD analysis project Ga0308417, IMG submission 203528) | Hot spring phototrophic mat microbial communities from Octopus Spring, Yellowstone National Park, Wyoming, United States - 20090730_OS65 ... | reverse complement strand
CGATCGCAATCAAGCTCAGGCCGACAGTAAAGCCAATCTCCACCTTGCCCACAAACACCATTGCAATCCCCAGCACTAGCACCGCCAGCACCAGTCCCAGCGCCGCTCCAGCAAGCAGTTCTCGCAAAATGACCCGCAGCGGCTTCTTATTCCGCAACTCGTCGGTACTCAGCCCGCGAATCAGCACCGTTGAAGACTGCGCCCCAATGTTGCCGCCTGTGTCAATCAGCAGTGGTGTAAAGAAGGCGAGTTCGACCACGCTATCCAGCACCTCTTCTTATTGCGACATGATGAAGACCGTGGCGATGTTCGTGACTACTAGCACCAGCAACCACGGCACCCGCTTTCTCAAAATTGACCAAAAGTTGCTGTCAAAGTAGCTCTCGCCTTCGGAGCGCACGCCGCCGATAGCGTAGATATCCTCCGTCGCTTCTTCTTCCAAAATGTCGATCACGTCATCCACCGTGACCACGCCCAGCAAAATGCCTTCCTGATCCACAATTGGCAGCGCCAGCAGGTCATAGCGCTGAATCAACCGCGCCACTTCTTCTTGATCGACATCTGCCCGCGCAAAAATCACGTCGCGCTCCATTACGTCTTCCACCAGTTGGTCGGGTGATGCTAGGATCAGGTCGCGGAGCGAGACCGTCCCCAGCAGCCGCTTGATTGAATCAGTGGCATAGACGTAGTAGGCAACTTCCTTGTCGCGGGCCAGTTCTCGAATGCGCTGTTGGGCTTGGCTGACGGTCATATCTGCCCGCACCGAGATAAATTCGGGGGTCATGACGCGGCCAGCAGTGCCGGGCTTATAGCCCGGCAGCAGCGCTGTAGCCTGGCGTTCGCTGGGGTCTAGCTGGGCTAGTACCCGCCGTACCAAGTTGGCGGGCAGCTCGTCAAACAGGTTGGCGCGATCGTCGGGAGCCATGCTCGCCACAATGTCAAGCGCTTCCTGATCGCGAAACTCTTCAAGAAGAGACTGTTGCACATCGCTATCCAGATACTCATAAGCGGCGATCGCCTCCGATTTGCCCAACAGCCGAAAGGCGAGCATCTGCAACGGCTTTGACAAGCCTTGAATCGCCTCGGCAACATCCACCGGAGGCATCGGGATCAGCAGCATTTTTGCGCCTTCGTAATTCTTCTGCTCCAGCAGCAGCTGCAACTGATCGCGAACGATATCGCGCAGTTCGCTGCTGGAGGTGGGGTTGACGGAATGAGTCAAAGCCTTGTCCTCCTTGAGGTAGAAAGTATCAGCAATTAATAATCCATAGGGCAACGTAATCCACAGGGCGACGCAACGAGCCTTCGCCAGACGCGGGCGCACTCATGACGCAAAACCACCATGCAAAGTCTTGTTTAATAAAAGCCTTGTGCCTGCCCGAATTGCAAGTTTTCAAAAAACTTGGCCACATCTGCCTATTGTTCGCTATGATTAGGAAACAACGCGGGATAGAGCAGCCTGGTAGCTCGTCGGGCTCATAACCCGAAGGTCAGTGGTTCAAATCCACTTCCCGCCACCAAACTTGATCCCTGTATTGGGTTTCCGACTTAAGGGAGGTCAAATTTCCATTGACCTTCCTTTTTTTTCTTTTCATCTTCGAGATTGGTCATCTTCGAGATTGGCGGAGATTGGCGAAATTGCAGCCAGTTTGGTGGATTCTGGCCTTCTTTGTAGAGGACTCCGCACTCTAGCACGCCCAGCCAGCCTGGTAGAATGGAGTAGGTGATGCGAAAGCGGTGAAATAAGCATGGTTCCTAAGATTCGGCGGCCGTTAGTGGTGGCAAGTGTGGGGCTGACGGCGAGTGCCTGGCTGTTGCAATTGGGGCATCCCACCGGGGCGCACTGGGGCGAAACGGTTGTCTTGGGGGCGATCGCCCTGGGTGTCGGTCTGTGGTGGTTCCGGCAACAACAGCCCACCGCAAAGTTGGACACCACTGCTCCACTCGACCGCAGCACGGTTGAGCAAGCGCTGAAGGCATTGGAGCCGCTGCTGGATCAGCTAGAGCAAGAATCCGCCACGCCCGCTAGCAGCCCGACTAACAGCTCCCTTACACGGTCGCTGCAACCCAGCCTGCGCGACCGCCTTACCCTGCTGAAAACAGAACTGGATCGCAACCATCTCAACGTTGCTATTGTGGGGGGCAAGTCTGTTGGCAAAACGACGCTTGCCCAGCGCCTCACCGCCGACTGGCTACCCAGTACGACCCAAGCGGTGACGCTGACCGATACCCCAGCACTGTTCGATGAACTGGATACCGCATCGGAAATCGCCCTCGCTGCGGCTGCCGATCTGGTGGTATTCGTTACAGCGGGTGACATCACCGATTCAGAATTTCAAATCTTGAAAGACCTGTCGCGCCAGCAGCAGCGCATCGTGCTGGCGTTTAACAAGCAAGATCAGTACCTACCGGGCGATCGCCCTTTGCTCCTCCAGCAAATTCGCGAACGGCTCCTGGGTCAGGTTCTGGTGCAGGAAGTGGTCGCTATTGCCGCTGCGCCCGCCCCGCTGAAGGTGCGCCAGCACCAGCCCGACGGCACGATTTTGGAAACGATGGAGCAGCCTGCGCCGGATTTGTCTGCCCTGACTGAACGGTTGACCGGAATTGTTTCGGTGGCGGGGCCGCAGCTTGTGCTGAACACGACCCTGCGCCGCGCTGCTGCGCTGAAAGCCGAGATCTTGGGTGCGCTGAATAAACTACGGCGCGATCGCGCGATGCCGATGATCGAGCAGGCGCAGTGGCTTGCGGGCGCGGCCGCCTTCGCCACGCCCGTGCCCAGCCTCGACCTGCTGACCACGGGCGCGATCAACGCGCAGATGGTGATGGACTTGGGCACGGTCTACCAGCAGGCGTTTTCGATGGAGCAGGCCAAGGCGATCGCCACGACGATGGCTGAGACGATGGTGAAGCTGGGGCTGGTGGAAGTGTCTACCCAGGCGATCGCCCCGCTGCTAAAGGGTCATCTGGCAACCTTTGCCGTGGGCGGTGCGCTGCAAGGCGTGAGTGCGGCTTACCTGACCCGCGTCGCCGGACTTAGCTTAGTCACCTATTTTGAAGAGCAAAGCCCGACGGCTGCCCCCGCAGGCGAGTTTGCCCTGAAGCGCGATCGCCTGATTCAGGCCATCAAAGCTGTGTTTCAAGACAACCAGCGCACGGACTTCTTAAAAACCCTGGTGCAGCAAGCCGCCAAACAGCTTGCCCCAGCCACCACCCCGCCCGTCTCGCTGTCTACACCTCCAAATGTCGCCACCGCCGAACCTCTCAGCAGCCTCGCTCAAGGGAGCGGCTAAGACCGGATCTCCAAACTGCTCACCCTCGTTCCTAATCTTGACGCAGGCATCGAATCGCTTCCAGCATTCCTCGCGCCTTGTTCAGGGTTTCCTGGTATTCCTTCTCAGGATCAGAGTCGGCGACGAGGCCTGCGCCTGCCTGCACGCTGACGGTGGAGGAGCCGTCGGGCTGGTTGCGGACGACCATCGTGCGAATGGCGATCGCCGTATTCAGTTGTCCCTCAAAGTCGTAGTAGCCGTAGGCTCCGGAGTACACACCGCGACGGTTGCCCTCTAGCTCGTGAATAATCTCCATGGCACGAATCTTGGGTGCGCCGCTGACGGTTCCCGCTGGGAAGCAGGCCTTCAGCAGTTCCCACGCGGTCTTGCCGGGAGCCAAAAGGCCCACCACGTTGCTGACAATGTGCATGACGTGGGAATAGCGCTCGATCACCATTAGCTCGTCTACGCGCACGCTGCCGCTGCTGCATACCCGCCCCAGATCGTTGCGCCCCAGGTCTACCAGCATGACGTGTTCGGCAATTTCCTTAGGGTCTTGCAGCAGGTCTTCAGCCAAGGCCTGGTCTTCGGCGGGGGTTTTGCCGCGGGGTCGGGTTCCGGCGATTGGGCGCACCGTGGCGATTTTGCCGCCCTCGCCGTTTTCCGCCTTCACCATCACCTCTGGGCTAGAGCCGATAATCTGCCAGGTGGGGAAGTGGAAATAGGCCATGTAGGGCGAGGGGTTGATCAGCCGCAGCGAGCGATACAGCGAAAAGGAATCGCCGCGATATTGCGTCGAAAGCCGCTGAGAAAGCACCACCTGGAAAATGTCGCCAGCGCGGATATAGTCCTTCGCCTTGACCACGTTGGCGCAGAATTGCTCCTTCGTCGTGTTGCTGCTGTAGTCCGGCGGCAAGGAGGAGCTTAATTCTGCCTTCATCCTTCCGCCTTCATTCTTGCGTGGCGGTGTCCATTCCAAAATGGTGTCTTTGCCCGCCAGCGGCAGTTGCAGCTTTTCGACCATCTGGCGGACGCGATCGCCCGCTTTCTCATACGCCGCCCGTAGGTTGGTGGCCGGATCACGCAGGTCGGCGTAGGCGATCGCCCAAATCTTGCGCTGCACTTGGTCAAAGATTAGCAAATGGTCGATCTGCATCCATAGACCGTCGGGCGTATCGTCTTCCTGCGCGGCAAACACGGGCACTCGCGGCTCGATCCAGTGAATCAGCTCATAGCCCCAAAAGCCAAACAGCCCGCCAATTCCCGGCGGCAACTGCGGCAGCGTCACCGGGCGATACGGCTCTACACAGGTTGCCAACGCATCAAACGGGTCGCCCTCAAACACCACCTGAGCGCCGTCCCGATGGGTTTGCACCGTGCGAGAACCCCGCGCCTCTAGCACCCACTGCGGGTCGCAGCCCACAAAGCTATACCGCCCGACGCGATCGCCCCCCTCCACCGACTCCAGCAAAAAGCTGTAGGGCTGTCCCGCGCACACCTTAAACCACGCCGACACGGGCGTATCCAAATCCGCCACCCACTCCTGATACACCGGAACAAAATTGCCCTGGGCAGCGAGTTCGGTGAAGTGCTGGAAGTCGGGGAGGAGCATAGGGAGGGAGGGAAGAGGGAAGAGGGAAGAGGGAAGAGGAAAGAGCGAAGAGCGAAGAGCGAAGAGGGAAGAGGGAAGAGGAAAGAGCGAAGAGCGAAGAGGTTTCGTTTTTCATTTTTCATTTTTCGTTTTTCATTCTTCGTTTTTCCCGTCTTCACCCCCAACCCTTGACCCCTCATTCTAGAAGGAAATCTGCAAAATAAAGAGGGCAGACGTGAGCCTGCCCCGCTGCAAAAAACGATAGAAATTAGGCTAAGCCAAGAGAAATTAGGCTAAACCAAGGGCGATCGCCTAAGGATCGAAGGTATTCCGGCCGCTGAATTTGACCGTTGCGGGGTCAGGATTGCTGCCGATGTTCCGCATCACCGTACCAACTTGCTGACGACCTTGGTTCACCTTTTCGGGGAACACACCGTCCGCCGGGTGGAGATACTGAATCTCACCGTTGGGGTAAATGCGGTAGATTTTGTAGTCCTCGATCCGGGGCTTGAACTTCGTGCGAAGCTGAGTGCCCAGCGCAAGACATTGCTCCTTCCGAGCCAAGTACAGCAGGTTTTCACCCTGGTTCATGATGGCTGCGCCACCCGTGGGCATTTCAAAGACCTGCTCTTTGGGGCTGGTCCACGTAATGGCGTATTTCTCTTCAGTATCAGCCTTGCTCAGCAGGCCGCCGGTGCTGCCGCCGAATTTGGGCGTTTGTCCAGTAAGCGTTTCTGTCATGAAAAGTATTTCCCTGAACAGTTTCTACGCATCCTATCACTGGGTTTGAACCCTCGAATCAAATTCTTGAGGAACTGTTACAGTTCTTTAGGCAGAAGGGATTTCGGGAATATTTCATCGCCAGATCCGGGTCCAATCGAGGCTCCTCTGTCAAGCAAAATTCCAGTTTATTTACCAAGCCTGTCGGACTAATATCAGTTCTCATAAGTAGCGCTACAGATGAAATCGCTGGAAGCCTGACAGACGCTTGGACTCGCAATCCAAAATCGCCAATCTAAAATCCAGAATTGATATAGTCCGCTTGGGGAACCGGAGCCGCTAGGCGCGGTGTTGCTCCGCGATTTGTGGAAAAGGCTGCCGGTTAAGGTCTGTCTGGTTGAGACAAAAGCTGGAGCGTGCCCAGACCGACTTCTTCCGAGGAGAGCGATCGCGCTTCAAAAAAGCCTAGCATGTGTTGCAAGGACGGGTTGCCGCGAGATTTGCCCGTCAGCCCCATGGCCACAATCAGCCCACACTGGCCCTTGGTTTTTTTGCAGCGCTGATCCCATTTACGCCGCGCTTCGATGTGAACCGGATCGCGAGCGTCAAATTCTCCCAGCAGATGCATCTCACCATTGCTGGTATGCAAAATTGCGAGGTCATAGCGGCTTTGGCTAGAGGGGTCTTCCCCAAGGGCAAAGGAAATCCCTTCTATGCCACCCGCTTCGTGAATTGCGGCCAGCAACTCGTTGGCTTTGGGGCGCGAGGTTTGAATCATGACGACCGGAAACTCGTCTGCCTTGGACGGCAGCTTGGCTGAGCTAGACTGGTGATGCGACACATGCAGACGGATCGCTTCCAGGAGTGCGATCGGAACCGCTCCTAGGCTGTACATCGCATCTTTGGGGATCAGGTCATCCTTCAAGATCGACAATAACTTAGGCTCACCCTCGAAGATCTCTGGCGAGTTGAGATAGTCTGAATAGTCTTCGCTGTCGCTGCCCGACATCTCAGCTAGCTCCGCAGCCAAATCTGGCAGGGTGGACACCTTGACCGAGACTTTTGCCTTGGGATTCTTGGGGTCGGGGAGACGATAGCTTTTGGTCAGCGGCGGAAAGGTTTCCAGATTAAGACGGTCGAGGTGCGTCTTGAAGAATTTGTGGAGTGCCTGGAGTGTGAGTAAAACGGCGATCGCCTCTTCCTCATACAGCACCGATCGCATTCCCTCAAGCGGATGCAGATTTCCAAAGGTCGGGATCATCTCACCCAATTCCTCCGCATCTGCCAAGTGCAAATCGGCGGGGCTAGTCCCGTTTCCTAGAAACTCCTCATCTGCGGGGTCAAACGTCAGAAAAAAGCAGTCCTGCTGCAAAAAGGCCTGCTGCAAGTCGCGGGGCGAATCTTCGGCAGCGAGAACTTGCTGACGAAACTGCTTGAGAGACTCGACCGAGCGATACATCAACACGCCAAATTCCATGCCCATTAGCCCCAAGATCGAGACATAGAGCGTGCCGATATCGCCATAATTCAGCTCGACGGCAAAAATCTTTTCTTCGTCCAGGTTTTCCCAGGGGCCATCCTGCCAGATTTGCGCGGCCGCTTCCAGCACAGCACTGGCGTAGGTTGGCGGGAGGGATGGCGGCCGCTGGCGGGCAGCATTTTGAAAACTGTGAAAAATTTCGTCGATCAGCGGCAGTTCGGCAACGTATTCAACGGCGATGTCTAGACCTTGCAGCACCCCGCGCAGAAAAAACTGAAGCTCGCGATCGCGCACTAAAATACGCTGGGGCCGCCCTGGACAAGCGCTGCCGCCGTGGGGACTTTCCATTGCCCGCAGCAGCGTCCGCACAATCGCCTCCGAGCCAGTTTCGCTAGGCACAACGTCCATCGCCCGCACGATTTCTTCAACCCCATCCACCCAGAGGATGCAGTCGCTCTGCATCTGCCCATCGGCATCGAGGGTTTCGGCAATCTCTGGCATCAGCGCTCGGCGATCGCCCTCCCACACGCTAGAGAGCTGGGGCAATTTCTGCAGCCGTCGTCGAGTTGATGGAGTTAATGCTGTCATACGTCTAACTAGAGCAAGCCCATTGGGTTCAGGTGGATCAAGCAATTCTGCAGGCAGGTCTGCCTGGCCTTTGAAAACTTGGCTGCTAAGAGCCTGCTTCAAGGCATATCTAGATGCTAAATGATACTAATCCTAGATGATTCGGCAGACTGAAGAACCCAGGTTTTGTTAGCATAAGTTCACGCTCACAGCATTAAAACCTCCTGTTGAGTCGTTTGCAGATCTCCTCTCAATTCCCCTCTTGAGAAGTTCATTTACCCCGCCAAGGAGAGCTTCAGGCCCATGACCACTCAAGCACCACAATCCCAACAGCGCGGTATTCTGATGACCGACGCAGCGCTTCAACATGTGCTGCAACTGCGTGAAAAGCAAGGCAAGGATCTTTGTCTGCGGGTGGGCGTGCGCCAGGGCGGTTGCTCTGGCATGTCCTACATGATGGATTTTGAAGATCCCAACAACATTCAGCCTACAGACGAAGTGTTCGACTACGACGGGTTTAAGGTCGTCTGTGATCCCAAGAGTATGTTATACCTCTACGGGCTGGTGTTGGACTACAGCGACGCGATGATTGGTGGCGGCTTCCAGTTCACCAACCCCAACGCCAACCAAACCTGCGGCTGTGGCAAGTCGTTTTCCTAGAAACTATCCGTTGAACCATGACCGAGCTGACCGTCGAAGAATTGTTTGAGCAGGGTGTGCAGCGCTATCAGGCGGGCGAAAGCCCAAAGGTTCTGATTCCGCTTTTCAAGGAAGTGTGCGATCGCTCGCCCAAGAGCAGCGCCGCCTGGACTTGCCTTGCATGGCTCTACCTGCTGGATAGCAAGCCCACACCCGCCCAAAAAGCCGCCCAAAAAGCCGTCAAGCTGAACCCGCAAGACCCGCAGGCGCGGGTGAATCTGGCGATCGCCATGCTAGAAACCGCCAGCAAGGGCGTGCGCGAGCATGTAGAAATCGCCGGGCAAATCGTGGCGATCGCCCCCGAACTCAAAGCAGAAGTCGAAGGCAACTTTAAAGAAGGGTTAAGCCGCCGCCCCGACTGGAAGAGCCTAAAGCGCGTCCAGTCGTGGTTGTTTGAAAGCTAAGACACAACGCTTAACAATCTAACCTGCGCGATCGCCCCCGTTTTCATCGGTATTGATTTTGGTCAACCCGATAGAGAATGGGGGCTTTGCCATCTCAAGCCGGGGCAATTACACAATCATTTAATTATTTAGAAGACGCAATCTTTCCTTAAGACTTTTAACTATGATTCAGCGAAGCCAATGATAAGATTTCATGAAATCGGCGATAAGTAGCACCTATGACTTGTCGCCCATAAAGCATATTCATGTCCAAGGAGTTGGCAGCTATGTCGTATGACAATGTCGAAGTGAAGCCGGATACTCGCAATCACAAGGGCTTTTTCGTCCAGGAGGGTCAATACAAGTTCATGGGGATTGACCAATCGGGTTGGGCGCTGATCTGCGTGGATGACGCGACTTGTCATTACGTAGATCCCGACAGCCTAGAATTAGTCGGCAGCACCGAGCAGTAAATGCACTGGGTGGACTGAGAGAAGGCAAAACAGCGTTCTCTCAGGCATTTCTCGGGCATTCCCTCAGACCCAGTCCGCAGGTGTTGTGTTCAACGACGAATCCCCCATTATCCAATTGTTTTGAGATCCGTGTGAAAACTACAAGTGTGAGGCTCGTCTTGTGGCTCCTATGCCAACTGAGACGAGCCTTCTCCTTTTTAGGAGACAGCATTTATGCAGGAGGTCTAATGTTCTGGATTTCGGACGATTTCTCGCAGGTGTAGTCCGCGAGAAGTCGTCCAACTGCATAATTCCTAACAACTTAAACAACTTAAAAGGGCATTGGGGCATTCTAATCTCAGGCATCCTGCCGCGTTGCGAGGCTATTCTATGATCTAAGCGGGGACAGTTTCCCAGCAGACGGGGTTGGGCGGGTTGCACTTTGTCGTTAGCCCCTTGTCAACGGGTAAACCTAGCTCTCGTAATTTCGTAATTTCGTTGATTTGTTGCCAATCGCCTATGCCACTCGACAATTGCCCAAAATGCCAGCATCGGTTGGGGCCGCCGCTGAAATCTTCGGGTCGTCAAGTTTGCATGAAATGTGGTTGGTCGGACAGACCGCGCCAGTCCGCCGCCCAGCCGCAAAAAGCTGCACCCCCGCCGCGTGATCTCACCCCCGATGAAATTCACAAAATTTTGTCGCAGGCAGCGGCCGTTTCGCTTAACAATATGAAGCCAAAGAGCAAACAAGATCCAACACTCAAAGACGAGTAGGTTGGAATCCCGCATTCATGCAGTTACACCCCTTTTGAGGATACTGTCGCCCTCTCATCGGAGGATGTCAAGGGGGGGTGGTGTTGAGGCTAGGCTAGTGATGCTGTGGTGCTTGCAGATTGGCGACCAGTCCGATGATTGGCTCAGCGACTCTGTCTCCCTCAGGGCTGACTGATGGCGGGTGTCTGGACGCAGTTTGAGGTTTCAGGTTTGAGTTTGGGCGTTTTTCTGTCCTCTGCGCTTTGAGCGGCGCAGGCCGTTTGGTGAAAAAGTGAACCCCTTAAAACAACTGGTTAGCATTGAGGAGCGAGAGACTGCTCCCCCAAGCCCCACCGACCTGCTGCTGCGAAGAGCCGTCCTGGCGATCGCCTCCTACTTCCGGGTCGAATGTTTGCTGTGGACCTTGCTGGAGGGTGAACCAGACGAAGCGCGGGTGTATGGCTCCCCAGGCGCGGGATCGATGCTCCACGATGTGGAGTTGGAGTCTGGCGAGGGGGCACCCGCTGATTTGAATCTTGCCGCTGATTTGAATCTGGCTAACGCTGATATCGACAGGGCAGCGCAAACTGAGGAGGCGATCGCCCGCTATGTGCCGAGCAGCTTTCCCAGTTGGCTGATTGATCAAATCCACGCACCCCAGTTGACCCAGCTAGAAACGGGCGACCTGATCGTGCCAATTGTGGCACCGTCCTTCAATGGCAACAGCCTGGCCCTAGAAGACGATGATGTCACCAGCAGCAATCTGCAACTGCTGCTGCAAGTGCGGCGATCGCCTCAGGACTCGACAACGCCTGCCCCAGCCGAAGACTCAGAATTGAGCCGTTATGCTGCACGTCATGCCGCAGTCGCGCCGACGCTGGCAGACGTGCCCAGTGGCGCTTCCCTAGCAGGCTGGACAACCCATGACGTTAGCGTAATCAAACGCTTAGCTAACGAGCTTGGGTTAACTTACAGTTCGCTGTTGTGGCGGGAAAAGTTTGAGCGATCGCAGCGACAGGTTGCCCTAATGGGCCGAATTGCCCACCTGCTGAATTCAGGTTTGGAAACGGATGATATTTTGCAGCAAATTTCTGTTGAGTTGGGGCAGGGGCTGATGGGCGATCGCTGCCTGGTGATGCGGCTCCAGCCTGCGGGGATTGCGCCAGTGGCTCACTGGGGGCGATCGCAGGTAACGCTGCCCGCGCTAGAACATGCGCTAGATCATCCAGGGCGCGGCGAGGTTTGGCAGCCTGTCATCGACACCTTTCTGGACGGTGGTGCGTCCTACCTGACCGTCCGCCCCGATGCAACCTCTATGGCGCTGCAATCCTGGCTGCAACAGATGGGCGCAACGTCTGCTCTGCTCATTCCAATTTTGATCCAGTCCGATTTCTTTGGTGTCATCTGCTTGCTGGACTACTTCAAAGTTCGATGGTATTCGCTGGATGAGGTGCAGACCGTGCGACAGGTGGCAGACCACGCGGCGATCGCCCTCGCCAGCGCCCAACATCACCACGACTCCCATCGGCACACCACAGCGCTGCGGCTGCAAGTCATGGTTCCCCAAACGCCCCTACGCGACTCGCTGACTCAACTGCTCAACGCTGAAGCCTTTGACCAGGAGCTTCAGCAATTGAGTCGGCCGGCTCTGTGGACAGTGCAGCCGCCCTTTAGCCTGATTATTTGCGATATTGACTACTTCAAGCTGATTAATGAGACCTACGGCTACAGCGTCGGCGACCAGATTTTGAGCCAGCTTGCTCAGCGCTTGCGCCGCCAGTTGCGCCAAGGCACACTGGCCTATCGCTATGGTGGCGAAGAATTTGCCATTATCCTGCCGCGCACCTCGTTGACTGCCGCGCTAGACGTGGCCGAGCGCCTGCTAAATGCGATTCACGGTCATCCGTTTGAGACATCGGCGGGGCCAGTTTCAGTCACGGTCAGTTTTAGTGTGGCGCAGCAAGACCCCAGGGGCGATCGCGATGCCCGTAGTGTGCTGCAACGCGCTGAGCAGGCATTGCAAGATGCAAAACGCCAAGGACGCGACTGTGCCAAGGGACTGGAATTTGGGCTGGGTGCTTGAATGAGCTAGGTGCTTGAATGAGCTGGGTGCTTGAGGCGTAGGGGCTTCCCTTGAGCATTCCCTCATGAGCGTTCCCTCAATTCCCTCAATCGATCAGGACTGACGCATTTGCAATGTTCTGGATTTCGGACGATTTCTAGCAGTCTGCGTCCGCAAGAAGTCGCCCATCTGTGTGATATCAATTCTCGGAAAAATTGCTACGGATTCAATCGCTGGAAGTCTTGCAAATTCTGGGATTGGCAATCTAAAATCGCCAATCCAAAATCCAGAATTGATATGAGTCCTATCGATTTCACGCAAGATACAAATTTCTGGTGAGAAATCTCACTGGGAATTTGCGTTCGGGAACTGGTATTGACTATTAATTTTCGTTATATTAGTTAATGAAGATATGTATCGACTTTAACCTCGTTTACCTCCAGTTGCACCCCCTATGAATACAATCCAGCGAGCCGCCGGGCTTTTGTCCGTTGTTTTGCGTCCCAACCTCACGCCCAACTATCCCTCACAAACTGCCTGGACAGTGCTTCGTGTCATTGCCGGTGTGGTGATGATCCATAACGGACTCGACAAGCTGTCCGACATTCCTAGCTTTGCAGAGGCCTATGTCAAAGTGATTGGGCTGCCGTTCCCCATTTTCTTTAGCTATCTTGCTGCCTATACCGAAC